>Ga0265798_10004636_pt1 | contig 18869 bp, 20 predicted proteins | sample P3T30metagenome_FD_192430 | JGI IMG/M metagenome (GOLD analysis project Ga0265798, IMG submission 192430) | Plant litter microbial communities from East Loma Ridge, Irvine, California - P3 T30 | ecosystem: Environmental > Terrestrial > Plant litter > Unclassified | place: USA: California... | reverse complement strand
GGTAAGCATACGTGCGACCTACATCTCCACATGTGCGCTAGCACGGAGAGGCCTCCATCACAAGGCTAAGAGATACAGGGTCCGCTGACCGGTAGCTGTGCTGCTGTTGGGAAGTCGTGGTGCTCGTAGAGTAGTGTTCTGTGCAGAGCTACCAAAGGCTCATGTTAGGCGCCATTTGCCAATGCGACAACCTTCTCCGCAGCACTAGACGCGCTGTCATGCGAATGGGAAGCAAGCAGAAGCTCTTGGTTGGCGGGAGTGATGCGGGTTCGATCTCGAGTGTTTGTCGGATGAGATCGCGACTTCGACAGGGAGGTGTTGGCTGTGTTGGGCGCCATATGAAGATTCTATAGTTAGATCGCAGTGTGACTGTTCCGGATTGGTTCGAGCCCGAGGGGACGGTGGAGGTATTGGAGAAGATCTCGGATTGACGACTGCTGGGGTGGAAGCTGTTGGGTCGTGTCTTGTGCTGGCTGGGAGGACGTCTGGTGCTGGCTGAGAAGGCTTGTGGGGTGTATGTGGAGGTGGAGGAGAGGATCGTGGGAGGGACCTTTCGTTCGTGTATCGGTAATTCCAGAAAGCGAAGTGAGCTGAATTGATAGTAGAGACGGCTCTTCGTGTTCGTCTTAGTTGGCCGTGTCTTGCCTCGCATTGGTTGCTGCGCGTAGAATGTCGTCGATTTCTGCGGCGAGTGGGTCTTTCTTGATCAGCTTGGCCCATTGCTTTGGGTCCGGTTGAGCGCGTCGATGGTTCATCTCGCCACCACCCACCTGAGACGAGGTGGTGGATGAGCTAGTCGCCATAGAGTGTTGGTGGGCGGCGAGGTTAGCAGCAGTGAGTGCTCGCGATGCCCGCGACGGGGATGAAGACAAAGTCGGCGTGATTTGGTTCGTCATGTTATCGGTGCCTTGAACAATATCAGCATCAACCGTGGCAGACTGTAGGTGTAGGTACGTACACACGTGTACGATGATATCGACGGTGTACGGTGGACGGTGTAAACGACGGTGGATGTTGTTTGTCGACCACTGTAAGTAAGTCAGGAGGGTGAGGTAAAGGCTGCTTGGTAGAGGGTGCGATGAGTCCTTGACATGGAACAAGGGAAACCCAGTGGGCGGCGACCATCTTTATACTAGAGCCAGGAGGTAGGAAGGTCAACAACACATCATATTGCAGATGCGTGTCTGAGACTGAGGGGGCGCAGGCAGTACATCAACTTGCAAGTGCGACGCCATGGGCATAAAATGAGGGTATCGCGGACGCGGTCCTGTGCTCAGTCAGTCAGAGGGAAAGACATGGGTGACCAGTGCGCGGATGCAGTGGCGATTGGCCGAGAAGTAGCCAGCGGTGCACAAAAAAGGGACCCAGATGAGAGCAACCTGGTAATAGCACAGGTGTCAGGCCGTGTGGCAGCTCGGCGACAACAGAATCGTGTTCATTGCCATGATGAGACAAGGGGAAACGGTCGGCATCGGATGACAGTCAGCTAGAATGAGGTGAATGCCTCGTTGTTTGTTAAGAAACGAGGCACCGTGGTGCGAATCCTCCGGCATTGTCTTAGCATGTATGGGTGCAGATGTGGGCCGCGCGGTAGTGTCAACGGGCGCAAAGGAGCGCCATAAGGGCAAAAGGGCAAAAAGGGCGTTTTCAGATCGCAAAAGGCGTCCTTAGATCGATAAAGGCGTCTATTGGACCCACGGCATCGGTGTTGTGTTGCGTGACGGGGACAGGTACATTGGAGCGGTAAGGAGACCAAAGGGCGGCGAATGGACAAGTTAGCAACTCGGGGTTTTCCTCAAGCACGCTGACAGGCAGGGAGGACCATGTCTGCTTTAGCGCAGGCGATAAGGCATCAAGGCAACTTTGTTCGGTGCCTCTTCCATGCACACCCAAAGAAGGCAACCATGAAGCTTAATACTCGAGATCAATACCGAGAGCGTGTGTTAGTGTGTTACAGACACTGCTCGCGCACACCGACAGAATGGAACAGACCCACCGTCGCGGCTCTTATTGCGGGTGGACGGAAGGCAACTTCTGATGTATGATGTGAAGTCCATGTCTTGTGGAATACGAACCCCGACCTCTTGCCGCTTGACCTACCACCTAGGCGGAGTATTCGGGAGCTCAGGGTGGGGAGGGCAGGACAGATCGGTCGTACCAATCGGGCTTCTTGCATGGCAACACGCATGACAGCGGCACACAATAGCACCGAGAGGATGACCTGATGTTAGTGTTGATATTGATATTGACCAGTATTGGTATTGGTATTGGTATTGTGAAGGTGTTCTGTACGCCAGCACATGTACTGAGCGAGACTGAGAGGGGTACGTGGCACCCACCGTGACACGCCGTGGTCAAACTTAGCTTGCCGGCACGTGTCAGCCATACGCTGGGAGAGAGAGGGGTGGGATGGCGAGGCAAGATGCGAGGCTTGGGCGGGCGCAGGCGCAAATGTCTCCTTGCTTTTAATGCGTGCGCAACGATCAGGGGTGACGCAGACGCTGTCTCATAGAGACTCAGAGCAGCGCGCCGAGAGTGGGCGGGCAGAATAGGCCTATGCGGTGCAGTTGCAGAGTCGCAGTTTTTGATAATCGCGCAATGAGCAGCCTGGAGCCTAGAATTATGATTTTGGCGAGCTTTGCCCGCACTCAGCCCCCCGTTTCAGCCTGCGCATCTGTCGGTCTGCAAGCAGTAGAGCGCGGGAGATGGTGGCTGTGACGGCGTACCAAAGGGCTATGCAAGCCATGCAAGCCATGAATGTCCGTCCTCCTCCTTCTTCAGTCCTCGTCGACTGATGCGATTCCCGCCCTCCGACCACCGATCATTCTCCGGGGTCTTGGGTGGAAGGATGCGGCTTATGCGGACGCGGGAGGCGCGAGGCCAAAATAGGCGGAAGCAGGTTTGTTAGGTAGTGAGCGGGCTGGCACTGGCTAGCTAGCAGGGAGTAGTGAAAGGAAGGGTCGACCTGGATGCTTCGAGGTCAGGCATGCTGGCGTGGTGAGGTCAAGTGAAGTGAAGTGTCTCGTCACGCCGTAGCCACGTGCTCACGAGTCAAGCATCAGGGCCTACCACATGCGTCGCGTGGCTGCCCGAGATCCGAGACGCGCCGCAGCGATGTCGGCATCCGTGGGTTAGAGTGAAACCAGTTCCACGGCTTCCTCCATCAATCTTCGAGTCTCGCTTGACAAATACCCATGTCTTCGGCTATCGTGTAGCTCATCTACATATCGGCATTTCATTATCAAGCCGAGATCTAGAGATATACATGCTATCAAGACTCATCAACAAACAGACTGCACAACTTTGACTAATTAGTGCCAAAGCTTAGGCTAATTGCTATCATCTTGGCTGGAGTGGAGTCAACATCAAAGGCAGGACCAGGTCAATCAGTGATAAGCAATCGATGGCAAAGATACATAAATACCGCCCGGCAACACCACGCCTTCACTATGCTTCCGGTACTGTCAAGCCACTCGTTCGGTAGCAAGCGTTAACATGCTTTCCACTCGTTTCTTCTCGCGCGATACCCTTATCGCCTTGTTAACAGCATTTACTACCTTCTCATCATCGACAGTTGCATCTCTAATCGACAATGGCACTACCATCACCTCCAACGGTATCCCGTACTACTCACACGGCATCCCAGTCGCTACCTTGAACATTGAGCCTGTCAGCCTCTTGGAGTCCGCTGCCAGTCATGGATCCGATCTATTCCCCATGACCATCATTCACACTGATGTACAGTCGTTCGGCTTATCCGAGCTCAACAGCACCTTTTCCCGTTTTTCATCTGCAGATGATGTGTTCCAGAAGGGCTTCTTGCACTCTGTCTACTTGACTTACAACGGCACGGATGATTTCAAGCCAAATGTCGCATCATGCTTGAGCGAAGCAAGCCCCTTCGGCACGAAGCTCTTCATGTCAGAGTTACCTGGATCGGGGAATTCGACGAAAGCTGCTCTATCTCAACCTTTGCCCAACGGACCTTACTTCGTCTCTGCTCGGACCGGTCAAGTCTTCCAGGCATACCGTCTATACCCCGACGACAACCTGGCCTTCACTCAGCCGTCTGTTAGCGACCATCAAGGCGGCCACCTCCCTTTGACCGCCGTCACTGAGAACCTCATGACAAGAAGTGTTGCAGTACCTTCACGACTCTACTACACTGCTACGAAAGAGCAACCACTCGCCGGTCTACGTCTCGCCGTCAAAGACATCTTTCACATCAAGGGCCTCAAGACCAGCGGCGGTAACCGAGCATACTACTACCTCTATCCCGAACAGAACGCTACAGGCTCTGCTGTCCAACGCCTGCTGGACCAAGGTGCTGTCCTGGTTGGAAAGTCCGGCACTGTCCAATTCGCCAACGGAGACCGCGTCACTGCCGACTGGGTCGATGTCCACTGCCCTTTCAACCCAAGGGGTGAGGGTTACCAAGACCCCTCTGGCTCATCTTCAGGCTCCGGTGCTGCCATCGGTGCTTATGAATGGCTTGATCTTGCGGTAGGCAGTGACACCGGAGGTTCCATGCGTGGTCCCGCTGGTAGACAAGGCATCTACGGCAACCGCCCTTCCACCGGAGCCGTTTCACTCAACAACGTGATTCCGCTCAGCCCTCATCTTGATACTGCTGGCGTGTTCGCAAGAAGTGCCTCGTTGTGGTCTGAGGCAACCCACGCTTGGTACACCAACTACACGGACGACTACCCGACGTACCCTAATAAGGTGTACTTCAGCACCGAAGGTGCGGATCCTGAGAGTCCCGCTGCGGAACTCGTTCAGACTTTTGTTAGCAAGCTCTCGGGCTTTTTAAACACCAACTACACCATTGCCAACATTTCGGAGCAATGGGCTGCGTCGCATCCGGCAAATGTTACTTCGAGCATCAACGAGCTCCTGAACGAGACTTATGCCATCCTGACCTCCAACGATCAATTCAACCTTCTGGGTCAGCCCTTTTTCGACGACTATGCTGCTCAGCACGATGGCAGACGACCATTTGGTAAGTTTCGAAGCCGATGAATCTTCTCCCGATAAAATGACTAACAAGCGTTGCAGTACGTTCCCCTCCCACTTTTTTCCAAATCCACACCACGAAACCATAGACCTCCACTCCCAATAGACTTTTCCACTTCCCTCCCCCAACCAAAATCTGACCCAAAACTAACTTTCCCTTTCCCCAGATCAACCCCGGTCCCCTAGTCCGCTGGCAATGGGGCCAAAACCACTCCTCCTCCTACGACTCCGCCGTCCGCAACATGACAACCTTCAAAACCTGGTGGTCGACTTCCGGCTACGGCCGCCCAAGCACCTCATCCTGCTCCGAAGGCATCTTCGTCTACGCCTCCTACCTGGGAACTCCCAGCTACCGCAACACCTACTTTGAAGCCCCCTCCACTCCGCCGCTTGGGTTCTCTACCGGACGCGCTGCTGTGTTTGGCGGAGGCGCTGAGCTTGTGGTTCCGGTTGGTGAGGTGGAGTATGAGAGCACCATTTCCTTGCAGACGGAGTGGTTGCCTGTAGTGGTGAATTTGTTGGTGGCGCCGGGGTGTGATCTTGTGCTGGCGAATCTTGTCAAGGAGCTCGAGGAGGGTGGGATTTTGAGGGCGAGCAGGGCTGGGTCGAGGATCTAGAAAATCAGAAAGGCTTGCATGATTCCGAACAATGATTACGACATGTTTCTTGACGCGAATTGTTACGCCGTTCGCGTTGCCGTCGTTTTGTTTTATCGATCGCGCTCGAGATTCATTGCGGAGACGCGATTCTTGTTGGCGACTCGATGAGTCAAATTGAGTTGAAATTGGTGAAGCTTCCCGTTAAGTTACTATTCCTCGTCGGATCACGTTTGTGGAATTCATGTTCTGGGTGTCATTTTCTGTCGTAATACTATGCTCAAACCTTCAACATCATAATTAGAGTGTGAAACGACTCGGCTGTTAGGCAGCCGACATTGCCTGAATGAGAGAGGCCTCGAATGAAAAACAATCCGAAAACGACCCATTTTCATCAACACCCCACACACCAACTCAATCGCGAGTGAGTGAGCGTAACGAAGCAAAAGCAAAACCCACAACTTTCGTTGCAACCATCACCCAACTCCGCCTAAGTGATAGTCTTGTTCAAGTTGCTCGGATCAGCGATGATGTTCGCATCCTTTACACCTGCCGTGCCAAACGCATTGATCAGCTTCACCAAAAGCGGCTCAAGGCTCGCGCCAAGCGCAAACGGATCGAGCTTGTTGTCCAGAATCGTCTTCGAAGTGCAGCCCCTGGGAGCGATGCCGGCGAAAGCCTGCTGGACGAAAGAGAAAGCGCCGGGGAAGCCGAGGATCTCAGTCGAGAGATGGCCGCCGTTGGCGAGGGTCACGAACTCGACGCTCGCGCCGTAGCTGCACCACTCGTCGCGCAGGGTGGTGGCGTTGGAGTAGGGGATGATCTCGTCTTCGGGGGCGTGGTAGAGGTAGACGGGGGGCTTGGGGGTTTCCTTTTGGGACTGGCCCATGAGGTTGTCGTCTAGGATGCGGCGGAGGGGTGGGTAATAGAGGATGCGGTCGCCCATGGTTTGGAACTTGGTCGATTGGACGGATTGGAAGGCGAAGATGGGGATGTTCTCGACGCTGCAGATTTGTTTGGCGATGGCGACGTTGGTCTGCCCGTTCGCGGTGAGGAATTGGCTGTAGAGCTGGTCCAGCTGTGCTTCGTATGAGGAAGGTGCGTCGAGACCGGCGAGGGCTTGGGGGAGGAAGCCGGCGAAGACTGTTCCATCGACGTGGCGCGCAGTACCAGTGAGGTTGGCCGGAGTACCGCCTGAGACCCAGCCCTTGACCGGGATCTCTGGGGCGTAGGCGGCCTGCAGCTGAGCAGCCCAGCCGGTAGCAATGGCACCGCCGGAGTAGCCGTAGCCGACTACAGCTGGCTTGAAAAGGAAGCCTAGTTCTTTGAAGCTCGAGACGGCGCGCATAGAGTCAAGAGCAGCCATGCCTGCAAGTCGGCCTGCAGCGAAAGCGGCATCGGGACCTTCGTAGTCGGGAGAAGAGACGATGTTACCGTCCAAAAGGAACGCTTCGATGAGGAAGAACTCAGCGGACGAGATGAGGTTGACTTGGGGTGAAATGAGCTGGTAGCTGAAAGATGGATCGCATTTCTGGTTTTCCATCAGTTAGCGACGTTTCCAATGTATACTTTGTTGAGGAGTGCCTTACCCCGTCTCTGGCGGCACCATCATAAGCCGTGTGGAATGACACAAAGCGATCGAGCTTGGCGAGAGTTGGCTTGAAGACAGTGGTCACGGCTGCGATCGCAGATCCATCAACGGCAGTGGTGCGGTACAGCAACTGGTAGGCCTGTACATCATTCGGGACCAAGCCGAAGTAGGAAGCTTGGATCTTGCGAGTGCGGAGGATGGCGCCGGGAGGTTTAGACTCGAATCCTGCATCGGGTTTGTAGAAAGGGTCCAATTCTGGAACGACGGGAACGACCAGTTGACTTGTAACGAGTCCGGTAAGGAATGCTACAAGTGTGAAGAACGAGAAGAAGTTCTTGAGGGCCAACATGATGGGCCAGTCGCAGGAGGAGTGATCGGCAATATCTTTGATGAACGATGGGCCTTTTCGAAGTCTGCAGTAGCGAAAGACTGAGACGAGTTGAGGTTGTGAATCGAGAACATGATGGAACTTGTTCGACGTTATGTACTTTTAGCAGGTGTAGGTTAGTTGCGCGAAAGTGCACTGTAAGGCTCAATAACAAAGGCAATCTGCCTCGGCACAATACCATAATACCATACCGGAGGCTATTGAAAGCTTCGCAAGCGTGATGTAGGGATTTGTGTTATACTGATGCACAGCAGTAGTAAATTGGCGCTCGGAAGGGAACAGGAAAGGCAAAACAGTAGGTAGATCGCGGAGGAAGAGCTGTCCAGATATGTTATTTCTCCTGCAGGCGTGCAGAAGACGATACTCGGCGAAGACTGCAGATAGAGTGAGTTGATTAAGACAATCGGGCCAATTGCCAAACTCCGAGTGGCTGTAACATGGCAGACAATATTGATTGGCTGAAGAGCACTGATCGAACCGACGTGGTAGGCGAAGATGCATGAACGGGTGGAGGAAGAGATTGGCGGGGTTCTCACGTCAGACACACTTTATGGTTGTGGAGTGAGTTATTGCGTGCAGAAGTGCCGGAAGCCCTAGAATCAGGTACTTTCTGTACCTGTATTTCACAGCAGAAGACTGGACTGTGGTACTTATTAGGCTGGACGCCCGAAGCTAGAACAAGCCACCTGATCAGCACCGCAATTCCAGGCCGAGGCAGCAATTGAATCATCTTCCAGATTCGGAATAATAATTAGTATTGGCTGTCGTTGTTTGTTCTCAGAAATTGAGTTTCATGTGATTGCGGAGGAGATGCAAAGGCTTGCTGTCGCTTCCTGGTAGCTTTTGAGATGGTCTCCGAGGCAGTTCGGACAGACGGGAAGGATGCACACCGTCGCCAAGCAGACATGCGGGAGATGGTGACATCTGCGTCTCTTGTCTCTTGACGTTCACAGTTGGAGAACTTTTGGTCGAACGCTGATGAAATAGTGGCATCCGAGTACCTAGGTATGGATGAATCAGACAAATTTTCCAAAACATGGACAAGATCTGTCATGTAAGTGAGGATGTAAGTGAGGTCCATGACATGAGCTCGACCGAAGGGATCGAGGTGTCGCAGCTGACGACTACCGCAGCCCAGGCTCCATACAACGAGGTCGCCATAGCCAGCTGTCGCTGGGTGAAATTGAAAGAATGGCAAGGATGATGTGTATCCTTGTCGTCGTTGTCAAGCATGCACTGTCTTGTTCTTCTTCGGCAAAAACGAAGCCGAAGTCATGTTGGTTGTCGCAAGCATGACGTCGGCGAGATTGCGCGAGCTTTTGAGAGCTTGAGGTTGCCGATTCATGGCCTGCTGACCGAGCTCCTCTTCCTCAACAACACCTGCCAACCCGCAATACCACTGAAACCCAACGACACAAACAATCACACACCACAATGGCTGCCACCCTCTTCCGCTCAGGCGCCCTGCGCTCCGCCGTCCGCTCTGCGCCCTCCATGCGCGCCTCCATTGGCGGCACCACCTTCACCCGCGGCAAGGCCACTCTGCCCGACCTGTCTTGTACGTCTGATCGCCGTCGATAGTGATCAGGGAATAGTGTCAATGCTGACCACATTACCTCAGACGACTACGGCGCGCTCGAGCCCGCCATCAGCGGCCAGATCATGGAGCTGCACCACTCCAAGCACCACAACACCTATGTCACCTCCTACAACACCGCCATCGAGAAGCTCCAGGAGGCCCAGCACAAGGGTGACATCCAGGCCCAGATCGCCCAGCAGCCACTCATCAACTTCCACGGTGGTGAGTTATATACGAGATGGAAGATGATGTACAACAACACACTAACACCACACAACAGGCGGACACACCAACCACACCCTCTTCTGGGAGAACCTCGCTCCCAAGTCCCAGGGCGGTGGTGAGCCCCCATCCGGCGCCCTTGCCACCAAGATCACCGAGTCATACGGCTCGCTCGACGAGCTGAAGAGCAAGTTCAACGCCGCGCTCGCGGGTATCCAGGGCTCCGGCTGGGCATGGCTGGTGCAGGACGTGCAGACCGGCAACATCGGCATCAAGACCTACGCCAACCAGGACCCCGTTGTTGGCCAGTTCCGTCCCATCCTTGGTATTGACGCCTGGGAGCACGCTTACTACCTGCAGTACCAGAACCGCAAGGCCGAGTACTTCTCTGCCATCTGGGACGTTGTCAACTGGAAGGCGGCTGAGAAGAGGCTGCAGTAGAGTGTCTTGAGAGATAGACGGAGGGAATTTTTCTTGTACACTAAATCTTGTCACGAATAAAAAGGTCACTTGTACACACGAGCTTGCCGAAAATCACTACTCGGGCGTTTTTTGCAATTTACTATTGACAATCGGCAGTCTAGGCTGACACCGCATATGTATGTACACACCACAGCTCTCAGTCCGATACAGGATTGATCCGGAAACCACAGTAGTCATTCAAGGTTCGCCATCAAGCCCACCCCTCAGTGAACAGCAGCAGCAACAACAACAACAACAACAACAATCCCGCACGCATCTACTTCAATCCAACCACCTAGAATCCCACCACAAATCTGACAAACCCCCACAACTACACACTACCTCCAACCCCCAACACCCAAGCCCCCAACCCGACCAAAAGCAACAACCCCGCCAGTCCCACCAACACCAGCAATCGACTCCTCACCATCGAGGGCGCCGTCGTGAACGCTATCCCTTCGTCGTCGCGCAGTTCCCTGCTCTGCAGCCATCTCAGACTTGACATGGAGGGCGGCGGCGTTGAGGGTTTGGGCGAAGAAGGCAGAGCTGTTGTAGTAGGGCGATGGGGTTTTGTTGTTATCGGGCTCTGAAGTGCTGGTTCTGGTGTTGGCGGCGGTGGGGTTCATGGTACGGGCGGCGGTGTCTTCTCGTGGAGCTTTGCTTTCGCTCGTTGTTGCTGGTAGGCTGGTATAGGTGGAGGGGTATGTTTTATTGTTACTTGTTTTACTAGGTTGGTTGGTCTCGTTAGCTACTTGGAGGGTTAGGGTTGGGGTTGACACGATGGAGTCACTCACCAATTTCCTTGAGAGAGGGTGATCGATGGATCGATGGACAACTTAGCAGTACTGGTGGTGATTGAAGAGCGATGTTCTCAGTCAATATATGTCCACACTTGCACAGCATCAACCTGTAGTGACAACGCGGAATGCGCTACGTTTTGCATCATCCGGCCTGCATCCGGGCCCGCGGCGTCGACGCATTGCTGATAACACATCGCGCCGATCACATCCGGCTTGCATCCAGCACGCATCCCAAGTGTACACACATGCATGCCCTCATTCTGTCATCATGGTACGTCTTTTTCTCATTTATCGCTATTGCCTTGTAACCGTCTAACTACCTTCCGTATGGTCGTACAAGCCGAGTTCCTCTCCATCCCCCCTTCTTGATTGAACATACCGGAATCCCATAACAAAACGCCTGTTTCTTCACAAGGAAGGAATGCCGCTTCGAACGCACGCAAAACAAACAGAAAACACTAAGCACGTCCGAGCACATGTACAGATTGCTCATCATCGCTTCTCGCGAGCATTACTGATCGATCGATCAATCAAGCAAAGTAGCTCTTCCACAGCACGCCCTCGAGATCTTCGAGTTGCTCGGGTTGGAAAGCCTACAAAGAAAAGATGGTTAGCAACTTGTTATCTCTTGGACGCATCGACTCATGTGGATGGATTGCTTACCTTCACGTCAACATGCCAAGTATCCTGCCTCGTCTTCTTGAAATCGCTCAACGCAGTCTTGACGCTCTTGCCAACCATTCCTGGGTCGCTCGCCGCTTTACCCGCCAGGGTAGCGAGGACTTCGGGCAGCCACTCCGGCGGCGGGGACTGGTAGGGGAATGCCTGCACCAAAGCTCCAAGACCCAGCACCGCAGCATGACGTGCAAGCACAAGACGGTTCTGTTCTTGAGTGGGAGTCGAAGTGCCGCTCGGACCGTCGCGGTTCCTTGGTTTCTTAGGCAAAGGGTTCTTGACTAGGAGGTTGGTGAAGTGGGACTTGAGCTCGGAGACTTGGGCAGTGCGAAGCTCAAGGGGCGAGCAACGGACCATACCGCTGAGAGTCGCGGCAGCGCCGAGTCGGACTTCCAGCTGGGTGTCGTGCAGCATACTGCGGACACAGACAAAGAGAGCCTTTGCCTGCGAGGCGGGCATAATGAAGAGGTGGCGGAAGTAGATGACTTGCATGTTGATCAAGACTCGGAGACGCTGGTGCCAGGAGGTGCTTGTCGTGCCAATTTTGATTAGGGAGCCGACGAACGCCTCGTCCTCACCGGGACGGTGTGGGATGTTGGGAAGGTGGCGGAAGACATGGTAAGCAAGAGATTGCAATTCAGGATCTTCCTTGATGTCCATCATGTGCAGAAGTTGTTGCATGAACCCATCCGGGAAGAAGGGCACAAGCATGGTACATTCGTAGGATGCGAGCTGGGTGTCGAGCCACAAGAGGGCGGTCTTGCTAGCTTGTGTGTAGGGCGTCGGCGTTTGGATGCCGGCAGGGCGCTCAAGACGCCAATTCTCCAGGCGCTCGAAGACGTTGCGGACGATACCGGAATATTCTTCAGTAGGCTGGTAGGGCCGTGTGCCCACGCTGGAGGCGTTCTTTTGAGCCTCGAGGAGTGTCGGAATGTCTTTGTAGCTCTCATGGTATCGCGTGCGGAAGATGGTGGCAAGGGACGTTCCCATGACCTCGCGCACACCCTTATACGGGTGATCGATATGCTCGAGGAAGTCGTCCAGTACACCCCGCTCGAGTTGGAAGTGCCAACCGACGGCGTTGATGACGGTTTGCAGGAGGGTAATCTTCGAACTCTCCTTGAAAGCAGCGTTCGTGCCCATGTCCAACCTGAAGTTCGCAAGCCAGTCCACCAGAGGCCACGCACGACGAGGGTCCTTTCCGCCGACGATCAAGGTGACAAAGGTAAGCCAGTATGAGGTGTTTTCGGGAGTCATGCCGTCTGAGAAGATGCGGCGAACAATCGGGAAGACGAATTCCCAAACCTTTTGTCGCATCTCAGGCTCGAAGTCCTCCGCACTCTGGATCAAAGCGCCGCAAATCTCTGCCATCGCTCTGTGTTGGTGTTTGTCGCTGCCGTCGCCATAGACTGCCTGGGTGAGGTCCTTGAAATCTTCCCATGTAGCTACGGTAAGACCGGCTGACATGAGGTCCAAGATGTAGGCCACGATCATGGAGCTCGACATGCGGAAGCGGTCGGCAATCTGATCACGAGGCTCTTGCTTCATGTATCCGAAGAAAGTGGAGATCCAGTGACGATCCATGTAGCTACCCATCTGCTTTCTCACGCCCATCTCAATGTCGTCAAACTCAAGCTGACTCTTGCCGACGCGGTAGCCTCGCATTTGCTTCTGCCACACGAGCCAACCAGGGTAGTCGACATCAACATAAGCGTCTGCGCTGGGTTGTGCGAAAGATTTGAGGAAGTCTTGGGTCCAACGCTCGTCTTCACGACGTGTCGGCAGAGTGACTTCATCAGGGTCGTTCTGAGAATCGAGCAAGTAGTTCTCGTACTTGTGTCCAACCAAGGCCCTGGTCTGGGCAAGGTTGTGGATTGCAATCAGAGCATGAGCGTAGAGCGCACGAAGCTGAGGATGAGGATCGATCGCACCCTTGATGACAAGCTCGAGCATGCCTTCAGTGGCGATTGTCTCGAAACGGTAGTCCAGTCCGATGACGAGAGAAGCTGTTCGGCTCGCCTTCTTCCAATGACTGTGCTTGATAGACTCGATGAGCTCCAGCGCTAGCTCTTTCTTCTTGTTCTCGATGACTGCTCGGCGCTTCTGAATCTTGGTCTTTTTGGCGGGCACAAGCGACTTGGCGTTTTCCATGGTGGCCGCGATGGTACGCGGGGAGTTCGACGACGACTCGCTGCTACCATCCGGCCAGATGTTGTTGAGCGTGGTTTCGTTGAGAACGACCATCCTGTCGATCGCCTTCGTCATGTCCTGAATCGTGAAGCTAGAGCTGGCGATCAGCTTCTGGATGCTAGGCCTGTCCGCTTCGGAAACCTTGATGAAAAGCTTTATCATGCGCGGCGCAAAGCGCCAGTTGCGACCGATCGGCTTCGCTAGGCTGCCGAACAACAAGCTGAACATGGCACCCTTCATTCTGGGGTGATCGCCTTTGGACAGGGAAGTCTCGAGAGCATCCAGCAAGGTCGGGATGATGAGCGGCTTCGCACCAACAATGCTCTTCATGGCCTGTTCACCAGCTGACTGCGCTGTGCGACGAATGTCGGTGTATATGCTTGTCGAGCTGGTAGCCAGGTCTAGCAACAAAGTCCTGTCGAGCTCAGATGCGGCGCGTGGGTGCTCATTGAAACGCAGGCGCTGGAAGTGGTAAAGGTTCGCTCTTCGTACGAGGAGCGGCCTGGGGTACTCTTTGCGAGTACCGGAGAACTTGAAAGAATGGATGTCGGCAGCCAAAAGACGCGTGAGCCTGTCCAAGACGTGCGCCGAGCGCTCAATGCCAATGTCGATAAACCAAGTCTTGTAAGCCGTGTACAGTGCGTTGAAGCACGGGACGTCGTCCTCCTGGTTTCGTACCAGGAATCCGTGTACACGATGCAAAGTCTCTCCCGTGATCCTGCGAAGTCTGTGCACTGTCTCGTACTGCGCACTTCCAATCTCCAGAGGATATCCGGTCGGGTATTGGAATGTACGCTTCAAGTCTTCGTCGTCGGGGTCAGCCAGATCGGCGGTGCTGTCTTCGGCGTTCGAGTCCAGTTCCATGGCGTCAGTTTTGGAATTGTCGTTGAAAGTGCGAGGCGTGACAGAGGAGTCATCAGATCGGAAGAGGCGAGACATGCCAGAAATGACCAAGCGCAGGAGAACGAGATTCCTCGATACCTCATCAGACCAGTCTTTACCGACACCATCGCGCTTGACAGGGCTTTCCTCCGCAGTCAGCTCCTCAAGAGCTTTGATAGCACGGCCACCCTGAGCCTCGAATAGACGAACAGCAAATGCCAGCTCTCTTTGGTCGGGTACATGCCATTGGATGTCGAGGTCAGCAGGGTTGACAATCTTACCCCAGTCTGCACTTGTCAAGCCGCGTTGTAACTCGGCTGGATTGTAAAGCGCATAATCCATGGTGTAGGTGACTGTCAGGTTGAGCAGGAGGTGATGAATGAAGTTCGACACATGAACGAGGGGAATGCCTTTGCAGTTGTCTTGCATGAAACCAGCAATTTCGAAGAGCTCGTCTTCGTAGTCGAGCACATCCTCGCCAACATGCACAACGCACATGCTGAGCAAGGAAACGTGCCACACCAAGGCTCTGTCCCTGGGCAAGATTTCAGACCCTGTGGTTCTCGACGAGCCTGCACCATTTTCGGTGATTTCCGTTCTAATCGAGGTCATGATGTCTGGCAGTAGGCGATGCAGAGCCTTCTTTGGTGAGATTTTGACTACCGTGTTGCAGATAAATGCCATAGCATCGCGGGCCTGGTGAACGACGTGGTTGGTCACGAATTTGGCTACTTGCTGCAGCGCAAGGTCGTAAAGCTCGGGACTCAATGCAGCCAGCAAAGGAGAGAAGGTGGCGGGCAGTGTATTGACAACGTTCTCTTCAGGCGAGCCACTCTTCACACGGGCGGCGTCGGGAAGATTTTGCAGCAAGGTGAAGACTTTACCAATGAAGGAGATTACAAATTCTGCAAACCCGGCTGTCGATGATCTGAGGATAGCTTCCTCGTCCTCGTCGCAAAGCTCTGCTTCGTAGTCGAGCTCGACAAGCGGACCTTCCTGTTCGAGGCGACCTACCTGTGACGTGATCCAGTCCACTGCTAGTGCTGTGCCAGAAGTCGGGTCGTGGTCGAGAGAACCTTCGCCTTGGCCATTTGTCTTTGGCGCTTTGGTCAAATCGTGCAATGGGATGTTGTAGCAGACTGCCTGCACGAAAGCGAGTGTATGCATTGTTTTGTCAAGATCGTTTGCGTCGATTCCCGGAAGAGCAAGGCCAAGGAGAGTGGTAAGATGACACCTGAAACCCTTGGTGCGTGCAATGATCTTGGACAACATTTGCAGCGCTCTGATGGAAGACACTGTTCGATGCGGCTCCACAAGTCCCTGCATTGCTGGGTAGATCCTTTGCAGGGCACCAGGCAGTACAAGGTTTGGCTCAAGGTAAGCAAGAGACTGCAATGTGCTAAGACTGTAGTTCATGGCAGTGCCGCTCTTGGCGTAAATTCCCATGAATGTCACGTCTCTGAGACACAGGACGAAGCGACGGCGTAGCTCAGGCGTCAGCTTGCGGTCTTCCGGGATCTCGTATTCGCCGCTCTGCTCGCGATTCCAGCGCATAACGAAGAAGTCAGCAAGGAAGTAGACGAGCTGCGAGATCGGCTTTGTCCAGTTGCCGGAGTTGGACGGGTGGAAGAAGGTTTCGATTGCCTGGATAAGGCCTTCCATTTGGTGGAAGACGGAGTTCTTCTTCGGGTCTTGCAAGCACTTGTCGGAGAGGGACATGATGATCCATCGAGCGATGCTATGTGAGCTTGGATGCTTGCGAGGGTCGCGATCGAGGAGTATTGCCTGTCCAGCTCCAACGTCCACAGTCGCCGAGTATGGTGTTGTGGCCTGACCGACCGGAATCTCTAGTAGTCTAAGGACCGCTGTGAAAATCATTGAGGTCTGTTCCTCGGTGAACAGTCCACAGGATCCGAAGTCCAAATGCTCCGCCGCGAGACAGTCTCTTGCCTGTCGTGAGAAGATGTCCAGCATCCGGATGTCCATCATCATCGATCTGTTCACCATTGACCAAAGGTGGAAAAGCGTGGGCAGGTAGTATTGCGGCTGCAGCTTTTCGTCGTCCACAGGTGGAGTGGTAGTTGGGAGGAACAAGTTGATCAATCCTGTAGTGACAAAAGCATGCTCAGAGAAACTCATGCTGAAGTATGGCAGAAACTCTTCCAACATTGCTGGGATCTCTTTCGGATCAAAGAACAGCTGGGCAAAGGTGCAGATCTTGGTCAGCGTCCTGATGTTGCGCTTTGAGCTGTAGGTGTTTTGTGTCGCGCTCTCAGAGGGCAAAACGAAGACCTTGAGCTCCTTGTACAGAGGTCGCCAGTCCAGCGTCAAGTCCTTCCCGGGTCGCAAGTAGTGCTTGCGCTTTGTGAGCACCATGAACATGCTGGCGAAGCGGTCCGAAACGGCGTACTCGAGCCCGGGAGCCAGCGCAAGCTCATAGTACAGCTTCACCAACGTTATCCTCTGCTGGCGTGTGAGGTCGAACTTCAGCGACATCCATCCTCTGATCTCTCTTGTCCAATGTACAGCGCCGGGTACAAAGTCTCCAGAGGCCACCGAAATGTACAAGTGCTTGATCATCTCGTCCAGATCTTCCTCTGACTTCTCCCGTGACTCGGTCTCATAGGGCATGTAGCGCTGGTATGGAAATATGCGCGGCCTCGTGCGGCCGAGACGAGCGATCGCGGCATCGCCATCTTCACTGTCGACTGTGCGGCCGGGACCGGGTGATGTAGCTCGAGACTCATGATCGGCGGCAAGGTGCCCGTTCATGTTCGGGGGAGGTATGGAGGTGAGGCGACTGGCGCACTCGCGTGCTGCCGTGAAAGGTGGCGAGGCTCTGGGCCTGAATGGGACGGTCTCACACGACTCTCGGATGTTTGAGGTTGAAGCTGAAGCTTACGGCAGGTGAGAGATGGGTAGGTTGTTGTCGAGACGGGCGAGTCGAGTGATGGGGCGGAGGTAGGGTCGTGGTGAGAGGAGTCGTTTCGTGTCGTGACGGTAATGGTGAGGGTCAGGTCGACGTGTGTAACGTGATGATGGCTTGTCTGTTGCTGTTCACGTCGGCTTGGCGCAGACCGTTGTGGTGGATCGCGCGGATGATGACGCTGAAGCGAGGACGGAACTGGAACTGAGAGGAGCTCTGTACGCGGACGCGATGTTTCTGTCCGGGTTCTGTCTGTGATGACAAACACAAGCCAAAATCACTTCACTGAGACAAGACAGAAGACAAAACAACAGGGTTGAAGAAGAGACTCGGATATACCAAAACAACAAAGCATCGAGCCGCAGAAGGAAAATCCCATCACTTATCACTCGCGCGACCAGGCAAACACATCGTCGCAAGCTGTGTCAGCGCCACCTTTCGTCCTCGTCACCACCCTTTCTGCCTACGAAAACCACTCGGGTCACGTGGCGACGCGACATAGGCTCTTAGCCTTTTAGCTACTCGCCAAAGAATCGCCACCATGGCGACATCCAGCTACTACGACCTCAACGCCATCCTCACCGACTCGCAGAAAATCCCCTGCACCTTCGAGCTCACCGTGCCCTCTCTGGGCTATCTCGGTGGCAATGCAGGCGAAGACATCAAGTCCGGCGCGAAGCTCGAACTGCCACTCTGGCTCGGCGAGATGCTTGCTGTCAACCGCATTGGAAACAGCGAGAAGTCGTTCCTGACCATGGACATGCCTGCTGCTCTTTCAAAGCGTGTCGTCAATGCACTCAAAGCTGATCCCAAAACTGTGAGCGTCAGGCAGCAAGCTCCGCTGTTCTACGCTCTCGGTGCAAGGATGCTGGAGCTTTTTGATGAAGAGGAGTTGGTCGAGGTTTTGACCGACGCTTTCAAGAAGAGGGCTATCGATGTAGCTGACAAAGCGAGCAATTCGAGAAACTTGGTCAGTGAGGGCACCGACTGGATGAAGGGTCTTGACGAAGAGGAGAGAGCTCTATTTAAGACCGCGCACGAGGGTGGCGCCTCTGTAAGAAAATGGTTTGAGAGCTCTAGTCGGACGTGAGAACATAATCTTGTGATTTCTCGCATCGATTTACTCGAGTCATTCCTACATACCATTACGACACACCAGCTCCTGACAACCACCAAGAGTGAAAGGCAAAAGAAAAGAAAAGACAACGCCGAACGTAGAAGCAATTCTCGATAACTGAGATGATGGTGGAAAATGCGCTACCGTGACCCGCTTCGCTTAAAAAACTTGGACAAAATAAGAGATGAGTTGACACGCTCGGTATGCCGCTGTAGGTGGTGCATTTCCCTCTTACTAGCAGTAGCGCTTTGAGGAGTTCACTTGCTCGGCAGCTTCCCAGTATATGGCGGCGTCCTGCCTCCTGACATAGTCGCGCCTGGAAGTACCGTGACCGGAGAGGTTGCCATGACAGTCTAGCGGTAGACTTGAGGATACGGGCTGTCACTCATCATCGACCAGCGCATCCCACGCAGCGCCACTCTGCG
>Ga0265798_10004632_pt1 | contig 18877 bp, 13 predicted proteins | sample P3T30metagenome_FD_192430 | JGI IMG/M metagenome (GOLD analysis project Ga0265798, IMG submission 192430) | Plant litter microbial communities from East Loma Ridge, Irvine, California - P3 T30 | ecosystem: Environmental > Terrestrial > Plant litter > Unclassified | place: USA: California... | reverse complement strand
CGGCGCCGGCCTCGGTGTGCTCACCGGGGAGACCGGCGCGGGCAAGTCGATCCTGCTCGACGCGCTAGGACTGGCGCTCGGCCGTCGCGGCGAGAGCGGGCTGGTGCGCAGCGGCGCGACCCAGGCGGTGGTGACCGCCAGCTTCGACGCACCGCCCGCGGCGGCAGCGCTGCTCGCCGACAACGGGCTCGAGCTCGAGCCGGGCGAGCCGCTGATGATCCGCCGCATCGTCAAGGCCGACGGCGGCAGCCGCGCCTTCGTCAACGACCAGCCCGCGTCGGCGGCGCTGCTGCGCGAGCTTGGCGCACTGCTGGTCGAGATCCACGGCCAGCACGACGACCGTGGCCTGCTCGCCGCGGCGGGGCATCGCGCGCTGCTCGATGCCTACGCCCGCGGTAACACGCGCGCGGTGGCCGAGGCGCACGTGGCGTGGCGCGCCGCCGAGCGCGCGCTGGAGGAGGCGCGGGACGGCATCGCCGCGGCGCAGCGCGACCGCGAGTGGCTCGAACACTCGGTCGCCGAGCTCGTTGCACTCGCGCCCGAGCCGGGCGAGGAGGAGGCGTTGGCCGAGCGCCGCCGCTCGATGCAGCGCGCCGAGAAGGTGGCGGACGATCTGGGCGCCGTAACCGACCATCTCGACGGCGGCGACGGCGCGCTGACTCATCTGCGCCAGGCCGCGCGCGTGCTGGAGCGGATCGCGGAGGACCATCCCGCGCTCGGCGACGCGCTGGCGGCGGTCGATCGCGCGCTGATCGAGGGCGGCGCGGCCGAGGAGCGGCTGCGCGAGGCCGCCGCGGCGCTGCTGTACGACCCGCGCCAGCTCGAGGACGACGAGGCGCGGCTGTTCGAGCTCCGCGCGATGGCGCGCAAGCATCGCGTCCAGCCCGATGACCTCGCCGCGCTGGCAGGTGATCTGGCTGCGCAGCTGGAGCGGCTCAATGCCGGTGAGGAAGGGCTCAGCGGTCTGGAGCGCGCGGTGGCGGCGGCGCGCACGCGCTACGAGAGTGCCGCGGCGGAGCTGACCGCGACGCGCACCGCCGCGGCGACCCGGCTCGACGCCGCGGTGGCGGACGAGCTGGCGCCGCTGAAGCTCGACGCCGCGCGCTTCCGCACCGTGGTCGCGCCGCTCGCGGAGGCCGACTGGTCGGCGGCGGGCCGCGATCGGGTCGAGTTCGAGATTGCGACGAACCCGGGCGCGCCGTTCGCCGCGCTCGCCAAGATCGCCTCGGGCGGCGAGCTGTCGCGCTTCATCCTCGCGCTCAAGGTGGCGCTGGCGCAGGAGGGTGGCGCGACCACGATGATCTTCGACGAGATCGATCGTGGCGTTGGCGGCGCGGTGGCGAGCGCGATCGGCGAGCGCCTGGCGCGGCTGGCGCAGGCGACCCAGCTGCTGGTCGTGACGCACAGCCCGCAGGTGGCGGCGCGCGGCGCCACTCATTGGCTGATCGCCAAGTCGAGCGATGGGGTGGTGACGCGCACCGGCGTGCGCCCGCTCGACGCGGCCGAGCGCCGCGAGGAGATCGCGCGCATGCTGTCGGGTGCCACCGTCACCGACGAGGCACGCGCCCAGGCGGAGCGGCTGCTCGAGACGGCATGAGGGAAGGGCGAAGATCCTCCGCGCGCGCGGAGAGGATCTTTTCGCTTAGCCACGTTCGATAGCTTTGCTGGCACCTAAACCTCAAGCATCACCGCGCTGCTGGCGCGCGCCGCCTCGGCGGTGTTAGACGCCCCCGCATGGGCCACGGTCACCACCACGCGCACGCGCATCACCATCACGATCACGAGTCGCACGGCCACCATCACCACGCCCCGCCGGAGCGCTGGGACCGCGCCTTTGCGATCGGGATCGGGCTCAATCTCGCCTATGTCGTCGCCGAGGGTGCCGCCGGGCTGATCCTGGGATCGATGGCGCTGCTGGCGGACGCCGGGCACAATCTGTCCGACGTGCTCGGCCTCGCGGTGGCCTGGGGCGGCGCGACGCTGGCGCGGGCGGTACCGTCGAAGCGCTTCACCTACGGGCTCAAGGGGTCAACCATCCTCGCCGCGCTCGCCAACGCGCTGCTGCTGCTGGTGGCGATCGGCGCGATCGCGCTGGAGGCGGTGCACCGCTTCGGCGCGCCCCAGCCGGTGCCGGGGCTCACCGTCTCGCTCGTCGCCGGCGCCGGGATCGCGGTCAACGCGGTCACCGCCTGGCTGTTCGCGCGCGGACGCGAGGGTGACGTCAACATTCGCGGCGCCTATCTCCACATGCTTGCCGACGCGGTGGTATCGGCGGGCGTGGTCGCGGCCGGGATTGCGCTCTATTTTACAGGCTTCGGTTGGATCGACCCGGCAGTGAGCCTCGTCATCGCGGCGGTGATCTTCTGGCAGACCTGGGGACTGCTGCGCGAGACGGTGGAGATGGCGCTGGCGGCGGTGCCGCGCGGGATCGACTATGACGGCGTACGCGCCGCGCTCGCGGGTCTACCGGGCGTGGCCGCGATCCACGACCTGCATATCTGGCCGATGTCGACGACCGAGCCGAGCCTCACCGCGCATCTCTGCATGCCGGACGGTCATCCCGGCGACGGCTTTCTTCAGTCCGCGCAGGAGATGCTGCACACGCGCTTCGGAATCGGGCACGCGACGTTGCAGGTGGAGACCGGCGCGCCGTGCGGGCTCGCGGACGAACGGACGGTGTGAGCGAGCGCGGCGCGCTCAGAAAAGAGCACGCCGCGCCGGTGATGAAATCAATAGCTCGACGGCCGCTCAGCCCGAAGGGCGAGCGGCCCATCACTCAGTTGGCGGCGCCGGCGACGTTCGTCGGCAGCGGCTGCGCGGCGCGGAACGAGACCGGCACGCCGTTCGCCTGGCCCGAGACGCGATCGCCGTTCACGACGAGACGGAAGCGACCGCCGCGGCCGACTTCGCGACCCTCGATCACGGTACGCTGCGAGTCGAGCGAGCTGGTGGTGTACACATAGGTGTGGCCGTCGCGAGTGAAGCTGCGCTCGGCCGGAGCGGCGGCCGCGGCGGTAGCGGTCAGCGTGGCGGCGGCAGCGGCGAGGATCGTGGCAGTGCGCATGAACGTTGCTCCAGGCTGAGGGGCGAGTGCCCGATTGATGCGTCGCAGCATGGATGTTGCACCGCAACATGCGCAACTGAGTGATTCGCAAACGTGATTGCAGCGATTGCATCTGTCGGCCTCTGCGTCGCCATACGCGCTTTTGCGTCACCCTCGCGCATCGGCTAAGGCGCCGCGCCTATGACGCTCTTCACTCGCTTCGCCGCTCACCTCGACGCCGCGCTCGACGCGCTCACCGCCGCCGGCCCGCTGCCCGCGGGGCTCGACCGCCGTAACGTCACGGTCGAGCCGCCGCGCGATCCTAGCCACGGCGACCTCGCGACCAACGCGGCGATGGTGCTCGCCAAGCCGGCCGCGACCAACCCGCGCGCGCTCGCCGAGGCGCTGGCGGCCGAGTTGCGCGCGCTGCCCGACGTGGCGGAGGTGAGCGTCGCCGGCCCGGGCTTCATCAACCTGCGGCTACGCGACGACGTGTGGCGCGGTGAGATCGGCGCCATCCATGCGGCGGCGGCGGATTACGGTCGCTCGTCCGGCGGCGAGGGCGTCACGGTCAACATCGAATATGTCTCGGCCAACCCGACCGGTCCGATGCACATGGGCCACTGCCGCGGTGCGGTGGTGGGCGACGCGCTCGCCAGCCTGCTCGAGTTCGCCGGGCACAAGGTGGTACGCGAATATTATGTCAATGACGCGGGCGGGCAGGTCGACGTGCTCGCGCGCTCGGCGCACCTGCGCTACCGCGAGGCGCTCGGCGAGGACGTCGGCGCGGTGCCCGAGGGGCTGTATCCCGGCGACTATCTTATCCCGGTCGGGCGCGCGCTCGCCGAGGAGTTCGGCGACCGTTACGCCGGCGCCCCCGAGGGCGAGTGGCTAGCGCTGTTCCGCGCGCGCGCGGTGGCGGCGATGCTGGTGCTGATCCGCGACGACCTCGCGCTGCTCGGCATCCACCACGACCTGTTCTCGTCCGAGGCGGAGCTGCAGGCGGCGGGCAAGCCCGAGGCGGCCGAGGCGTGGCTGCGCGCGCGCGACCTCGTCTATGACGGGGTGCTCGAGGCGCCCAAGGGCGAGACACCGGAGGACTGGGAGCCAGTCGAGCTGCCGCTGTTCCGCTCGAGCCGGTTCGGCGACGACCAGGATCGGCCGATCAAGAAGTCGAACGGCAGCTGGACCTATTTCGGCGCCGACCTCGCCTATCACTTCCAGAAGGCACAGGGCGCGGACCAGCTGATCGACATCTGGGGCGCCGACCACGCCGGCACGGTCAAGCGCATCCAGGCAGCGGTCGCGGCGCTGACCGAGGGCAAGACCCGCTTCGACGTCAAGCTGGTGCAGATGGTGCGGCTGCTGCGCGGCGGCGAGCCGGTGAAGATGTCGAAGCGCGCGGGCAATTTCGTCACGCTCGCCGACGTGGTGCGCGAGGTCGGCAAGGACGTCGTACGCTTCACCATGCTGACTCGTCGATCCGACGCGCAGATGGACTTCGACTTCGCCAAGGTGGTTGAGGCATCGAAGGAGAACCCCGTCTTCTACGTGCAATATGCGCACGCGCGGGTGCACTCGCTCCACCGCCGCGCGGCTGAGGCGGGGATCAGCGCTGAGGCGGCGGATCTGTCCTGGCTTGATACGGAGGAGCTGGCGCTGGTGAAGCGCGCGGCGCAGTTCCCGCGCGTGGTCGAGACCGCCGCGGCGGCGCGCGAGCCGCACCGCATCGCCTTCTATCTCTATGACTTGGCCGCAGAGTTCCACGCGCTGTGGAATGTCGGCAACGATCGGCCGGAGCGCCGCTTCCTCGTCCCGGAGGACGCTCAGGTCACCGCCGCGCGCTTGTCCTTGGCCGCCGCGATCGGTCAGATTATCCGCAACGGCCTCGCCATCATGGGCGTGGAGGCGGTCACGGAGATGCACTGATGTCGAGGTCTGGGTCGTTCGCGCGCGGCGACGAGGACCGGCTGCCCTGGCTCGAGACCGTCGAGCCCGACGAGCCCGAGGGCGCGCCGGTCGGCCGGGTCGTGCTGCTCGTCCTGCTGGGGCTGGTGGTGCTCGGCGCGGTGCTGTTCGGCCTTTACCATTATCAGCGCGGAGCAAGCGGCGAGGGCGCGCTGATCGCGGCGCCGGCGGGCGACTATAAGATGCGCCCCGATGAGCCCGGCGGGCTCAAGGTGGAGGGCGAGGGTGACTCGGCGATCGCGGCGAGTGCGGGCAGTAACAGCGCGGCCGCGATCGATCTCTCCGCGGTGCCTGAGGCGCCGATCACGCGTCCGAGCCCGGCGCCCAGCGCGACGCCGACGCCGGCCAGTGGTGCCCCCTCGGTCAGCGCGGCGGTGCCGCAGGCCGCGGCGCCGCTGCGCGTGGCGCGACCCGTCGCCGCGCCGGTGCCGCGGGTGCCGGGAGCGGGGACGGGCGGCGCGCTGGTCCAGCTGGGCGCTTTCCCGACCGAGGCAGCAGCGAACGTCGCGTGGAGCGCGATCGCCAAGCGCTTCGGCTATGTCGCCGCTTTGGGCAAAGTGGTGCAGCCGGCGACGGTGAACGGGCGCAACGTCTACCGATTGCGGGTCAACGCCGGCAGCGCGGGCGCCGCGGCGAATCTCTGCGGTCGGCTGAAGGTCGCGGGCGAGGCCTGTTTCGTCACGGGGTGAGGCCGTGCTGCGGCGGTCTCGATCATAGAAAGCCGTCGTCGCGGCCTTGAGCCAAAACGCATGGTTCCCGGCTCAGGGCCGGGGTGGTGATGTTCCTGCCGGGATGAGCTTAGACGACCTCACCTTTTCCCGAACTTGCGTTGCGTCTTGCCGAACCGAGTCTTGCGCGTGCCCGGCTTACCCTCGTTCGAGCGGCCCATCAGCGGCGCCTTGTGCTGCTCCACCGGCAGGCCGAGCTCCTCCTGCTCGAGCTGACGGATTTCGTCGCGCAGCCGGCCCGCTTCCTCGAACTCGAGGTCCGATGCGGCCTTGCGCATCTTCTTTTCAAGCTCCTCGATATAGGCGCGCAGGTTATGGCCGACCATGTGCGGCCGCTCGTCGTCGATCTCGACGGTGACCTGGTCCTTCGAGGCGACGTGCGCGATGATGTCGCCGATGTTGCGGCGGATCGTTGTCGGCGTGATGCCGTGCTCTCGGTTATACGCCTCCTGTTTCTCGCGGCGGCGCGCGGTCTCGTTCATCGCGCGCTCCATGCTGCCGGTGATCCGGTCGGCGTAGAGGATCACGCGCCCGTCGACGTTGCGCGCGGCGCGCCCGATCGTCTGGATGAGCGAGGTCTCGGAGCGCAGGAAGCCCTCCTTGTCGGCGTCGAGGATCGCGACCAGCCCGCACTCGGGGATGTCGAGGCCCTCGCGCAGGAGGTTGATGCCGATCAGCACGTCATAGACCCCCAGCCGCAAGTCGCGGATCAGCTCGATGCGCTCCAGCGTCTCGACGTCTGAGTGCATGTAGCGGACCTTGATCCCTGCCTCGTGCATGTACTCGGTCAGGTCCTCCGCCATCCGCTTGGTCAGCGTGGTGACGAGCGTGCGATAGCCCTTCTCGGTGGTGGCGCGACACTCGACGATCAGGTCCTGCACCTGCTCCTCGACCGGTCTGATTTCGACCGGCGGGTCGATCAGCCCGGTCGGCCGAATCACCTGCTCGGCGAAGACGCCGCTGGACTGTTCCATCTCCCAGCTGCCCGGCGTCGCCGAGACGCATACGGTCTGCGGGCGCATCGCGTCCCACTCGTTGAAGCGCAGCGGGCGGTTGTCGATCGCCGAGGGCAGGCGGAAGCCGTACTCGGCCAGCGTGATCTTGCGGCGGTGGTCGCCGCGCGACATGCCGTTGATCTGGCCGATCGTCTGGTGGCTCTCGTCGACGAAGAGCAAAGCGTTCTCGGGCAGATACTCGAACAAGGTGGGCGGCGGCTCGCCGGGCAGGCGGCCGGTGAGGAATCGGCTGTAATTCTCGATGCCGTTGCAGCTGCCCGTCGCCGCGATCATCTCGAGATCGAAGTTGGTGCGCTGCTCCAGCCGCTGGCGCTCGAGCAGCTTGCCCTCGATCTCCAGCTCCTTGAGCCGCTCGCTCAGCTCATGCCGGATCGCCTCCGCGGCCTGTTTCATCGTCGGCCCGGGCGTGACATAGTGCGAGTTGGCGTAGATCCGCACCGTGTTGAGCGAAGCGTTCTTCTTGCCGGTGAGCGGATCGAACTCGACAATCTCCTCGATCTCGTCGCCGAAAAAGGACACGCGCCAGGCGCTGTCCTCATAGTGCGACGGGAAGATCTCGAGCGTATCGCCCTTCACGCGAAAGTTGCCGCGCTGGAAGGCAGCGTCGTTGCGCTTGTATTGCAGCGCGACCAGCTTGCGGACGATCTCGCGCTGGTCGACGGACTGACCTTTCTTCAGGTCAAAGATCATCGCCGAATAGGTCTCGACCGAACCGATGCCGTAGAGGCACGACACCGACGCCACGATGATGACGTCGTCGCGCTCGAGCAGAGAGCGCGTCGCCGAGTGGCGCATCCGGTCGATCGACTCGTTCACCGAGCTCTCTTTCTCGATGTACGTGTCGGAGCGCGGGACATACGCCTCGGGCTGATAATAATCGTAGTAGCTGACGAAATACTCGACCGCATTGTCTGGGAAGAAGCTCTTGAACTCGCCGTAGAGCTGCGCGGCCAGAATCTTGTTGGGCGCGAGGATCAGCGCGGGGCGCTGCATCTCCTCGATCACCTTGGCCATGGTGAAGGTTTTGCCCGAGCCGGTGACGCCGAGCAGGACCTGATCGCGCTCACCCGCCTTGGCGGCGTCAACCAGCTCGCGGATCGCGGTCGGCTGGTCGCCGGAGGGCTGATACTCGCTGACGAGGTTGAAGCGACGGCCGCCCTCGACCTTCTGCGGGCGATTGGGACGGTGCGGGACGAAGTCGGTGCCGGTCTCCGGCTCGGCAAGGGACGTACGGATTTGGATCGCCATGCCGCTGATATGGGCGCGGGATGGGGCGGGGGGAAGGGTGTGGGAGTCTAGATCCTCCCCGGTCGCGCGGAGGGGACCGGCCGGCGCAGCCCGGTGGTGGAGGGAGGCTTCCTCGCAGAGCGGCGCCTGCCGAAGCCCCTTACACCAGCCCGCGGCTGATCCCCTCTCCGCACGCCGGAAGGACTGTGGTGGCCTCTTGCCCCTTCTGTTATGAACAGCTACTGCGAGGCAGTCGCAAAATAGAGAGGTAAGGATGTACCGATTCCTCGACCGGCCGCTCGACCAGCTCGACGAGCATCTCCACTTCCTTGTTAGCGCGATGCGTCATTGGACGCTGGTGACGCGCGGGGGCCGCTGCGCCTGCCGCGCGCTCGCCCCGGCGTTCGCCTGGCGCGGGGTGAGTGCGGCGCTGCCCGACTTCGCCGCGGCGATGGGGGCGTTCGATCGCGAGGGAAAGCGCTGGCTCCGCTTCGGCACCGCGACCGCGCGCACGGTCAACGACGACGAGGCGGTGCTGCTCGCGCTGATTGACTCGGCGATGCGCGGCGAGCGCAACGCGGCGCGGCGGATCGCGGCAACGCTCGTGACGGAGCCCGCGCTGGGACGCACCGTCACTGCGATCGAGTGGGTGGCGCTGCGCTTCCTCCAGGCGCCGCTGGCGCAGCGCGACGGTGCGCCAAAACAAGCCTGACCGCGCGCGCCCCAAGCCGACCTATAGTTGACCCTGCGCGCCACGGGCCATAATGCGCCCCATTCGCACGACATTCCCCGTTCTCAGACCGGATCGCCGATGACCGACCTCCGCGCGCCAGTACTCATCCCCGACTCTACCGCTTTCCACAGCGTTGCGGTGACCTGGGTGCGTCACTGGAACGAGCATCTGTTCAGCTTCGCGGTCGAGCGCCCCGCCTCGTTCCGGTTCCGCTCGGGCGAGTTCGTGATGATCGGCCTGCCCGGCGTAGAGGGCGAGGACGGCAAGGCCGCCAAGCCGGTGATGCGCGCCTATTCGATCGCCAGCCCGGCCTGGGCGGAGGAGTTGGAATTCCTCTCGATCAAGGTGCCGGGCGGCCCGCTCACCGGGCGGCTGCAGCAGATCGAGACGGGCGATCAGGTCTATCTCGGCAAGAAGCCGACCGGTACTTTGGTGCTCGACGCTTTGCTTGGTGGGCGGCGGCTGTTCCTGCTGTCGACCGGCACCGGGCTGGCGCCGTTCCTCAGCGTGGCGCGCGATCCGGACGTGTATGAGCGCTTTGACGAGGTGGTGGTGGTCCACGGGGTCCGCCGCGTCGACGACCTCGCCTGGCGCGAGATGCTCGAGGCGCGGCTGGCGGAGGATCCGCTGGTGTCGGAGCAGGCGGCGGCGCAGTTCCGTTACCTGCCGACGGTGACCCGCGAGGACTTTCCGGTGCAGGCGCGCATCCCCGCGCTGATCGAGGACGGGCGGCTGTTCGACGGGCTGGGCGGCGAGGCCAAGTTCGATCCGGAGAACGATCGCGTGATGCTGTGCGGCTCCACCGCGATGATCCGCGAGGTGGCGTCGATGCTGGAGCACCGCGGGCTCATCGAGGGCTCCAACGCCAACCCCGGCCAGTTCGTGATCGAGCGCGCCTTCGTCGACTGAGCCGGCGGGGCCGGCCGATTCCTGGGAATGCGAACGTCGCTTTCTTCCGTCATCCCGGACGTGGTCCGGGATTCACCGTGCCGCGCATCGCCGGCCCATGGGTGCGCGGACGAGTGGACCCCGGCCTTCGCCGGGGTGACGGCAAGAGGAGGAAGAGCCAGCGTCCAGGGCAGCCGGCCGAGCTCTTCTTGCGCTCTCACCGCACGCTGGCGACTCCGCCGCGCTTCCTCTACCCTCGCGCCAAAATAGAGGAGAGAGGCGATGGCGACGCTCGCGTCGGTGGACACTGCAGCCTATGCGCCCGGCGAGTGGGAGGCGCGGGTCGATCTCGCCGCCGCCTATCGGTTGGTCGCGCTCTACGGCTGGGACGACCTGATCTTCACTCATCTTTCGGCGCGCGTGCCCGGGCCCGAGCATCATTTCCTGATCAACCCGTACGACATGATGTTCGAGGAGATCACCGCCTCGACGCTGGTCAAGATCGACGTCGACGGCCAGCCGGTCGGCCGCTCCGACCATCCGGTCAACCCGGCGGGCTTCACCATCCACTCGGCGATCCACATGGCACGCGGTGACGCGCACGCCGTGATGCACCTGCACACGCCATACGGGCAGGCGGTGTCCGCAATGGCGTGCGGGCTGCTGCCGCACACTCAGACCGCGATGATCGCGAGCCACGACGTCGCCTATCACGACTATGAGGGGATCGCGACCGACCTCGCGGAGCGCGAGCGCCTGGTCGCGGACCTCGGTGCCAAGAACGCGATGATCCTGCGCAACCACGGCACGCTGGCGGTGGGCAACTCGGTCGCGGCCTGTTTCCTGCGGCTCTACTTCCTCGAGCGCGCATGCCAGGCGCAGGTGCACATGCTCGCCGCGGGGCGCGACGCGCTCAACCCGCCGCCGGATGGGGTCGAGGAGAAGGTCGCGCACCAGGCCAGCCCCGCGGGCATGGGGATGGTGGCGCAGGCGCTCGCTTGGCCCGCGCTGCTGCGCAAGCTCGATCGGGTGAGCCCCGGGTACAAGGATTGACAGGCCAATCCCGAGTGGAGGCCGGGGCCAGCTGGGAGGGGCGAGGTCGAGTCTCGCAGATGGCGGCCAACTGGGCCCCGGCCTTCGCCGGGGCACGAGGAGAAATCACACCTCCCCCTCGTCCACGTCGGGCGACTCGTCCGCCGCCGCGCCGCCGCTCTCCAGCGCGGCCTCGTCAGCGGCGAGCGCATCGGCGTCGGCCGCGGTGATGCCGAAGCGCGCCGCCACGTCGGGGGCGTAGCGCAGCAGGTCGGGGCGCAGCTTGAGCAGGCTGACGTCCTTGGCCTTGCCCTCCATCATCACGTCGAACACCAGGCCCTCCGCGGTGCGCATGAAGGTGGCGAACTCGAACGGGTTGGTGAAGTCGGCATGGCCGGTCCACACCGGGGGGCGCAGCACCGTCTTCACGCGCGCGCCCGCCTTCACAGGCGCCTTGACCAGCTCGCCCTTGCGCACCGTCTTGCCGCTGGCGCGCTGCTTGGCGGTGATCTTCTGCTTAATCTCGCGCATCTCGGTGCGCGGCGAGGAGAAATGGATCTTGGGGCGCACCCCTGTCGGCCAGGTCGCGAGGAAGCGCTCCAGCGTCTCGCGCAGGTCGAGCCCCTCGGGGTTGAGGCACCAGAAATGCTGATAGTCGAAGATCAGCCGCACGCCGCAGCGCTCGTGAATCCACAACGCGTCGGTGGCGGAGAAGCGCAGGTCGTCGTTCTCGAGCACCAGCCGCTGCCGCACATGCTCGGGGCAGCGCTCCCAACCGCGCAGCCAGCGCTCGCGGCTGGCGTCATGGTCGTCGTAGACGCCGCCGACGTGCGTCACCATCACCGCTTCCTCGTCCAGCCCCATGCGGTCGAGCATCTCGGCCTGCGACGACAGGTCCCAGATCGACTTGGCGGTGAGCGCGTCGTCGGGGCTGTTGAGCAGCACATATTGCGACGGGTGGAACGACAGCCGGATGCCGAGCGCGCGCGCCTTGGCACCGAAGGCGGCGAGCTCGGCGTCGCTCTCGCGCACCATGTCGTGGAACTGCGGCATGTCCGGATGCGTGGCATAGGGCGCCAGATCGGACGAGAGCCGGTACATGTCGAGCCGCTCGCTGGCGAGATAGTCGAGCACCTTGTCGACCTGCTCGAGCGAGCATTTCAGATGCGGATTAGCCTGCCAGCGGCGCGTGTCGCCGCTCTTGAGGCCAGGCTTGCCCATCACCTTGACCGGGAAGCCGAGGCGGAGCGGGTGATCGGAGGGTGTAGGCATGGCGGGGTAACGCGGCGGGCGCGCGCGAGTGCCGCTCCTTCTCAATGACTTGCTGCTGGAGGGCTAACCCGCGTGCCGGCGAGGTTGACGGCGGCGCGCACAGCGATCAATCGGGCGGCGACCGGCGAACAGCAGGGCTCGAGGCGCGCGGCCGTCGGGCGCGCCGCCGCAACGTGAACGGGACGATGACGATGACGCCTCACCCCTGCCTCCTCGTGGCGGACGAGCGGGAGCGTCGCGCGTGACCGCGCTGCTGCCTGAGGGGCTGCGCGATCGCCTGCCGCCCGTTGCCGACGCCGCCGCGACGCTCGAGGCGCGCGTGCTCGGCGCGATCCACGCACACGGTTATGAGCGGGTCGACCCGCCGCTTGCCGAGTTCGCCGAGGGTTTAGGCTCGCGGCTCAAGGCCGGCGCGTTGCAGGATGCGGTGCGCTTCGTCGACCCGGTCTCGCAGCGGACCCTCGCGATCCGGCCGGACCTGACCGCGCAGGTGGCGCGGATCGCGGCGACCCGGATGGGCCACCATCCGCGCCCGGTGCGGCTGAGCTACGCCGGCGCGGTGCTCAAGCTGCGCGCTAGCCAGCTGGCCCCCGCGCGCGAGACGCGGCAGATCGGCGCCGAGCTGTTCGGGCTCGACACCGTGGCGGCGGCACAGGAGGTGGTCACCGTCGCGATCGAGGCGGTCGCCGCCGCGGGCGTGGCGCGCCCCTCGATCGACTTCACCTTGCCCGATCTGGTCGACACGCTCGCGGCGGGCGCGCTGCCGGTCGCGCCCGAGAAGCTGGACACGCTGCGCCAGCGGCTCGACGCCAAGGACGCGGGCGCGGTCGCCGAGCTCGCACCCGACTACCTGCCGCTGGTTGCCGCGGCGGGGCCGTTCGACCAGGCGCTGGCGCGGTTGCGCGATTTCGACCGCGATGGCGCGCTCGGATCACGGCTCGACGCGCTCGCCGCGATCGCGCGCGCGCTGGACGGGCGCGCGGTGCTGACGCTCGACCCCACCGAGCGCCACGGCTTCGAATATCAGACCTGGCTCGGGTTCTCCCTCTTCGCCGGCTCCTCGTCGGCGGAGGTCGGTCGCGGCGGCACCTATACCGTCGTGCACGAGGGCGGTGCCGAGGAGGCCGCGACCGGCTTCTCGCTGTTCGCGGACCGGCTGATCGGCGACCAGCCCGCGGCCGAGCGCCGCCGGCTCTTCCTGCCGTTCGGCACGCCGGCGGCGGACGGCGCGGCGATGCGTGCGCAGGGCTGGGTCACCGTCGCGGCGCTGGAGCCGGGTGACACGCCCGAGGCGCAGGTCTGCACGCACCTCTACGCCGGCGGCGAGGCGCGCCCGCTCGTCTGAGCGCGCCGCGCGCCGCCGCGGCGGCTCACTGCGCCGCCATTGGGCCCTTGAACAGCAGGCCGAAATAATCGCCCTTGTTCCAACGCGGCCGGTCGGCGGCGTCGGCGATCTCGCGCGCGATGCGGTAATTGGCATCGACGAAGCGGACGCCCTGATCCCACAGGATCGGCTGCGATAGATCGTCGCACGGCTTGTGGTAGCAATTGCCCATGAAGTCGGCGACCGCGGCCTTGCCCGGCCCCTTCTGTCCCGGCCACAGGAAGACCGAGGGTACGCCCTTTTGCACGAAGCGGAAATGGTCCGAGCGGACGAAGATCGCCTCCTCCGGCATCGGATCGGGCGAGAGCCCGACGCCGATCGCGCCGACCGCGCGCGCGATGATCGGCCCAAGCGAGGAGCGGTCGCCGCCGAACGCCACCATGTCTTCGAATTTGTAGGTGAGAATTGGCATGTCGAGATTCACGTCGGCGACGATGTCGGTGATCGGCACGGTCGGGTGGTTGGTGAAATAGTCGCTTCCCACCAGCCCCTTCTCCTCGGCGGTGACGGCGAGGAACAGCACCGATCGCTTGGGCGGCGGCGCCTGTTTGAAGCGCTTGGCGGCCTCGATCAGGCTGGCGATGCCGATCGCGTCGTCGAGCGCGCCGTTGTAGATCGTGTCGCCCTTCACCGCCTTGCCGACGCCGACGTGATCGAGGTGCGCGGACAGCACCACGGTCTCGCGCCCGACGCTTGGGTCGGTACCGGGGATCATGCCGATGACGTTGCTGCTCGGCAGCGCGCGGAAGCCGGTCGCGCTCTGCACGGTGAGCGTGCCGGCGGCGGTGACCGGACGGGTGCGCAGCACCTTCTTCTTCGCCATTCGCGCCATCGTCGCCCAGTCGCGCCCGAAAAGCTTGGCGGCGCCCGCAGTGGAAAGCGTGCCGAGCAGCGGGACCGAGGGTGTGGCGGTGCTGCCGGTGCCGTCGGGCAGCGCCCAGGTCACCCGCTCCGAATCATAGCCCTTCTTCACCGTGTCGAACCCCGGCGCACCGCGCCCCGGCGCGCGCAGGTCGGCGATCGCGACCGCTCCAACTGCGCCGTGTGCCGCGGCGGCGGCGAGCCGCGCGGGCGCGCCGCTCAGCGTCGCCGCGACCTCGCTCGGCAGCCCGGCCGGCACTCCGCCGACATAGGCGACGATCTTGCCGCGCACGTCGGCGCCGGCGTAATCGTCGATGCCATAAGCGCTCGCCGACAAGCCGTAGCCGACATAGACCACGGGGGCCGACACGCGCGTCGTCTTGGCGGCTGGGTTGGCGGTGGGCACGTAATCGGAGCCGAAGGCCAGCTGCTGCGGCGCGCCAGCCACCGGCGCCCAGCTGAACGCGCCCTGGTCCGCGATCTTATAGGCGGTCAGCGGCACCTTCTGGAGGTAGCCGCCGTCGTCGCCCATCGGCTTGAGCCCGGCGGCGTAGAATTGCGAGGCGACATATTGCGCGGCGATGTCATACTCGCCGCTGCCCGCCTCGCGCCCGCGCATCGCGTCCGACGCGAGGAACATCACGTGCGCCTTCATCGCCGCCTGCTCGGCGGGCAGCGGAGCGGTGAGCGCGGCGTTGCGCGCGGCCGGCGTCGGCGCTGGGGCGGGCGTCTGGGCTGTGGCGACAGTGGCGCAGGCGAGCAGGAGTGGCGTGGCAAAACGACGGTACATCGGCGACCTTCGGCAATTGGAAAGAATCGCCGTACCTTAGCTTTTCACCTCGCGCACCTGTCGAATGGCACGCGGGCAGCCGTCGAGCCGCTTTCCCATGGAACCAGCGCTCCGCCCGATTATAGTCAGGGGCATGGACGCACGCCTCACCGCCGCCGCACCGCTGGTCACCCATCGCCGCGATTACCAGCCGCCGGCGTGGCTCGTCCCCGATGTCGCGCTCGATTTCGCGCTGGACCCGTCGCTCACGCGCGTTCGCGCGCGGCTGACCGTTGCGCGCAATGGCACGCACGACCTGCCGCTGCGGCTCGATGGCGCGGGGCAGGTGCCCCTTTCGGTGACAGTAGACGGCGTGTCCGCCAACGACTGGACAATCGAGGGCGAGCAGCTCGTCGTACCGCTCGCGGGCGACCGCCACGTGATCGAGACAGAGGTGGAGATTGCGCCCGATCGCAACACCCAGCTGATGGGGCTCTACGCCTCGGGCGGAATCCTGTGCACGCAGTGCGAGGCCGAGGGTTTCCGCCGCATCACGTATTTTCCCGATCGGCCCGACGTGCTCGCCACCTATCGCGTGCGGATGAGCGCCGACCGACGCCGCTTCCCCGTCTTGCTCGCCAACGGCGACCCGGTGGCGCAGGGCGAGAGCGCGGACGGGACGCACTGGGCTGAGTGGCACGATCCCTATCCCAAGCCCTCCTATCTCTTCGCGCTGGTGGCGGGCGACCTGGCGGTGAACCACGACACCTTCACCACGCGCTCGGGGCGCGAGGTGGCGCTCGGCATCTGGGTCCGCGCCGCCGACCTGCCCAAGACCACCCACGCACTCGATGCTCTCAAGCTCTCCATGGCGTGGGACGAGCGCGTCTACGGCCGCGAGTACGACCTCGACGTGTTTAACATCGTCGCGGTCGACGACTTCAACTTCGGCGCGATGGAAAACAAGGGGCTGAACATCTTTAACAGTCGCTACATTCTTGCCGACCCGGATACTGCGACCGACTATGACTATGACGCCATCGCCGCGGTGGTGGCGCACGAATATTTCCACAATTGGTCGGGCAATCGCGTCACCTGCCGCGACTGGTTCCAGCTGAGCCTCAAGGAAGGCTTCACCGTCTACCGCGACCAGTCGTTCAGCGCCGACCAGGGCTCCGCCGCGGTGAAGCGGATCGAGGACGTGCGCGGACTGCGCGCCGCGCAGTTCCCCGAGGATGCCGGTCCGCTCGCGCACCCGGTACGGCCGGAGAGCTATATCGAGATCAGCAATTTCTACACCGCGACGATCTACAACAAGGGCGCCGAGCTGATCCGCATGATGGCGACGATGCTGGGTGACGCCGCCTTCCGCGCGGGTGCCGACCTGTATTTCGACCGCCATGACGGGACGGCGGCGACCTGCGAGGACTTCGTCCGCTGCATGGAGGAGGCGAGCGGCGTCGACCTCGCGCAATTCCGTCTCTGGTACAGCCAGGCGGGCACGCCGCGCGTGTCGGCCACCGTCGAGCATGAGCCCGGCAGCGGCCGCGCGCTGCTCCACCTTGCACAGAAAGTGCCCGACACGCCCGGCCAGAGCGGCAAGGCGCCGCAGGTGCTGCCCTTGCGGGTGCGGCTGTTCGGCAGCGCCACCGGTCGACCGCTCGGCGCGGAGCAGTTGGTGGTGCTGCGCGACGCGGCGGAGAGCATCGCCTTCGAGGACGTGCCCGAGCGGCCGGTCGTCTCGCTCAACCGTGGCTTCTCGGCGCCGGTGATCATCGAGAGCGATCGCACCTCGGCCGACCTCGCCTTTCTCGCGCGCCACGACGATGATTCCTTCGCGCGCTACGAAGCGATGCAGCAGCTGATGCTCGACACGCTGGTGGCGGCGACCGTCGAGGGCGAGGCCGATCATCGCGCCGTGCTCGAGGCGGTGGCGGACACGCTCGACGATCCGGCGCTCGACCGCGCCTTCGTCGCCGAGGCGGTGCTGCTGCCGTCGGAGAATTTCATCGGCGACCAACTCGCCACGGTCGACCCCGAGGCGGTCTTCACCGCGCGCGAAGCGCTGCGGCGCGCGCTCGCGCGTGCGCTCGACCAGCGCTGGCGTGTCGCCTGCGACATCGGCGCGCGCGCGCCCTACGCTTATACGCCGGCGGCCAAGGGCGTGCGGCGCCTGCGCAACGTCGCGCTCCACTATCTTCAGGCGGGCGGCGCCGCCGATGCGCCGGCGCTGGCCTGGGCGCAGTTCGAGGCGGCGGACAATATGACCGATCGACAGGGCGCGCTCACCGCGCTGGCGAGCGGCCATTCCCACGAGCGCGACGCCGCGCTGGCGGCCTTCTACGCGCGCTATGCCGACAACCCGCTGGTGCTCGACAAATGGTTTCAGACGCAGGCGCTGGCGTCGCGCGACGACACGCCCGCGCTGGTCGCCGAGCTGGCGCACCACCCCGATTTCTCGCTCGCCAACCCCAATCGCGCGCGTGCGCTGATCGGCGCCTTCGCGGTCAACCAGCGCGCCTTCCACGTCTCGGGGGGAGCAGGCTATCGCTGGTTGGCGGACCAGCTGCTCGCGCTCGACCCGCTCAACCCGCAGACCGCGGCGCGGTTACTGCCCCCTCTCGGCCGCTGGCGCCGCTTCGACCCGGCGCGCGCGGCACTGATGCGCGCCGAGCTGGAGCGGATCGTGGCGACGCCCGGGATCAGCAAGGACTTGTTCGAACAGGCCTCGAAGAGCTTGGAAGGATAGGTTTGGCGGGCGGGCCTGCCGGGCGGATACGCCGCGGCGCGCCCGCGCGGCCGGTCGCGTGGCCGCGATCGCGATCGCGATCGCGATCAGCTCGCGTTTTGCGGTTGGCTCGCCTGTCGCGCTGACGTGAACAACCGCTCGATCCGGTCGAGCAGGTTCGTGCCATGCTGCTGGCCGGAGGTCTTGCGCTCGATCTCGTCGACGGCTGCCAGCAGGTCCTTCATGTCCTGCTCCGTGGCGTAGCCGAGCGCCTGGCCGAAACGCAGCTCCGTGCGCGCCGCCGCCAGCGACGCGCGCAGCCGCTCGTTCTCGGCGGCAGTACGGTTCGCTTTCTCCGCGAGCCCCTTGGCTTGCGCGATCGCCTGTTCGGCCCGCGCGAGCGGCAGCGGAATGATCGTGCGTTCCACCACGATGGTGCTCAGCGCGGTCTCCAGCACCGCTTTGGCTTCCTGCGGCTTGCCCTGGTGGAGCGCGGCTGCCGCTTGTTTTAGCGCGGTCGGGTAGGTTGCCAGCGGCAGGTTGCTCACGCTGATCACGGTCTCGCTCGCGAGATCGCCGATGAGCCGCCGCGCCTCCTGCAGTCGGCCGCGATCGAGCGCATGGCGCGCCTGCTCGCGTACCTCTTGGACGCGCTCGACGCTCCCCAGCACGTCACGCGTCTCCACCGCGGTGTCGACGGGGGCGAGCGCGAGGCTGGGCGTGCGCGCGAGCACGATCTCCAGCTTGCCGGTACCGCGCTCCAGCGCAGCGATGGCCTGGTCGAATCGGCCGCGATCGATCGCGGCCAGCGCGTTCTGCGTTTCGCGCAGTGCGTCGACCGCTTCCTTCAGTAGGTCGCCGTGCCGCGTCGGGGACGCCGTTGCGGCCGCGCCGTCGTGCGCGGGGGTGGCATTGTGCTGACGGTTCGCCGGTGCCGCGCGCACGTCCTCGGGCGCGCTGCCGGAGCAGGCCGCCGTCGCGAGCAGGAACCCGGCAAGGGCGGCGGTCGAGAAGTATCGATTTGTCTTCATTGCCTTGTCCATCATGATCGGCCTGGCGCCGCGGGCGGCGGCGCTGGCGGATGCCCCGTCATCCTCGGCGGGGCCTGGCGAACGGAGGGGAAGGGGCATCGCAAGCTCACGCCTTGGCCGACACCAGGCGAGCGCCGCCGTCGCGGCCGCTGCTCGGGTGGGGGGCGACGTGGCTCGTCACCGGGCGCTACCCGGCG
>Ga0265798_10004631_pt1 | contig 18877 bp, 18 predicted proteins | sample P3T30metagenome_FD_192430 | JGI IMG/M metagenome (GOLD analysis project Ga0265798, IMG submission 192430) | Plant litter microbial communities from East Loma Ridge, Irvine, California - P3 T30 | ecosystem: Environmental > Terrestrial > Plant litter > Unclassified | place: USA: California... | reverse complement strand
ATGCCGGCCGCGGCGACGATGCGCTTGCCCTGCAATTGTGCCAGCGGAACGCCCTCTCCCGGACGCATCAAAGGCTCGGCCATGTCGCCGGCCAACGCCATGCGGAACGGGCTGCCGCCGACCGCCTTCGCCAGCGCGGGCGTGATCTCCGGAGCATTGACCACCGTGAAATCGCGGCGCCGCGACGGTGCTTCGCGCAACGGCCCGGCCGGCAGCAGCCAGCCATTGCCGACGCCGCGTCCGTCGAACAGGACGATCTCGACGTCGCGCGCCAGTGCGTAATGCTGCAGGCCATCGTCGGTGATGATGACGTCCACCTCGGGATGGGCCACCAGGAGCGCCCTGCCCGCCTCGGCACGCTTGCGTCCCACCACCACCGGGCAGCGGGCGCGCGCGGCAATCAGCAGCGGCTCGTCGCCAACCTCGCCCGGGCTTGCGTCCGGCGTCACCTCGCGCGGAGCCGATTCCGCACCACCATGGCCACGCGAAATAACGCCGGGGCGCATGCCTGCCGCGTGCAGCGCCTCGGCCAGCCAGATCGTCAGCGGGGTCTTGCCAGTACCGCCGATAAAGATATTGCCGACCACGATGACGGGCACCGGCAGGCGTTCGCTATGCTTGATGCCGCTGCGGTACAGCGCAGCCCGCACAGCGGCCAGCAGCCGGAACAGCAGCGACAGCGGGAACAGCGCAAGCGCCAGCGGACCGCGGCGCAGCCAGGCGCGCGTAAAGATCGATTCGAGGTTGGATGCCATGCGGGATGGACGCAGCGCTGCCGAAGCAGCGCCCCGCCGATTACTTTTGACCGCCGGTCTGGGCGGCGAAGGTCAGCTTGTCGTAACCCGCCACGCGCGATGCTTCCAGCACGTTGATAACCATCTGGTGCATCGCGAACTGGTCGGCATTGACGATCACGACCGGATCCGTCGCCGGCTGGCCGTTGGGACCGTTACGGGCGGCATTCTTGAGATCTTCAGCCAGGCCGGCGACGCTGTGGAAAGCTACCGGCACATTATTCACCGTGTAGTTGCCCTTGGCGTCGATGGTGACGTTGATCTCGAACGGACGCTCCTGCACCTTGTCGGCGTCGGCCGTCGGCAGGGTGATCTGCAGCTCGGTGAACTTGCTGTAGGTGGTCGACACCATCAGGAAGATCAGGACCACCAGCAACACGTCGATGAAGGGGATCAGGTTGATCTCCGGCTCCTCGCGCTGGCGGCCGCGGCGGAAGTTCATCATTTGCGGGTCCCATGGACGACGTCGACGAATTTCACGGCCTGCAGTTCCATCTCGACGATGAAGCTGTCGACCAGGGCGCGGAAGTGGCGGTAGAAGACCAGGGCCGGCATCGCGATCGCCAGGCCGAAGCCGGTGTTGTACAGGGCCACCGAGATGCCGTGTGCCAGTTGCGCCGGGTTGTTGCCGCCGGTCGGGCTTTGCGCGCCGAAGATCTCGATCATGCCGACCACGGTGCCGAACAGGCCCATCAGCGGAGCGAGCGAAGCGATGGTGCCGAGCGTGGTGAGGAAGCGCTCCAGGCCGTGGGCGACGCCGCGGCCGGCTTCCTCGATGGATTCCTTCATGACGTCGCGCGGCGCATCGACGTTGCGCAGCGCACTGGCCAGCACGGCGCCAAGCGGCGAGTTTTCCTCGAGCTTGTCGACGACTTCCGGCGTGACCTTGCCCGCACGGTAGACGCGGATCACTTCATCCAGCAGCCCTTTCGGGAGAATCTTCTCGCGGCGCAGGTAGATCAGGCGTTCCACGATCAGGGCGACGGCGATGATCGAGGCGATCAGCAAGAGCCAGATAGGCCAGCCTGCAGCTTGGAAAATGGCGAGCAAGGAAAACTCCAGAGGGTAAGAATCAATTCGCCAATGTAACAAGTTGCCAGCAGTGCGGCAAGTGCGGTCCAAACAGGTTCTGCACAACTTCTGTGGATAAAAATGTGCGCAAGGCCCTTCGTGGGATCAAAGTGCCTTGATTTCAAAGGGAATTATATGGCTGCGCAAGAAAAAGGCACGTGTCAGATGAGCGGGCTTTCGGCTCGACCAGGATTTTTCCACCGTCTTGATATGGGTCAACGGTTCTCAGTTACGAACAAATTCTGTGGACAAAATTGTGCGCAATGCTCTCGAGCAGATGTTAAGTGATTGATTTGCCTAACTAAATTTCCTTGGCGCATAAATTAAGCAGCCAAGTGGGCTGTACGAATCGTCCAACGCCCTTCGGTTCCTCACACATTTTGTGGACAAAAATGTGAGCAATGACACGTTTAACGGCATAACCCTTTGATCTGTAAACGAAAAATCATACTGCACACAATTTCATCACATCGCCTTTTAGGGAAGGTTTATGTGAAGAATTGCCGTGTTTTACATAACTTCTTTCGATTAAGAAGGGAATATGCAAAGAAAATTCATCTCTTCACATTTTTTGTGGATAACAATGTGATGAAGCTTGTACGCATTAATGTAAGTCATTGATTATAAATAACTTATCATCCGCTGCCACGCAAACAGGCAGCTAAGGCCAAAGCCGTGGCTTCAAGGGATCAGCGCCATCCGTTCGCTTTGTATTGAGATAGCGCCTGGGGCATGCAAGGCTCACATCCATCCACCCTTCGCTTTGTGCACACTTTTTGTGGACAACAATGTGCTCAAGCAAGGCATATGCAGGCTAAGTGCTTGATGTATAAGGAAACACATATCCACGCCCAATCGCTGCGCATTTGACCGTCTTATAGATGAGTTGCCCACAGATTTTGTGGATAAATCCATGCTAAAAGCTCAAGTCACCTTCGCAAGTCATTGATTTCAAAGGATTCCAATAGAATGCATTGAAAAAGGGCAATTGCCATACGCAAAGCTCAACATGCCTCGCACGCCTGCCTCTAGCGCTTGTCGTTTTCGTCAAGATATGACATAAGCATTCCCTTTGCCTGTCATCCCGCACATCCATGGAACGCCCGACCGACGCCGATCCCGCTTACGCCGCCCCCGCCATCCTTACCGTGACCGCGCTGAACCAGCAGGTCGCGCGCATGCTGGAGCGCAGTTTTCCACTGGTGTGGATCGGCGGCGAGATCTCGAACTTCACCCGCGCCAGCTCCGGCCACTGGTATTTCACGCTGAAGGACGATGCCGCCCAGGTACGCGCCGTGATGTTCCGCAGCCGCGCGCAATATGCCGGCTTTAACCCGCGCGAGGGCGATAAGGTCGAGGTGCGCGCCCTGGTCACCTTGTATGGCGCACGCGGCGACTACCAGATCAATGTCGAGACCATCCGCCGCGCCGGTGTCGGCCAGCTCTACGAAGCCTTCCTGCGCCTGAAGGAAAAGTTGTCGAGCCAGGGCATGTTCGATGCCGAGCGCAAGCGTCCCCTGCCGCTGTTCCCGCGCACCATCGGCATCGTCACCAGTCCGCAGGCGGCCGCCCTGCGCGACGTGCTGACCGCGCTGCGCCGCCGCGCCCCGCACGTGCGCGTGATCCTGTACCCGGCCCCGGTGCAGGGCCAGTTCGCGTCAAACAAGATCGCAGAAGCCATCATGACCGCGTCCAGCCGGGCCGAGGCCGACGTGCTGATCGTCTGCCGCGGCGGCGGCTCGATCGAGGACTTATGGAGCTTCAATGAGGAAAACGTCGCGCGCGCCATCGATGCCTGTGCGATCCCGGTGATTTCCGGCGTCGGCCACGAGACCGACGTCACCATCGCCGACTTCGCCGCCGACGTGCGCGCCGCCACCCCCACCGCCGCCGCCGAGCTGGCCGTCACGCCGCGCGCCGACTGGCTGGCCTCGCTCTCGGGCGACGCCATGGACTTGCGCCGCGCAATGCAACGCACCCTGTCGGAAGCCAGCCAGGGTGTGGACAATCTCAGCCGGCGCCTGTTGAACCCGTCCGCCCAGATCCGCCACCAGCGCGTCAAGCTGCTGTCGATGGCGGCTGCGCTGACCCACGCCGTGCGCACCCCGGCCAACCGCCACAACCTGGCGCTGGCGCAATTGCAGCAGCGCCTGGCCCGGCACCGCCCCGACATGCGCGCCCTGCGCGCGCGCCTGGCGGCCGATGGACGCCACCTGAACGCAATCCTGTGCAGCCAGGTCAAACAGCGGCGCGACGCGCTGAACGCTTTATCGGCCCAGCTCGAACTGCTGAACCCGCAGCGCACGCTGGAGCGCGGCTACGCCATCGTCAGCAATGCCAAGGGCGAGGTGCTGCGCGATCCAGGCCAGATCAAGGCGCGCAATAAACTGACCGTGCGCCTGGCCGGCGGCAGCGCCCAGATCGGGGTTTCCAGCGTGCAGAGCCCGCTTGAAGCGTCACCGGAGTAGCCAACCCTGCAACAAGGCGCTATCCGGTTTAGAATAGCGGCGCTCTGGAACACACTTTGTCCAACCAAATCAAGGAAGAAAACATGGAACATACCCTGCCGCCACTGCCGTACGCCAAGGACGCTCTCCAGCCACATATCTCGGCCGAGACCCTGGAATTCCACCACGGCAAGCACCACCAGACCTATGTCACCAACCTGAACAACATGATCAAGGGGACCGAGTACGAAAACATGTCCCTGGAAGAGATCATCCAGAAATCGCAGGGCGGCGTGTTCAACAACTCGGCGCAGGTGTGGAACCACACCTTCTTCTGGAACTGCATGTCGCCGAACGGCGGCGGCGCACCGACCGGTAAAGCAGCGGACGCGATCAATGCCAAGTGGGGCTCGTTCGACAAGTTCAAGGAAGAGTTCAACAAGTCGGCACTGGGCAACTTCGGTTCGGGCTGGACCTGGCTGGTGCAGAAAGCCGACGGCAGCGTCGACATCGTCAACACCTCGAACGCCGGCACCCCGCTGACCACCTCCGACAAGGCCCTCTTGACCGCCGACGTCTGGGAACACGCCTACTACATCGACTACCGCAACGCCCGCGCCAAGTTCCTGGAAGCGTTCTGGAACGTCGCCAACTGGGAATTCGTGAACCAGAACATGGCGTAAGCCGGTTTCGTTCACGCAAGAAGAATGGCCCGCGCTTGCGGGCCATTTGTCTTATAGGTCAGCCGCCAGCCCGCTTCACCGTGTGGCCGCGTTGCTGCAGCTCGGCCACGATCCGGTCCACATGGTCGCCCTGTACTTCCAGCACCCCATCCTTCAGCGTCCCACCCGTGCCGCACGCCGTGCGCAGCGCCTTGCCCAACGCGGCCAGCGCCTCCGGGTCGAGCGCCAGGCCCTTGACCAGCGTGACGGTCTTCCCGCCCCTGCCCTTCGCTTGCCGCGATACGCGCGCGATGCCGTCGCCCGCCGGGACGGCCGCCGTCTTGCACGCGCAGGCGGCGAGCGGCTGGCGGCAGCCGGGGCACATGCGGCCGCCGTCGGTCGAGTAGACCAGACCGCCGTTCGAACTGTGTTTCATGATATCGATGCAGGAATGTAGGTGAGTTTCAGGACGTCGTCGTCGACCCGCTCGTGCGACACCAGGCGTAGCGGCGGACGTGGTCCGGCGAAATAGGGATTGCCCTGGCCGAGCACCACCGGGTGCAGGTAGAGGCGGTATTCGTCGATCAGGCCGAGTTGCGTCAGGCTGTGCGCCAGATTCGGGCCGGCGACTTCGATCTCGCCTTTCCGTTCGGCCTTGATCCTGCGTACTTCGTCTTCCAGGTCGTCCCCGAGCAGGATCGCGTTCGGCCCGACCGCGCGCAGGGAGCGCGAGACGACCCACTTGGTCTGCTTGCGCCAGGCGGCGGCGAAGGCCCGTCTATCCGCGTCCCATTCGGGATGATCCTCGTCCCAGTACGCCATGATCTCGTACATGCGCCGGCCATAGATGCTGCCCGCCTGCTGCTCGGCCTCCTCGATAAAGCGCCGAAACAGCGCGGGACCGGGCGCGAAGCCGTCGTGGTCGACGTAACCGTCGAGGGACACGTTCATGCCGCATACGAGCTTTGCCATCATGTCTCCTTGATCCGGGGCGCATATTCATCCTGGCCCTTGGCCCGGTCGAACACCTCGCCCGTCAGTGAATGGCGGTTGGCCTCGCGCTGGCGCGCCGCCGCCTCGTCGTAGAAGAATGGCAGGAAGGCGTAGCGGGCGCCTGCCGTCACCGGGGTCGCCTCGTGCAGCAGCGAGCAGGAAAAGATCACCGCACCCCCGGTCGGCGCGCGGTAGGTGCGTGGGCCGAATTCCGGGAAGCGCAGGTCGCCGCCTTCGTAGTCATGGGCATTGAGGTTGATGGTGCAGGCGAAGCGGCGGTGGGCCGTGCCCGGGGTCGTATTGTCCTTGTGCGGGCGGAAGAAGCCGCCGCTGGCGCTGTCGTACTGGGCGACCAGGTAGCGTTCGATGCGCGTGATCTCGAACTGGAAGGCGCGCTTCACCGCGGGGACGACGCGGCGCCCGATGCAGGCGCCGATCCGTTCGCGCAAGCCAGCCAGCTCCGGCAGCGTATCGAAGGCGAAGTCGCTGCGGCGCTTGAAGCTGCGTTCGCGGATCTCGACCGTCTTGCCGTTCACCTCGCGCATGAAGCCGGACTCGGATCCGCCATGGGCTCCGTACAGCGCCACCAGTTCCCGGCACAGTTCGGGTTCGAACACGCGCGGCAGGATCAGGACCGGGGCGCTCATTTCAAGGCCGGCATGTTGGTCCACCGGCGGCAAGCCCCGCAGGACCTCGTCGAGCGCGGCATTGTGGCTTGCCACCGGCAGTAGCGGGATGTGCGCCAGCACCTTCAGCATCGGGTCGAGCACCAGGGTAAAGGGCTGGTAGGCCGGCGCCGGGCCGGCGACCAGCGCCCCGAAGCGCCGGCTGAGCGCCAGGTCGTGATCGCGGAAATAGCGGATCCCGGGGATGCGCGTGCGCAGCCGGCCGCGCTCTTCATCAAGCGGGTCGGCGGACACCCCGAAGAAGCACAGGTGCTGGTCGTCGAAAGCGACGCTGTGTTCCTCGATATGGCGCACCACCTGCTGCACCGCCTCGTTGGCGGCGCTGCCCAGGAAGCTCAGGACGATGTAGCGTCCCGCCGCGGTATGGAAGGCATAGCGCGGATTATGGGCGGTGCTTGCTGTGAATTCGGGGATCGGATCGCCGGATCGCCACACGGTATGTCCTGGATGTGATGGGTAGTGCCAAGCATCTTAACGCAGCAGCACCTCGCTGCGGAAGCGCCATGCATGGGTCTGGCCCACCTTCAGCTGCGCCGGATGCTCGCGCAATTCGACCAGGAAGCCGCCCAGCTCGTCGCGCCGGATGCGGGCGATGGCGCGTGCGCACACCAGCGTACCGCGCCGGATCTGCCAGAACTGGTCCGGGTCCAGCTTGGGCACCAGTTCCTTGATCGGCATGCGGATCAGGCCTTCATCGAGCGCAGTCACCACACGGGTGTAGCGCGTGTCGGATTCGAAGAACAGGATCTCGTCGATCGGGAACAGCTTGATGAGGTTCCCCGCCGTGCAGCTGATCCAGCGGATGCGTTCTTGCGCGGCGTTCGGCCGCAGGCGTTCGTCGAGCGCCACCAGGCGCTCGCTGCGCTCGGCGCTGTCCGTCTCGAGGCGGGTGCGCAGGCGCTGCAAGGCCTGCTCCAGCCTTGCTTGCGTCACGGGCTTGAGCAGGTAGTCGACGGCGCCGAGGTCGAAGGCCTCGATCGCGTGGCTGTCGTAGGCGGTCGTGAAGACGACACTGCTCTTGCCCTGGCTGGCGCGCGCCACATCGAGGCCGCTGATGCCGGGCATGCGGATGTCGAGAAACGCCACGCTTGGCTCCAGCTCGGCGATCGCGGCCAGGGCTTCGGTGCCGTCTTCGACCGAGGCGGCGATCTCGAGTTCGGGCCAGGCCAACGCCAGCAAGCGTTGCAGCTCGGCGCGCTGCAGGTCCTCGTCGTCGGCAATGATTGCGGTCGGCATGTCAGTCAGCTTCCTCCATCGTTTCACGTAGCGGCAGCACGATGCTGGCCACCACGCCGCCGGTGTCGAGCGCGCGCAGTTCGAGCGCGGCGTCGCCGCCATACAGGTGCTTCAGGCGCTCGCGGATATTGGTGAGGCCGATGCCGCTGCCGCTCGACGCCGAAAAACCAACGCCATCATCCTGCACGCTCACCTCCAGCGCATCGCCACTGCGCACGGCCCGCACGCGGATCGACGCCCGCCCCTGCTTCGGTTCGATGCCGTGCTTGACCGCGTTCTCGACCAGCGAGATCAGCATCAGGGGAGGCATCAGGGCGCCGCGCAGCGCCTCCTCGCATTCCACCTCACCCTGCAGGCGCGGCATGCGCGCCGCGATCACGCCGAGGTAGGCGCGCACGGAATCACATTGCGAGCCGAGCGTGACGAAGGTGGCGGCGCGGTCGGCGCGCAGTTGCGGGATGGTCGAACGCAGGTAGTCGATCAGGTGGTCGATCATGACGACGCCGCGCGCCGGGTCCGACAGCATGGCGGCGCGCACGCCGGCCAGGGTATTGAACAGGAAGTGCGGCTCGACCTGGCTGGCCAGCACCGCCAGCTTCATCTCGACTTCATTGCGCTGGTGCTTGTAATGCGCGGCCTGCGCCTGCAGGTCGGCCTCGCGCAGCAGCCGGCGCTGCCGGAAATAAGCGACCAGGTCGAAGGGGCCGCCCAGCCAGACCAGCACCGGCAGCCACACCGCGAAGTTGATGATGCGGTTGTCCTGCGCCCGCTCGATTTCGAGCGCGGTCGACGCGCGCCCCGCGGGTGGCTGGCCGCCGGTCTTCACGAACGGTGTCAGCGACCAGGCCACCAGCACGCCCAGCACCAGCGCGCACACGATGCCGGCGGCTTCGCGCCGCGGATCCCAGCCACGCGCGCGCACCAGCGTCGCCAGGCCGCGTCCCAGGCCCAAGGCCAGGGCGACCACCAGCCATTGCGCGGGGAAGGTCATCCAGAACGCCAGCGCGTCCGCGTCCGCCGGCGGCGCCGGGATCAGGCAGACCACCGCCCCCAGCACCAGCGCCAGCAAGAGCATCGGCAGGCGGTAGGAACGCATGCGGTAGAGGTACCAGGTCTTGCTGAACACCGGATACTGCTGCGCGCGCTGCGACCAGCCCGCCAGCCTGGTGGCCAGGTTTGACGGGAGGGGCGCGTCGCTGCCGCTTGCTTCGATGTCCATCCGCTTATTGTACGGTCGCCAGGATCCAGCTGCTGACGGTGTCCAGCGCGGCCGGCGCGAAGGTCTCCTCGATCGTGTAGTACTCGCTGCCGGCACCGGTGGGCGCGCTCTGGAACAGGTGGTTCAGGCCCGGCAGCTCCTTCACCACCGCGCGTGGATTGTCCTTCAGCGCCATGCGGATCGCGGCCAGGTCCATCTGGCTCGGGACCTGCAGGTCGCGCTCGCCGTTCAGGGCCAGCACCGGCTGGCGCAGCGACTGCAGCACCGGGCCCGGTTCGTGGCGGAGAAAAGCGTGGAACCATGGCGTTGCGAAGGGCTGCACGCGCGCCCCGGCGCTGCCCGCCGGCAGCATGCCCTTGGCTTCCAGCGCGCCCAATGCCTGGCGCGCCTTGTCGCCGGCCTTGTCCAGCTGCGGCTCCGCGGCCAGGGCCGCGAGCAGCGTGCGGTTCACTTCGCGCTCCTTTGCCACCATCGCGTCCGGCATGCCGTTCGCCTTGGCGCCGAGCGCCAGCTGCTCGACCATCAAGAGTTCGCCGCGCACGCCGGGGCCGGCCAGCATCACCACGAAGGCAAGCTTCGGATCGCGCGATGCGACGATCGGCGCGATCAGGCCGCCCTCGGAGTGGCCGACGATGCCGATGCTGCCGGTGTCAGGACGGCCACGCAGGAAGCCGACTGCAGCTTCGGCGTCGGCGGCGAAGTCCATCGAGGTCGCGCCCTTGTACACGCCGCCCGACTTGCCGACGCCGCGCTTGTCGTAGCGCAGCACCGCGATGCCCTGGCGGTTCAGGTGGTCGGCCAGCACCAGGAAGGGCTTGTGCTCGAACACCTTCTCGTCGCGGTCGAGCGGGCCGGAACCGTGCACCAGCACGACCGCCGGGAATGGCCCCATGCCGCGCGGGACGCTGAGGGTGCCGGACAGGGTGTGCCCGTCCACCGGGTTCGCGAAGCTCACGTCGCTGCTGGTGTAGCTGGCCGCGCGCGCAGCGATCGCATCGATTTGCGGACGTTTCGGCTTGGCTGCAGTGGCCTCGACGCGTTGCAGGTTCAGGGACGTGCCCTGGCCGCCCTGGCTCCAGGTGCCGACCCAGGCCTTGTCCCCTTCGCTCCAGCGCGCCGTGAAGCCGGCGTTCAACGCAGCCAGCTTGAATTCGATCCGTTCCTCGCTCACCGCCAGCTGTTCGACCTTGAACTTGGCGCCCTGCTGCGGCACCGAGAGCGTGCCTTCCCACTGTCCATGCGGTGTCTTGCCAACCGCAAGGAACACATCCAGCGAATTCGCAATGCGCCCTTTCCAGTGGCCGCTGGCGTCTTCCGCCTGCGCGAGGGGTGCGCCCAGCATCATCAGCAGTGCAATCAGTGTCGATTTCATGTTCTTCTCTTTTCAGGTTCGGGAAGCTCAAGATAGTCGTGCGGCGCGCCAGGCGCAGCGAAATGGGATGAAACCGGGTTTGCCTGTCATGAATGCGCCGCCAGATGCGCGCGCAGGAAGTCGACGCACACCCGCACCCGCCCCGACCCTGCCAGCCGCTGCGGATACACCGCCCATACGTTGGCCGGCTGGGTGTACTCCGGCAGCACCTGCACCAGCGCGCCCGATTGCAGGTAGCTGCGCGCATCCCACTGCGAACGCAGCACGATGCCCGCGCCCTCCTCGGCCCAGCGCAGCGCGATCTCGCCGTGGTTTGTCGACAGGCTGCCCGCCACCCGCACCGTCTCTTCGCCATGGCGGCCATGCAGGCGCCAGGTGCCGAGCGGGTGGTCGCGTTCCTTGATCGCCAGGCACTGGTGGCCGGCCAGGTCGGCCAGCGTCTTCGGCGTGCCGTGGCGCGCCAGATAATCCTTCGAAGCGCACAGGATGCGATGGTTGTCCATCAGCTTCCTCGCGACCATCTGCGGATGGATGTCGTCGCCGATGCGCACGTCGAGGTCGAAGCCCTCCGCCACCGTGTCGACCAGGCGGTCGAACACCTCGAAACGGATCTGCAGTTTCGGATAACTCGCCGCCAGCTTGGCGACGACCGGCGCCACCACCTTGCGCCCGAAGCCGAAGCTGCTGCAGATGCGCAGGCGTCCGGCCGGCTCGCTGTGGCGCTGCTGCAGTTCGTCGACCATGTCGTCGAGCTGTTCGAGGATGCGCTGGGCGCGGCCGTAGACCTGCTCGCCGTCGTCGGTGACCACCACGCGCCGGGTGCTGCGCTCGAACAGGCGCACGCCCAGGCCCTGCTCCAGGATGCCGATGCGCTTGCTGACGAAGGCCGGCGACATCGCCAGCTCCGCAGCGGCCGCGCTGAAGCTGCCCTTGCGCACTACGGCCACGAATACGCGCAGGTCACTGTTCTCGATATTATTCACGATTCGTGTTCTATGAGACCACAATGCAAGGGATTATATACAAGACGTTTTCTTGCTACTCTCATGTCATTGAACCCCTCGGAGCACACCATGAAAATCCACAAGATCGCCATCATCGCCGGCGACGGCATCGGCAAGGAAGTCATGCCGGAAGGCCTGCGCGCCGTGCAGGCAGCGGCCGACAAGTTCGGCATCACCCTGGAATTCGCCCACTTCGAGTGGGCCAGCTGCGACTACTACCTGGAGCACGGCAAGATGATGCCGGACGACTGGAAGGCGCAGCTGGACGGATGCGAGGCCATCTTCTTCGGTGCGGTTGGCTGGCCCGACACGGTGCCCGACCACATCTCGCTGTGGGGTTCGCTCCTGAAATTCCGCCGTGAGTTCGACCAGTATGTGAACCTGCGCCCGGTGCGCCTGATGCCGGGCGTGCCCTGCCCGCTCGCCAACAAGGAGCCGGGCGACATCGACTTCTACGTGGTGCGCGAAAACACCGAGGGCGAGTACTCGGCGGTGGGCGGGCGCATGTTCGAAGGCACCGAGCGCGAGCTGGTGCTGCAGGAAGCGATCTTCACCCGCCACGGCACCGACCGCATCCTGAAATATGCCTTCGAGCTGGCCCAGCGCCGCCCGAAGAAACACCTGACCGCCGCCACCAAGTCGAACGGCATCGCGATCTCGATGCCCTACTGGGACGAGCGCGTCGCCGTCATGGGAGAAGCCTACCCCGAGGTCCGCTGGGACAAGTACCACGTCGATATCCTGGCGGCGCGCTTCGTGCTCTCGCCCGAGCGCTTCGACGTGGTGGTGGCCTCGAACCTGTTCGGCGACATCCTGTCGGACCTGGGTCCGGCCTGCACCGGGACCATCGGCATCGCACCGTCGGCCAACCTGAACCCGGAGCGTACGTTCCCTTCGCTGTTCGAGCCGGTGCACGGCTCGGCGCCCGACATCTACGGCCGCAACATCGCCAACCCGGTGGCCATGATCTGGTCGGGGGCGATGATGCTGGAGTTCTTGGGGTACAAGGAGGCGCACGATGCGATCGTCGCGGCGATGGAGTACGTGCTGGTGAACGGCCCGCGCACGCCGGATATGGGCGGGGATGCCAGTACGACAGACGTCGGCCAGGCCATCGCCGCGCGCCTGTCGTAGACAACCCGACCGTTTTATTTCAGCAGGTAGGTATTCAGGAAGTCGATCCCCGAATAGAACTGGTAATCGGCATTCGCCTTCTTGCTGAAGCCATGGCCCTCGTCATTGGCCGTCATGTACCACACCGGCGTGCCGTTCTTCTTCACGGTCGCGACGATCTGGTCGGCTTCCTGCCAGGGCACGCGCGGGTCGTTCTTGCCCTGCACGACGAACAGCGGCTTCTTGATCTTCGCCGCATTGGTGGCCGGCGCGCTCGCTTCCATCCACTTGCGCATGTCCGGATCGCGCTCGTCGCCGTACTCGACGCGGCGCAGGTCGCGGCGGTAGCTTTCGGTGCGCTCGAGGAAGGTGACGAAGTTCGAGATGCCGACGATGTCGATCGCACCCGCGATGCGCTCCGGGTACATGGTCGACACGGCCAGCACCATGTAGCCGCCATACGAGCCGCCCATCACCATCACGCGCGAGGCATCCATGTCGGGCTGGGTCGCGATCCAGTCGAGCAGCGCGCCGATGTCCTTCACCGAATCCTCGCGCAGCTTGCCGTTGTCGAGCTTCAGGAAGTTCTTGCCGTAGCCGCTCGATCCGCGCACGTTCGGATAGATGACGGTGAGGCCCATCACGTCCGTGTAGTAGTTATTCCGGCCCATGAAGCCGGGCCTGGACTGCCCTTCCGGCCCGCCGTGGATGTTGATCACCACCGGCCGCTTGCCCGGGAATTTGGTAGCTGAAGGCCGGTACACGAAGCCCGAGATGCTGCGCTTGTCGAACGAATTCCAGCGCACCAGCGAAGGTTCCACGAATTTCTCGACGTCGACCGCCATCTTCTCGTGCGTGGTCCAGCGCGTCAGCGCATTGGTCTTGGCATCGATGCTGTACACGTCCGACGGGCTGCGCGCCGAGGACAGCGACAGCGCCAGGTGGCGGCTGTCGCGGTGCCATTCGATCTGGCCGATCACGCCGACCGGCAGCTTCGGCGTCGCCACCAGCTTGCGGTCGCGGGTAGCCATGATGCGCAGCACGCTGGTTCCGTCTTCGTTGGCGACAAAAGCGAGCAGCTTGCCGTCGTGTGACAGGTCGAAATCGTCGATGTCCCAGTTGATGTCGGAGGTAAGCACGGTGGGCTTGCCGCTGGCGAGGTCGATGTAGACCAGGCGCGCGAATTCCGAACCCTGGTCGCTGGTGGTGTACAGGCCCTTGCCGTCGTGCGCGAACACCGCGCCGGCGTAGGCGACCGGTTCGGCGCCCTTCTCGGTGACGCGGCGGCTCTTGCCGCTGGCGACATCCATCACCCACAGATAGCTTTCGTTGGCCGACACCCGCTCGCTGTAGACCACCTGCTTGTCGTCGTGCGAGAAGGCGAAACCGCCCCAGCCGCCGCCCGGCAGCTCGGCCAGCACGCGTGCACCTTCCGGCTGGCTCGGGTCGGCGATGCTGATGGTCGAGGTGATCTGGTCGTTCGAACCCTGGCGGCCCACCGGCACCGTCACGTACAGCAGCTTGTTGCTGGTGTATGCCCAGGCGGTGTCCTGCACGCGGCGGTTGTCCGGGGTGACCGGCATCGCCTCACCGCCCTTGACGTCGCGGCGGTAAGTGCGGAATACCTCGTTGCCGCCGCTGTCGCGGTTGAACACGTAGTAGCTGCCCTTGCCCGGCTCGTAACGGGCGCCGCGCACCGGTTCCGGGTAGTCGGTCAGCAGCGCCGGCTGCGCGCCCGGCTTCGCCACGCGGAACAGCTGCGGCGTGTTCTGGTGACGGCGCGAGACGATCATTTCCAGCCTGGTCGGGTGCCAGGCCGCGTACGCGGTCGGCTTGAACTCGTTGTACTGCGCGACCTGGGCGGCCAGCTCGGCGCGCACCGGCGGGACGTTTTCCAGCACCATGGCCGCAGGCGGCGCGACGGACTCCTGGGCCAGCGCGGCAGACATCGGCGCGCTGGCAAACAGGGTGGCGATCAGGGACAGCCCAAGCGGGCGGCGTACAAGACTCATGCAGTTCTCCTGTAAAAGTGGCATAGTTGCACTCAGCAACTCCTACTCTACACTGGAACCCGCAGCTTGCGGACCGGCCGGCCATTTGTCGTGAAAATGTAATGGAATGTCACCCCTGTGTGGAGCTTATCTTTTTCCGTAGTTGGTCTTATACAATGCCGACCGAGGAGAAAAAAGTATGTACCGAGTAATGTTGGTGGAAGACGATGCGCGTTTGGCGGAACTCGTCACCGAATACCTGTCCGGCTATGAGTTCGCGGTCGACCTGGTCACTCGCGGCGATACCGCGCTGGAGCGCTTCAAGGCCCTGTCCCCGGACGCCGTGGTGCTCGACCTGATGCTGCCCGGCCTGGACGGGATGGTGGTGTGCCGCCAGATCCGCGAAGTGTCCGAGGTGCCGATCCTGATCCTGACCGCGCGCGAGGATTCCTATGACGAGGTATCGGGCCTGGAACAGGGCGCCGACGATTTCGTCAACAAGCCGGTGCAGCCACGCGTGCTGCTGGCGCGCCTGCGCGCGTTGATGCGGCGTACCCAGGCCAAGGGCGGCCTTGACGCGCGCGTGCTGCAATTCGGCTCGCTGCGCATCGTCACCAGCGACCGCAGCGTCAGTTGGCGCGGCGAACCCTGCGTGCTGTCGAATACCGAGTACAAGCTGCTCCTGGTGCTGGCCGAAGCGGCCGGCCGCGTGCTCTCGCGCGACGCCCTGCTCAAGAAAATGCGCGGGATCGAGTTCGATGGACTGGACCGCAGCATCGACAACTGCATCTCGAAGTTGCGCCGCAAGTTCGACGATGCGGAGTCGGAGAAGATCAAGACGGTGTGGGGCGAAGGCTACCTGTTCTCGCCGTCGGCGTGGAATTGAAATTCACGTGATTTGAACGCGTGGGCGGGGAGCAGCGCACGCGTTCAATAACAATATGAACAACCGCCTTATTCAAACAACGGCACGATCGCCAGCGGCGCACTATACGTAATCACGCGCGCCTGCTCCGCCCCGAAGCGATAACTCACGCTCGGGAAATCCGCATCGACCTCCCCAGCAGCCGGCGCCACCGGCAAGCTTTGCTCCGCCCCGCTCGTCGCGCGCACGCGCACCGCGACTTCCACGCCCTTCTTCGGGAACACCATCCGCACCCCCACGCACTGGCGCGTACGCGCGGTCGCGTCGACGTGGCGGGCGAAGCCGAGCGCCTGCTCGCAGGCGGCGCGCAGTTCGGCGCCGTCATAGCTGTTATCGGCCTGGGGAGCGATCGAGACGCGCAGACGCAGCGCGAAGGCGCCGATGCCGCGGTTCGGTGACAGCACTGCGTTCTCGTCGTAGGCCGCTTTCAGCAGCGGCAGGGTCGTGCGGCCGAGCGGGTCGAGCGCGAGGCTGGTCTGGACCGTCTTGCCGCCCAGGGCCAGTTGCAGGTTGTCGCCAAGGGCGCCTTTGTCGCGCGGGACCAGCTGCAGATGGTGCAACAGCTGCGTCTTGGGTCCGCCGTACTTGTCGAACACCACCATCGCGCGGTAGGCGTCGCGGTAACTGGCCCACTCGCCGGCACGCGCGGACGCCTGCGCCGCGGCCAGGCTGGCCGTGGACAGGAGACAAACGCAGGCGGTGATGTGGGCGGCGCGCATCATCAGAACCGGTAGGCGAAGGCGGTCGAAACCGTCACGTTGCTGGGCCGCTCGACGAGCGGGCTACGGCGCGCATCGTTCGTCAGGCGCGACGCCTGCACCGACGAAGTCAGCATCCACGAGGGCGACAGCGCCCAGTTCCAGCGCGCGCCGACGTGCACGTCCTTCAGGCCGCCGTCCGGCTGGTAAGTCTGGTGGCCGCTCGAGGCCGATTCCGCCGGGCTGACGCCGAAATAGGAACGGTTGTAGGCGCTGTTCACGAACGTGAAGCCGCCCGAGAAAGCGAGCGTGTGGTGAGGTGCGATGTCGATGGCCAGGCGCTGGATCCCGATCTCGGCGCGCACGCCGTTGCGGTCCTTGCCGGCGCCGCCCAGCACGCTGCTGGTCAGGCGCCATGCGGGCGCCAGGTAGACATTCAAGAAGCCGCCGAGCTCCGGACGCAGCGAAATCTCGTCCATGCCGGTCAGGCGGTTGCCGCTGGTGCGCATCAGCACCGGCCCCGGCTGGAAGGTGGTGCCGGCCGCTTCCACCACGCCGACGCCGGCGCCGCTGCCGGACTCGGTGCGGCGCGGATGCAGGTTCAGCAGCGGGCCGAATTCGACCAGCGGCTGCTGCGACAGGTGCATCCCTGCGCTCATGCCGGACACGAACACGCCATTGCTCCATTGGACTTGCAGCACCGGCAAAGCGCGCAGCTTGCTGTGTTCCGCCCCCTCGTAACGCGGCGCCGACACGATGCCCAGCCCGGCGTACATGTCGCGGCTGCCATCGGGCATCGGGTTGGTGGTCGGCGTCTGCGCGCTTGCTGCGCTGCCCGTGACGGCCAGGACCAGGGCGAAAAGCTTGTTCATGTCATTACAATCGGAGTTCGGCGTCGCGACATTTTACGTCGTACACAGCAGGGACTCAGCAATTGTTACGTCCAGGGTCGAGTTATGGAAGAACTCCACCAGAAATAAAAAAACCCGCTGACACTCGCATATCAGGCGGGCAAACGGAAAACAGATAAAACCTGATGAAGATGCATGGTAGAACCTGCGCCGATTCCATTCCCCCTCGATCTGTCCGTCAATTGTCATCATTTTGTAAGTCCATCGACGCCGGCGATTTTGTAAGCACAGCGATCATTGCTCCTATACAATGCCCGCGAAGGAGAGAGCATGTGTTTTGCGCAGTAAGTAACCGCAAGTTATGCAGGATGGGCATGTGAACCGGATTTTCTTTCGTTTCTTCGTGCTGGTCATGCTGTCGATCACCGGGGCAACCTTCGTGATCTATTTCGCGTTCAGCCGCCTGTTCGGCGACCCGCTCGAAGACATCGCGCGGCGCCAGGCGGCGGCCCAGATCTTCCTGCTGGAACAGTACGTCGACCAGGCGCCCAGCGACGAGTGGCTCACGCGGCTGAACAATGTGCGGGTGGTGTCGAACGTGCGCTACGACCTGCTACCCCTGAGCGATGCCAGAGCCGCGCTGGGAGGCGGCCGCATCGACGCCCTCGAGCGCGGTCAGATCGTGCTGGACCCGGCGAGTCGCAGCTTCTGGCGCCGCGTCGACCTCGGGGGCGAGCGCTATATCGGCAGCCAGGACGAGGTGCTGCATGCGCAGAACCTGCCGATCGACATCGACCAGGCCCTCAAGATGGAAGCGCTGCGCTACGTGATCGTGGCGGTGGCGCTGCTGGTGCCGATCGCGCTGTGGTCGCGCGCGCACTGGCAGGGCCTGCAGGCGCTGTCGCGGGTGGCCGACGAATTCGGCGGCGGCAAGCTGTCGGCGCGCGCGCGCATGAAACCGTCCGACGCGGCCTACCCGCTGGCCGAACGCATCAATCACATGGCCGACCGCATCGAAGACCTGCTGGAGGCCCAGCAAAGCCTGCTGCACTCGGTCTCGCACGAACTGCGCACGCCCATCGCGCGGCTGGAATTCGGGCTCGAACTGCTCGACGCGCGCGCCAGAGATCCGGACCTGAGCAAGCGTATCCGCGCCATGGAAGGCGACCTGCGCGAGCTGAACGCGCTGGTGAACGAACTGCTCGACATGAGCAAACTCGATAGCGCGCGCAACCTGCAGGTCGCTCTCACCGAACTGGCGCCGCTGCTGCGCGAATCCACCGGCACGCTGCCGCCCTCCCCGCACTCGCTCGACTGCGCAGTGGGCGACGATCTCGGTGAACTCGCCGTCGACCGCCGCCTGCTGGCGCGCGCCGTCGGCAACCTGCTGCGCAACGCCCAGAAATACGCCGCCGGCCGCATCCTGCTGTCGGCCAACCGCACAGACAGCCAAGTCGAGATCGCGGTCGACGACGACGGCCCCGGCATCCCGCCTGAGGAACGCGAAAAGGTGTTCGATCCCTTCTACCGGCTCGACCGTTCGCGCGACCGCGCCACCGGCGGCTTCGGCCTCGGCCTGTCGATCGCGCGCAAGGCTGTGGCCCTGCATGGCGGCAGTGTGCGCGTAGAGGAATCGGCGTTGGGCGGCGCGCGTTTCGTGATCATTTTGCCCGCATGATGGACACCACAAGGAGAACCCGCATGAAGCGTTTCATCCCCCTGCTCCTGCTGCTCGGCATGGCCTCGCAGGCCAGGGCCGAAAAGGCCGACGCCTACAAGCCGACGCAGATCGATTGCCGCAGCTGCGAAGCCGAT
>Ga0265798_10004630_pt1 | contig 18880 bp, 17 predicted proteins | sample P3T30metagenome_FD_192430 | JGI IMG/M metagenome (GOLD analysis project Ga0265798, IMG submission 192430) | Plant litter microbial communities from East Loma Ridge, Irvine, California - P3 T30 | ecosystem: Environmental > Terrestrial > Plant litter > Unclassified | place: USA: California... | reverse complement strand
GATGACGAGGAGGTGGCCGAAGAGCCAGCTGAATCGTGGCATTGGCTTTTGTCGATTGTTAAGATCAGTCATCAGTAGCAAGCGGAAGAAGAAGGATTTTGATGAAAAAGGGGGAAGAAGGTGTATTTACCTTGCCTTGATGTCGCAGCTGGGCCACGAGTTTGCGATTCTGATACCCTGAGAAGAAGACATAGCTGATTAGAGCGACGACCGCGGTGACAATGAAGGTCATCATCGTGCTAGGTATACGATACTAGGCTGCTTGTCCGGAAGATTATTGTAGAAACGAAGATGGGGTCTTGTGGAGCGGTTTCTTGAGTGCTGATGCACAGGGTGACTTCGCTGGATGCGGCGCTTTTGTATCCACGGTTTGACTGCGGTAGGTTTGCGAGTGTGAGATTCAACTGCATGATGATGGGAAAGGAGCTGTGTATAAGCCGGACGAGTTCGGGTGCTAATGCGAAGCTGTGGCACAGACGACGCTAAACTACATAGCTCAACCTTCCTTTGCTCGCCCTCGCCATCCTCTTTTTCATGACGTGTCCATTTCGAGGAGCCTTTTCCGATTGTAGGTCTTTTTCTGATCATTATCGTCTTTATAGAGAAGCGTTTAGTTACTGCCCAAGACTTCTGTGTCTTATGTTCTGGATGCCATCGCAATAAGACATGCTGGAGCACACGATAGAAAGTCGAACAGACTTGAGATTTTTGGACTAAGTTAAGTTATCGTACAAGCTCGTGGTTCTAAAGCATGTCGGCTGGGCTCTCGAGTCGATCGACTCGCGGTAAAGAGAGAGATGGTGCAATCTAGATATCCTCGTTCGGCTTCAAAAGTATTTGCAGAAGGAGAGGGTCCTGTTAATTAAGATAAATCGATTGTCGGGAGAAGGATAGAGCGTTTACTTTAGGAACTACGAGATCCTTTGAGAGCGACAGAAAGAGTTTGAAGCCGACTTGTTGGCGATACTTAAATCGTCTGCGGACTCCGGAGAAATTTACTACTTGCCAGCCTCGAGGCATAAATGATTGTTCTAACTAACAAGTAAGACAGTTCAAAGGCACCCAGTCATCTTCAGGCTACATGCTTTCAAATTATCCGACTTGGCCATTCCTTCGAGGCTCAGAGTCGGGCGGCGGCTCATCTTCTCACCGCATGATCCTTCGTAGCATCACACAACTAGGTTCATTTCAGGCTGACGATGCTTACGCCCGTTATCCTGACCCCGCGTTGAGCCGCAGCCGCTTGAATGTACCCTGCTTAGCTAATTGTCCTGCCACTAGAGTCGTATTCGGCTGCTTAAATAGATTGCAGGGTGTAGGCTGCAGGAGGGGCCCGAGTACGACCAACAACGTTAACGTTTCTCGTCTTACTCAACTCTATCTACCTTCTACCTATCATTCACGACGGTTCAGCACAGCAATGGCTCTCAACAACGTTCTGTCAGCTTTGACACTCTCGAATGCTGCATTAGCCTTCGTGGTGTACTGGTGCGCCTGGATAGTATACTGCAAGACATGGCATCCGCTCGCACGCATTCCAGGTCCTCTTTGGTCCGCAGTCTCGAGAACATGGATAAGGTAGTAGTATACCATCATCTAATTTCTGACTGCGACAAGCTGACATGAAGCAGTACGCACTAGAACTACAAAACGGCATAGCATGCATTGCCTCTCACGTGACTGACTTCCCAAAGTGTACCACATGGGCTGCGGCGACATCGAGAAAGCCGAACGCGCACTGCATGCCAAATACGGTCCCGTGGTTCGCATAGCGCCTACAGAAGTCATCTGCAGTGATCCCGCAGCCATACCGATACTTTACCGCGACCGTGATCCCCTCGACAAAGCGCCATGGTACGCGGGTATGCGTAGTCGAGGGATCAGCGACCAAGCTGATCTCTTCACCGATGTTGACGAAGAGCACCATGCACTCTATCGAAAGATCGTTGGACCCGTGTACCAGATGCGCTCCATCTTGAAGAATGAGTCGGCGATTGATGAATGCGTCGACATGTTTATTCGGCGTCTGGGAGAGTTCGCGGCGAAAAAGGAGTCGTTTGATCTGGGTCATTGGCTGGAGTTGTTTGCGAACGATGTCATCGGGTACACGCTTTCAGGCCGCTCGCTCGGCTTCGTGGAAACTGGTACGGATGTTGGGAGCTGGATCGAGTCCAAAGACCAAATGCTTCCGTTCGCGCATGTCGCGGGTCAAGGGCCCTCGTACATGGCTACGCCTCTCATAATTCTCGCGTTCCTGGCGCCAGGCATGACGAAAGCGTTCAAAAGCATAGGCAACATAGCCGACGCGTCGAAAGAGCTGGTCCACGAGCGGTCAAAACGGTCCGTCGAAGAACTTGCTAAAGGCCGCGACATATTGTCCCAGCTCTTTACTATTATGCACAGCCGCGGCAGCCAGACGGGATTCACGCAGCGCGAAATTGCTCTCGAGACGTGGGTCAGCATCATCGCTGGCGCGGACTCAACTGCCATCGCTATGCGCGCAACGCTGTACTACCTGATGAGAGATCCGGAGCGCTACGCAAAAGCAGTGGATGAAATACGCGCCGCAGATGCTCGAGGGGAGCTGAGCACGCCAGTTCGATACGCTGAGGTGATGGCGCGTCTACCGTACGTATGTGCCTGCATCAAAGAAGCCACGCGCCTATTTCCTTCATTCGCGTTGCGAATGAGCCGTCAAGCGCCAGAGCAAGGCCTCGAGATCTGCGCGCACTTTATACCCGCTGGGTACGCGGTCGGTATGAATCCCGCGGTGGTGCATTACGACACAGGCGTCTTTGGAGCGGACGCGGATAAGTTTAGGCCAGAACGCTGGCTCGAGTCACCGGAGCGAAGTGCGGCTATGGATAAAGGGATAATACTCTTCGGCGCAGCTGGTAGAGCGTGCGTTGGTCAGAATGTGTGTATCCACCCACGTAGTGGACATGGTGTATTGAAGCTAATGTGGAAAATCGTAGATTGCACTCGTCGAGATGCACAAGCTGGTGCCTGAGGTTCTGAGGCATTTTAGTATGTCGATGGCACATGATCGGGAGTGGAAGACGTGGAATGCTGCGTTTGTCAAGCAGAGCGACATTATCGTCAATTTGAAGGCACACGCGTGAGAGTGCAGACAGCGTTCGAGACGTGATGCCTCCTAAAACATCGAGCGCAGGTCTAAGACTTTGAGAGTTTTGACAACATTTGTGATCTCAAAAGCTAGCGTGTCTATCTTTGAGAGCCTTTTCGTCAGTAAGAGGTTTTTAAAGAACGTGTTGAGGATATACAAGCTATAATTTAGTCGTACTTGGATAGGGCCTCGCGGAGGGATTCGATCACAAGTTCTTGCCGCACCTGTTGAGGGCTATACTTTGTTATGTCTGCCAATGAAAGTTTCCTCGTAAAGTAAGATCGACCATAGAGTGTCTGAAGCACTCGGGAATGAGCGTTATGTGGTTCTTCAGTCTTCATTTGCTTCTAGGTCTAAATAAACATATGAGATAACCGCAGGCTTTATCAATGAGTCTTCCTCATCTTCCTGCCCTTGGTGGTAGCTACCAAATAGCAGGCTCCTGATGATGATACTCACATCTCTCTGTGTTGCATATTCCATGAACTGAGAGGGGTGGTAAGCTTACCATTTTTAGCAGAACATACTCGCACAGTCAGCCGGCGGTATGAACGTTCTTCCAGCCAGTGACCGCTATGCAGCTCCGTTGGTACTTCGTTTTCGCATCACGTACAGCGGCATCTGGTGCCACCGTTTCTGCGAGATCGTCCCGGACGCCTCCCACTGCGATAAGCGACCTGGTCTGGTGGTAAGACGCAGGGCCGTCTTGACCGGCAGTAGCGTGATGACGGGAGAACAACTCGTTCCAATCAAGATGTCGATGCTTCTTGACCCTGCAACAGCCATGTAAGAGCTGAGCGCCTCGATGTAGAAGGCGTGTAAGCGATGAAGCTAAGGATTGGGCGTGCTGCCCTGCGCGTGTGTTCGCCGGTGGTCGTACGTGTGAGGTGTCCTATTCTCAAGGTATGTTGGGAAGTATGATCAATCTTGATTCGATGGTAAACAATTTTTCGAACGTTAGAGCAGTCGTTTCGAACATGAAAGAGTGGTTCCGCACCTGGTTTTCGAGCAAATCTGGTAACCGGCGTTCAGGGTCCAACGTACCTCGCTATCAGCATCAGCATCTCACCTTTCGACCTATCTGCCTACGTCTCCGGAGCCTTTCTGGGGAACCGTTATACCTCAATCCTTCTCGAAGTCACATCAGCACAGCAGGCTTGCAGTTCAACAAGGAAAGCCCAGACGCATCTACGCCTCCAAGCACTCTACGCAAAGCGGCCGCTAATGCAGCCCATCGGGCTCGCTTACTTCCTTAGTAACACCCGTTGTAAATGCACGTTCGGAGGGCTCGAGATCGAGCATCGTGATAGGCGCGAAAGCATCCGAGTCTACCCGCGATTTGAGATGGTATCTGAGCCCTGATTGTCGAAATTGCAGGGCAGTAGCCATCGGCGCCTGGTTCTGCGGGGTTTTAGGGGCCCAGGCGATTAAATGCAATTTTGGATGAACAGGCGGGGCGAGTTGGCTCTAAGCTTAGGATAGGAAAAGCTGTTTCTGAGTTCCTTTCTCGTAGAACCTGGGTGATGCTCTTCGCAAGCGAGACACCTGCTATGCAGCAGTTTAAGCACGGCACGGCGGCGCACGTGGCTGATGTGAGATGAGCTTACTGGGGTGGTGCGAAGCTGGCGCCGGGGTGGTGCGTAACGTCTCTTGTTGGCGAGCGACCCCCGTGGACCGCTTGTGTGTTACACCACGTGATAGCGCGATCAAAAAGCGGACCGGTACGTACCAGAGACGCTTTTATCAGACGTCATTCTTGTGCAATTTGATATTGGGCTTTGTGTTGGAGGCTGGTCCGAACATTCCAAATACCGTTTTGCGGGGAAGAATTTGAGGAGAAATTCTCGTGCTAAAAGCGATACGGACCCGTTGCGAAAGAATTGTCTATCGTTCATAAGCTCCGTCTTCCTGCATCGTGAGTGTCAGCCATGTCTGGCGCGCCATGTTGAGACATCTGAAGGAGTCGTAATGGACATCTGTCATGGCCATCAAACGCGAAGACCAAAACGGTATGATGCACCATCGTGCAGTAGGGCCATCTATGTCTCTGGGTGATCCGATTCTAGCGTTCACAGCAGCACTTGGGCATCCAGTGGACTGGACAGAACGCACGGACAATGGGTAGAAGCCGCAGGACGGCGCCGAGGTTTGTGTGACGTTGTTTTCTGTCGATACTCTTGAAGTGGGGAAGAGATTGACAAAGACCTTTCTTCGGCAACTCCCACAACCACGGTCTGTGACTGAATACCGTAACCGTTCGGACTGAAGAGCCTGTGAACCGTGAAGGACGTTTCTTTCTCAATCTGCCAGATGTGGGGGACCACATGTTGGGTGGGTACACGATTAATTCATGCGTGCCTTCCCAACCCGCGGAGTCGCTTAATTTCAGCGTTTTGATTTGATACTCTCTCCAGCAGATCTTTGCTTCGGAAATGACTATCGCGTAGACGGCGCCCTCTAAGCTGTTGGACATGGATTAATCGGGAAAGATGTTCGATGAGATCGAGCCTAAACCAGATCTGAGTTCGCGTATCTGGCGCAAAGTGGGGATCCCTGACAGCTGTGAGGTGGCAGCGTGCCAACATGCGCTTTTTGCGAAATCGCATGGGCAGATACGAGAATTCGAAACTGCCCTAACACGAGCGACCTCGCGACGTTGGCTTCTTGCATCATGTGAGTAACAATTCATTCGCGGGATAGTCCCCCGTCGCCAGGGTGATATTATCTGTTGTAGGGTGTTGGGGTAACACAACGTCAAGCATCAGCAATCCCACGCTCTGCCGCGGATGCATTTGCTGGCAGAGTTCATAGAAGAGTGTAGAGATGACTCCTACGGTTCGGGTTCTTCGCAGTGCAATTGCATCTCTGTTCGGGATCGTCCACTTGTTAAATCTAGAGTTGATTCGATTTTGTAAGCTGGAAACTTAGGTGGCGACTTGCTTATCCCCGTTCCTCGTCTCACAGGGTTCCTGCCGATGTGATGAATCCCGACGTAAGGTGGGCTTCGCATTTGTTTTTGTCCACGCGGTTCGTTTATCGTAAGAACGGTAACACCAGATCTTAGCGTACTTCGATCGCCATGCTGGCCAAGCAGAAGCGTCCCGCGGCCCTGTCGCCGGCCACAAAGCCAGACGTGCTGCCGCTAGACATCTGAGTGGGCAGCTAGCTCTGATCAGCAAGCCCTCCACGCTTGTTCGCCGACCCGCACAGTTGAAGCGGAGTTTTGGGCCGGGTGGTTGTGCTTGCAGCCTGCATCGTCGTATCCAAGAGGAAGGTGCATGTTCAGCGTCCAGCTGGCAGCAGTTACCCACCAGTATTGCCCTCAAGGCCTGAGTTCCTGTATCTACATACTCTCGAACGGACGCCGCATCAGCCGAAAACCCGCAATGCCCATCCTACACAGCACTGCTACAGCCATATTATCCAGCGAAATCGCCGGCTAGGGCTTATTGCAACAAAGCGCCATGTGAGAGCTAAGGCCGCGCGCAAATCGAAGATTGTTACGAACATCGCGGGCCACCCCAGCAGCTTTCGATCTGCCGCAGCGCCATTTCTCAAAGCCTTGAACCTCTTTGGCTCAGGCGCATCGCCCGGTGTCCACCAGTTCCGACGTCACTTGGTCGCTTATCTCAATTCGGTCTTGCGTGGTAGGCCCCCCTGACATGCCGATACGTGCGCGTCCCTAGCCCGTCGGCTCGTCTGCAGGCCTTGCTCCGCCTCGAACAGTTCTCGCGCTTGGGGAGTCGCCACGCTTCCCCTCTTTACCTCGACGCAGCCCACTCGAATTTCCATCCATTCTCTCATCGACTTTTTCTCGCAAACTGTCGTAGTGTACTGTCGTTGCTAGACGACTGCACCAACTGTAACATTTCAGTACCCGATTTTATCGAGCCTGCAAATTTACTTTCCGGTCCTACCCATCGCCACCCGCCCTTACCACACTCGGATCCCGCGGCTTCCCGTTGTTTGTTTCTCACCATGCCAGCCGAACGACGCGCATTCACTGCCACCCGGCCAGTGAAGACTGAGCGTACTCACGAGGAGAATCAGGAACGGTACGTTGACTTTGTAACGGTTGTATGCATCATCACTCATTCCATCCAGTGCATACATTGCAGCTTCGCGCCGCAGTGACCGCAGTCTTGAAGCACGTATCGAGTCTGCGCGCCGAGCATCTGAGATTCACAAGAAGCGCACCGGTAGAGCGCTTCGCGTGACTGAGCAAGACGTCATCAATGAGGAGATGTATGAGGAGGAAGACGATGATTTGCCCACGCAGTACCAACGTCTGAATGCCCATCTGCACACGACCTCGGTTATGTTCAATAAGAAGCTCCACGACTACATCGCGACCCAGCACGGCGTCAGAAACATGTTCATGTCGCAGTATCAGAACCCATCGTTCCAGCAGTTTGGTGGCCAGTACCAGCCCACTGCCGGGTTCTCCCAGGCGCAGCAGAACAATTGGCTGAACCCATCCATGATGCCGCCCCAGCAGTTCAACCCGTCCTCCCCGCAGCAAAACGTCACCCAGCAGGCTCAGACAGCCCAGCAGAACTTCAGGGCTTCACCATACCAGGTCCCACAGCGCATGAACTCGCATCAGCGCGCTCTTTCCATTCAGCTTCCACAGGGGTCTTCGTCTTACGATCCATCTTCGCAGTCGGCACCGGCTGGTGTGACTACCCCACAGGACTCGTTCAGGAGGATGTCGCTCCCAGCGTCTGAGCTACAGAGCCAGCCAACTTCTGATGCGCAACAGCGGCCTAGCTTGTCGCGAACACCGACTGCTCAATCTCATCAGTCCGCATCGCCTCATTCCGCCTCGCCATCCATGACTTCTGGCCAGGTGACTCCACAGCTGCACACTGGCTCGGACTCGCCAGCTCCATTCCCTTACAGTGCCGCTGGCTATTCATTCAGCTCGCAAGCGCTCAGTGGGAACCCGTTGACCATGTCAATGCCAGCCGAATCGCAGCAGTTCTTGGGCTCATCTATGGACCCAAATGATCCGCGCACTTCTCTGTTCATGGCAGGCAGCGACAGCTTGCCCCAGCATTTCGCGCCTACCTATTCTTACAACCCATATCCCTCGGGCAAGGCAAGTCGCCCGAATTCGGCCGCGGGTCCGACCACGCCTGGCGGTGGTGTCAAAGCTGAGAACGCTGGTACTCCGTCAGGCACCATGCCTTCGGAAGGCTTCTTCACCAATGAGGCCTTCCTTACGCCAGGCAACGACAACTACAACGCCTTTTTCGATTTTGGCAGCGCAGAGTATTCCCAAACTTTGGATGACCAAGGCGATGGTTCCAACTTGATCAACTGGGACTAGGTTGCCGTTTGATCACACTTTGAATAGTGTCTGTTCCACATGTTCTGGTTTCATTATCTACGGTTGTACATCGTACGCTTTCGCTGCTTGCCATTATTTTGGATACGTCGTTGGGTTGGGCGCACATGTATACCAATGGGTGGTGCCTTTTCACGACTTCACGACTTGAGGTGTACTTTGGCGTTGCAAGTTGAAAGCCCTGTTGGAACGCAGAGCGGATATTAGCACTGGGTTTGCCATTTCTTATCTGCAATATGGATGGCTTTGATGGACAGGCCATGTCTCCACTCCCAGCGCTCACAAGACTGAGCTGGAAGGTAGTTATTTAATGAACACTGGTTGTAGCGGTGCCTTGATCGGCCACCCGCGCTCGCATACGCCGCTCATATGCTTTGAAAAGATGTGCCAAAGCACTTCCATTCACGTCAGACCGATGTTCGCTTGGCCTGACTTTTGTGACCGTAAGTGATTGACTGTGCAGCACCCTCCCAACGGCAACGGTAACAACCGGACGGCCCGCCAAGGGGAGTGTGACATGGCCCGGTACGAGTACCAATCCGAGTACGGTGGCTGAGTGCCAATCACGCGCGCTGGCTTGTCCTCACGCTTGCAACTTACGGTATGTGCATCCCACCAGCAGATGGTCCAACGGTGACGAGAAATGTGGCGGATTCACGTAACACACGTGACCATGTTCTAGCGTGGCCTGGTTTAGCCGAATCTGTTTGCACAACAACAAACTCATCAAGCACACTCGGAATTTTCCCAACAACTTTTCAAGATGCTGTTCTTCTGCCGCGGCTGTTGCACTTGATCTTTCGAGTCGGCTGCGTGATCTAGTGCAACTCGGCACCGATAGTTCGGCTGCGCTACGCATCCACTCATCCTATCGCAGTCCGGCAGTGCGACACGCGCAAGACTACTTCATGCACCGAGCCTTCTTCTGTTCCTGCGTCGTGCGCCCTAATCTATAATTCCTGGTTGATATTATTTCAGACCTTTGCGCAACGATACGGCTCTCTGGCAGGTTAGGGCTATACTTCTGGTATCGATGATGCTCGAGCCCACTATGAAGTGGTGTGGGGGTTGTAGGCACGATGCTGTTCCTGCTGCTCGCTCACCGCGAGAAGAGCTCAGCCGCACATGTTCCTTGAGCCTCTCCTGGCAACAGATTTAATCAAGCATGTAGGGGCTCGGCAATCCGCGTTGTCATTTCAAAGCCTGGTACCCATCCCAACTCTGACATGTGCACGACACTTTTGCCGTCCACTGTGACTTGGCCTGTCAAACTCATCAAAGCTTCAGTACACCCTTGTCTATCCTCAAACAGTCAAAAAAATGAAAGCAGTCTCGTCAGAGAGGCGTCTGTCAAGAGCCTGTCAAGTCATTTTCCAGCACTGGTATCACTAGTTTCCAATGATGGGTAAGGGAGCTTGGTCGACCGTTGCATTCGTGAGAGCGCCACATCGGACATGAACGACTGCAATTATTGGCTCGCAACCTTACCATGCCCAGAGCGATGGTGGTCTGGGGCTTCTTTCACTCTTTCGTTTCTGGACATTCGTGATCTTCCGACTCTTCATACTCGAGTCGGACGTTCAAATCTCAGTGACCCGTGTGCGACAAGTGGCGGCCGCGACGCGGTTGTGCGACATTTACGACCAAAGAATATCCCTGCGTTCATTCCAACTACGCCCAGATATTCCACCCTATGGAACACTGTCAAATCCAAAGATGCACGAAGGCTGAGAACCTGCGAGTGTTGGCAGACACAGCACATCAGCACGACCATCTTTTTGGGCATCTCTCGACACCAGGGCCTTCGCAACTATCATTGGACTTTCAACACGAATACACGTCCATAGAGCGTGATGTACGGCTTGTGCGGGAGTACACCGCGTCTTCTGATAGATCCCAGGCCTCTTCGGACGGGTTCTGCGGGTGTCGTCAGACGGAAAGCAGGTAGCCGTGCCATCTTGTGTATGATCCCGCAATGTAGATGCTAGGCTGCAATACGGCGGTGCAGGGAATGAGGCCATTGCTCCTGCGAAGCACGTCGATGATCACATATAAGGCACTTTGCCCAACATGAGCAGGAAGAGTAGGCCGCCCAGCTGTATCTGTGTCTGTTCGACACTTTCCTTCGTTTCAGTCACGTTCATTTCGTCTTTTCTAGAGCACACCTGGCTCTTTCCCTTCCATCGTTCATCATGAAAATCAACACTTGCATCTCCATCGCTGTGGCGTTCGGGCTTGCCGTCGCTGAGCGTGCTCCAAGTAAGTACTTCTGCCAACACGTACGCCCAAGCAGCTTCACTTGCGGACAAAGAGCTGCGAGCTCTGGCGTAAAGGCATCAGGGGGTTTTGGCTAACCAAGGCCATTTCAGTAAATTTCCCCAAGCATGTCAGGCCTCGTCAATACGCACCACCTCCTCCACGACCGCCACCTTCTTCCGACAGCCCTTCGTCAAGTGAAGTCCCGAGCAGCATAGAAGCTCCCACTGGCGTTTCGTCGTCGACAGTCGCCACCATCTCGTCTGCGGGTTCTTCGACAACAGATCTCACCAGCTCTCCCAGTATACCAACGTCGTCCGGGTGGCAGAACTCGACCACGACGGCGTCGCCAAGCGGCCCCGTTATCATTACGATCACGGTGTATCCATCGTCTAGCGAAACTAGCGACATCCCAAGCATATCCATCACAAGCAGCAGGTCAGTATTTGTCACTCTAGTATAGGCTGTGGCTAATTTTGGGATCGCAGTGCAAATTCTTCGGCGTCAATTCCGTCTACGGCTACGAACACGGGAGGTGCGAACTCCACGTCTTCATCGGCTACGTCGACCTCACTATCAACTGGCGTGTCACTATCGACTGGTGTTTCTTCTTCTGGAACAGGTATCTGGCCGTCTTACCCTCCTAGCTCGTCTGCACCATATCCAATCAGCAACTCCACGTCAGTTCCGCTGCCGTCGGGGACAGGAGGAACCACAGTGAGGAGCACCATCATCCTGACTACTACAGCTTCGCCTTCTGGGAATGTCACCACAAGTTCTCCACTGCCTCCATCAGGTACTGGAGGAACCACAGTGAGGACCAGTATCATCGCCACCACTAGCTCTCCGCCTTTCCCGATCAGTAATTCTACCACGAATCCGGGTCCGACCGGGACAGGTCGCACCACAGTAAGAACAACAATCATCCTGACTACTACCGCTCCGCCTCGGACAAATCTCACTACTAGTGCTACGCCTACTGGTAATTTCACCACACCTACAACTTCCCTCAACACGACTTCAGCAATTCTCACAACAGCCACCATATCTTGGAGTAACACTTCTACGACCATTGCGCCAAGCCAGGTCACAAGCCCGATGCTCAACACCACATCCATGTTAAGCACAACAAGCCAATACTCCGGCCCACCAAACGTGACGTCCAGCACCGGTTTCAACAGCAGCTCGACATATTTCACTCCCACTCTAACCTCTGCAACGCCGACGTATATCTCCACCACAGAGTTGTCGAGCACAGCAACTGACAGCGACACGGAAACCCCGTCGCCAACGAGCACACCAGAATCAAGCATCGAGGCACCTACCGGACCATCATCTCGCAGTGGTACCATACCGGCAAGTGAGACTACCCATATCCATACCTCAAGTCATAGGTCGTCTAGGCAATGGACGCATCCACCCAACGTACCATGGACTTCGACTTCACGTAGTGTCAGCAGCGCTGAGACTTCCGTCGCGTCATCGTTTCTAGAGTCGTCAAGCACTGAAAGTGTGTCGACCGTAACCGCAACTTCATCAGAAGTCGAGACGTCGTCTGCCAGCTCAGTCATGGAATCTTCTTACACGTCCACTCCATCGGCAAGCGTGTCTTCTTACACTCCAACTCCATCGCCAAGCTCGGACATCGTCATAACGTCGACATCATCGGACGAAATCCCAACTTCCATTACCTTGCCCACGTCAATCGTCTCCTTCACATTCACTGCATCCGAATCGGAGATCCCCTCCACTACAATCGAACCCTCTTCCGTCGTCATCCCCACCATCAGTCCTACTATACCCATCTTCACAAGCTCGTCATTTACTCCTAGCTCAAGTCTCGACACCACCGGCACAGACGCCACCCAAACCTCCACCACCACACCCTACTTTCCCCCAACCCCAACGTATCTTCCCACCACAACCCCTGATACCACCGGCACAGACGCTACACGCTTCACATCCAGCGTATCTACTTCTACGCCACTCAGTGGCATCGATACCATCAGCTGGAGTATCTTCAGCTCGACGAGGTCGATTAGAACCCAGAGCTCGTATACTCGGAGTTCGACTGGGATCAGGTCCACAAATACTAGAACAACGCTGCATACGAGTACTACGAGTGGGTACCAGCCGCCGCCGATGCCGAGTGAGACGTACTTGCTGAAGAGGGAGGAGGCGGTGAATGAGGAAGGGGTGGAGGTCAAGAATGGGGGATTGGTAAGTGATACTTGATCTATATTCTGTGCGAAGATGAGTGCTAATCATAGGTAGATGGGTATGTGGTTCTTGTGAGCTACACCTAACGACAAAGTTACGTCAAGACTCGAGGGATGCGATGGTACGATGCGGTGATGAGAAGCGCAGAAGCATTGTGCTGTGACGGATGATGATGCGCATTTAACTTTCTTTTACCTTTCTTGACGTTCCTTTACTGTCCTGTTGTAGACGTTGTTCTTGTTACGATTCTTCTCTTCTTTTTCTTCGACTCGACTTCCGAAAGTCAAGGATCAGGGTAGTCAGTCTTGCGGCATGAACTTGCTGGTAGGGTGAATAATGGAATGCTTGTTTTCTTTGAACGCTCCGACCTTGTCGCCTCCTCATCCACACGACCGCTACGTCGACATCATCACGCCAACATGGCCTCTTCATCCACCGCCTTCCTGAATTCCTCCAAAAAGTCCTTACGCATAACAGTACCCATCCACCACGTGCCCTTCCTATCTTTCCCAATCACATTCGCACTGCCTCTCAAGCTGAACCCTTTCGCAGTCGCGTAGGGATGACAATATGCGGGCTTACCGCTTCCCTCCCCCATCCCACCCTTTACAATCGCCGCACTGAAATCTGTCTGATACAGCCTCGCTTTGTACCAATTCGTCAGCGTACACATCGCCATCCCTCCATCCCCATACATTGGCATCCCGGCGGTCACTTTCTCACGCTGTGAGGCCTCCATCTGCGGGCGAGTTCCCTGTTCTACGAGGTCTGCGCGTATCCGTGCGGCAACGTGGCCGAGTGGCAGTGTGGTCATCTCGTGGGCGCTGAAGAGGCTGCATACGGTTGTAACGCAGTTGTGGATGTATGCGCCGTGCTGGGGAAGTAGTGCAGGGGCGGTGTTGCGCAGCAGGTCGCGCATACCAAAGACATTGCAGACTGCGACGGTGCGGGTGGGCGAGGCGTGGATGAGCGGATTGGCGCGGACAACGAGGCGCATGATCCATGCGGTGAGGATGTCGCCGTCACTGAGGAAGGGTATCGAAGAACTCGCATCAGTGTTCCTGGATAGCTTCGGATTGGTGTATGTGACTTTGGAGGCGGGGAGGGATTCGAGGTCGGCGTATGCGCGCGCTTTGATGCGTGTGTATGTCGAAGCAGGCATTGCGATCGTGCAGCCGTTTTCGATGGGGTACCAGAAAAGATCCCAGAGGTAGTTGAAGATGAAGCGCGCCATTCCGACTTTGCCGAGCTGTTTTGGCTTCAGGACGAACTCTTCTTGAGCTTCGTACGCATCGGTACCATAGTCGCGCATGAGGCTGGAGGTAAAGGTACCAAGTCAGTGAATGTTTCACATTCATTTTGAACATGGGACTGATCTTACTCTTCGTCGTAGCCCAGAAAGTCAGGGACGTCGTCTTCGCGGCCCTCGAGCATGGCCTGCCAGGCGAGCAAGAGAGCTGACCTGCCCATCGCATCGAGCAGTGTGTGCAACCAGGTGATGGTCACGAATGTGCCGTCCTCAAAAGTTGTAATATGGAGTCCCAACTGAGCTCGATCGCTCAATATATAGTCTTCAATAAACAGAGGCTTGCTCTCGGCATCCGTTACGACGCGTATAAAGCCACCCCCACCAAAAGTCTCGAGCTTTCCCGTTGGTCGAGGCAGGAGTGAGCCGACTTTGTGCTCTCTGAGGGCCATGTGCTCGATTGTGTGGGTATAGTTCATAGGTGGACGACTTTTCGTGTACTCGGCGGGAACATGATATTCGAGTTTGCCTTCGGGCTAGGATAGACATGTTAGCAAATCTACACAACCTCGTATGGCAATGCCTCTTGCTTACATTCCGACGTAGTCGGGCGCCCAACTTCCTCCAGCCAGGTCGCTCCAACAGCCTCCACAGAGCGCCAGACAGCTTCTCCGCGTCGAGCACGGCGTCGAATTGCATTGTGAATTCCAGTGCTATGCTTCGATTGACTTGATTGTCATCGCGCTCAAACAGCGGTATCACCGTGTCCGTTGGCACGCGTTCTGGCGCGACAGGCGCGCTGCCGAAGAGCTTGAGGAGGAACACCATGGTTGGTTGAAAAAATGACAGAGCAGGACGAACCAAAGAGGGCCTTGGTGATGGTGGATTTTGCCGTGTTCATAGTTTCGTGAGTATTGGCATGCTGCGCAATCCTTCAGCGGCGCGGGCGCCGCTGTCGAATCCGGTGGTTACATGAAGGGCCGTCTGTGGAGGATTAACCGAACTTTGCCATAGGCTAAGCAGTAAGACCTTATCACCCAAAATAGGCGTGCTTACAAGACCTTCCTCTATCAGTACCAGGCGACGGGGTGTGGGGTGGTTGGTGTTGACAGGGAGTGAGGGGTTGGCGGGCGACTTTGCTACGGTACGATGTCGATCTTGGCCGCACCAACAGATTTGGTGCGTTGAGCAACACCACACCACAACTCCAAATTCGAGACTCCAATTATTATTCAGACTGTACTCGGTAGCAATATTTTAGCTGTCGTATTGCAGGCTGGAGCACGAGCAAACATCAAAACATTACCGAGGAGTGCGCTGTCGTACCACAACGCAGACACCACGCTCGTTAAACCCAACTGTAGCCATCACGAGCTGCTCTTGTAGGACTTCGCTCGCATACTTCAGAAGGTATTACTTTCCATGGAATAGTTCGGAGGTGGACCATCCACGGTGAATTTGTCGCACGAACTGAAGAGCATCGTGTGCTTGCTTCACCGTTTCCTGGCACGGACCTTGACATCACCGGAGCTCACACTGTGCAACGCAGACAAACAAGTGCTTAACAAACGTCCTGAAAGGCAGAGTGAGTAGTATTTTCTCTCTATCAATCATCTACCTTTCCGATACAGTGAAGCTCCCAACAACACCATCAGAATAGCGCAATAAGCTGCACTCGCGGCGAACAAATCATGCCTCGTCGCCCTAGTATATATCCGCAGCCAGCGTAATAATCTCTTGGGGCATAGGCTGTAGAGTCAATACTCGTACGCTCTATACTCTTCGCCCGATGTCAAGATAATCTGATACTAGTCACTGCGCCCAAGTAGGAAGGGAAGTAGCCACCATTCATAAATTTCCTCAGGTCGGCTCGGCACTGTCAACATTATCTCGTCGATGCGAGAGCAAGTGACATTTTCTATACGAAGGAATTCGACGCGGCCATTTCCCCTGCTGGATACACTAATGCCGACGTCGGTCTCCACTATCATGTCTCGTAGCACCAGGCAGGGGAGAACCAAGTCGCGCACGCTAATGGAGGAGAGGATCCGTAGGATAAGGTCCGCTGAGATAGGCTTGTCATTTGCTCTCAGGACAAGAGTCTGCAGCTGGGGTAAAGTCCTCGATAGAAAAGACTCTTCAGAAAAACAAAGGTCCTCGGTGTCCATGTACGAATTGAGCAGAACTTGCAGGCACTCCAATTTCGGGGCTTCTATCTGGAAGCCAGATAGCTTGTTAGACATCAGGTCGAGCGTGATATCGCGTGCACCAGGAAAGGCTGAGGGCTTCAGAGGTGGCTGCCGAAAGTCACTCTCAGTGGGTTCAGCGCCTGGCCATGATGTGGTAAGGAAGGTCAAGCTTTCCAATTGCTTAGGCAAAGTCGTGCTCAAAAGAGCGTTGAGTATAGACTAATCACAACAGTCAGATTGATGTAGGGATCAAAATGAACGATCCGTCCTATTTCCCACGGTTGATTGAGCGAGAATCGATGTGACGTCTGGTTGATGCAGCGCAAGAGACTGTTTAACATGAGACATACCTGCACTGGGTCGGGGCTTGTTGGAAAAACCGTGATATGCGACAGTGACTTCATCAATAATAGTTTGCATTGCTTGTAGGACGCATCTGACGTGGCGTGTTTGCGGTATCTGCGTCAAGATATGCGCCAACTCCATCTCGAAGCAAGACTTATACCAGTGGTTGCGCGAACGAAAGCATGCCGCTAGTCGGTCGTCATATTTTCCGTTCACCAGCCTGTGAGCCTAGAGCGAGAGGCAGGTCAATTTCTTCGAGATGTCTGGTAGTTTGACCAACGCCTCGAGGCTTCTTAGACTCGCTTCAGTGCACGAAGTAGGTACATCCTCCAAAATTCTCACGAACGTCGGAAGAGCTGCGTAGCGAAAGTATCGGCATACAAACCGCGTGTTGTACACGTCAGCTCGCTCGAGTGCGATAGAGACAGGCAGTGCAACAGGATTCGCCGCAGCCTGATGTGGAAGTAGTTTGAAATGATGAGCTCGTGCAATTCGAGTGGTAAAGTCTCCATATCGGAGGAAGGTTGTGATGAGGCGTGGTGGGGAGATGCGAGCGGGGTTTGAGAGTGCTTGAGATCGCCTAAAGTGAAAATGACTAGGTACTGCTAGTCTACCGACGAGCCTGACTTAGGTGTAGATAACGGGGGGTCTCCGCGTCGCGTCGATGCCTGGCCTTCAGCACTACTTATAAAGTTCGCCCTGTGATCTACTTCAACCGAGGGCTTGAAACGTAGACACTTGTTCGATGGTAGTATACAATTTGTCTTTCAACAGTTGTGCAGAAGTTCTCGAAAGTCTCTAATCGCGCCTGAAATCTCTATTTGGTACGCATCACGTTTGCTGTTATAGAGGCTGTCAACTTCGTCGGCACTATGTCACACAGTGTCCGGACTTCATACGTATTTTTAGCGCACTACTACTGTAATCTTGAGATAACTTATTGTTGGCTTGTGGATGGTCATATGCCTTTCAGTCATCTCTGCGAGATTCAATCGTATACTCCAGCCTGCACTATTGTCTCATTCGCATGCACTTAACGTGCACTTTACACCAGCCGGGCCCCTTTCAATTCTCACCACACCTAGTACCCCTTGTTAAACTCCTCACTCGCCACGCTCTCGATTGCCGAAATCTTCTGACTCACACCAGTATATCTCCATTTGTCAAAGTACGCCTTCGGCGTATCAGGTGAACACTCCAATCCCTCTCCAGCACCGTTACACGTCGCATACACGCCAATCAGTGTGCCAACGAATGATCCTCCCGGACTCAATTGCGATGCATCCGCGTTGCCTACTTCAATCTTGCTTTGCGCGTCACTGGCCAGCATGGCCGAGAAGGCGAAAGTCCTTACATCAGGCATGTTTATTTGCAGACACACCGACTGGCCGGCCCACGTAGCTGGCACAGGGATAGTCTTGTTCGACTGCTCCGTGCTATTGAAGCGTAGGGCGAGCTTGCCGTCCATCTGTGTGAGCCCGAGATGGATGTTGGCTGTTTGCCACAAAAAGGCGGTGACTCCAGCCTCTTGTCCATCTGCCGTGGGAGAGAAAGATAGATCAACGCTGTAGTTGAACGTGCTGTCGGTTTGACGGCGTCCAATGAATGAGATGGCCCTGTTGGCTGGTTCACTTCCGCCTGGTGAGCCCAAGAGATTGTTTCGGTTCAGAGTGACCTGGAGGCCCTTGGAGGTGGTCTCGAAAGCTCCGGGCAGTGGGACGCGCCAGTAAACGAGGTTGCGTGGAATCGCCGAGCCTTCCTCGAAGTCGTACACGTCTGGGTCAGAGTTGAAAGGCCCGTCGTCGCCTGGCAAGTCCCGAGAACGTGCAGGTAGTTCCCAGCCTTCCATCCTACCTCTGACGGGTTGGAATACGGGCCACGCATTCTCTTCCCACGTTACTGGGACAAGGACGGTCTCCCTTCCCATGGGAAAAGATGAAGATGTTCCGTTGGGACCATTCGGACCCACACGTGTAGCTAGAGCGCAGGACCACCAGTTGCCCTGCAAATCTTGAAACAGGTCAGCGTGACCAACCGTTTGGAAATACTCTGAGGTTCCACGGTTCGTCAAGTGTGGGTTATGTGGACTTGGATGGTAAGGACCCAGTATGTTTTTCGATCGCGCCATTGTAACAGCGTGGTCCTCG
>Ga0265798_10004629_pt1 | contig 18881 bp, 14 predicted proteins | sample P3T30metagenome_FD_192430 | JGI IMG/M metagenome (GOLD analysis project Ga0265798, IMG submission 192430) | Plant litter microbial communities from East Loma Ridge, Irvine, California - P3 T30 | ecosystem: Environmental > Terrestrial > Plant litter > Unclassified | place: USA: California... | reverse complement strand
GATGTTGGCGATTTGGTAAGAACCATTATCGTCGATTCTACGGTGACTTGTCGCTTAAAGCGCGAAGACATCATCAGCAATGATAACATTAAACCTGGCGACGTAATTGTGGCTTTAGCCTCATCCGGACAAGCGACTTACGAAACCGAATACAATGGTGGCATGGGATCTAATGGATTAACCTCTGCCCGTCATGATGTTTTTGAAAAAGCTGTTGCCAATAACTACCCTGAAAGTTTTGATCCGGCAGTACCTTTCGACTTGGTTTTCTCTGGCAAGAAACAATTAACAGAAGAAATAGACATTGAAGGTTTCGGCAAAACCACCGTAGGTAAACTGGTATTATCGCCAACCCGCACGTATGCACCTGTAATTAAAAAGATCTTAGAAAGCTACCGCAGCCAGATCAATGGCATTGTACATTGCAGTGGCGGTGCACAAACCAAAGTATTACATTTCATCAATGATGATATTCACGTCATCAAGAATAACCTCTTCCCTATCCCGCCGCTGTTTAACCTGATTCAGGAACAATCAGGTACAGATTGGAAAGAAATGTACAAGGTATTTAACATGGGTCACCGTATGGAGCTATATGTACCGCAAGAAATTGCAGATCACATTATCGAAATTTCTAAAAGCTTTAATATCAATGCGCAAATTATCGGTCGCGTAGAAAAAGGCGATCAGAAACAGGTAACTATCGAAAGCGAAAAAGGAACTTTCGTTTATAATTAAGAAATAAGATACAATTTAAAAAGCCTGCTGAAATTAAATTTTAGCAGGCTTTTTTGTTATTCACGCTCTACAAATTTATGGAAGGTACTCTCCTCTCCATTTGCTTTTTTATCCTGATACAAAAAATCAAGTTTATTGTCATCAAAGGTCTTAAAAAAAGTATCCCAATCGGTTTCCTGTAAGTCTGAAGAACTATCGCTGTGTTTTGGAAAGTGTATCCTTAAAATACCACCACCATTTTTCTTATCTGTATCCACAACTATGGCCGGTACACCGCCATGTTCCTCTGCCCATGCTTTTATAGTAGCATGATCATGGGTTTGTTTTGAACTGCTCATTGTTTTATAATTAGTTTTTTAATAAATAGATTAATATTAAAATCGTTTTTGAGCAGAAATGGTTTTGATTTATGTAAAAAAGATAAGTATTGAATGACTGTAACTATGATATTGCTTAGGTTCTTAGTTAAATCGACAACAATCAGGTTCTGGCTGGCAAGATATGTAGAATTTACTACGGCCATCTCATGGAGTTCTATGTCCCTTACGCAGCTGCTGAAAATATTATCCAAATTCTAAAGTTATCGATGAGCAGATTATCTGCAGGTATAAAAGGTGAGCAAAAACAAGTTACCATCGAAAGCGAAAAAGGAACTTTCGTTTATAATTAAGATATAACACTTAATCTAAAAAGCTTGCTGAAATTTAATTTCAGCAAGCTTTCTTGTTCTGCATAGATCCCAATTGTATTAATGAAATTTTTAATCGTATTCGAATGGTCGGAGATTTTTAAAATACATTGACATCACTAAAGGATCACTTTAAACCAATTTTGAGATACCCATATATTAAGTTGTAATCGAACTTTGGATTTAATACTTATACCCTATTCCTGCTGAAAGTGTAAAAGATGATGAATTATAATATCTATAATTACCATATTCTGAACTATATTCGGTCAGAGCTGTTCCTAAAAATACGGAGTGACTTCCAATGGGTGCTATAATTTCACTAGGATATCCCCCATTGCCTTCAAGACTACTAAAATTATTTATATATTTTATTTTCACAGGATTAACAATGTCAACTGGATTATTAAAGTTTACATCGCTAAAAAACTCTAAAGAAATAAAATATTCAAACCTAGCATCTTCATTTGTTACACTGCTATTAAAATACGATCCGTCTTCGTTGTAAACAGACACTAATTTAATATATATTGGTTTATATAAATAGTTTACTCCAGCAATATCTCCTAGCGAAAGCTGGCTGTTATACCCCCAAACAGTGCCGTTTTTTCTAGTCATTTGTGGCGAAGTATTTCCTCCTTCTCTAGCTTCTGACACACTTGAAGGATATAACATTACCGAATTATAATCAAATGTTCCTATTTGAAATCCAGATCTTCCTAGCACATCATAAGTTTTGTATTGATCTTTCCAATCATTATTGATATTGGAAAAATCGATATTTATATATTGATCGCGGTCAGTTCTGGTTTGTTCATGCATTAATCCCACGGCATGTCCAATTTCATGGATGGCCGTAGATTTATCTGCACCGGCGGATAATCTAATGAGCTGCTGCCCACCTACCATACCCAATTGAGAATCTCCTCCCCCATTGGATGGAGCTCCTTGAAAATTCACATAATTAGCTTGATTAGTTCGTTGCACAAAACGTATTGGCGTGCTGGCCTCCCAATCGCTCATCGCATTTAAGATATCTGAACTATGGCTGGCATCATTAATCACATAGTAAATGATTCCACCAGGCCATAACTTTTGATACTCTCCGGTAAAGGTACTTCTTGGAGTAGTCTCTTTACCATCACCAACCTTATTGTACTCCAAATAGGCAATTTGATCTTTTGATAAAATAACGTCACCACCAACTACATATTCGCCTTTTTTGTTAATCGCTACAGTGACTTCTCCACCATTTTTTAAATGATAAGTAATCGTTTTCCCCGGAGTTTCTTGTTGTTCTTCCTTAATTGAAGCTTCCTTTTTACAAGCACTCAAAAAAATAATGAGCACTGCAATAGCGTAATAGATTTTTTTCATGTTTAGCTGTTTTAATTCATATAGATTTAATCGTTAGGTAAAACAATGGATGATCTATTATAGAAAGCACAAAAGTTTAGGTATTAAATTGAATCAGATTAGGAGGGGATGAACTGCTTAAAAGCAAAACATTATAATCTAATTGGCGAAAAGGAATATTTTCGTAGAGAGCGTGCGTTTCATAATAGTTTTTTGTTTTCCGTAATAAAAATACGTATCTACTATTAAGCAACTATTATTTTTTACATGAAGTAGTTAGTTTATTACACGAAATACTTCTCTGAATAGATAATGAGCTTGTTTTAAAATGGTAGTAAAAAACAAAAGCCCCGATCGAATGATCGGGGCTTTAATATTATATATTTCTTGAATATTAGTTAAAGTTATAACGAACACCAAACTGCATGTAATAAGTTGAAGAAATGGTTTGAGAAGTACCAAATGTTTCTTTAGTAATATCACCTTGACTATTATTAAGCCTAAAAGTTGGTTTAGTAGTATTATTTATAGCTCCTGCATTTTGTGGAACTAAGATAGAAGAACTATTTACAAAATTTACATTACCCCATTTACGGTTTAACAAATTACCTACGTTAAAGATATCAACTGTAAATTGGAAAGAATTTTTAGCCTTGCCAAAGTTTTTGAAAACCTCTTGAGTTAACCTAAAATCAAACTGATTTCTCCATGGAGAAGTTGCGGCGTTACGTTGTGCAAATTCACCTCTGTGTTTACTTAAATAAGCATCTTGCTGAACATAAGCTTCGAAAATATCTGCCTGTTGTTGAGCGCTATATGCTCCTTTATAGTTTGTTGTTCCGGCAGGAATAGCCACAAATGAAGCAGCAGTCATTTCTCCTGGTTTAGGAATATAAATTAAATCATTTCCTGATTGACCATCACGGTTAAAATCAGTACTATAAGTATATGAGAATCTACCTTGTTGAGTTCCTTCGTAGAATAACGAGAACGAAGTTGCTAAATTTCCAAAATATTCTTTTCTATATGAAATATTCGCAATAACACGATCAGGGTTTAAGTTTTGAGAATAACTCAATGTTGGTTTATTTGGATTACCAGCAGTTGCAGGGATTGACCATAAGTTCAATAACTGATCACCACCACCGTCACCATAATTACGTTGATCAGATCTGGTATAAGCGATCATTGCTGCCAAACCACTTTGAAATTGCTTAGTCAATTGAGCAGTAGCTTGCCAGTTATATCCTCCTTTAGCATTAGTCATTTGAATAACGTTAAAACCAGAAGAACTGGTTGTAGCTGCAGAAGTTGTAACTGCACCACCACTTGTTAATGAAACGTTTTGTCTAGCAAATGCACCTGTCGATGTTGTTGGTAACTGACCACCTGAAGGAAACATCAATCTAGTGTCTCCGTAACCGCTGATATTTAATGCTGTTGGATTAACTAAGTTTATATTCTGAGCAACCGCTACATTTAAATCTCTACCATAAATACCTTCTAAAGTAGCAACCACACCCCATGGTAATTTAATATCAAATGCTAAGCTTGATTTCCAAGTTTGTGGTAATTTTAAATCAGGAGACATAACACTTATGCTACTAGGAATTGATGATCCTGCTGCAGGTGCTGAGCTTAATAAATTTGGAGCTATACTTGGATTGAAGAAAGGAGTATTAGCTTGTCCAGAATATGTTTGAGTATATTGCAATAGACCAGCATCACCTGATTGCGAAACAATCCATACAAAAGGAATACGGCCTGTAAAAATACCTGTACCACCTCTAACTTGGAACGAACGGTCTCCAAAAACGTTCCAGTTAAAACCAAATCTAGGTGAATAAGAAATTCTATTTTCAGGTAAAACACCTGTATCAACTTTTTGACCTGCGAAAGAAAGACCAGCAACCAATGGGTGCGTTCTTACTTCTGAAACATCAGGATAAGTAGCTTGTTCAACACGTAAACCAGCAGTTAATTTTAAACGGTCAGATACAGTAAATTCATCTTGTAAATATGCTGAATACTGGTTAAACTTGAAGCTAGGATAAGCCTGAGAACCATCTGCTGTTAAAGGATAGGTAACAGCATAGTTAGCAGGTTTTGCTCCATTAACGAAATCAGCCCATGAGTTAAAGATATAATAACCTGTTCCGAAACGTTGAAAACCATTTTTGGTAGTACTAAATTCCGCTTGTAGTCCTAAACTTAAGTTATGTTTTCCTAAAGCAATACTTAAATCATCAGAATAAGTGTATCCCTTAACATCCCGTAAGTTACCGTAAGTAAATGGCTCGTAACCAAAAGAAGTTGCAACTGCAGGACCATCAAGTATATCTACTAAAGGAAATGGGCTGCTATCTGATTTTCTAGGGTCATTTTGATGAGAATAAGTTGCCCTAGCAACGTTTGTTACTCTACTTCCGAAAGATGAGGTTAATTCAGCAACTGCAGAATATAAGTTTGCAGCTTGGTAATAATTTGAATTTGCAAATGATAATGCTGTGTTTGCAGTTCTATTATTTGCTGTTGAGAAAGTTGCTCCAGATCCAGTTGTAGAGTTACTTAAAGGTGAAGGCGACTGGCTTTCTACTTGATTATAACGTACACTGAAACGTTGAGATTTTGATATATTCCAATCTAAACGCGCAAACATTTTTTCGTTATCACTGATATTAGAATATCCCTGATAAGGACCTGTTTGGTAACCATATTTAGATTGCAAATAAGATGAAACTGTATTTAAGAAATCTTCAGTAGGTTTTGCTACATAAGATGGTGTTCCGGTTCCACCAAAATTAAGCTGTGGAGTTGAAGCAATTTTGTTTGTTCCTGGCTGAATAGTGTGTTTCTTCTCATAATTCACGAAGAAGAACAATTTGTCCTTAACGATTGGGCCACCAAAACTAGCTCCATAATTTTTCTCATCAAGCTTTTGAAGGGTTGATAATCTAAAAGTTTCACCAATTCTTTTGCCCTGCTGTTCTTCACCACGCATTGTATAAAATGCATTTCCGGTAAAAGTGTTTGTACCGGAACGGGTAACTGCAGTTACTGAACCTCCAGTAAAACCAGTTTGACGAACATCAAATGGCGTAACATTGATTGAAATTTGCTCTAATGCATCAATTGAAATTGGAGAACCACCAGCAGGAATGTTCTGACCAATACCGAATTGATTGTTAAAGTTAGCACCATCTACAGTAAAATTGTTTGAACGATAGTTACCCCCACCAATTGAAGTACCATTAGCTTGTGGTGTTAAACGGGTTAAATCGTTAACACTACGGGTAATGGATGGTAAACTTTGAATCTGTTGTTTTGTAATAACTGTAGAAGTACCATTTCTGCTTGAGTTCATGATACTATTAGTGCTCTGACCTACAACTTTAACTTCAGATAAAGTAGAACTATTGTCTGATAATACTACATTCAATAAATAAGGTTCACCTAGTTTTAAATAAACATCATTTAATTTTTCTGGATTGTAACCAACAAAACTAATTTCAATGGTGTAAGGCCCACCTACGCGAGTACCACCAATTGTGAACCGACCATCGCTATTGGTAGATACTGAATAAACAGTACCCGTTGGCGTATGCGTTGCTTTAACACTTGCACCAGGTAAGGCGCCTTTAGCGTCCTTAATTGTTCCTGTTATTGACGATGTGGTTACCTGTGCATTAGCACCAAAAGTAATACCTACAAATGCAACAATAACCAGTACTAATCTTAAAAGTAAAGATTTCTTCATACTTTGTTTTTTTAAATGTTTTTTTGTTGTTGAGTAATCTAATTAATGATATTATGCCGCAAATGTACCCAATAAAATTTAACACATTTTAACATTCAATGTTAAATAATTATTAAGTCAGACAAAACTTTTCAACATTTAACACATATTGCGCAGATTATAACTTTCAGTTTATCAATACTTTGATCGTGTAATCAGATTATTAGTAATGAAACTCCCTGTTGATTATAATTTATGCAGAAAAGACACGATAATTTTGGTATTTTTCCAATAATACCTGTTAACAATACGTTTTCAGGCAAAAACACTATATAATTAAACTTATGTTAATGTTTTAATTTCCTAGCAAGAAGCACAAATACCAAATCAGCATAGAACCATAAATTTGAGTCAACAATATTCACTCATTGTAAATTTTAACGGTTATCTCAAGATTCACCTAAGCCAATTGACATTTTTTTTTTAGTTTTGAGCGATTGTTCCGGGATGAAAATCTTTTAACTTTTGTAATCCGGTTGTAGGCAACCCATATTAAGGGATAATGAAGCAGATTACAGGTATAAAACAATTAAAAACAAATCTCTTTAAAATAGATTAAAAAACAGATGAATTACGACGTTATTGTTTTAGGCAGCGGCCCAGGTGGTTACGTAGCTGCAATCAGAGCTTCTCAGTTGGGACTAAAAGTTGCAATTGTTGAGCGTGAATCATTAGGTGGTATTTGTTTAAACTGGGGCTGTATCCCTACTAAAGCACTTTTAAAAAGCGCTCAGGTTTTCGAATATATTAATCATGCTGCTGATTATGGAATTACTACTGCTGGTGCAACTGCAGATTTTGCTGCTGTGGTAAAACGCAGCCGTGGTGTTGCAGACGGCATGAGCAAAGGCGTTCAATTTTTAATGAAGAAAAATAAAATTGACGTCATTATGGGTACTGGTAAATTAAAACCAGGAAACAAATTAGAAGTTAAAGGTGCAGATGGTTCACAACAGGAACTAAGTGCTAAAAATATCATCATTGCTACAGGTGCCCGTTCAAGAGAATTGCCTAACCTGAAACAGGATGGCAAAAAAATTATCGGCTACCGCCAGGCAATGGTACTACCTGAATTACCAAAAAGCATGGTAGTAGTAGGTTCTGGTGCAATTGGTGTAGAGTTTGCTTATTTCTACGCAACTATGGGTACCAAAGTAACCATCGTAGAATTTATGGATAACGTTGTTCCGGTTGAAGATGAAGACGTTTCGAAACAATTATTGCGCAGCCTTAAAAAAGTAGGTATCGACGTAATGACTTCAGCAAGTGTTGAATCGGTTGATACCAGCGGAGCAGGTTGTAAGGTTTCTGTTAAAACTGCTTCTGGTATGCAGACTATTGAGGCCGACATCGTACTTTCAGCAGCAGGTATTGTAGCCAACATCGAAAACATCGGATTAGAAGAAACCGGTATCAAAACGGAAAAAGGCAAAATTGTTACCGACGAATTCTACAATACTTCAGTTAAAGGTTATTATGCCATTGGCGATGTAGTAGGCGGACAAGCATTGGCCCACGTTGCTTCTGCAGAAGGCATTATCTGCGTGGAAAAAATCGCTGGTCAGCATGTTGAACCATTAGATTACAATAACATTCCAGGATGTACCTATTGCACACCAGAAATCGCTTCAGTAGGTTATACCGAAAAAGCAGCAAAAGCAGCAGGTTACGAATTGAAAATCGGTAAATTCCCATTCTCTGCATCAGGTAAAGCAAGTGCTGCCGGTGCTAAAGATGGTTTCGTAAAATTAATTTTCGATGCTAAATACGGCGAATTATTAGGCGCACACATGATCGGTGCCAATGTTACTGAAATGATTGCCGAAATTGTAGTTGCCCGTAAACTGGAAACTACTGGCCACGAAATGATTAAATCTGTTCATCCTCACCCTACCATGAGCGAAGCCATTATGGAAGCTGCCGCTGATGCCTACGGAGAAGTAATCCACTTATAAGGTAGAGAAGGTTAAAGGTGGAAGACATAAGGTGTCACATCGATAAGTAAAACCAACATCATTTAAAAAAACCCTTTAGTTAATTCTAAAGGGTTTCCTTATTTTTAGCCGATTCCAATCTCGATACTTAATACTAGCTTCTTGATACTCAATACTAGATACTACAAAAATGAAACTCCACACCATAAACACAGGCTTATTTAAATTAGATGGCGGTGCCATGTTTGGCGTTGTACCAAAGGCTATCTGGCAAAAAACCAACCCTGCTGATGCGAACAATCTTTGCACCTGGGCCATGCGTTGCCTTTTAATTGAAGAAGGCGATCAGTTGATTTTAGTGGATACAGGAATTGGAAGCAAACAGGACGAAAAGTTTTTCAGTCATTATCACCTGCATGGAGATGATTCTATGGAAAAATCGCTGGCACATTTGGGCTTTAATACAGCCGATATTACTGATGTTTTTCTTACACACCTGCACTTCGACCATGTAGGCGGAGCAATAGTGAGAGAAAACGACAAACTGATTCCAGCCTTTAAAAACGCACACTATTGGAGCAATGAAAAACATTGGCAATGGGCGGTAGAACCAAATGCAAGGGAAAAAGCTTCATTTTTAAAAGAAAACATTTTACCGATCCAGGAAAGCGGACAACTTAAATTTGTAGCCGAAAAAGAAAATATCGAATGGCAAAAGGATATCAATATCAGCTTTGCTTATGGCCATACTGATGCCATGATGTTGCCTAAAATCAATTACAAAGGCAGAACCATTGTGTACATGGCAGATCTTTTGCCTTCAGTCGGTCACTTGCCCCTGCCCTATGTTATGGCTTATGACATGTTCCCTTTAAAAACATTGACAGAAAAACAAGCCTTTTTAGAAGAAGCGGTTAACAACAACTATATATTATACTTAGAACACGATCCCATTAACGAATGTTGTACCCTGCAACGCACCGAAAAGGGAATCCGCGTGGCAGAAACCTTTAAGTTAAGTGAAATATAATGATCAGACCAGCAAGCCCTTCAGATGCTACAGCAGTAGTGCCATTGATTATCCAGGCGATGGGCAAATTGGCAAAGAAACTAACCAATGTTGAAGATGAAAATGTGATCAATCAAATTTTAAAACACTTCTTTATGCAGCGGGGAAATCAATACAGTTATGAAAATACACTGGTTTTTGAAGAAGAAGGGAAAGTTTTGGGATCACTGAACGCTTATGATGGAGGAAAACTGCACGAACTCCGCAAACCATTTCTTCATTATGTAGCCGAACACTACCAGGCAAGCGAGGTTAACCAGGGTATAGAAACCGAAGCCGGGGAGTTTTACCTTGACAGTATCAGCGTTAACCCTTCTACCCAGGGAAAAGGAATTGGAAAACAACTCATTAAAGCGGGTATAGACTGGGCTAAAAAACTTGGTCACCATAAAATTGGGCTATTGGTAGAACAAAACAATCCAAATGCATTAAGGCTTTACGAAAAAATGAATTTCGTTATCCAAAACGAAAAACAGTTTATGGGAGGATTATACAATCACATGGTTTTTAAAATCAAATAATTAGCCTCTGGCATCAACTCTGCACCGCCAAACGCCCAACCCCAACCGCTCCCCAAATTTATTTCCATTTTTATTTGTATTTAATCTAAATAATACCAATTTTTGTAACCGATGGAAAAAGCATGTATCGATATCAACGAACTGGTTAACGTATTCTCAAATACCCAGGGTTCCGTTTATCAATCAGATAAATTAAACTGCTTTTATGTAGATTTTGGTGGCAAGTTTGCGCGTTACAACTGCCTGTCGCTTCAAAAATTAAAAGCTGTTGTAGAACAGATTGATATCGAAGCACTCCTTTTAAATACCCACAAAGCCGATTTCGAATTGGTTACTTTTAATGGTTGCGAACACATCTATTTGTTAAGTGCATTGGAAATTATTGCCTTAAAAGATTTGTTGCATGGTACTTTCACCATGTTCAAACTCAACCATATCATCAGCGACTGCCTGTATAGATTGGTTTATTAGTCGTTAGTTCAGTGGTTCACTAGTCATTAGTTCATTGGTTATTCCATTCGATGCGCCATACTGAACCAAGAGCTATCGGGTTGTTTCAGTATCTATCACGTTGGGAAGATCCTGAGATAAACTCAGGATGACGACCGCGAGTTGGATTCAATATCCTCCGCCATCCTCTAATCTTCAGTTATTCGCATGAACTTAATCAATTGAAAACTGCCAATTGAAAACTGTTAACTGAAAATCCCCAATTGAAAACCGACCATTATCCACTGAGTATCAACCATTATCCCTTCTCCGTTATCCTTCCATTTTCCATCATCCATTTTACATCATCCATCTATCCCTCCCTCTTATTTAAACTGATTACAAATAACTAATTATCAGCAATTTAGACTAATTTCATATAGCAAATAAATCACACAATCCAGCTAATTTGCTGTTATCTTTGTATCATTAGTTAAGCAAAGAAAATTATGAAAGACTTAATGCGCATTAAATGTTTAATATCACAGGATATTGAAACGTTATTAAATCAGCAGATCAAAAAAGAAGCCCACTCTTCATCACTATATTTATCAATGTCATCATGGTGCGACCAAAATGGATTCGATTTTTCAGCAGATTATTTTTTAAAACAGTCTGAAGAAGAAAGAGTACACCAATTGAAATTGTTCAAATATGTTTTGGATATGGGTGGAAACGCGATATCTCCGGAAGTTTCGGGTATTAAAACCGACTTCGCCGGATTTAGAGAAGTTTTCGAAGATGCTTTGGAAGCAGAAATCGCGATTACACAGAGTTTCAAAAATCTTGCTGCAAAATGCCATAAAGAGCAGGATTTTGTAACCATGGAATTCTTGAACTGGTTCCTGAAAGAGCAACGTGAAGAAGAATATAAAGCACGCAGGGCATTAGAATTATTCGAAGTAATTGGCGAAGAAGGCACAGGAAGATGGGAAATTGATAAACATGTGAATAAAATCACTTATTCAGAAGCATAACAACAACAAAACATATATTGAAAAGCTATCCAAATCGGGTAGCTTTTTTTTGTTTACCAGTACATCGTCATTCAAGAACAGCCTAAGACTCTACGAAGCAAATCTCTGAAATCTTATTATATACGCTTTATAGATCTCTCCATTCCGTTTCACTTCAGTCGAGATGACGACTCTTCTCTGAAACCTATATTTGTTTTCACCTCCAAAATCCACTCAATCTGCGTTTTGATCTCTTTAAATCTGCGGAAAAACGTTACATGGCAAATTCACTTGTTTCCCGCTGATGACGCAGAAAAGGACCGCAAATCTAGAGGGATTTTATTAATTCCTAAAGCATTAAGATCCACGCATACTTGAGGATAACGACATTTCTTAATCCGTAACTCAAAATCTGTTTAATCTGCATTTCTATCCTTTTAAATCTGCGGGAAATACAAACTATAAAAAGTTGCTCCCGCAGATGCCGCTGAATGCGCAGATCTAACAAGCCAAACCAGCGCTTAGCTTTATCTCTATAGCCTAAAGGACAAACTATTTTTTAACCCTGTAAGATGATAAATATATAGTCTCAACGCCCTTATATTTTCTCAGATTCCTTATATGGTAATTTCAGTTCGCCACCAAATACACTCAATCTGCGTTTCTTATCCCTTTGAATCTGCGGGAAAACCTTAACAGCAAATTCATTTGTTTCCCGCTGATCGAGCAAAAAAGGACCGCTGATTTAAAAAGATCTTATTAAATCTAAAGCACTAAGATCCAAACATGCGCAAGGATGACCTAACTACTACCCTTTCCGCCGCTATTTATCCGATAATTATTGAGATGCTATACAAAAAAGAAAAGCCCCAGTTTTGCTGGAGCTTCTTGGTTTAGGTTGTTTGGTTTATGTTGATTATGAATAAGTCTTGAAAGTTTTATAAAAAAAGCGCCGTTACCAGCGCTTTTTTTAAACCAAATATATAATAATAATTAACGAGCATTACAAAAGTACAAATTTTATTCATATCAGCAAACAATTTGATTAAAAAAATTAAAATTTATTGCAAAAAAAACTAAAACACTAATATTAATACATAAATAACTTAAATAAACACCTATAATAAACTGTAAAAACAAATATTAACACATAAAAGTTAGTTTTTAACTCAAAAAATTATAATTTAAGGGAATATTCAAGAAAAATGATAGAAGATTTTATAAAAAATTACTTTAATCATCCCAATACTTACGATGAGATGTTTCTAAATGGTGATAATTACAGAAATCACTATGCAAACTTCATCAGCAATTTCTCTAAAGAGTCGCTCGAAAACCTAAACAAAAAGGAAGAACTCGCTAAAAAGTTATTTATGAGTCAGGGAATAACCTTTACCGTATATGATAGCGGCGAAGGCATCGAAAAAATCTTCCCCTTTGATATCATCCCCAGAATTATCACCTCAACAGAGTGGTCTTTCATAGAAAAAGGAATAAAACAAAGACTAAAAGCATTAAATCTTTTCTTAAAAGACATTTATAGCAATCAATTTATCTTAAAAGACCAGATTGTACCTATAAATGTAATTTATTCTTGTCCGCATTTTCTAAGAGAGATGCACAATGTAAATGTATTACACGATATTTATATCCATATTGCCGGAATAGACCTGATTAGAGATCACAACGGCACTTTTTATGTGCTCGAAGATAATCTCCGTACCCCTTCAGGCGTAAGTTACATGCTCGAAAACAGGGAAATTACCAAAAGGCTATTCCCCGACCTGATTCCACAGTGCGGCGTAAGGAGCGTAACCGAATACCCTGCCATATTATATAAAAATTTAATGAGTCTCTCTCCCAGAGCGGTTTCGAATCCAACAATTGTACTGTTAAGTCCGGGCATGTATAATTCTGCATATTACGAACACACTACTCTGGCCCGTTTAATGGGGGTAGAACTGGTAGAAGGGCGTGACCTGGTGGTTAAAAACCAAAAGGTATTTATGAAAACCACTACAGGCCTGCAGCAGGTGGATGTGATTTATCGCCGGGTAGACGACGACTATCTTGATCCGCTGGTTTTTAATCCAAACAGCGTATTGGGCGTAGCAGGACTGATGGGTGCTTACCGTAAAGGTAATGTAGCGATTATTAACGCAGTAGGCAACGGCGTAGCCGACGATAAAGCTGTTTACACCTATGTACCGGATATGATCAGGTATTACCTGAACGAAGAACCCATATTAAAGAATGTACCCACCTATCAGCTCAGCAATCAGGATGAGCTTGATTATGTTTTTGCAAACATCAATACCATGGTCATCAAAAAAACTAACGGAAGTGGTGGTTACGGCATGTTAATGGGTCATGCGGCAACTGAACAGGAAACAGAGGAATACAAAATAGAGGTATTGAAAGATCCCCGCAACTTTATTGCCCAACCTACCATCAGCCTGTCTTCTGCTCCGTGTTTTATTAACGGAAAACTGGCTCCGCGCAGAATCGATCTTCGTCCATTCGCCTTAAATGGACCAGACGGTATTTCGATTGTTCCGGGCGGCTTAACGCGGGTAGCTTTAAAAGAAGGCTCACTCGTGGTAAACAGTTCGCAGGGCGGTGGCAGTAAAGATACATGGGTTTTAACTTCTTACAATACAGCATATGTTAAGTAGAGTCGCATCAAGCCTATATTGGTTAAGCAGGTACGTTGAGCGCAGCGACGGTATGCTGCGCATGTTAAAAATAAATTACGCTTCCTCTCAGGATACCATACAGGAATTCACCTGGAAACCTGTGATCAGGATTTTTTCATCAGATGATGAAAATGAACTATTGAATATACAGCACGATAGTCGCGCAGTGATCGAATACCTCTTGTTAAACCGTGAAAACCCGAATTCGATTTTAAACATCGTTACCCTTGCCCGTGAGAATGCAAGGAGCGTGCAGGAGCATATCCCAAAAGACTTATGGCAATGTTTAAACGAATATTACCATGCGGTAAAAGACGAAAAATTATTGTGGTACGTACAGAAAGATGATCCGGTTACGGCCCTGGATGTTTTGATTAAACAGGTAATGCTGTACCATGGCACAGCAGACAGTGTAATGGAACGCGGGGAAAGCAGAAGTTTCATGAAAATCGGTAAACATTTAGAAAGAAGTATTCAATCTATTGATATCCTCGACATTAAATTCAGTTCAGTCAGCAGCAATCCTGATCTGTTGACCGATATCGCCTATTGGAAACATTTACTATTATCATTGGGTGGCTATGAATTATACCTAAAAACTTATCGGCAAGGGTTTGATGCGAAAAACATTATCGAACTGGTGATGCTCAATAACGATTTTCCACGTTCAGCATTATATGCCATGAACAATATTGAACGGTATTTTAACCGGCTAAAGAGTGAAAGTAACATCGAACACTACAATAACCTGTCTTTTAAAATAGGACGTTTAAAAAGTATGATTACCTACAGTTCGGTTAACACCATGAACGAAGAGCAGTTGCATCATTACCTTACAGAGATCAGGGCTGAGCTTTTCGGCATCGGAAACCTGTTAAATGAATATTATTTTGCAAACTCATAATTTTTAACCACAGATGGGCACAGATCAACACAGATATTATTCTTTTATCGATTATGATCTGTGTTTATCCTTTTTATCTGTGGTAACCTACTTTTTATCTGTGGTAAACTATAATAATAAAAACCAATATGCCAATTTTCAAAATCAAACATATCACCAATTATAAATACGAATTACCTGTTCGGGATAGTGCAAACCAGATTATCTTGTTCCCCATTAAAGATGATTTCCAAAAGGTAGTTAAACATGACCTGAATATCTCCGGAAGTCCCGAAATTGAGATCTTTATCGATTACTACGGTAACGAAGTGGGTACTTTTACCCAAAACGAACCGCATACCCAACTGAAAATTTTCTCCAAAGTAAGCGTAGAAACCTTTCCTAAGCCATTGCCACAGGATGATATGTTTAGCAGCGAGCAATGGAACAGTTTAAGCATCCTGAAATTCGAAGTGCCCTATATCGATTATGTAAGGCAGGAAAGTTTTGAGGGTATCGCTCAGTTAAAGGAGACAGCCTTAAACATTAAGCACACTGAAGATACGCCTTACCAAACTGCTATAAAATATTGTGCTCATGTGTTCAACAATTTCGACTACATTAAAGGAGTAACAGCAGTTGATACCACTATTGATGAAATTTTAAAACTAAAAGCCGGGGTTTGCCAGGATTTTGCCCATGTATTAACAGCCATGTTGCGTTTAACCGGTATTCCTGCCAGATATGTGAGTGGTTACATCTGCCCCAATAGAGATGGCATGCGGGGTGAAGGCGCAACCCATGCCTGGGCCGAGGCCTATTTACCGGAGTATGGCTGGCTGGGCTTAGACCCTACCAATAACTGTATCGCCAACGAAAACCACGTGCGCCTGGCAGTAGGCCGCAATTTCGCCGATTGTTCGCCTGTAAAAGGTGTTTATAAAGGTGGTTTCGAACACATTATGGAAGTAAATGTATCAGTAGGTTATAACGATGAAGACTTTAATGATCAGGAAACGTATTTCCAGCCGAAAGAAGTAAACTACAGCAAGCCCACAGGAACAATAAGCACCTTGAAAACCAAAAACAGCTATCAGCAATACATGGAAGCCATGCAGCAGCAACAGCAACAACAACAGTAGGCAGTTTTCAGTTGGCGTTAACCGTTCAATCGACTAAAAATAAAGTGGCAGGGCCTTACCCAACAGCTCTGCTGCTTAAAATTTCATCGATTTTCTCATTTTCAATAATCCACATACCTATCCGTTCATCGGTAATTCCATTCATAAGATTATAGGTAAATGTAGGTTTGTTATGCTCCATTTTGGTCGATAGATATTTAAACATGATACTTTCATTCTCCTTTAATATTTCGGCAACCTCAATAATATGAGTTGAAATCATGAAATAGCAGTCTTTTATTGCAGAAAATGATTTAATCACAGATAAAGATCCATCAAATGCATCTTTAACATTAGTTCCTCTAAACAGCTCATCAAAAATTACAAAAATATTTTTAGAAACTTTAATCTTCTCTGCAACATGTTTTACCCTTAAAACTTCATTGTAAAAATGACTAAACCCTTCGTTTAAATTATCAGGTAAGTTTATGGTCGATGCCAATCCCTGCCAAATTCCTGTTTCCATATATGCTGCAGGAACTGGAAGACCTAAATGAGCCAAATAGACAGAAACCCCAACAGATTTTAAAAAAGTAGATTTCCCAGCCATATTACTTCCAGTCAGGAAACAAACATTCTTACCAATTTCAAATTCAATATCATTAGCAACCGGATGATTTAAAAAAGGATGAAAGACACCATTAATACGCAGATGGCACTCTTTTGCATTTACGTTTGGCAAGGTCAAATTGTATTTCCTGGCTGCCATAACAACAGCATAATAAGCATCAATCTGATAGACTAAATCTAAAAACCGTTTGATTGTCCTGAGCTCAGTTCCCCTAAACATAAAATCAAGCGCTTCTAATTCGAATAAGTTAATCTTTTTCTCATCGCGCTCAACTATAGCTTTAATTAGTTTCTGCTTAAATAAAACTCCAACAATCTCATTAAATTCTTTAACCAGCACAGGTTTAATATCCTGATCTAATGCCGCAAAAACTTCATTAAGCTTTTTAAGCAAAGAAATAATTTCTCCTATGCCTTTTTCTTTTACATAATATGCCTGATTTGGAGAAAAGAAATAATTGATAGACTTGGTTAATGCGGAAATCTTTGAATAGAATTTGGTTTTACTATTTTGAACCAGATAACTTTCAATAAAGTCTATGTTCGTATGATCAAAATTTAAATCGTCGCTATAATTGGATAAATATCTTATTAAATCTTGTCTTTCGGTAATGATCTGAATATCTGTGGAAGGCGTTCTGAAAATTTCAGACAATTTATCACTGCCTTTAATGGTGAAAGTAAAGTTGAACAGCGAAAAAATACTTTTATTTAAGCCATGAACCTCAAATATGTTTAAATCAGTTAGGGTTTGTTTATCTATATCAAACTTATTCATGACGCGCTGCAGATGGATATGCTAAAATTATTTTATCTATAAATCTTTTCAAGATAAGAATTTACAATAACAGTTGACAATTTTCAGTTGGCAAATGATTCATCTTAAAAAACTGAAAACTGTATACTGAAAACTGCTAACTGATGCATTTTTTTTCTAAATTTGCGCCTTTTACAAATAACAATATGATTAAGAGACAGCAAATTAAAGATTTATTAAAGTCGACAGCATTTGACACAGAAGTAACGGTTATGGGATGGGTTAGAACTTTCCGGAATAATCAGTTTATTGCCTTAAATGACGGATCTTGCATGGGCAATATCCAGGTTGTGATCGATTTTAATAATTTACCTGATGAGCTGTTAAAAAAAATAACAACCGGCGCGGCCATTTCTGCAACAGGTAAATTGATTGAATCGCTTGGTAAAGGTCAATCTGTTGAAATTAAGGCAACAACTGTAGAAATTTTGGGTGATAGCGATCCTGAAAAATTTCCATTACAACCAAAGAAACACAGTTTAGAGTTTTTACGCGAAATTGCTCACCTGCGTTTCCGTACCAATACTTTTAATGCCGTTTTTAAAGTACGTCATGCCTTGGCTTTTGCCATTCATCAATTCTACAACGAACGTGGTTTTGTGTACATGCACACGCCTGTAATTACGGCAAGTGATGCAGAAGGTGCTGGCGAAATGTTTAAGGTAACCACTTTAGATTTCGACAATACACCACGCACGGAAGATGGCAAAGTAGATTTCTCGCAAGATTTCTTTGCCCGCGCAACCAACTTAACCGTCTCAGGACAATTGGAAGGCGAATTGGCAGCAATGGCTTTCGGACAGATTTATACTTTCGGTCCTACCTTCAGGGCAGAAAACTCGAATACTACACGTCACTTAGCAGAGTTCTGGATGATTGAACCTGAAGTAGCTTTTGCAGATTTAGAAGACAACATGCAGCTTGCAGAAGACATGATGAAGTATGTTATAAAATATGCCTTAGACCACTGCAAAGATGAATTAGAATTTTTAAATACCCGTTTAGCTGAAGAGGATAAACAAAAACCACAGAACGAGCGCAGCGAATTTAGCTTGTTAGAGAAACTGGATTTCTGTTTAGCCAACGATTTTGAACGTTTAACCTATACAGAGGCAATCAGGATTTTAAAATCTTCTAAACCAAACCAGAAGAAACAGTTTAAATACCTGATTGACGAATGGGGTGCT
>Ga0265798_10004628_pt1 | contig 18882 bp, 17 predicted proteins | sample P3T30metagenome_FD_192430 | JGI IMG/M metagenome (GOLD analysis project Ga0265798, IMG submission 192430) | Plant litter microbial communities from East Loma Ridge, Irvine, California - P3 T30 | ecosystem: Environmental > Terrestrial > Plant litter > Unclassified | place: USA: California... | reverse complement strand
GCGACGAAGCATTCTTCTTCATCCAGAACGTTCTCAATTCGGGCCACCCTGGAACGATCACTACTGTCCACGCCACCCGCGCCAAGCTCGCGTTTCGCCGCCTTGCGCTCTTGATCAAGGGCAGCGTGGAAGGCGCCGGGCTTGAGCTCGCCGATATCACCGACAACCTCTACACACTCGTCGACATCGTGGTGCAGATGGAGCGCCTGCCGGGAGGGCGGCGGGGCGCAACCGAGGTGTACTACGACCCCGCCTTCGCGGCGCGCCAGCTTGGATAGGAGGACCACATGCTCATTTCCCCGATCGACAGCCCGCGCTACAAGGCGCTGGCCTTCAGCGGACTACTGCTCGGAGGCATGCTTGCCGCGCTCTACCTAGCGAGCTACCTGTTCCTGGTCAAGCTTTCCAGCCCCGAACTGCCACCCTTGGCCGCCACACCGATGACGGTGATCCGGTACTGGCAGCATTACGGCAGCGACCCGTACACTCGGCACTGGCTGATCGGCTGCCTCGTTGCCGGCGCCGTGCCGGCCGCGGTGGGCGTGGCCTACCTGGTTCGGCCAATCAGCCGATCCCTCCATGGCGACGCCCGATTTGCCACGTTGCGCGAGGTGTCCCGCGCTGGCATGTTCGGCGAGCGTGGCATCATCCTCGGGCGATGGGCTAGGCGCTACCTGATATTGAGCAGGCAACTGGCGGCGATCATTATCGCGCCTCCGAGGTCGGGGAAGGGGGCTGGCCTCGTCCAGCCCAACGCCCTGTCGTGGAGCGGCAGCCTGATTGTCAACGACGTACGCCGCGAGTGCTACCGGATCACCGCTGGCTATCGCCGGCTGTTCTCCGAAGTGTTCCTGTTCGACCCGCTATCGCCCGATGGGCTCACGGCGCAATGGAATCCGATATCGGCGCACTACGTGCCCGACGATCCACCACTTTGCGTCAGTGCACTACAGAAAATCGCCAACCAGCTTTCGCCAGATCCGGCATCTGGCGACCCGTTCTGGCCAGCGTCCTGCCGTGACCTGTTCCTGGGCGTGGGCTTGTATGTGATCGAGACGGCTTCGCTGCCGCGCACGATGGGCGAAATGGTTCGCCAGATCATGCATGGTTCGGACGACTCCGTTAGCGAGCACTGGAAGGAGATCATCAACGAGCGTGACAAGGCCAGCGATCCCCTCTCCCCGACCTGCAAGCGAATGCTGTACGACTTCATCGCGCTGAGCCCCCAGACCCAATCGTCCGTGCGCAAGACATTCACCGCCAAGCTGCAGCTATGGACCAACCCGCTCATCGATGCGGCCACCAGCGGCGATTCCTTTAATTTTCATGACTTGCGCCGCAAGCGCCTCTCTATCTACCTTGGTGTAAATCCCGGCGACCTGAGCCGCCTCTCGCTGCTGATGAACCTGTTCTTCACGCAGTTGTTGGATGCGAACATGGACACGATGCCGGAGGACGATCCGACCATCAGGCATGAGCTGCTACCGATCATGGATGAACTTGCCGCGCTGGGCCGCATGCCAATCATCGAGAACAGCATCCAGCTGATGGGCGGGTACGGAATCCGGCCGCTCCTGATTGCGCACTCGGTCCCCCAGTTGCGCGCCGTGTATGGCCCGGACCAGACCAAGAACATCATCGCCTGCTGCGGTGCGCGTGTCGTGTATGCGCCGAACGACAGCGAGTACGCGATCGACATATCGCGCGAACTCGGCACCTTTACTGCCGAGAGCGTCTCGCACTCGCGCCAGGCGAGGAGCATGCAGTCGGGAAGCATTACCAAATCGAAGGTAGCCCGAGCACTGCTCAATCCCCAAGAGGTGAAGATGATGGGGATGAACAACGAGATCGTCTTCATAGAGCACTGCCCACCAATTTTCTGTAGGAAGATCTGGTACTGGCAGCGGCCGGTCTTCCTGCTTCGTGCCAACCGGCCGCGTCCCGCTATCACGCCGATCGAGATTGTCATGCCACCCGCGCCGCCCCCGGCCAAGGAGGAGAGAGAGACGCCTGGCAAGAGCAGGGCCGCTCGCGATATCACTCCAAAAGACGTTTCAAAGGTCGGCAAGTTGAAACTGACAGACTTCGCGGCGAACTTCTCGAATGTCCATTTACCGAAAGGAGAACGGCTGACCAGCGAGGATCTGCAAATGACCTTCGATTCCTTCATGACAGCAATTGAAGCTTGAGGACATAAACCATGAACACACAGAACGAAGATAGTGGCGTCCGGCAGCCTTCACAGGAGACGGCCATGGAAATGCCAGCATCCGGGGCCATCGCGCTGCCTCCACAGGGCACGGCCGGGTCTATCGAGGAAGCGAGCAAGTCCGAGGGCATCGACGAAAGCGTAGTCGACGACCTATCCCTGGAGCTGGCGAAATCAAGGAAATCCGGCGGCAAGAGCTCGAGAAAAGGGCGTAGCGAGCAGGAGCCCGTCGCTCGGGGCGCCACAGCACTTGCGGCCAAGTCGACTCGGGCAGCGTGGGTCAAGGCGCAGCCAGTGGCGGAAGAAGAAAACCATGCGCAGCTTGCTGGCAAGCCGACGCGGACCGCGAACAGAAGGCCGGCCAAAAAGGCTGACGATCCCGCGCTCGCTAAGTCTCGCATCGCTGAGATACCAGCGATTACGCCGGCAGCGACCGAGTTCTTGGGGGCAAAGAACCAGACTGTCGCCGACGTCATTAAACTCGACCCTGATAGCCTCGCATTCGTCCGATACCACCTTAATCGCATGCGGCAACTGGAAGCGGGCGGCGTGCCAGCGGAAGCCCCCCAATCTGAAGCTTCCACGCCGGTCAGCCCCGCGCTCCAGCGCTTGTCTGACGCGCTTGCAAAGGGCCGGGGGCTCGATGGCGGCTTGGCAGTACCAGTGACCCCGGCCAAAGTATCCGGACCGGCAAAGGAGCAATCCGCGGCTGTTGCTATCACTTCATATTCGCAAGAGGGAACTCGCGCTCCAGCTTATGCAGCTGCCGTTGTCCAGCTCCGCAAACTTGATTTGCTTTCCGCGATACCGGGTGGTGATATGCTGGCTGGCGAGACCACCGTGGACGATCACAAGCGCATGCACAAAGTGCTTCGAACGGCGCAAATCCTGATGAGTGCGCCCATCAACAACCTGACGTTGAACGTGGCCGCCGACTTAGTTGCCAGCGATATCGAAGAAGTGCGCGCAATCAAAAACGTTTCGGCACGACGACTTGGGCTCGATGCGATGTTTGAAATTGGCCTGTCCCAGCCCTATTACCAGTCAGAACTCACGAAGCAGGCGCCGGACTTGATCGAACCTGCAAGCAGGGCGCATAAGGCCAAGACGGCAGATGCAGCTCTAGCGTTTGAGGTAAGCACCACGCTCGGGACACTCGTGGATTCGGCTATACCGACGACTGAGGGCGAAGTAAATGCCATCGCAATGAATACCGTCGAAGGGATCCGCACGATCGAGAACCCGGCATTTCGCAATGAGTTGCTGGTAGTCAGCCACCAAATCGGTCTATGGCATCCAGTGTACGCGAAGGAGTTCAGACGTCAGGCGCCGGATCTCTCAACAGAGGCAGCGACGGCCTATGCGAAAGACCAGTCTAGGAAAAGTTCTGCCGGAATGACTCTCCAGTCACTCGAAAACTCGATCGAGCGAGACCCGATACAGCCGGTCAGGGCGACGCACCGAGTTGCTCCCGGACTCGAAGCAGCAGCGAGGAGAGATGCATCGACTGGCGAGAGATTCTTCGAGCATCCCGATGATATCTCGCCGTTGGAAAATGGGACGGCACCGGACGCTGTGCGGCGCCCAGGCCTAGGCTGGCGAGCGCTGCTCGCGACTAGAGCCGCAGCAAATTGGATGAGCAGTTCGCTGCAGGCACTGCGCGCGAAAGGCCAACGCCATGCGGTAGACACGCAAACATCTCGCGATATGCCCGCGGCAACGCATACCCCGACCGATGACAGGTCGTCAATTATGCCCGAGTCTGTCGCTCGACGCTTTCTGAAAGTCGAGCAAGAGTATTATTATCAAGACCAGACACTGGCGTTTTCCGACCAAGGCAACAAGTTGGCCACGCGTGGTGCGAATCCAGAAGTGATCCGTTCACTCGTCCAGGTTGCGAAGGCGCGCGGATGGGACTCAGTCACGTTGAAGGGTACCGAAGAATTCCGACGTAGCGCTTGGATGGAGGCGGCACAGAACGGAATGCTTGTGAAAGGTTATAAACCCACAACGCTTGACTTGGCAGACCTCGCAAGCCGACCGGCGACCAACAGCGTCGAGAAAGGGGGGGCACAGGAAAAAACCATCGTTCCTAATTATTCGACTCGCCAGGCTTCGGCTTTGCAAAAGGATTCTTCGCAGCCAGCGACCGCTGTGCAGGACACCCGCGAAGACCGAGCGCACAAGACTGAGCACCTCGATCCAGACCTATCCGCGAAGGCAAAAGCCTTCCAGGAAAACAAGCCAGTCTTCGTTGTCAAGAAATATCCGGAGCTAGCTGCAGCGTATGGAATGATTGCAGCCGCCAGGGTATTCGCTGCCGACAAGCTACCTGAAGCCGCGCGTGACGAATTCGTCAGAATGGCAGAGCGCCATGTGGTTGAGAGAATCACGGGCGGCGGACAGATACAGGGGCCGAAGATCTACGTGGCGCCTGCTAGAACTAAGGATATCGGCGACAATGCTGAGAGCGTCCCAGAGGTGCCGGCTCAGGGGACATCTCGTAGGGTGAAAGTCGCAGAGAAAGAGAGGTAGTCAAGGGCTATCTGGGAGAGCGCAATTACAGCCAAGGAGGTCTACGATAGTGGTGGCGATTCAACTGAACCGCCCCGGCTTTCGTGGAGGCCGGTTAGTGTGAGTCAGGCCGGGATGGCTTGACTGCTCAGTTGCTTGTAATAGTTTGCCTCAGCTTCAGCTGGCGGTATATAGCCGAGCGGCTCCAGCAGGCGATGGTGATTAAACCAGGATACCCATTCCAGCGTGGCCAGTTCGACGGCCTCACGCGTTTTCCAAGGAGCGCGGCGGTGGATCAGCTCAGCCTTGTAGAGTCCATTGATCGTCTCGGCCAAGGCATTGTCGTAACTGTCGCCCTTGCTACCCACAGACGGCTCGATGCCGGCTTCTGCCAGACGCTCGCTGTACTTGATCGACACGTATTGCGAGCCCCTGTCGCTATGATGGACCAGCTCGTTTCGCTCCGGCTGACGTGCGTACAGCGCCTGCTCCAGCGCATCGAGCACGAAGTCGGTTCGCATCGAGCTGCTCACTCGCCAGCCGACGATGCGCCGGGCAAAGACGTCGATGACGAAGGCCACGTACACGAAACCCTGCCACGTCGAGACGTAGATGAAATCGCTGACCCACAGCTGGTTTGGCCGCTGGGCCTTGAACTGGCGATTGACGCGGTCGAGCGGGCATGGCGCCTTCGCGTCGGCTACCGTCGTGCGCACCACTTTGCCTCGCATGACGCCACGCAGGCCGGCCTTGCGCATCAGGCGCTCCACTGTGCAGCGGGCCATGTCCGTTCCCTCACGCCTCAGCTGGCGCCAAACCTTGTCAGCCCCGTAGACCTGCAGATTCGCCTGCCAGACACGTTCGATGTCGACGCTCAGCATCTCATCGCGTTGAATGCAGGCACAGCGCAATGCCGGGTTGCGCTGCTGGGCAGCGTATCGCCAATAGCCCGACGGCGCGACCTGCATCACCCGGCAGATCGGCTCGACGCCGTAGGCATGGCGGTACCGGTCGATGAAAGTCCTCACGGCTTGAAGTGGCGGCCGAGCTCCGCCTGGGCGAAAAACGCACTCGCCAGACGCAGGATCTCGTTCGCCTTGCGCAGCTCGCGCACCTCTCGCTCCAACGCCTTGACACGCTTCTCTTCGGCGGTGGTCGGGCCTGGACGCTGGCCCGTATCGCGTTCCTGCTGGCGTACCCAGCGGCGCAGCGTTTCTGGGGTGCAGCCGATCTTGGCAGCAATTGACGTGATCGCTGCCCACTGTGACTCGTACTGGCTGCCGGCTTCGCTGACCATGCGTACGGCGCGCTCGATGACTTCGGGGGAATACTTGGGTTGTTTCTTCATGACTCCATTCTCTCAAACAATGGAGCCTCTACAAAACCCGGGGCGGTTCAGTTTGCCTTGTACTGGGGTATGGTAAGAAAGGCTCCCGTGTCCACCCGCCTGCTGCGCCTTTCAGCGACGACGGAAGGCGATGTGGCCGAAATCAAGCTGGCCCAGTCATCAATAGCTGCGGGCCGCGACAGGCTGCTGTCCCTGCCGGCTTCCGCGCAGCAGGTTACGGACGCATTGCGCACCGAGCTATCCCTTCTGCAGGCGGCCAGACCGCAGTAGCGGTAAACGCCGTCCGGATCCGGGTTGAAGAACGGCCGCGCTGCATGACCGGTCCCCCTGATGGCCGCGGGCCTTTCACCACCGGTGCCTGAGCGTGAGCGTCCTGTCTACGGCAGGACCGGGACTTTCCTGGGGCGTGCCGTCCGGCTGCTCCGGCCGTGGCCCGGGCTCATCCATTCAGGCCCTGCTTGTGCAGTACGGTGGCGATAAACTCCTCCACGTCCATGAGCCATTCCCGCTGCCCCGCACCGAAGGTCTCGTGCAGCCGGCGTGGCGAGACCAGTCTGACCCCTTTTTCCTTCATCTCGTCCGTCTGCTGGCGTGAAATCGCGGTCTCGAGCGTGAGCAGGTGCTTGTGCGGTATCCGGTCCGCTTCGGCAAGGATCTGGCGCCACCGGTCCTTGCAGGTGGACTTCACGGCCAGCATGGTCAGTCCGTCCGCGTCAAAGGCTGCATCGTGGTACTCATGCGCGCCCGGGAAGAGGAAATCGGGTTTCGCGCGGTTCTCGGTAACGGCAGTGCGTGCATGACGGATACCGTGCGCCGTCAGCAGTACTTCAAGATGGTTTTCGAATGCCAGCCCAACGCGGCTCTTGCGCCGGTTCTGCACTGACAGCGAGAATTGCAGGAAGCCGTCGACATCCGTATCCCCGCCATCGTTCACGAACCCGCCCGCCAGACGTTGCGCGATGATGTGCCGCTCGAGCGTGCGGAACAGCAGTTCCTCGCGTTCCATCCACGCCATCAGGGTGTCGTCCGGGGCCTCCAGAGGAGAACAGTCGTCCAGGGTGGAACGCGCAAACGCCGAAAACTCCCTGGTTGGCGGGAAACGCGCACCAAACCGCTCCAGCAGTACGGCTAGGTAGTCAGGTGCGACAGACTCGACGGCGATTCCGATCCGTTCGAGAATAAGGCTCGATATGAAACCGACACGGTCATGTTCCGTATTGAGTTCCGACTTGACGAGGAAGCCCTGCTGCTGCGCCTGTCCGACCCCGAACAGCCACGCGATCTGGCTTGCGGCGCCCGAACCGCTGTCCGCGATGACGACCAGCAGGCTTCCGTCCTGCAGCAGTCCAATGACGAGCAGATCGCCCGCTGCTGCCACTTCGGAAACGCGGGTGGTCGGAAAGTAGAGCCGGTGCTCCCAGCGCTTCACGCCCCGTTCGAGGCGGGCTTTCTGGCGTGCGTCATACCAGGTCAGGCTTCCTTCCTCGATGATGGCTGCATCCTCGTCGTCGCCGAGGTACAGCAGCGTGGCGTCATAGCGCACCTTGCCGGCGGGTTCACCGAGCAGCGTACGCAGTCCTGCCGTGCCATTGAACTCGTGCTGGTTTGACACGAGGATGTCGGCCTCGACGCTGCTCAGGTGTTTCGCAGCGATGCCCTGGAAATACTGTGACAGGTAACCCTGCTTCATGGCTGGCCTCCGGCGACGGCAATGGCCCTCGCATGTTGCTTGACCGCCAGGCGGCGGTTCCCGCCGCCGGCGCGAGGATATATCACGCGCTGGTACCTCGTGCCGGAAACGGGCGGCTTTCCCGCGCTGCCGCCAGCCACAATGGGCCAGTTTTCAAAAATCGGGATCCGGTTCACAGGCGTTTTGTCCTTTCGTCTGCCACTGCCGTCACGTCATGCGACTTGCAGGCATCGCGCAGGCTATTGTATATTGGAAATTAAAATGCCGGACATGGGCACTCATGTGGCCGGCATTTGTATGGGTGAGAACGCGGCCGAGCAATCTGCCTGACATGCCTGCTGTACTTCTGCCTGTCCTGGCGTCAATTGGTTCGGGCGACATGCTGCACAACCCGGTCTGCCCGCACGGCAATGGCTGCGTTACGCACCCGGACGGGCTGGCACGTTCGAAGGTTGAGCCGGCCTGCAACTGACGTGGCGCTGCAGAGTGTCGCGCTGGCACATGTGTCCGTCCTCCATTGTTGCGGCCCGGTGCGGCCGGAGGAAAATCACAATCGGACGTCAGGTTCTGGATGTACAGGAACTCGTCTTGGGAAACCTCGACGGCATCGCCACGCTGCGCACTTGACGTGCGCAGTGCATCGGCAAACAGTCTTGTGCTGGCCTTCGACTTTGGAAACAGTCTCTGTTCCAGATGTCGGCTAGGCGTGGCTTCCCAGATTCTGCTTGGTGTTCCTGGGGGCACGCCCGCGCCCGATCCGGTGCCCGTCACAGGGTGAATGCCGGCGGCCGTGGGGTTACGGAAGCTACGGATACGGTACTGGAAATGTTCCTCAAAGCAAGTGTACGTTGACCGTTTCTGATAAAGCAAGTCCCGGAACCGGGCAGCCATAAGGGCCCACCAGGCGGCTCAGTGTAGTCCGCGGGCAAACAGGGAAGAATCCGGGATCCGGACGGAATGGCGTTCAGGGCAGTTGCGTACCGGATCGGGCTATCTGCAGGTCGCAGGGGGCTCCGTTGTCCCGTCTTCACAACGGAAAGGCCAGGCGGCAGCAGTCCTGCACGCGGCAGGAGAAGAAGCTTCCGTCTGCCATGCCCGGACCGGAACTGTCAGTGACATCGTGCTTCGCATTTTCTGGCGGTTCAGCATGGTGGCTGCTGCCGGGGGTGGAGAGACTGTGTTAACATCCAGTATAATGTTGAGTTTTCGTCCCCCCTTCATGGGGGCGGCCGCCCTCCGCCAGGAATCGAGTCTTAAATGTCCGAATTGAATACCACGTCGCCCGAGCGCGACAACCTGCGCCTTCTGAAGAAGACGCTGGAAAGTTATGAGCCGAAATTCGTGGCCGAACATCTCAACGGGGTTTCGCCCGGTGCCTGGACGCGGGATACGCTGAAGCGCTGTCTTGAAGGAAAACTGCCGCTCGAGTTTAGCGAGGCGGAATTCCGCCATCTGCATGTCCTGCTTCCGGACGCGCCGCTAGTAGACCGGAAGCACGACTTCGACTTCATTGACCTGTTTGCCGGCATTGGCGGCATCCGCAGGGGCTTCGAGCAGGCCGGCGGCCGCTGCGTGTTCACGAGCGAGTGGAATCCGTTTGCGGTGCGTACGTACAAGGCGAACCATCATTCTGACGACAGCGTCCACACCTTCAACGAGGACATCCGTGAAGTGACGCTCAGTGCACGGCCCGAGGTTTCCGAAGAAGAGGCTTACCACCACATCAACGAAAAGGTTCCCGACCACGACGTGCTGCTGGCGGGTTTCCCGTGCCAGCCGTTTTCGATTGCCGGCGTGTCCAAGAAGAATTCGCTCGGCCGCAAGCACGGCTTCGAGTGCGATACCCAGGGAACGCTGTTTTTCGACGTCGCGCGCATCATCGCCGCGAAACGCCCGGTGGCGTTCGTGCTCGAGAACGTCAAGAACCTGAAAAGCCACGACAGGGGCCAAACGTTCAGGGTCATCATGGCCGCGCTTGATGAACTGGGTTACTGGGTTTCCGATGCGGATGCAAACGGAACTCCGGATCCGAAGATCATCGATGGCGCGCATTTCGTGCCGCAGCACCGTGAGCGGATCGTGCTGGTGGGGTTCCGCAAGGACCTCGGCGTGCATGAAGGATTCACGCTCAGGAACATTGCACAGGAATTCCCCGAGAAAAAGCCGACGCTGGGTGACATCCTCGATGCCGAAACGGATCCGTGCTATGTCCTGACACCGAAGTTGTGGGAATATCTGTTCAACTATTCCATCAAGCACAAGGAGAAGGGCAACGGGTTCGGTTACGGACTGGTGGGCGCGAACCATGTGACCCGGACGCTCTCCGCGCGTTATCACAAGGACGGTTCGGAAATCCTCGTCGACCGTGGATTCGATCCGTCGCTGGGACTGCACCACGAGCAGAACATGAAAAACCGGCCACGCCGGCTGACGCCACGGGAGTGTGCCCGCCTGATGGGCTATGACGGGCCGGGTGAATCCTCGTTCCGCATTCCGGTATCGGATACCCAGGCTTACCGGCAGTTCGGCAACTCGGTTGTGGTGCCGGTATTTGCGGCAGTGGCGCGCCTGATGAGGGACCGGATCATTAGCGGCAGACGTATCGCGCGCGAGAAGCAGGCCGACGAGGGCAGACTGGCCGCCTGATTCTTTCGCCCAGCCGGGGCGGCAGCCGTCCGGCTGGGGCGACAGTAGTCCAGGCAGTGCGAGTGCGGATGCGCGACCATTCACGCGCCCCGTATGATGCGTGCCGCGTATGATGGAACGGTACTGTTCCTGAAGCAATCAATGGCCGATATCGTAGACAGCGCCACACGTAGCCGTATGATGTCCGGCATCCGTGGCCGCGACACAAAACCGGAAAAACTCATCCGCAGTCTCCTGCACCGGCGCGGTTTCCGGTTCCGTGTCAATCATCCTGACCTGCCGGGCAAGCCGGACATCGTATTTCCCCGACTGCGCGCGGTCGTGTTCGTTCACGGCTGCTTCTGGCATGGCCACGATTGTCCGCTGTTCCGGCTGCCCGGAACACGCACGGAATTCTGGGCCACGAAAATAGCCAGAAATCGGGCAAACGACACAAGGGTGACGCAGGCACTGCGTGATGCAGGATGGCGTGTTGCGACCGTGTGGGAATGTGTACTTCGGGGACGCAACAAGGATATTCCTGGCAGTGTCGACACGCTGGCCGAGTGGCTGCGTAGCGAAGTTGCGGCTATCGAGCTGCGCTCTCCCGTCATCCCGCCTTCTTCTGGTGGCAACGGCCTATCTGGCCAGCAGCCGGCCGCAACCTGCCCGGGCGGCGCGCAACAGGCAACATGACTGTCGGCGCGCCGTAACGGTCCACCATCATTCGAACCAGGTGTCTGTTCCGGTTTCACGGCCGGTCAGTCAGCTCCTCTGAAATACACGCACAAACCGTCGTTTACGCAAACTTCGGATGTGACAATTTGTGCATATATTTCAGTAGTGCATCGAGTATGCTGTGTATGACTCAGCAACGCACCGGTGCCGGTTTCCGGTCCGGGGCTGAGCCGCAACTAGATCATGAACAGCCCATGCACCGCACCGTCCATCACGAACAACACCGATCGGGGCTGCGGGTGTACGCCGGCATCCCGGAACGGCAGTGCCCGGAACGTAATCCACAGATGACAGGAGCATGCATGAAGTTTGAACCAGGTGATCACCTGATCACCAGCCGCCCCGGCTATACACATCATGGCATTTACATCGGTGAGGGCAAGGTCATCCATTACGCCGGCCTGGCCGACGGCCTGAGCTCCGGTCCGGTTGAAATCACCACGCTGGACCGTTTCAGTGTCGGGAAAAAGGTTCGGGTCCGCCGCTATCCAGAACCGGTGCATGACGGTGAGAGCGCCGTGGCCCGTGCCCGCTCGCGTCTTGGCGAAGACCGCTACGACCTCCAGGCGAACAACTGCGAGCACTTCTGCAGCTGGGTAAGAACCGGCAGGCATGTCAGCGGTCAGGTGCGGCTTGTCGAATCGCTGGCCGGAGCGGCTGGCGCCGGACTGGGCGAATTCCGGAGGCAACGCTTCCATGGAGCGACGGCGGCTGAAACGGCGCGCGAAACGGGAAAGGCGGTTGCAAGAGTGTTTGCCGGAGCCGCGTACCCGAGGTTGCCTGTAAACCCCTTCGACCCGCTCAAAAAAGACTGCGGGTAAGGCAGGACGGCAGCGAAAGCGCGGATGACGCGGTACCGGACACCGGACGTGGCAGGCCGTGAAACGCCTGCCGCGCCCGGCAAAGGCCGTACATCATGCGCCCTCGTCGGATGCCTGTCGACAGGGTGAGATTTTTTGTGAAAGGATACCGATGAAAACCGACAGCCAGTGCCGGCCCGAAGCAGTTCGGACAGGAGAGAAAGGCACGGCCACACGCCTTCTTGCGGTGTTCCTTCCCTGGAGCGTTGCCGCCGTACTCGTCGTGACCAACTTCGCCGCCGTACTGAGCGAGCGGGCCCGGTCGGCTGCACTCGACATCCTTGCCCTCTGGTCGTGGTGGCTTCCGGAGAGCCGGCCGGTCCGTTCAGAGGCCCGGGTAAGCCCGTCAGGCCTGCAGAAGACGTGGCCCGCCACAACGCCATGCTCGCGAAGCGCGCGAGGGAGCTCGAGTCCGGCATTGCACGGCTCGAGGATGAAAACAGCAAGGTGAGGGCGCGGAAGGCCGAGGTGGACAGCCGACTGATGAAGCTGCATACGGAACACGGGCTACTGCGGGACAGACAGGCAGCACTGGAGACGGAACGGAACGCACTGAAAGCGATGTCGGCCAGGCGTGCGAAAGCGGTGAAGAACGTGGCGGACCGGATAACCGGAAAACTGGCAGTGAACGCGGGCGGGCTGATTGCGGAAATGCCGGTCCGGGCGGCACCGTACGTCGGGGTTTTTGCGCTGGTAACAGGGACGGCGCTCGAGATCAGGTCCGACTGCGAGCTTGCCCGGACGCTGAACGGGCTGGTGCTGGAGCACCAGGAAGCGCCCCTAGACACGCACGCGGTCTGCCAGTACGCGGACCGGATTCCCGCCCCGGACCAGGTCTGGACTGCGGTAAAAAAGCAGTCTGGCTCGATGGCTGCATCGGTCTATCAGACGATAGAAACCTTTTATCCGAACCGGTGATGTGTGGCGTGCTGCAGTCCGGTCACGACTGGCAGCTGGAACCGGAACGGGTCCCGTACTGCCAGGCAGGGTCACGGCCCGCGACCACCGCGCGGTTCATGCAGGTGTCATCCTGCGAAGGCACTGCGGATACGGCGCCAAGCCAGCTGCTGCCGCGCCTGAGCCGGGATGTGATCAAATTTTTAGGGAGTGAAAAAGGGATGTCATTACATGAACGGATCAGGGAAGCAGTCCATGCCGGACTTCTGGAAGATTCCTAAACGACAGGCGACCTGCTGGGAATTGCAGAGTTTTTCGAAGGAATCACGGAAAGCAATCTGCGTACGCAGCCGCCGAACCGCTCGGTCAGCGGAGCTGGCCTTGATCTCGGTATGGGCGCAAACGTTCCCGACGGAGCAGAAGCGCCATTCCTTCGGGTTGGCATGCGGGGCAGAGCCATGCTGTATTCGGTTCGTGACCGTGCGGGCGAGGACGCTGCCGCACGCCCGTCTGCCGCGCGCGAGGAACCCCTGGGAACTGTGTCTGGCAGTACGGCGGTCGAGGCGATCGTCGAATCGGGTGCCGCTATCGAAGAGGGCGCCACTGCCGTCGCGATGCATCTGCCTCGCAGCAGAGCCCATGAGACACTCATGCTGCTGGTCGGGCAGATGCAGCAGGAAAAGCCATGGGACGAGCGTCTGCGCAGGTATGACTGGAAAAAACGTACCTTCGAAGAGACTCAGCACAGCCTTGCGGAGATCATGTGGCAGGGCAGCATGCTGTCACGCCTTGTACGGCACGGCATCGAATGGAACAGGCAGTACAAGGTACAGGCCGTCATCTGGGCCGCGAAAATATTCGAGTGGGGCGGAACGCGCCAGAAGAGTGCCGTTACGTGGCAGAAGGTCCGTCATACCCTGGCCAACGCCGTGTCCGGCCGGGTGGACTATCCGGATGCTCCGATGAACAGCGGGTACACGAAAGTCGCCTCTTTCGCCACCGCCTATCTCGAAGACGAAACGGCCAGGATGCCGCAGGTGATCAATGATTCGCGGGTGGCAACGTCACTGACCTGGCGTCTGGACACGGTCCTGCGCGAGCACGGCTGGCTTCCTGCGGATCTGTTCCCCGGGCTGGGCAGGATCGACGCGGCGCGTGGCGGTACCCGGCCACGCGAGCTTGTCCTCGCCTGGCCCGACGCCTATCAGCGATGGAGCGGACAGTTTGCGGCAACGTCCGCAGTGCTCGCGATCAGGGACATCCTGAACCGGGACGCCCGCTACCCGAAAATGCCGTTCGGAGAACGCGACGTGCTATGGACCATGAGGGGTGTCGAGGCGGTACTTTTCATGGACGGCTACTGAACCGGAAGGGGACACCGCAGCAGCTGATGTGGAGCAGGCCTCGCAGGTCTGCACCGGCCTGCCGGCCGGAATCCCAGACACCGTGACGAGGTCTGCAACCGGTGTTGGGACCAGCGCCGACCTGTGCCCGTTCATTCGGACTCCACTAGCGGTATTCCGGCAGCGCGACCCCGTTAGCGGGTACGGCGCCATGACGCGCACGTGGCGCAGCCGGGCGTTTCCATTGCCGTACGCCGCAGGCATGGCTGAAAGGCTTCGTTCCTGGACCTGACGGTGATGTCCTCCGCCAGGTGCCGGACCGCTGGAGCTGTCAGCGGGCGAGATCCTCGCGCAGAAGGCTCACCATGGCTTTATGGTGCAGGTTCACTTCAGTGTCGCCCCATTCCCGTGCCGGTGTGCCAAGGGTGATCTCCGCCATCCGCTGCAGTTTGGGACTCTGTTTCCCGATCGTCGACAGGAAATTGACTGCCTTGGCGCCGGGCAGGCTGTTGCTGAACTTCGAATTCGCGCCTACGCTCACGAGCGCCAGGTTGCCCAGCCGGTGGAGCCGGTCTCCTGACACCTTCATTCCCGACTGCTGCTCGTCCGGATTCTGCGGATAAAAATGTTCGATCGAATTGCGGAACGCGAACCTGAATTCCGGATCCGGCTGTTTCTCCCACAGCAGGTAGTCGAGATAGGTAAAGACAATGCGGCCGATCGCGAACCCGAGGGGTTCCTCATCCGCGGGAAAGGCCTCGCTGACTTTGGCACGGGCATAGGCGCGCAGTGAGTCGGCCAGGCCGGCCTCCGTCAGTGTGTCGCGTTCGCCCGCGTCCAGACGTTTCAGCAGCCTGGTCATCCAGTGCATCGTGCGGGGAGACGTGTAAGTCACGCGCAGCATCGACTGCAGCATCAGCAGGGCGCCTGCCGACGCCTCCGCATTGTCATCGTCCGCGCCATCGCCCCCGGCGCGCGGGAGCGTGTTCCTGTACTGTGCGGTGGGCTGGTTTCCGGAGTAAGCCTTGACGAGACGCCGGAGAGACCAGTCACCGTCTTCGCCGTTCGAGGCAGTGAATTCGCGCTTGAGGATGAAGATGTCAAACAGGTTCCGGCAGCGCAGCAGCCGGCAGGCAAACCGCTCGACCCATGTCCGTCTGGCAGCAGGATCAAGCGGCTGAAGAACTTCCCCGAAGCGCCTGATGAGACGCTTGTCGTCCAGACTGTCCTCGTGCTCGCCGCTGTCCCCGTTCATGACGTTGACAACGTGCAGCAGAAAAATGGGGAACTCGATGATGGAACTGAACCGTACGTTTTCCTGCTCCTCGCCTCCTCCGGTCGTGCCGGATCCGGCATACTGCGCCAGCGCCGCATCGAGAGTCAGTGACGCATCGCCAGCGGAACCTCCTGCTGCCGTCGCAGCCGGCTTTCTGACATCAAGAAGTTCCTGAAAGTCCGTGATGCAGAGCGCGGACCAGCTGTCACCGAAAATCCTGCTGCGCAGGCCCGTGTCGCCGCGCGTCAGCGCCATCTGGACGTAGGAATCCATGTCCGAGCAGGCATTCCAGATCCAGGCAAAGCAGTCCCGTCCCGCGTTATCGCCGAGGTGCTGCATCAGTCGCGCCTTGACGATGTCGGTCTGGCGCAGCTGCTCGCCCCGGGTATTCATGATTCGAAGTAACGGTTGAAATCCATTCTGCGGGGCAGCGATGCTCTTACAAGGGTCACGTTCGCGCGCAGAAAGCCGGCAAACCTGCGCAGCCCGTCAGTGTCGCGGACATGCTGGGCCATGAACTGCCGGATGACGTTGTAACCCTGGTGGATGCCTGCATCCCCGGTGTCGGTCACCTGCGCCTGCGACAGGGGCTGACGCGGGGATGCAGCCGAGATCAGCCGCAGTGCTTCCGTGGCGCGGGGGCGCGATTCGTACTGCAGACGGCCCAGGTGTCCGTACTCCGTAACGCCATTCTCTGCCAGAAAACCCAGCAGCAGATAAAGGGTCGTGAGCCGCTGCTGTCCGTCAATCACTTCGAAGCGGCCGGGCGTGCCCTGCGCTTCGGTTACCATGAGATTGCCGAGGAAGTAGCTGGCCGCACTGTTGCCGGCTGCGTCCCTGCCGGCGTCAAGGATGTCGCGCAGCAGCTGCTCGATCTGACCGGCCTGCCATGCGTAGTTGCGCTGATAGATGGGCACGGTATAAACCGCGTCACCGTTGTCGAACAGCGCGCCGACAGTCAGAAGCAGGGGGGTGATCCGGTTACTGTCCATCAGGTGTTTACCCCGTCCAGAAGTCTGCGAAGCTGTTTTTCGTGTGTGTCGCCGTAGGGCCTGCCCGGGCCCGCAAGTGCGCGGACCGCGCGACCGGTCGCGGCCTCCCGCATGAGTGCAAACGCGGAGGGATGCGCCCGGTCGCCACGCGCCCGGTTGTCGACCGAGCGAAATGAACGCGAAGCAGCTCGACGCGCAGCGCATAAGCCCAGGCGAAAAGCCGGTTGCGCGCGGTTGCCGTGTCCTCGTCGCCAAACCTGTTAGTGTAATAGAGGAGCGCAGCCAGATAGAGCTCCGAAACCAGCCGGTACCGGCTGCGCGACGGGCGTTCTGTCAGGCCAGGGCCGTCTTCCCCTGCAGGGATGTCGTACAGCGCGAACCGCGCGCATTCTCCACCAAACCCCTCCCGGGCCACGCGGGTCAGTTCGGGCAGCATGAACGCCACCATGTCGAAAAATGCCCGCCCGGCCAGCAGCGGTGCGTCCAGCTGGAACCGGCTGTGGCCGGCATTTCTATGGTCCGGACCCGACCCCAGAACTCTCCATGCATTGAGCACCGGTAGCGCAACCTGCGCAGCGGCATGGTAGCGGGCACTCGGTGATCTGGCCTCACGGTGCGAGATTCCCTTGAAAAGCCCGATGTCGTGAATGCCGAATTGCGGTGCGCTCTCTCCACGGGACCAGCGTGCAATCCGGTAGAGGTAGGTCGAAAACAGCCGGTGCAGTTCGTCGTCACCGGCCGACTCCCAAGTTTCCACTATCGCCGCTTTCATGGCTGCCGTTTCATCGCGCATTTCGCGAAGGTGGTGCGCCTTGAGCAGGTCATGGGGCGCCAGTGCCTTGCCGCGGTAGTTCTGGGAATCGAACACGCGGAAGGCTTCGTCGAGGTCGTCCGTCTCGACCGATACCAGTTCACATCGGTTCCGGATGAACCCGGCAAGCCCGCTCCGCTGGTCCGGTGACAGGGCACCGGTATGGCGGCCGATGGCACCGCGTACGCGACCGACCGGGTTATCCGGATGAAGGCCGTGCGTGCAGGGGCCTGCCTCATCGAGAAACAGCAGGATCATGTGAAGCGTGAGCAGCCGCTGCTGGCCATCGACCACGTCTAGACCCGACGCGGTGCGGTGCAGGATCACGGCACCCAGGACATAGGAGACGTCGCGCCGTTCATGATCGGCCATGGCGTCCTGGATGTCGTCAAGCAGCTGCAGGGCGGTCGCGGGTGCCCAGCTGTAGGGGCGCTGGTAGGGAGGAATGCGCAGATTCCTGCCGAGCAGGTCGCCGGCCGTGACGGCATCGACGCCGCTTCTGGAAATGGTCAAACCGGTACTCCGGGGTGATGAATTGGGTCCGGAAGTTTAGCGGATTTTTTACTGACAACATACTGGCCGCTGGGAATGCCGTCAGAGCCGCAGCATTACCGTCATTTCTGTTACCGATGCGATGAACAGGATGCTGCCGGCACCCTGTCACTGCCCGGTTCCAGCTCACGGGAATTCTGGCCCTCCGGTTCTGCACCAAAGCCAACCAAGGTGGCGCTCTTCTGCGCGAACACGCTGCCAAGCCGGAAGACATAACTGTGTACAGTGTACGGCGTCTGCCTTGGCCAGCCCCCGCAGAGCTGAATCAAAGCAGGTACAGCCGCTTTGCACCCTTTGACCGGTTTTCGCGTTTCCATAATGGACGCATGTTTGTATGACAGAAGAGAGCAGTCAGCTCCGCTTCCGTCCGTGCCGTCGATAGTGGAACGATATGATCGATCTCCCATGCTCCCTGGTTTGTCCAGCTCATGCCGCGAGTAAACTGGCGCTCGATATGGTGTATGAATTCAGGAATGCTGCAGCGCAGGATCTCCTGCAACCGTCGTGACTTTCTGTAACCACGCTTCTTCAGCGTGTAGCGGAGAAGGCTCCGGACGTTCCACGTGAGCCTGAAAACGGGCTCTGTCTTCAGGCGGGTCAGCAGGCGCCGTCGGACGACAGGTCTCCGGTTGTACTCCTGCATCTGAACAAGGCGACGCGCGCGTACATCCTGGCGCCGGTTGCGCGCGACTTCATATGCGATTCGGCGCTGTCGGAATTCCTTATCCCGGGCATAGCGTTCACGATTCCTGACGCGGGAGCAAACAACACATTCAAGATTTCCTACGTAACGGCTGGCGATATGGCCGGCTTTGCAGACGGTTCCATCGAAATACACCTTCTGTCCCGCCTCAATTGCGGTCTGCCGGCGAAGTATGGGCCGCCCGGATGGCACTCTTTCGGCGTAGGATGCTGTCTCGATCATGCGCATCAGGGCCCTGTAACGGAGTGCGTCGGTGCCGTTGCGCTGGCGGACGGCACATGCCACACAACCGCCATTGCCAACCATTCGCTGGTCGATGTGTCC
>Ga0265798_10004627_pt1 | contig 18886 bp, 24 predicted proteins | sample P3T30metagenome_FD_192430 | JGI IMG/M metagenome (GOLD analysis project Ga0265798, IMG submission 192430) | Plant litter microbial communities from East Loma Ridge, Irvine, California - P3 T30 | ecosystem: Environmental > Terrestrial > Plant litter > Unclassified | place: USA: California... | reverse complement strand
GCACACTGACGAGAGCTTTTGTCGCTGTGCAGATTACTCAGGCGAGTTCTCTCATTGGAACTTTTCCATGCACATCAAACGCAATATAGACGATCTTATGGCCAAAGCCAATGTGCAGGTACGTACTGCTAGCCTAGTCTATTCCTGTTTGCTCACCATCTCTGTCAGAACTCGGAAAACGTAACGCGGGTACCAGACTTCATTCGCGTCGGCGAGGCAGATCCAGCCTCGACTTCCATCTCGGACGTCCTTGCCGTTGTGCCACCCCGTCCGGTTGCCACATTCTTGACCAATGTCTTCTTCAATCATGCCACCAGTGTCTACTACTATGTAGACCGACGCTGGTTCCACGACATCTTAGACAACATATATACCAACCCGGTCTCACTACGCTCCAAAGATGTTACTGCAATATGTGTAGTACTGATGGTGCTGGCAGTCGGAACCCAATACGTCCATTTAGAATCGCCCGATCGCCACAAGACCCACAGCACGGGTGTTGCGACGGACTCCGAAATTCAGAGTAGTTGGGAGCTCGAGATTGGATCCGGCTTTTATCGTCAAGTAGCAAAGCTGCTTTCGGAAGTCATCCACGCTGGCTCGCTGCTCAGTGTCCAGGCACTTTTGCTTCTCGGCCTATATTCCTTACCCATTGATGCATCTGGGCTGAGTTATATCTATTTAAACTTGGCGATCAAGGTAGCCATTCAAAACGGAATGCACCGAAAGGTCTCGCGCAACGTCCTCGATGCGAGAACCAAAGAAATCAGGCGTCGCATTTGGTGGACAGTGTACTGCATGGAAAGGTTTGTTGGTTCTTGACTCTCCGATACCACCTCGTCCTCCTGCTCACAGATCTGACCTACTAGAAAAATTGGTATATACCACGGCCGCCCAATATCCATAGTACGATCCGATATCGATGCAGATCTACCTCAGAGATCTGAAGCACAACTCATGGATGACGACCATTTCGATGCTCAAGGTCTCCTGGAATCAATCGAGCTCACAAGGCAAGCTGAAGCCTTCCACCACGAAATGTATGTCCAGACCAAGACTTTGTTAATACACAGAAATTGAACGCAATTAACTAACTATGTCTTGCTAGATCGTGTCTCCGCACATGTGCAAACGCTGAAGTCGGGGTGATTTTGGACCGTATCAAGCGCATGAAGGCAGATCTGCGAGGGCCCTGGTCGCCTCCTCGCGGGGGTGCATTATCGCCAACCGCGAACCACGAAGCAGAGTTACCAAAATCCCGCGCATTAATCCATTCTCGACTAGAGTGCTGCCTATTGCACATGTTTATCGGACGACCTTTCATCCTCGCGCATCGTCACGCGCGGACGAGTGTACATTCCAAGGATGCCAATGCCGCATCCCCAGAAGTACGCCGGAGGAAAGCGTCCGAGTCCCACTCACAGTGGGACTTCTTGGTTCAGGACTGCGTTGCGGCTGCGAAGGAAGTTATCAGCACATGCCAAATCATGCAGACGGGCGACATGGGCCTCGCAAAGTCGTCATATGCTGAGTATAGTTCCTGTCGCGCATCCCTGCTGGTCTTGATCGCCTATAGCATCTGCTACCGTACAAATGAGTTTGCGAACACCCTACAAGTAGGCCTTCAAGCGATCAGAGAAATGGCTTCGGCGGGCGATTCCGCGCGTTCAGAAGTGTCGCTCCTGGAGACACTGGAAGCTGCGCTCCATCGACTTCACGTTTTCAATCCATTACCCAGTCAACCTGCGGTCACGGAAGCAAATGATGCAGTTGAAGAGGGCTACAACGGTCTTCTTAACTGGTATAAGAAAGCAGAAAATTCCACAGTCCCTCGTTTTGGGCCTTCAGCATCCGGACATGCAAATGTACAGGCAGCAACGGCGCAAGGCCCAAGGATAACACCAAACGGAACCGATGCAAGAGTGGATACCATGCCAAGCTATGTACCCCTTGATGGCTATCCGTTCGATTTCGATCTACTCAACTCGGATGGAAGCGAGGCGTTCTTCACCTCGGACTTTGGTGACCATGGTAACGCAGAGAGGGAGTTCTTTGAGAGCCTTTCATGGTTACCGAAGTGACGTTCTGCACAGGCTAGAATCGCCAATGTATGAGCGATGAAGCGCATCAATTTGACTCTTTTCGCCAACAGAGTGCGTGTAAAAGTTGGTGGATGAATCATCGCATTGCAAAAGTGGACAATTCAGGTCCCAACTCGTCTTATCTCATGGTCACAACCGTGCTTGAGCAGGCTGGCTTTCCGCTATCTGTTGCCACATCTTGAGAGACACATGTTCCTTCTGCTGGTACCATCTACTCCTGGAGATGCGGTACGGCACAGGAAGATCCACATCCTCTGCATTGCCCGTGATGACCATGGAAGCAATGGCTTTTGCGCAGAAGAAGATCTGCGGCATACCGTGCCCGCTGAATCCTGCGCACATATACTGGCCAGGTTTCCCGCAAACTGGCCCAACATAAGGGAACCCGTCGTTGGAATAGCCCATAACTAACACGGAAGAAGATGAGTCAGCTCTGAAACATTGTCTCATAGGCGTTGGTGCAGACACGACACTTACTACCGGTCCAGAGCTCTTCTGTGTGTGCACCACTGTTTTCCCACCCGCGGAAATGCCGTTGCATGTAACCGTCAAAGTAATGCCGCGCGCCATCCATCAGTCTGCTGTCGTCGGATACATCAAACCATTCGTCCAGGTCTTTGTAGTAGTCGCGCCTCCCACCCCCGACGATGATACTACCGTCCGGTCGTGGAATCATGTAGTCGTACTCATAGTCGGAAAACCGCATCATATAGCTATCAGTCATTCTTGGTGCATTCTCGCCCGCCAAGCGTGCTACTATGCCTCTCACTGGGACGACCTTGTCTTTCATCTCCGGTACGAGAGCAGACGTGTAACCGTTCGTAGCATAAATGACAGTGCTGGTTTCGACGGAGCCGCGCGGTGTGTTCACGACCCAATGATGTCCTTTTGTGTCTCCATCTGTTGCCGAGACGGATGTTACTGAGGTATGTGTTTGCAAATTGACACCCGTTGATACCGCTTTCTCTAGCAGGTGCGCCACAAGTCGGTAAGGCCACAGACGAGCGGCACTATATGTATGGCAAGACTTTGCACCCCAGACGCCGGAAACCTATGGGCTTAGTCAGACCTCTTCAAAGAAACAATTCACCGAATCATATCAAGACGTTTATCTCCAAACGTCACATACCTCTTCTGCTTCGCTGCCTGAAGTGAAATCTATTCCTTTCGCAGTTGAGATACCCGCTTTAGCGATTTTCGCAATGTCAGCTTGGATTTTATCGCGACCGGCTTCATAAAAGCAGACATCAGTGACCCTGGTCTCTTCGAAATCGCAGTCACAGTCTTCACGCCGAACAAGTTCTTTGATAGCGTCAACCTGGCGGGCCTCGAATGTAGCCACATGCTCCGCGACCGCTTTCCCATGCGTCTCCAGTACGCTGGCCGCTCTTGACAAAGGATCTGGTTTTAAATGACCGCCTAGATACTCAGACTTAGTACGTGCGATATTGAACTTGGATCTTAAGGGCATATGGTATATACCGTTACGTCCAGTAGCGCCAGAGCAGGCCTCACGTGCCTCAAGGATAAGTATCGATGGAAGTGGGCGGTCGCGACGCACACACTCTTCGACTATGTGATGCACGATCGATGCTCCAGCATACCCCGCGCCAACAATGACAACATCGACCTGCGTGGGAAGATGCTCAGTGCTGCGATGGTTGTCGATGGGCCCAACTTGTTTTCTCCAATAGGAGGGGACCGCATCCGCCACCGGGAAAGGCTTGACGTTGGGACCAGGAAAAGACATGTTGGAGATGTAGTATGTGAATGATATGCTTGTATTGGTTGTAGTACTACGGATCTATCCTAAGTGCAAGGTGGGCTATGTAGGTACTCACGCTTAGTCATTCACAGGGCAGCTTCGCATCTACTGCACTCAACCCGTGAATTTGCGTAGTTTAGTCAGACAGATAGGATGCGTAAGCCCAGAACGTTGGTCCTTGGCTCCAGGTGGCTGCGCAAGGCGGTCATCATTAGGCAATTGCGACCGGGCCGGTCACCGGTCCGGTCACCGATAAGGACCCAGTTGACCTTGCCGCCCAGCAAGCAAACACCCGTTCAGAGCAGCACATTCCGGTTTGGAAGCTAATTTTCCGCGTGGTAGCATTTGCACTGTTGGAGAAGCCCTCCAGTCTTATCTTTCGCCAATAGTGCTGCATCAGATGCGAGATGATGGAGCAATTCTACTGGACAATATCCATCAGCAATGGCTGCTCGCGTGCTAGACCAGGAGTGATGCAAACAGGTATAGGAAAACAGTTCAACTAGCAGAATACAATTTACAGTGACACAATCCATATCATGATAGATGTTTTGAACGACTTGATGATTACCATCTACGGCGGGGCCCTGAAGACGCTTTCCCAAATTCCCGCTCGCGTCACACGCCTCTGCAGTCCTTCTGTTGAGAGCCATCACGCACGACACTTCATTCGGTGGTGACGTTGCTCAACGGCCTCCTGGGCATCCTAGTGATCAACATGACCATGCTTGGCACAGTAAGAACCAGCAAACCACAGTTCACGTAGATCGGGACCACAGGAGCGATCCCACTCGCTGAGCTCAGACCATAGGACACTGCCTGGCCCGCCGTCTCAAACGCGCGAAACAAGCCTGCCACCCGTGAAGAATCGCCCATGTCGTTGGAGAATGTGCCGAGAATCCAGTATAGTGTCAATTGCGTCCAGTAGCCGCTCGCAAAGATGATGAGGTACGGCACGTATGCCCTTGCCCATCTGCCAGTTTCTCTGTCGTTGAAATCAGTCTCAGTCGCACTAGGGCCTGCTTATCTGCGGGAGAACTCACGATCCGTAATCCAGCGCCGTTTTATTGCCGAGGTAGTGGTACTCGAAAGCGACCCAGATGAAACAACCGGTTTGTGGCAGGATCCACAGCGAGAATGCAACCCATGCCTTGGGCCGTTGGGCCCACCGCTGGCTGTCCAGAAGTTTGCCGAATATGACAACCGACGGAATGGTGATGGCGGCTGTACCAGTCAGCATGTAGTCAGCGGTTCCCAGGATCCATACTTACGGAGAAGAAAAGACGAAAGAGCGCGTGCGCGGACCGAGAAGTGTAGCGAAAGATAGGTACCCATCGTCCCTCCGTAGAAGAACGAATAGAACGCGGGCAGAAAGATCAACCAGACCTTGCTGCTTTGTAGATAACTCCACAGTGCAACAAATTCTTGCGACCAAGTGACCCTCCCCGACATGGGGACTTTGCTGCCATCGCGACGACGCACTCGGGGTGTGGGGGACAATGACAGTGCCCAAAGAACTCCAGTGCATTCTGCTATTGGTCAATAACTGTGCACTCAGAGCAAATGCTTGGGTACCCGTCACATACCGAATCCAACAAAGACCAGATATGTCGACCATGCAATGCCGCCAGCAGAGGCTCGGTCTGAATTCGTCGAAAAGTTTATCGCGCCACCGATCAAGCTTCCGGAGCTTCGCATAGCTGACCAAATGCCTGCCAGAGGTTAGTGAAATGATCATACTTCAGGTCGCACGCAGATGCTTACCAAGGTATAATCCCTTCTCTTCTGGCCTTGGGTAGCATAACATGGCTGTTGTTTCACTGACGTAAAGAAGCCCACCCGCTAGACCGTTGATAACCTGGCCCCATCAGTATATTTGCTTTGTATGGATGAGTGGTGATCGTACGTTGGATGCTAAGAGGTACCAGTCGACGCCATATCTAGCGTTCACATAGTACGCAGATCCTTGAAGAGGCATTGTAAGAGCCGCAATGAAGCACGCCCATTTGATGCCTATCCTGTTGATGATGGGGCCTCCGAAGATAGTACTGATGAAACTCATGGCGTAACTCAACGAATTTGCAAGATTCGCTAGCCATGGCGTAGACAGACCGCCTCCTCCCAGGTTGGATATAGCATCACCCATGGCTGGGCCAACCAATGAAAGCCTTAATCATGTTCAGCATGTGGATGGTGGTCTCTGAGAGGGTTACTTACGCTCCGAACATCACCATCTGGAACAGCACGCTCCGGTACAAAGTCGACCATTTCCAAGATCGCAGAAAGTCGTAATCGGTGACTTCTTCCTGCGATCCGATCGCGATGTCCTCACCACCGTCATTCTCTGTGTCCTTCACTTTGGCGTCCTTAGTGTCTTTAGTCTGCGAGTAATCCATCACAGAACTCTTACTGAAAACCGTTCATGATACGCGTTTATTTTATGTATGATTCTCGAGTGCTAAGGAATACCGGCCGGCAAGGTGATTAGGAAATGGTGCCCCTTGTTTGCTCCAGATAAGCATTGCACCGGCCCGGTCTGTAGCCTGACTGATTAGACATGGTGTTATACGGGCGACTCGTAGAGTACGTGCTTATCGAGCATGGATGAGCATGGGGTGTTAGCCGTGCTTGGCTATCGCGTTCTTCTCAAGTTGCTCTGGGCCTTTACAGCAATCGCTATTAGCATGTGGATGCCAGGCACGAGTCCGAACGTTACAACGGTGCTTGTGAGCTCTAAGGAAATCTAGCCGATGTCTTTAAAAGAACAACTGGAAGGCAGCTGCGCGCAGTATCAGCGTTGTCGGGAGTGACGAGAAGCGCCGGTGTTGGTGTTGCGGGGTGTGGGGCTACCTCCACTCTTCTAAACAGGCGCACCAATCAAGCCACTGATATTACTGTACAAACCTTTCTTCCGATGGGCGGGAAGGGGAGGCATTCAAGTTCCGAACCCACGACCGCGAACATGCGCGCATGCAGGCGACAGCTCTTAGGTATACAAATGGCCGTTAACAGTCATCTGTGGCTATGGTGGTGGTGTGCTAAGTGACAGAGTTGCGTTCCCGGAGAAAGTAAATTGACCTCGGAACGGACGCAAATCGTGGGTCGTAAAATGCGCGGATGTGGCGCATTGCTTTCACGATATGTATTGCTTGTAGGCTCTCTGATTGAATGATATTGCACTCGTCGTGGTCATTGGCATAAGGCCGAACATGACGATGCAGAATGTTCTTGCACCTACTAGGCTTGCAGGTATCTAGGCCTCATTTGCTCCCAAGAGTTGCTGTTCAGATGCAGACGGTGGTCAGTCGGAGTTGAGTCTGCGTTGTGTCATCATTGGTGGCGAGCTCTAAATATGTGGGCATTGAGAGGGACCGAGTCTGTTCTATACTGTAACTGACGAGGTCAGGCTTCTGAAACTGATCGGGCCACAATTGATATTTATATTACAGAACAACGCTGGTGTTAAAAGTATGGTCGGGTTAAACATAAATCTAGCGGCCTCTAGACCATGCATCACACGAGTACTATATCTCTGATTGAGAATGACTCGTCTTTACACGCCTGACCATCCATCATACCGTGCACATAAGCTTCGCCAACAAACTCGTGATGACCATCTTCACGAGCTCTCAACACATACCAAACCTGTCCTCCTAGAAGAAGACTTATTTCGTCATCTATCTGAGCGGCTGCTGGACCCAGTCCGATAAAGCCTCGACTAGTCTCGAACAACCTTCTCCCGAACGTCATCATCTTTGTATCAATAAGCATCCAGCTCTGCCTCTGACGTTCTTCAGCAGTCAACTTGTTTCTATCCTGCTCGATCAGGTCCCAATCCATGGCAAATCCCCGCGATAGGTCCCAATCGCTTTCAAGGTTTCTCCGTCCGACGTCAGCTACTATAGTGTGATTGAATGCGCCCATCAACGTCTCGCCGGTGAAGTACAGCTTGCCTGCGCTTTCTGGTTTCCATGATTGCTCCGTGTCGATCCCTCCAGCAGCCAGATTCCACTGGCATATAGTTGATACTCTGGTTATTCGGTCAAACAATAATCCCTGAAGACACAGATGCGAGCCATCAATATAGCAGTTTCCATGACTCATCCCGGCAGCATTGTACACGTTCTTACTTCCTCCATAGTCATCCGAGTTCAACACCTTCTCGAAAGGGTGTAAGAATGCAGTGAATGTCCAATCCGGTGTCCAGGAGGACAATTTCTTGTCGTGGTGGTGCTCAAAGGTTGTGCCTGGTGCTGATCTCCATACCTCACCAAGAAAATCCAGGGAATGATCGTCCAATTTCGAGATGTAAAATCGAACAATGTCACTGTAGACTGCTGGCCAAGGTTTCGTGTAGTCGGGAACTATGTCGTCCTCGTACACATCCATGGCCATTCCTAGGGCTGAGTAAAGCTTGTCACGAGGGTCTTCGCATTCGTATGCTCGGATGAGTCGAAGGACGCGTAACAGCGAAATGTGTGCACCACATTCCCTGTCTTTCCGAAACTCGTCAAGTCGAATGGCCATACCATCCTCGAAATCAATACTCATACCGGAGCTTTGGTAATGTGTAACATGATGGGTAATTTGAAGGGCTGCTCGTAGATAGGTCCAGTCAATTCTGCGGCTTCCGCAGAATAGAATCGTGCGCACAGGGTTGGCAATGGTTGCCTCTTGAACTATCCATGCTCTTTTCCACCAAGGCCGACGGCATATCATTCGTAATGCTTCCAGCGCCCTTTGTTCTTCCGAGCCACTAGGGCCAAAGAAGAAAGGGTCGTCAGAAGAGATACTTGTGACTGCTAACTCGTCGGATGCGCCAAACTGTTCTTTTAGTTCATCAAATCTGACCTTCCATCCCATCATTTTCTCAAAGGCAAGATCGCTATTGTGTGCAGCTGGACCGAGCCAAATTGCAACCATTTCCGCTGAACGATATATCGTATTCATAAGTCGGACTTGGCTGCTGCGCTCATGCACGTCTGCCTGGTTAATACATATCGAATCTGCCCAGAACATCATGCTTCTTCCCCTCGCGAAGATGAAAATGGCATCAATAGCCTCGGCTAGGTTTTTGGTAATAGGTATCTCAGCACCGTTCGCGCGCATAGTTCTTGATAGGTTTTTGCTTCCCCATGTATACGACAGCGCCACGTATGGCGGGGCTTTCTCTACCTCGACTGTGACTATCTGGCAGGTTGGGGAGGGACCAGGTAGGAACTCGATCAGCCTAATGGTTCGGTTGGATTGAAGGGGCTCATAAGAGAACCTCTCCATTTTCTCGATTGAGTGCGTTGTGGATGGATCCTAGCTTTTATTGATACCAGGCTAGATCATCGGTAGCGTATGGCTGTTTTCTTCCGGTTGTCTGTCGAGAATCGCAGTGGTAGCTACAGCTATCGGAGGCCAGAGTACATCATATTGCGTGAAAGAACGGATTTTGGAAGAGCGACGGTGCAAGAAATAGACGGTTGAAATACTACCGATGATTCATATGAGTATGCGCAGCCAGGTTGGGGCGGAGCAAGGTTGTTTGATGAAGTCATACTGCACCGAGGCTGACTGTCTTAGGTGCCTATCAGGCTGGCTGAAGCAAGCCACGAATGGCTTAGTAATAGCTCTGCTACTGCTGCGGTATGCGCACACTGCCTCAGGCGTAAGGCATGAGACGACAACCTAGTGGCGCGCATCCTATTCCTTCAGAACCTAGTAGCGTCTATGTCTTTTGCGCGATGCCAAAACGTGGCGTTCTCAGCTCGAGGCTGGAAAGCCTCCAGGGTCCATTTGGTGGCCGAGAAGGCGGGGTGCCCGAAAACGTGGAGAGCGACGCAGCACTAAGGGCCAAGCAGCTTAGGCTTCGGCAGATATATGCAAGGGCACAAGCAAAAGGGTGTTGATGCGTAGAAAGTATGAGTCTGGAAGTCACGATGTGGACCTGTCAGGTGTTGAGGATGCTGGCCCGGTCCGCCGTCGCGTGGAATCTGGCCCATGCGAAAATAGCCGAGAACCATCGCGTTCAGCTGCCGACGCGTGTTCACAAACCTAAGCTCGTTCCATCACTCTCTTGTCTGGACATGACCGAAACCTGCACAGCTGGCCACGCGTTTATAGCGATGGCTTGTCGCGCTAGACTGCTTCACGACAGCTATCCAAGCCTTTCAAGTCCGAGTTGGCTGGTGTTGATGATCTAGAGCAAGCCATGTGCAAAACACGCCATGATGGCAGGTAAAGTCGCGAATAGACTGTCATGGTAGGACTGGTTGCATGGACCTATACCCAAGGCGGTGTCATATCACCGCATGAGAGCTGAACCTGAGCAGTATAAAGACACCCATCATTCATCCATCTTTTCATCGTCAGTCTACAGCGAGAACTTCCACAAGCATCTCCCTTCCTACTACACTCAAACCACATCCTTCCAACATGCCTTACCTCGTCCAAAAAGGAAACACAATCCACATCCCTGCCGAGTTCCTCGGTGGCGAGAAGAGCAGCACAATCACTGTGAATTGGAGCCAGAGGCTATCATCTCGCCAACAAGACTACTATGTCTGCAACTATACCGTCAAGTCCGGTGGTACGTAAAGCCCTTCTTCTACACAATACCCACAAGCTAACCAGCCGTGAACAGGCGAATCTGACGGCGTCATCTACGTCCAAACCGACAAGCTCGACGACTTGAAAGCGAAGAAGATAGACGGAGGAGACTACACCTTCAGGGTCGACGAGTCGTTCCAATACGGCCAAAACCAAGAACAGACCAAGCGCTTCCTTGTCTTTCACAACATGAACAATTGGCCCTACCAGGTTAGCGAAGAGTGAATTCGTTTACAAGACGGAGAACAGTGACTGACTGATTGAACACAGCATCGTTTTGTTGAACCTACCATCACTACGCTTGGAGCAGAGGCCAAGAAGTTCACTGGACCGCTCGGCCTCAGTGACAGTGACGACGGATGGAACCCTGCCGCTGACGTTGTTCAAGGTGTCGACATGGTCGCCAGGAACTTTGTAGGGGATTACTTGCACAGCTACTAGGTAATCCAGGTCCATAACTGTAGGAAGCCATAAATTCTTCATGCTTTGGGGGCTTGTGTAGATATCAACAACGAGATGATTGGATACGTTTTAGATACATATTCACCTTGCTGCACGCTAGAATTGGTAGTACTTTGAATGATATGTCGATGATTCTTCTAAACTACTTATAGCATACGCCAATCTATATCATCAACGCCAATAGTCTATCCCGCAGCCCACCACTCTCCATCTATCGCATGCCCAATTCTATCCTCATTCATTCCACCGTCTTGCTAGTCTATACATCGGTACCTTATATTCTGCCGATAATGGCTGCTTTCCGGTACTCACAGACACCACAGGAAACATTCTCCGAAGATTCCAGCACCGCGCAAGTAATAAGTCCACTTGACATGCTCTGCTACAAAGCCCGGACCGCACAACAGTATGGTTTCGCACCCCTCTTCTTGTCGATAGATTCGCATTGACGTACCAACGTTGTTCAAAGCTGACACCAATTCAAGAAGGAACTCTTTCATACTGTACCTGTAAATTGGGCGGGCCCAATCCTTCATGTCAAGGAACAGGTCGAAGGTCGAAAGACCAAGAGATGTCGCAGTCGTAAGGATATAGTTGCGCGAGGGAGATATCGTGGAGGCCTCCTCTAGGTCATGTAGCAACCAACGCGGTATTCCTGTGATTCTGAGGGTCTTCAAACTCTTTGGCAAGAAATCCGTCGGGCGAAGAAGATGCGCGGGTGGTTCGGAGATGTTGGCACTGGTTGGTCTTACGGATTTGAAGCCGAGGACGAGCTCTTCCAAGTGTTCCAAATTTTTGAAGCTACCAAATGGGTGATGCCTCGGATAATCACATGGTTGCAGTTTTTCTCCGGTCCATTCGAAAGTCTTGAGGGATGGAAGAAATTGCTGCAATCGTTCGCTTAATCGGCTGCGGTCATACAGGTTGCCTATGTCTTCTAGTAAGTGAACATCTCCCATCCTCAGGTGCTGTATACCATGCATTTCCGGTAATTCCAACATGCGATGAAGCCGATCCGGCTGCAAAGTGATGTGTCGCAGTTCCAAGTTGCGCAAAACCGCAACCCTTTTAGATCCTCCGTCTGACCATTGGAAGTCATGGTTAGAGCCGCCATGTCTGTAAGGTTCACGAATGCCGTTGACCTTCAGGGTATTGATAGGTGCCAATATTGGAATAGACGCTCCCTTTTCAATGACTACATCTAGGCTCTTCAACTTTTTCAAAGGCCAGATTCCCAAAGGTGCGCTTTTGGTGAGTCTTTGCCAGCGTGCGGGGCAGACGGCTTCGATGATTGCAGAACTCATGTTCATCAGCCGAAGGTGTTCGAGATTGGTTGCGAGACAGAGTATGAGAGCCAGCGAAGCATCTACAGTCCAAATCTCCCTGGACACATTATAGTACCACGTCACGTCGAACAGAGGCTCTTTCAATGGGTACGCGAGTTCCTTGAGAGCATGCTGTACCTCTGATGACTTTTTGGAGAGGTCTTTGCTGACCTTCTCGATGGTATTGCTCGGATCGTAATAGCTAAGATTGTGAAGGTCTGCTTCCCATCGCTCGTTGGCAATGTCGAAGGCGAAGCTCCGGATGTGCTGTGAGAGCTCTCTGCGGCTGATTAGAGTCAATAGAAGACGTGGTACGGAGAGTATGTTTGGACTGCGTACTTGGATGTTCCTGTAGAGATATGGCTCCGCTATCTTGCGATAGTACTTGTTTGTAAGCGTCAGGTTGTTAAGGGCGTGATGCGGGAGGTATTGTATAATCATCTCGTCGATTTCAGTGGAAAGATCTGAGAGCGACATCTTTGGATGGCGACTGTGGCTGAGAAGCGGCTGTTCGGAGATGTCGGAAGACGCTTAGCCCGAGTTGTGCCTCTAGAGAGTGCGTTGTCTTTGCGTAGAACGTATGGAGAAAAGTGTGTTTTTGTAAGTGCAAGACCCGACCGGCGAGTGTTTAAATATTTTCGTCCTTTTAGGCAGCATCAGCAGCAGCAGCACATGACTGGAATAAACTCTGGTTGAGACGCTGTGGACGTGTCATCGGGACCGAAGTTTGAGGACCAGTCGAAGTGCAATTTATGACCGACGTGTTTGGCTTACTATGATGGCTCAGTAAAGCTGTCTCGCATACTTGAACTTTCTGCTATGTTTTCGCGGTACTGACCAGGTGAGCAAGGAGGGCGGCGAGCACGTGTTAGTGGGCCCGTGCCTGCCCAGAAGTCACACAACTTTCCAGTACCGCTCCTTCCACTAGCAACGCGCATCTCCTTTGGCAGGCCACATTTGACCAATTCTCCAAAGACTTCTAGCTTCTCCTCGCAGTCGCGACGTCGCGCTCAGCCTCGCGACCCGTCACCAACATTCACGACTTCCTGATAACACTACACCCATACAATCCAGTGCTCTCGGGTGAGGAGTGTCATTAACACACGAAACCGTTCGCTCTCGCTCGCCATCGCTTGCCCATCATGGACCGTCTCCCAACCGAGATAGATGAGAAGATTATCCAGCACCTAGTCGGAAAGGAAGCGTCTGCTCTTTCGATGACATCAAAGTACTATCGCCCGCTCGCAGAACGACAACTATACCAAGCTCTCACTTTCTCGGTCAAGCAATACACCAGCCTGATGTTGTTGTTCGACACACTTGTTGGCCGTCAGGATCTTGCAAGGCACATCCGTTCCTTTGTCTTGACCAATACGGGAGTCTCAGACACTACCCCGGGTTTCGACGACATATTCTTCCTCCGCCTGTGGAATAAGTTCGACGCATTCAAGCAGATCATGGACCAAGCCATTCCACCATCGTCCAGAAAATTAGCCACTCGATGGCTTGGGCAGATGTTTGTAGGGGCGCCTGTAATCGACGGGCAGATTGCGGTAGTTCTTTCTCTTGCTAAGAACTTGGAGCATCTCAAACTAGTCACTACTCATCTGGACTGGCTACCGGTCACTAAATCGGTTCTTCTGTGCTGGATTAGGGGCCGTATGACCGATCTTCGTTATGATGGAATCGTCATCTCCTGGGAGCTCAGCAAAGACACTGCTCAGCGTGCAGACGACAACACATCCTCACATCCCCATTCGGCAGACATGAATGAGATGTAGTAGGCAGATGGTTCTTACGGGACTGGTCAGATTCTCAGGCATCTCTGTCGGTATCTTCGCCGTTACGGTACAAGTTTATACCCGAACAGGGGATTAATATCATGGAAAAGGAGATGGTCGAGCAACATGTGAGGCGGAGAAGATGGCTGTTGAGAGCGTACTGCTTTCCGTCTTATCCGAGTACGGAATCGGAGCTACGAGGGGTGACTCGAGATACAAATTAAGAATGAATTCGAAACACAACCTCTGAAAGCTGCTTGTGCGAAATGCGAAAGGAACAGATAATGTCAGGGTGGTGTCGACAAGACGCGTTCCGAGGTCCCAAAAGACGAAAGTAGCCAAATGATTACGTCACGGCGCGGCGATCTCCACGCCTCGGCCATAGCGGGGTTAACTTTTGGGAGCCGAGCTGCGAACTGCCCAACACACGCGTCAACTTTAGCCATCATCCGCAACACCATGGAGGAATACAAGGCCAAGTACGCCATCCACGAGGCCTGTCGGGAAGGCCAAAGTGCGCATCACACCCTCAGCTACCAGATCAAGCCTAACAGTCCCCAGCATCCCGAGTCGACTCCCTCCTCGCCGCGAACCCCAAGCTCGCAAACCTCCGCGACCCAGACGATCGCCTCCCAATACACTGGGCCGTGTCCTACAATCACCTTGCTATCGTTCAAACGCTCGTACAAAGCAAGTCGTTCGACCCCGATGTCATGGATGGCTCGGGCTGGACGCCACTCATGATGGCATGCTCTCGGAAAGATGCAGAGCCAATAGTAGACTTGCTGCTCTCCAAGGACGCCGACGTGAACGCGAAGAACAATAACGGTCAGACAGCCCTGCATTTTTGCGCATCGAAAGTCAACCTCGATATCGCACGCACATTGCTCGCACAGAAGCCGCCAGCGTCAGCACGGATAAAAGACAAGAGGGGTCAGCTACCACTGCATCGGGCAGCGGCGGTGGGCAGCGTGCCAATGATGAAGGCGCTGCTGGATGCAAAGAGCCCTCTGAACGCGACGGACATGGATGGCATGACAGCGCTGCACCATGCGATGAGCGAGGGGCACGGTGATGCAGCGCTACTCCTGCTCACCATGGGCGCGGAACACGACAAGAAGGACACCGATGGCCATGTACCGCTCGATCTCGCGCCAGATGCGAAGACTAGGAGCTTCATACTGCAGGCAGCTGAGCGGGAAGGCATCGAGTTGCAGTAGGAAGCTATCTCACGACATGTAATGTTGCATTTGCGGAGTCTACACGATACCCAGGGTCACGGCGCATTGAGGCTGTCATATGTATGAACACATTCACAATTGAGCTACTATCCGCGAATTGCTCTCATGCTTCCAAGATTTATGCCATGCGGATCGCTGCCTGGGGTCGGTGGGGTGGTACGAGCTCGTGATGACTACTCCCGACCTCGACATGCCTTTCCCTCGCAGCCCCTCGCACCCCGCGTGTTCTGCACTTCGGACCTATTGCGCAATCGCACCCATCACCTGCATTAGCCCCCACACTGCCATCGGCATGCCATCAGCGGGGCCTGACCTAGCGCCTGTCCGCAGCGATCAGTCTACATTCCATGCCTCGAGTCCCAGCGTCTGCACACGCACGGATGCGAACAGGCAACGGCATCAGCTATCAGCTCAACTGTGAAGCACGCGACAAACTCTTGTCAGACTGCGCAATCGCAACTCCACGTGGTGACGTTACTTTGCTCCTGACGCGTGCTCATCCTGAGGATGATTCGCCATCATGGTGCTAATCGTCACCCATCATGGTCTTCACGGTTTGACTATATAGCTGTCGCGGGGACCATATACCGAGGCTAGATCCGCGCCGTTTACTCCCTCAGAGACGTATACAGAAAGTACAGTCTGGACTGCAGCTGCCCCAGAAGTATAAGTCGCGACCGCATCGATCAACTCTAGGTTTCCTACCTCCTCTCCTCAGCACACAACACCACACAATCACTCTCTTATTCAGCACGTCATACACCCATAGTATAGCAGCATGGCTACCTTCTCCGATCCATCGACGTACCTGAACTTTCTCATCTCTCCGCGAATCCCTCCAGAGCTGGTGCTTAAGACTATCCAGCACCTGCCTTTCAACGATGGCTCGCTCATTACCACTATTCGGAGCGCACATCCTAGACTTCGTGCCATCTTCAGGAACTACGAAAGATCAATCACTGGCAGCTTCATGAAAAAAGAGCTCCGGCACGCCGAGACAGACTTCAAGTGTAAAGATAGTCGGCTCAACGTCGACTGGCTGGCCGATTGCGTTCACAACTACGATATTGTCGATGACGTTATGGACGCCCTCTGCTCTGAGCATAACTTCAACGCAGTCTTACAACACAACGTCCCCCTCGCAAATGCCGGACTACTGCTATTATACCGCCTGACATCAATCGGTCAGTCCACCCGCCAACCCCTCTCTAGCACAGCCGCAGCTAACTTCCCCCTCAGAAGACCACGCAGACCGCCTAACGTACATCAAATCCCTCCCCCGCGAACCCCTGACCGCAATCTACCTCGTCCTCCACCACGCAACGCTCTCCGCCCGCTACCACGGCTCAGGCTGGATAAACCAACGCACCTACGGCCGCTTCATGGACGCAAACCAAGTCGAACTACGCAGCGAACTCGAGTTCTGTTTCGCAGAAGCTGCGCTGTGTCTCGGTCCGGAGTTCATCTCAGACACGCTACTGCACCACGATACCTCGAATGCAGAGACTACTTTACTGAACTTCTACCATGATCATGGCACGCATGACTGGGACTGGCCTTGTTGGGGGACGGCGAAGGGCGAATTTGAACCGCCGAGGACGCAGGGGCCGCAGAGGGAGGAGGGGAGTGGGAGGAGTTTGTTTACGACCATGTTGGAGAGGTTGGCGGAGTGTATGGCGTGTGAGTTGGGTGATGTTAGGCCGAGGGTTGAGTGGCAGCTTGAGAGTGCGGAGCATGGGTTGGCGTATTTGAGTTTAGCGGGGAAGGCAAGGTTGTTGGAAGGAAAGGATGTGGAGGACGTCGATGGTCGGTAGGATGGGGTGTTCGAGTCGTCGGTTGGATCGGACTGGACTTGAACGGCATGTACAATGGCATTCCTAGCAGACCTTCTAGATTTTGGTTACTCCTCATGATGCAATACGAACAACACAAAGACATCATCTCCCACTCCCATAGCGAAAGGACATCCCAAACCCTAAACCAACTCATTATAAACATCCGTCCTCCTCTTCAACGGCGAATCATTCCTCATACTCCTCACGTATTCAACATCAATCTCCGCGCACGCAATCTCCCCTTCGTCCTCCCAACTCCCCCCCTCCCCCTCATCACCCCCCAACTCCGCCACAATCTTCCCCCACGGATCCACAATCATACTATGTCCCCAACTCCTTCTCTTCCCTTCCTCATCATGCACACCCACCTGCGCCGCAGCGATAATATAACTCTGCGTCTCGATCGCACGCGCTCTGATGAGAATTTCCCAATGCCCGGCTTTTCCTGTGGGAGTGGTGAAGGCGGCGGGGTAGAGCAGGACTTCTGCGCCGCGCGCGCGGAGGGCGAGACCGGGTTCAGGGAAACGCAAGTCGAAGCAGATTTGCATGCCTAGTTTTCCGACTGGGCTGTCGAAGGGGTCGCCGAGGTGGACGCCGCGTTCTACACCCGCGGATTCTTGCATTTGCGGGCCGTCTTTTACGTCCATGTCGAAGAGGTGGAGTTTTTGGTAGCGGTATTTTATTTCGCCCGAGGCGGTGATCCATATCAGAGTATTCTTGACCTTTTTTCCATCGTCTGTCGGTTCGTGGATGCCGACGGAAATGGGGAGGCTGTATTGTTTTGCGGAGGCAATGAGGCCTTGGACGAATTCGGAGTCTTGGACGGATTTGCAGAGTTTGAGGCCGCCGGAGGTGGTTAGGTAGTCTGCTGCTTCGGGGAGGAAGAGGGCGGCTGCGCCGGCTTCGTGGGCTTTGCGGCAGAGGGATTGGGCTTGTTTGAGGTTGTCGGCCATGGAGGCCTGGGAGCGCATTTGTCCGACTGCCTGGGGGGTGTTAGTATGGGTGATTGGGAGTCGGGTTTGTAGAATCAGTCCATCTCGAGATAAGGGTTCTCTCTTGGGCGGTGTGTAGATGTGGCAAGACTTGGAGAGACGTATGGGTGGTTCAGATAAGAGGAAAGGCTGGAAGAGGAGCCGGAAGACATGAATGATACTCCCGTCAACAGAATGGAGAGAGATTATTGTGCTTGAACATTGAAGGTGCTGACAGGCAACGATGGAGTGATAGATGCTCGGAAACAGTACAGATGGTAAAGGTTTGAGAAACAAGCGAGAACAACTTACTGCGAGAGGCATCTTGAAGATATTGATTGAGTTGTTCGTGGGTGTTGGAATATACTGGACAGATCAAGGTACTTCTGAACTATATGAAGGCAGCAAACAGAACTAAAGAAAGAATACTGCTGTCGTCAGAGACGGCAGGCGCGATGCCACTAGAGGCTAGTTCAATCGTAGCAGTCATCGTGAGATGCATGTTGCATCTGGGAACGCATGCCAAAAAAGCATATGGCATGGTGACAGCATGGAAAAGTGAAGATGTCCATAGACCGATCGACATGCGGAAGCACCCTGCATTAAGGCTTGGTGGTGGGAATTGCGTCAGGGCAGAGAGCGGAGTTGCGGAACATTTGCTCGGCCAATCGGCGGGCGCGTGGCATGCTGCAACCGCGCCCGTCATCTCGAGGGCTTGCGCGGCAGGAACCTTGGGAGCAAGAGGACACGCATGCGATTGGGGCCGCCTTCCGATGATACGAGCTGATCTAGCTGCGACGACTAATT
>Ga0265798_10004626_pt1 | contig 18888 bp, 7 predicted proteins | sample P3T30metagenome_FD_192430 | JGI IMG/M metagenome (GOLD analysis project Ga0265798, IMG submission 192430) | Plant litter microbial communities from East Loma Ridge, Irvine, California - P3 T30 | ecosystem: Environmental > Terrestrial > Plant litter > Unclassified | place: USA: California... | reverse complement strand
ATACGTCGTCGCGTCGCCTCCCCCCAGCCGTGATCGTCGCGTCGCGTGCGGTGAGCGGATGGAGACACGAGAGAGAGACGAAAGAGACCAGAGGCGACGTCATGCCCGCCGACATGGTCGATTGCCCCATCTGCACAAAACAAGTCAAAGATGCCCGGATCAACGAGCATATTGACAGCGGCTGCAAGGATTTCCTGCTGGACCAAGAACCGCAACCGGCCCCGAACCTGGGCAAGGCCTACAGCTTCTTCACGGCCGCGCGCAAACTTCCCACCTCGACGCTGAAGAACAATGGACACCCAACTTCGTCACCGCCAGCACCACCACCACCACCACAACTACCCCAACCGCCACCGGTAGCGACTGCCGTAACACCGCCGCCACGCACAAAGCGATCGTTTGATCAGGCTACCGACGCACACCCACCAGCTAGCGAGCCACAGTCGCCGTCTGCCACCAAGCGGGCGCGGAAGCTCAAGGCAGTCCAAGATGCCATGCCGCTGGCCGAGCGCATGCGGCCCATGTCGCTGGACCACGTCTACGGCCAGGACTTGGTGGGCCCAAACGGCATCTTGCGAGGCATGGTGAATGAGGGCAGACTGCCGTCCATGGTCCTCTGGGGCCGACCAGGGACTGGCAAGACCACCATTGCTAGACTAATCGCAAACATGTCCGGTTCGCGCTTTGTCGAAATCAACAGCACAAGCACAAAGCTCGACCAAGTACGCGCCATCTTCAGCGAAGCTTCCCAGGACCTACGCCTGACCGGCCGTAAAACAATCGTCTTCTGCGACGAGTTACACCGATTCTCAAAGACACAGCAAGACGCCTTTCTCGGTCCCGTAGAGTCGGGCACCATCACGCTCATCGCCGCCACCACCGAAAACCCATCCTTCAAGATCATCTCCGCCCTCCTGTCAAGATGTCGGACCTTCACCCTCGACGACTTAAAAGAAGACGACCTGGTTCAGATACTGGAGCGTGCAATGGCCGCGGAGAGTTGCACCTCGCCAATCCTTGACAAGTCGATGCTGGCCTACTTTGCCCGCTTCTCCGACGGCGATGCCAGAACAGCCCTCAATCTACTAGAACTCGCCATGAGCCTCGCCAACCAGCCCGACATGACCAAAGAGAAAATACAGCAAAGCCTCACCAAAACCCTCGTCTACGACCGCGCCGGCGACCAGCACTATGATAGCATATCTGCACTGCACAAGTCAATACGAGGCTCTGATCCTGATGCATCCCTGTACTACCTGGCCCGCATGTTGGAGTCTGGAGAAGACCCGCGATATATTGCACGCCGTCTCATCGTCGTCGCGTCAGAAGACGTTGGTCTAGCAGACAACTCCATGCTGTCTCTTGCGACAGCCACCTATTCTGCCTGCGAAAAGATCGGCTTGCCCGAGTGTCGTATCAACCTCGCCCATACCGTGACTGCCCTGACCCTGGCACCAAAGTCGACACGCGTCTATCGAGGGCTCAACAATGCAATGGATGCCATCAAGGAACCGGGAGTGGCTGCCTTGCCCATACCACATCACCTACGCAATGCCCCAACCAAGCTTATGAAGGACATGGGCTACGGCGACGGGTACAAATACAACCCGAATTACTTGGACGGCAAGGTGAAGCAGGAATATCTGCCCGAAGCACTCCGAGGCCGGTCGTTCCTGGAAGAGACTGATTTGGGAACCAATATTGACCCTGACCTAGTCGACGACGACGAGTTGATGCCAGAAATAGACTAAAACTTTTAGCTTGCTTGGGGGTAAAAGACAAATGTTGCATCATGCCAGCCGCCACTTTTTTGCATAGCGAGACACGATACCAATTGAGCGATTCATTGAGCACCTAGAATTTTTGTATAGCTTGACATACTGGGAAAGGCGGTTTGGAACAAAAATAAATCCGCTTTGTAGATTCCACAGTAAACAATCATAGCACATTCCCAGGTCACCTGCTGCATCATGTACCCCTTGCTCCTTTCACACTCCGACCAGGCGTCCTACTTGCTAATCATCTTTCGCAAATCAATCTGCACAACGCTTAAACTACAGTGCAAAATGGTGGTTCGAACACCATCTCATTCGTCAAGTTGACGCCCATGAGTGCTTTACAATCGAACCTCTTGCGGCCGTTTGCTTCCACGGCTGGTTGATACGTTCATCAGGACAAAAGTGGGGGGCAGTTAGAGGAGGGCGTTAGCCGTCAGTCACATTACCCTTGCCAACAACAGCACCTTCTGCTTTACAGCCATCCATGAGCTTACAACAAATCGCCAGTTTTCTTACTCAACAAAGCAAGTGCATCCACCAGAGTTGAGTTCAAACATGGGAAACATGGATAACACTGTCATCAACGTCATTCTCTACTTCTTTATCACCTCATATCTCGTACATGTACTATTACATCGAGTCGTCAAGAAGCCGGCACAGTACGAGAGGCCACAAGGAAGAGCAAAAGAGAAACTTACCTTTTATGCTGGATAGAGAGATCTGCTGGGTAATGTGCTGTCTTCGACTTGGGTATAATAGAGACTCGTAATGCTTATTCGGTACGTCTTGTTTCTGTCATCTATTCTTGTCCGGTTGATGAATTAATGTTGACAACGCTGACACAGGAAGCTTCTTCATCTCAACCCACAATCCTCGCCTAGCTAGATTTGCGCTTCTTGCTCTTTGCCTTTGCGTGCCCTGCACCGCCACTCTTCTTCGCAGGCGTCTTTGCTGGAGTTCTGCCCTTGTGCCTAACCTTTTTATCCTGCTGCTGGCGCAAACACATTTCGCAATACCATTGCTCGTCCACCACATCCGCGTGTTGAATATCTACACATCGACCGTGATACCATTCGATTGGACACCGCTTGTTCCCGCATGCGACCATGAAACTTCCGTCGTCCGGGAGGCGACAAACACAATAAACTTCATGGTGGCGTTCGCCAGATTCTAGCTGTGGCGCCTGAGCCGGTTGAGATGTTGGATGGGCGGCTGTACTGAGAGATGTAGCCGGATCTGGATTTTGGACTCGGTGTCTGGCTTGGGACAAGAGCAGCTGGAAAGGTTGCAGACTGGGCTTTTCTTGTCCCACAGGAGTGGGAAGTCGGAGAACAGGTTTCCCAAAGCCTGTACTGACAAGCTTGGGTGTAGTGACAACAGCCTGCTCCCTATCCCAATCTGCTTCCTTGACAAAATTGCCATTTTCGTTCCTCATACCCTTCACAACAGTGTAACGTTGCCGCACCAGACCCTTCTCATCCAGTAGCTCGATAGTTTGATGGAACAAGCTGACTCCATGATGATGAGGTAAGGTTGATTTGGCTGCCAGCTTCATCGAGTGAACAGCTTCGCCCAGGCTCTGAAAGCCGCCAATGAAGAAGTGCTCTACCCTGTCCTTGTCATCGCAGTTGAAGTCGACGTACATGCCGTAGTGCACGGGCGGAACAGGCATTTCACTAGCGCGCTCCCATACTTGAGTGCCGTCTGGATCTCCATCTACTAGAAAGATTGCATCAATTTCGTAGTGCAACATGGCCCTTCCGTCACTGTCGAGGATCTCGTATGCGTTCTGGATAGCCATCTCGCTCGTGGCACCCCACTCGGGCTTTGCGCTGATTTGTCTGGCAGCGTGAGTGCGCATAGCTCGATGGGCACTGTAGAAGTTGGGGGCCGTGTCAACAAGCTTGTTACCTGCGCTGCTACTACCATGGTCTTGTAGTAAATCATGCATGTAGATTCCATACTGCCTGGTCGAGCTCACTGTGCCTTCAGGGGGAGCTTGATCGTCGTGTCGCGCCATGTGCTGGAAAGTACTATTTGTGAGGCGGAGTGTGTGCAAAGTCTTTTCTCATGTGCTAACAGTGAAAGGTCAGTTGACAAAACGTTGGATAGCGCGATCAAAACGTCTCGAAAGCTGATTACTGTCGATGATCGGTACCTGTCGCGTCTCACAAGTGAGCGAGAAGTGTGGGAATGCTTTATACCGAAGAGAGGCACAATCACCCTAGGTGGCAGCCTAAATTGCGAATTTGTCGAAATCCGTGATTGTTAGTTGTACGTTCCACGCGGCTCTGCTTTGATGTTGCGGTGCACGAATGCGAGCAAGCGAGAGACGATTACACAATACAGTTTAGGTAGTGGAAGAACCCAAATCATGCAGAGATACACGCTTTGCATAGAGATGATGATGTTTGTCCAGAAACTTGAGCACCCATATCCTCAACCCGGACTAAATGCAAAGTTGACCTTTTAGCCAACGCCAAACATTGTTACCAAGCCCAATTCCCAGCGCCGTATATATACAAGGTTTCCATGTTCTAAGCTTGAATCGCTATCTCTGCTGCCTTTATGTGGTCCACAGTTGTACGTCCCAGTCCATCCTTTGCGTAAAAGTCCATTGGGTAGAGATTTCTGCGCACCTTTTCTTCCACTATGCCCTTGCTGCTATCTTCCTCCAGCCAAGGTGCATCTCTCACTCCGAGTGTAACAAGCGCCTCATATGGGCTCAACAAAGGCCTGGGGAAAGCATAGCCCCAGTCAATACTCAATCTCGGGCATGCGATCTGTACCCATGCCTCTACGTCTGACATCATGGCCAGCTTTCCGGGGAATATCTCCGACATGAGTAAGTTGACGCATTTGATACCCTGTCGCGCAAGTTCGTTTTCGATCAGAGTCAATGTGTGTGGATTACCTTGCCGACCTAGCGAACCAAGGATGATACCCCATGTCCTTGCTTTGCGGGCTGTGAGAATGGCATTGCGGCGCATTTCGTAAAGTGAGTCGTGCTCGTAGGTTTCATGCGTAAGCCGACGTGAATACGGGTCATAGCGATATGCGGGCAACTGGGGGTTGGCAATCATGGCGCTTTCCAGATGGAATCGACCGTCACCAAGATACAATATCATGTCAGGTACCTCCTCTTCTTTCCCCTTGGCATTCAACTGCCCTGACCTGATCGCCATCGAGGGTGATGTGCAGCCAAGGATTTCGCCTTTTGATAGAGGGGCAATTTGTGGCACGAATGGGTTGTATCCTTCCTTTCGCAGTATTGGCACGATGCCATGTATGGTGGCGTTGAATTGAATGGTGCCGACAAGTGCTATGGTTTTGCCAACGGTAAAATTTTGTGTGATGGTATTGATCAAGTGCTGTGTGTCGATGCTGATGGAGACGAAGATGTATAGTGTCGCAATCTTGGTCACGGCTACAGGGATCAGACAACTATGTGCGTAGTGGATCAAAAGGTCACAGCCGAGCGCTCGCGCAGTGTAGTCGTCAATACAGCATGCCCCATATGTAACATCGCCCATGATCAGGGTTGATGTACCAGGGCAAAAGCGCGTCAGAATGTCGGATATGGTTGTCGCAAACAGCAGCAGCCCTTCGGGGAACTGCAGGGCTATCGACTTGGCACCCGAGGTCCGTATGCGATGGATGCATTTGTGAATCTCGAAGTTGTAGTTGGGGGGTAAGAGGGCGATGGCATCGTTGATGTCGGAGTCGTGGAGAATGTCATCGGGTAGGGCATTCAGCGCACGAGCAGACCGGCGAGGCTGAGCAACTTGAGATATGTTAGATGGCTTTTCGAACGAGTTTCATGAGCATGGGCGCCTCACACCTTGTATCGCGCTTGAATCTTCAATATTGGCGTTGGGATCTGATTGCTGCTCGCCCGCCTTCTCCGCCGTCTTCCTACCCACGAAGCGCCTCTTCGGTAGTTTGGGCACCGGCACCAACTCCTCTACCATATCCAAGTCAGTCTCGGGCCCTAGATTGGTCGCTGCTCGGTCTTCCTCCATGATGTATCTTTATTTCCGATTTGGGCGTGTCGCTGCGCTTTGGTGAGATTGGTGTGGCGGCACGCGGGGCATAACTTTTTTGGTGGGGCTTGAAATTCAGGGCCCCACTGTTTCTTTTGCGTGCATTCAACCCAAGTGGAGATACATATCAGATACTATCGCAGAGTGGAAAGAAAATCACAATCTGGCTGGGGGACAGCTACTAGTTTAAATATGTGAGTTGCAAACCTAGGACTACATCATCTATGACCATTATCAAAATAACTAATACCAGCAATAAAGCCTACCCAGACAATGCCCATGTCCGGCATCAAAGACACTGCAAATCAGCTGCAAAGCCAATTGAGCCACCCATGCTTATTAAACGCTCAGTAAACCACCAAGCCAGAAACCCCCTATCCATAACAGTCCCCAAACGGGCTGTGCGAAGGATCTAAGTACAGCTGGGCCTGGACATGTCCCTGTCAGGCCCCAGCCGATACCAAAACTCATAGCACCCAAGAGAAAACGCCAATCTATGTCTTGGACAGTCTTGTTCGGCAATGCAAAGCTCTCGGCGAACGTCGGCGGGAGTTTAAAGCCTTTGATCTGGTTCTCAACAAGGTTAGGCAGTACACCGAAGAGTAGCACCAACGCGAGGGATGGATCCCAGTGTTCCAGGTCTGGGAAAGACAGGAAAGAGGCAACCTTGGCAGGATGCGACATTTGTGAGATGTGCAGTCCCAGCGCAAAGAGTAAACCAGAGAAGAACTGGGTGGTGATCCGGGCAGCAGTATGATCAGGAGACCCCTTGGTGTTCTTGGTAATATGAAGAGCCGTCATCTGAGCGACGATGCCGGGTACAGTCCGAGCGGCGAATACGCTCAGTACTGCGAGCGTACCAAGAGACATGGTGGCCTTTGGTGTGGGATATACGGGTGTGTAGCACGGTACATTGCCGGGGCAGACAGAAGTAGAGAGGTTCGGATGAGCGAGGTGATGCGTGATGATGGCCGTGGGAAAGAATGTAGCGACGGCAACTGCAGATCTCCCACTCAGTCGTGCGAGACCACACAACATATGCCCGGAAGTACAACCGTTTGACATCTAGTATACCGCATTAGAATCATACATGTTTGCAAAACGGTTTCCTCACCTTTGTTCCCCATCCAACCAGAGCAGCAACAGCTACTGTCGCAACAGACGCTGGAGAGGTAATTTGCATAGCAGGGTAGCTAGTGATTAGTTGCGGTGCGAGAGCTTTCAGCGGAATATAGCTGGTGGCCATGCCTGCGAAAAAGGCCAGCAGTTCTCTTGTAGGCGTTAAGAACATTTGGCGTAGGTATCCGCTGGCTCCCAATATGGTGCCATTTTGGTAAAGCAAATTGCTGGTCGCTTGATGCAACAATATAGCACCGATGGTGGTCTCAATGGGTGAGAACATAGCCTGCCTCTCTCTCCTCCTTCAGTCTTCCTCCTCTTGGGTCTCGATTGCTTTGTGGGTTCCCCAAAAACATGGATTTGAACGACGAGAGAAAGGGGAACGCCACCATTAAACATGTACGCTGTTTGTAGACACACCTTTAGTCCCCGACGATCATCCCGTACATGATCTACGTCGCTATCGGCCCATCAGCCAATCGTAGCAGAGCATTTCCTTGGTCGGCGACCTGATGGTCCAAACATAATATTAACCGGATCGTTGCTACCCCGACAGAAGCCATCTCGTAGAGGCGGAAACGGAAGCGCGCCGGCAGGAGAAATGTACAGGCCCACAACTGGACTAGTGTGAGCTTTGCGCGTGGCCCGCGCACACTAGAATGTGGGTTATCAGCGGTGGGAAGGACGCCTAACGTAGTGAAAGGAAGGATTAGGCGGAATTGAAATGCGCGGCGCAAAGCTGACGGCAAGAGGCGAGGATGTGGTGTACCTGACGGACTGTTTCACGACCAGTTTCCTCGTATGATGGCTGCGTCGGTGGTTAGCGGAAGAAATCTCGTAGGTCGCCGACCTCCCTAAGACGCCGACTTCTCTACATGACTTACGTAGTAGTACACTTGAGTTGTTACGATCGCTTCAGGACAAAGGTCCGGCGCGGGCAACAAGCGCTTTGGAGGATCAAGCGGCGCAGTCGCAGAGACAGGATTCGGTAGCTACACTGTAGTCACGTGACTGCTTGTCAAGAAACGGATCTGCTTAGAGCTAATTTAGTAAGTGCTTCTTAATCAGTGCAAATATAGATAATATGTGATGTATACCTTCTCGTTAAAACACTCCCAGCTGATTAATGTGGCAGAGGTCAACCCGACAATAGGAGTGGGCCCTGAGGTGGGAACTACATACAACTGCTTCTATGAGTATTCGTAACAAATACAGCATTTTTAGGCCAGCTACGCTCACTTAACATTGTAATGAAGCTCTAGGAATGAGAGAACATGTCGACCACAGGATACATGTTGTGTGTTTGGCAGAATTTGGCGATGCAGCTCGGCAAAATATAAGACAATCAGGTATACTATCTCAGACTCTACAACTGCTACAATAACCCAATGTCTGTCAAGGCAAAAGCTTAATGACAAGCTTCGTACAGCTAACACCTGCCTTTAGTTTGTCCATGGCAGTCTGCACACTTTCCAAACCCCCTTCTACGACTTGGACTTTGGGACTTGGTACAATGACTCTGCTCTCCAACACGCTCGGTAGGTAATCATGGAAGAGCCAAGTAGATAGCTGTTTTTCTTCCGTCCAGAGAACGAATCCGGGTAGAAATTGAACCTCAACTCCGTCCGGTTGCGGCTTATCCTGAGGCCAGGGAAGAGTTGTGATCAACGTCTTGCTACCCTCGACCGATCTCTCCAGTACTTCGGTGCATGGCTCGAACGTGCCAATCTCTGAAATTGCATCAAGAACGAATGGGATGTGTTTACCAGCCTTTTGAGCGGCATCCAAGATGTCACTAACGACCGTCTTGGATCGGTAGTCGAAGACCTTGCTTGCGCCAAGTGACTTCAAGTAATCGTGATGCGCTGGACTGGCTGTTGTATACACAGTCAATCCAATGGCACGCGCAAATTGGATCGTCATAGCGCCAACAACCGAAGATCCGCCCCAAATCAAAAGGCCTGGATCCCTGGGGTCATCGCATGCGTGGGAAGTTTTCGGCAAGGCTTGCTTGAGGCAGTGGAACAGGGCCACGCTCGCACTTGCAGTTGCCGTAGGGAGCAATACGCCTTCTTCCAGGCTGATCGTGTCAGGCAGCTTCGATGTGGCTGATTCTGGCACGACGGTGTATTCTTGAAAAGCACCGTGGTCGTTATCCTCGGACACAAACGCATCGGCGTACCCAATCACACGGTCTCCCGTTTTGAACTTGGTGACACGTGAACCAACGCTCACGATGATGCCACTGATATCTGGTCGAGGGGATCAGTTCTTCCGCTACACAAAGCTTTTCGTGTTGCTTACCACTTCCAAATACAACTGGAAATGACGGGATTTTGTAGTTCATCGCCTGGCGCTTCCAATCGAATGGATTGACTGCGACAGCATGGTTCCGCACGAGAACCTCGCCGGGGCCGGGACTTGGAATCGGACGCTCAATGATGACTAGTCTTCCATCAGCTTCTGGCATGACCGCCGCCCGATTGACGGTATTGGCAGACATGTCGATTCGAAATGCAGGTTGGCAGCGTTAGCTTGGGCTAAGACACGTGATTAGCAGGTTTACTAGCTGAGCGAATTCGAATCACTCACAAGACCGTGGTTTCAATTGCAAAGAAAGAGGTAGTAAGCTATGAGTCCTTTACAAGTTTACCAAGATATGCAAATATGTAGGGCATGCTTAGGATGCCATATATGCTCTGTCGACCCGGTCTACTAGAGCAACGCCGCAACTGGGCCTAAAGCGGAAAGAAATTACCGAAGGGCACGGTAACGCGTTTTCCAAGCGAGTCCGTCATACAAAAAAGTTAGTTACCCCACGACCTTTTAGGCGTTCAAAGCAATGTATTATAATTGTTTTTATAAGTGATATTGATGCTTAACAACAGATTTTCGCAGCGCGATATTGTTGTAACAGCAATATAAGAAAGCAGTAACGGTGCTGTCAGAGCGTATAATATATTAAATCAACTATGAATTTGCTGCTCGCTTCTATAATAGATACGCACTATTGTCTACATCTGTGGATATGCTACACTCACTCACCCAAATAAGGAAAAGTCAAATCGCCTCCGCCCACAATATTAGCCTCGATATAGCTAACAATCAGATCTTCGATCCCGAGCTTTGCAGCGCTCTGAAGCCACTCCGACATTTCGACCCTAGTAAAATCGCCGCCATAGATTCCGCGCATTCGATCTGCCAGCTGGCTAAACGGGACGCGGATATTGCTACTGTGGTGACGGAATGAAGGCGTGTCCCCTGGCTGCACACTGCTGACAATGTCCGAAGCAACCTCTAAAGCTTCTTTGAAATCTGTAGTAGTTTCATTAGCATCTTGTCCACATTGAATGAGCTGTCAAATGAGATACATACCGAAGAACCCTCCAGCATTAGGCACGTCCGGAACAGTGCGACTGAGAAGCGAGTACTTGATGACCGAGTTCATCGCATCGTTATGCGGTGCTCGGTCTCCAATGATTGAACAAGGACGATGGATGACGACTGGCAGACCTGCTTCCCGTGCAATATTCTCCAAGAAAACCTCGCTTGCCCATTTGGAAGATGTGAAACCCTGTGACCCATCACCAGGCGGCAAGTGTGTGGCCATTGATACCTGAGCGGTCTCACAACTCCCAGACTGCAAAATCACACGGCCTGAGGAAATAAAGTGCAGTGGCACTCGTCTCGGGAGCGCAAGGTTCGTGAGGAACTGCGTTGATAGGTAATTGGCAGTTTTGACCGAAGTGTAGTTGTTGAGGCAATGTCCTTGAGCCCCAGCGTGAATGATTTGGTCGATGTTGGTTTGCAAGAAATCGATTTCGCTGTCTGTCAGTCCCAGGCTTGTGCTCTGCAGACTCCCCGCATATGTGCTGATCTTAGGGTGAGTTGGCAGCGTGTGGTGAGCAGCTGGTGGGACCGCAATACAGAATACTTGAGAAACGTGCTCGTCTTGCAACAAACACTCAAGTATCAGCGATCCCAAGAAATCCGTGGAGCCTGTGAGAGCCACGCGGCGATCTTGCTGACGTGGTTTAGAAGCAGCAATAACCTGGTGACTGACTGAGAAGCCTCGCGGAATTGCAGTTTCAGCAACCCAGTCAATTGCTTCCGGAGGAAGCTGGCTCCTTTCTTGGCTTGTTGCTGCCGCCATTCTGCGCAGTGTACTGGCGTGATACAATTCGTGTAGCTGCATGTGTATGCCCATCTTCTCTTTCAGAGCACTCTGCAAGTAGACGAGCAGCAACGAGCTTCCTCCTACCATGAAGAAATCGCTTTGTGCCCCAATGGTGGCACCGGCTCCAGACTGACCCAGGACGTCACGCCAAATTAGCCTCAACTCACCTTCAGCAACTGTGAGTTTGTCCTGGCTAAGCGTTCCAGGGCCATGACTGGGAAGTTCAAATTTCGCGATAGCTTTCCTATCGACTTTGCCGTTGGCAGTCATTGGCAATCTCTCGATAGGAATGACCATCGAGGGAACCATGTAGCGGGGAAGAGGGAGTCTCGTGCAGAGCGCTTCGCATTCTGTCTCGCTCATAGACGAACCCTGCGCGACGACGACATGGGCCACAAGGAATTCGGGATCCCCACGTACGCTGACCACGGCATCGGTGATTGCTCCCTCAGAGCTTCGCAATATGGCTGAGGCAATCTCACCGAGCTCAATACGCAAGCCTCGAAGTTTGACAAGAGTGTCGCCGTCGGTTCGCCCAACAAACGTGAGTGATCCATCGCCTCTCAAAAAGCCTCTGTCTCCAGTCTTGTACATGGTGTTCCATCCCCGAGACTGATATTCCGAGGCAGCAAATGGGTTATGAACGAATCGATCTCCACTGCCGTTGTGATCGAGGTAGCCATTGGCCACGCCTTGACCACCAATAGCGATCTCTCCAGCGTAACCAACAGGAAGCGGGTTCCCATCTTCTCCGATAATGTAGATAGATGTGTTTGGAATCGGTCTCCCAACTGATTGAGGGAGATTGACGGATTCTGCGCCTAATCGCAAATTGATTCGTTTGAAAGTTGTGGCGCATGATATCTCCGTGGGTCCATAGCAGTCAGTCAACGAAAGGTTCGGCAAGTCCAGACGCCGCAGCTCGTTCAACAGACTTTGTGTCACTTCTTCGCCACCGGAGCATGCGTGTTGCCAGGATGTGCATCGTCGCATCGTGTCATTCGCAAATGTCGCAAGCATGAGGAGCTCCGAAGGCGTGCAAAGTGTCAACTCAATGGCCTCTTCTGCCATGATGCGTGAGATCATAGTAGGGTCGCCACGAGCTTTACGTGGGGCAACAACGAGCGTGCCTCCGTTGCAAAAGGCGTTGAAGGCTTGTGCGATGGACATATCGAACCCAGTAGAGCTCTGCTGGAGTACCTTGACGGGTCCAAGGTGAATCATTGCACTTTTAGATGCAGCGTAATTCATGATGCCACTTTGGGGCAGACGGATGCCCTTTGGCGTGCCAGTGGAGCCACTTGTGAACAGAAGGAAGCTCTCGTCTGAAACGACCACAGAGGAATGTTCCAAGGCGCATTCAGGCGTCTCGTCCAAGCTTAGCAACGCAATCTTGCTCTCACCAATGCATTCTTTGGCCTGGTCGGAAGTTGCAGCATGGTACAGCATCATCGGCATTTTGCAAGCTTGAATCATGACTTGGCGACGCGCCACTGGTAGGCTCAAGTCCAGAGGAACATATACAGCTCCAATTCGCAGAATTGCAAGCATCGCCGCGTAAGTGTCGATGCTGGGCTCACACATGACTCCTACGCTGGTACCGACACCCGCAGATGCCTTCAGCAGGAACGTAGCGATTGCATTTGAGCGATTGGCGAGGTCAGTGTACGTCATAGACCGAAGCTCGTCTTTAATTGCTACCGCTGAGGGGCGTTCAGCGACGACTTGATCAAACCGTTGTGAAAGCGAGTCAGGCCATTTGTGCTCGACACTCTCCCCCTGCCCGAGGCGTAAAGCTTCTTGGACTTCAGCATCTTCATAGGGCTTGCAATGCTTAATCTGCACGGACGGTTCGCGACAGAGTTCGCTGAGCAGCTTGAGGAACGCGCTCATAATGGAAGAAGTAACTTCGGTCGAGTACAGATCGCTGTTTGAAAATATCTCGACCAAATTACCACCATTGGCAGCTTGGGTGACATTGAATGTGAAGTCGAATGGCGTCTTTGCGTCAAGGTATCGATCTAAATGCAGCGAGCAATTTCCCAACGCTCCATTCAACAAGTCACCGACACGATAGTTGAAGGCTACTTGGAACAATGGCGTGGATGAAGATGAGCGCTGCATCTCGAGCGCTTTCATGATGACATCGAGCGGAACATGGGCGTGACTGTAGCCATTAAGAACCACCTTCGCCGTGTTGCTAACCAGGTCTGGGAATGATTGTTCCTTGGACACGTGAAATCGCATCGGCAGGATATTCGTGAAATGACCGATGGTGCGATTGAGCGCTTTGTCTCCACGACCTGAATCTGCAACACCAATGCAGATGTCTTCTACGTCGAGAAGTCGAGCAAAGAGTGTTTGAAGTACCGCAAGGTAGAATTGCATCGAAGTCGACCCACATGTCTGACTAGCCTTCTTGATCATTTGTACTGTCTCTGGATCCAATTCATGCTCCAAGATGCTCATGTTATAGCTGCGTTGCGGTTTCCTGATGTTTACTTCTGCACTAGGTAGAAGAGGTAAAGCCGGTGGTAGCGGATTGAGATGGCCCTTCCAGTAATTCACCGATTCGTCCAGACGCCCAGTGTCCACAGCCTCGATTTGACCTAGGGCGAAGTCGATCAAAGAGAGCTCCGGCTCTTCCAAAGGAATCAGCCGATACGCGCGATCGAGGTCTTGAAGGAATATATGCCAGCTCATGCCATCCATAATGATATGGTGGCAGGCGATGATCAATGTATGAAGTTCGGCGCTGTGAGTAACAAGAACTGAGCGAAAAGTATACCCGTTGGCGAGATCCCACTCCGACTTTGATAGCGTATCAAATGCCCCCTGAACGTCTTCGTCCGTACCTACCTGCAGGTGGACAAAGCGTGTAGTTTCGATATTAGACGCAATTCCCTGTTTCAGTTCGAGACTTCCCGGTTCAGAGAAGAAACATGTCCGATAGCTGTCATGGTGGGCCAGTGTCTTTTGCAAGCTTCTCCGAAATCGGCTCACATTCAGCTGTCCCGAGATGCTGTACTGAGCGGTAACGTTGAAAGTAGTTTGGTCCTCTAGGAGGCTTTGCAAGAAGTACAGGCTTGCTTGTGGGTAAGACATACGCTCAATACGTTCGTATTTAATAGTAGTTCTGGGATTTTGCGATTCAAGTTGGATACCGATATTGGCAAGGCGGGAGCCCTTATCATTTGATGTATTTTCTTGCAGGTCGAACACCTCTGATCCTAACCGGGGAAGGAGTTCAGAATCAGTCGTGACACTGGTTGATGCAGGGCTTGACGGTTTAGTCTTCTCTGAAGAAGAACCCTCAGTTGTGGATTGGCTTCCATCTGTGCTTGGAGCCTTGCTTGGGATCTGGTGATGCTCAGAAGCTGCCAAAGTTTCCTCAGGAGAGCGGCTTCCAGGGCTTGGGTTTGCATCCTTGTCTGCGAAAAGCTTGTGCGCAAAGTCCGAGCAGATAGTCTTCATCGGTTCGCGACCGAGGATTTTGAGTATGGGCACATCGAAATTCATGTCCTTCAGAAGCCAGGTTCGAATTTCAACAGCGAGCAGAGAATCGAGACCCAATTCAGACAACGGCGAATTGACATCGATAGAGGCAGCAGGAATCTTCATCATGGCCTCGATCTTGTGGCAGAATAACTCAGCAAACGTCTCCGTAGCCTCGGGGATGGAGCTGGCTTGCGATAGCTTATCACGAAGCTGCTGCATTGAGTTGCTAGGTTGAGTTGATCCGTCCAAAGAACTGGGGGGAATTATCATGTGCGAGAATCGAGGATCGTTATACCACTGCGGCCGCGTGGTTGCATGTGGATCGTCGACAAATGGCTGAATGCCCATGATCAAATCGCCATTATCAGACTGTGTGTGACCGGAGATGACGGCCTGAGCAAATAGGTGGTGGAACTCTGCCTCGGCCAGTGGAGTGTAGAACTGAGATCGTAGATGCTCTTCTATCCTCGTTCCCGCTCTCTGCCGTTCTGCGACATAGCCAACATCGACAATCATGCCGATGTGTATGACGGAGCCAGCTTTGCCTTGAACTCTTCGCCTTTCCACAAGACTTGTCATGAACATGTTCGCAGCGTGATAGATCGACTGGCCGGGGTTTCCGTACACTGACCCCAGGGACGAAAAGGCTACAAAAAAGTCCAGAGTCTCGTTGGCGAACTCGTTTTCCAGGTTTATCGTCCCATCCACTTTTGGTTTGAGCTGCTTCTCAATGCTAGTGACAACAGCATTGACGAATAGCGTATCGTCAAGTATCAGCGCACCGTTTGCAACGCCCGCAATTGCTGGCATAGTCTCTCGGAGTTCTGATACAACTTGTTTGACTTGTGATGCATCAGTCACATCCATTGAGACGACACGGACCTGAAGGCCGGAGCCTTGCTTTAGGCTGATATTCTGGAGCCAACTTGTGTCCTCGGCGGGGTTTCGACTGGCGAGCACGATGTGACGAGCGCCACACTGGACCATGAACCTGCACAGCGACTGCCCGAGTTCGCCAGCCAAGCCAACCATGAGGTAAGTCTTATCTGGCCTAAAGAGCCCATTGAAATCCAAGGGTGGTATTGCAGCCTCCAATGGTCCCGTTCTCTTCCAATCTAGGACGGAAGGATCACGGCTGTGTTGCGATACCAGTTCCCGCACATCGCCTAAGTGTACGACCTGAACAGGTGCTGCATTAGCCTCAATGTTTGAGCATTTGACAGAATGGAATGCTGCTGCGATCATTGCTTGTACATCCATCTGGGGGTCAAGCTGGAACCCAAATTTTTGAACCGAGCAACTAGCAGAAACACAGCCAGTAATGTTGTCAACTGATTGCTCAGAGAAGCGCAAGATACTTGAAACATTGTCAGGTAACAGTCCTCGTACAGTCCTTGACTGAGCTAGTGGGTGTATTGTAACGAAATCCGTTCGAGACTCAGCTGGAAAAGTGCTCCCTGCAATCAGCACCTTCTTGCCTGCTGCAGCTGCAGCACGAGTCACTGCTTCTGCAACGCTTGGTGTCGGATCGTACACGAGCATAGTACCACTTTCGTTGTTGTACGTGAGGGCGCGCGATGTTATGAGGGCGAGACGAATGGCATTTAGCAAGTCGGCATCGCAGTCGATCTCTTCAGGCGGCTCGAACATGACATTCTCCGCGACCATGACGACCGATGCATCAACTTCGGTAAGCGCAAAAGCCGCCCGTCCGGTGGAGCGTAGGTGGCCAAAACATAGGAAGAGAGGCTCTTTGGCGTGGCTCTCCAACGCCACAGAAAGCTCGACATTGAGCTCGACTGCACCTTCGGACATGACGCGCTTTTTGATTTTTGTAATCTGAGATCGGGACAATTCGTGTACGACTTCGATATCTTCATCTGGCTGCACAGATTTTGTGATCCGCCGTCGTCTCGAGTTTAGACCTTCGTTGGCGCCATTGTCTTGAACCACACGTGGAACCAAACTCGACTCTCCTGACATCACAACTTCTGACTCTTGTACCCAGAGCATATCGTGGCCGTGATATTCTGGTGAGGATAGCAGCGCCATGCGCAATAGACTCTGCACCGCTGTATCCATGTCCCATGCTTGCCGTTCCAAATCGAGGAATTGGAAGCTCACATGAGGGAGCTCGAACGCTAACGCTCGTCCGATACCAACCATCATGTTGGAGTATGGGTCCTCGCTCATTCGTCCCGACGTAACCCAAAGCACATCTCGGGCGCTTCCCAATGACTCTTGCAGATTCTCTAGTGTCTTCACTCTCACGTTCTGTGAGAATAGGGGGGCATCCAACTCCGTGAGACACAGAATCGACGTTTCGGGGGTCACGATCGCAGGATCCAAGCCCTCGAAGCTATCGCAAAGTAGCACTTCCCGCACCCGGCGTCGAAGTAGCTTCTCGGCGCGCTTTACAATCTTGGATACTGATAACGTTTTGCCACCAATAATCAAGGCCGTAGTTTCGGGAATGGTACTCGCTGAGCCCAGGGGATCGCGCAATATTTCGAGTCGTTCATTAGTAGCTTGTGTGACGAATACTGAGCAGTTGTGTCTCGAAATGTCAGGGCTGTCATAGACGACTGATTCAATGCCGGAGAACCCTGTCGACTGGAGAAGCTCATGCCACTTCTCAGCAGATATTCCTGGAGATAGGAAACGCCCATCATCGGAGCCTAGCCACCAGCCTTCTAGTCCGCCCATCAGACCAGGCTCCCGGAGCATTGTTCCAGTCACCTCTACGGCAATCAAGAAGCCTCCAGGGCGCAAAAGAGACCTTGCGCGTCGCATCGTCTCCGCCAAATCGCGGGTTGCGTGTAGCACATTAGCCGCAATGAGGACATCATAAGAACCTTCCGGGAAACCCTGTTCAGAGGGCGTCTTCTCGGCGTTGAAGGTTTTGAATTCCATCTTGCTTGCATGGTCCGAGAACTTCTCTGCCGCCTTCTCGAAGAACCCAGCCGAGATGTCGGTGTACGTATACGATAGGTATGCATCCCCTATAGCGTCCAGCACACTGCGAGTTGTACCGCCGGTGCCTGCGCCGATCTCGAAGATCCTAGCGCGGGGAAACGAGTGACTGACTTTGCGCATGAACTCTGCTGCATAGACGTTGCAGGCAGCGAAGCCTCGACCTTCCATGTAGAGCCTACTAAGAAGATTATCTTTCAACATGTGCTCGAGCATCTCTGATTCGCCTCGCATGACTGAAGCCAAGTTCTCGCCGACAGCTGTAAGAAGACCAAGGTCAACGCTGTCTGGGTAGCGTGTCGCAAACTCGGCAATGACTGCGCGCGTGTCGTTCAGACAGTCTTTCTTGAGCACTGGATGACGCCCTTCGCGTATTGGACGAACAAACTCCTCGATCGCCCGCAAATGTGCCTGGTGATGCCATTTGAACTTGGAAATCTCTTCAGCTGGTATCTCTCGGACCAGTTTCTGCATGAAATAAAGCGCTGTTCGTTCGACTGCATCAATGTAGACCAGCTCATCTTGTCCTGCTTCAGCGGGTTCCAAAGTGGGAAATCCACAAGAAACACTTGGGGCCCAAACTGTCTTAGCGAAGAGAATACGGTCTTCTGAAGGCAAGGGCTCAGCAACCGCTTTCAGTACTAGCCCTTCAACCTGGACGCCGGTGATCTTGGTTGAACTGTCGAACATGTTGATGTCGATTTCAAGCGTGGTGCTTGTTGATCGAGCAAGATGAGCTTCTATCCCAACATTGGTTTGACCTGATGACGTGAGATTGTTTACTGTGGGGTCCACGATTATGCGCTTGATACCAGCTGGGAGGTAGGTACTTCCAATGGCCTTTTCAGCAATGGAAGCAAAAGTTGCGAACCCGACCTGGAACCCGATATCCAGAACTGCGGGATGTAGTGAATACTGGTCACCTAGTGCGTGTTCTTCCCATGAAGCAGATGCTTCCGCGTGGCCCAGCACCCTATTGATTGACTGCAGAGCACGAAACACTCCATCATACTCAATGCCAAGTCCAGCCATTGCCGCAAAAAATCTCTCAACGTCGAGAGGCGGATTCTGGCCGTTCGACAAGGAGATGGGTGGCAAGATGGCTGACTTTGGCGAGCCAAGAGTTATGAGAAGGCGTCCGTGGCAGCTCTTTTCCACAATCCGGCCGTCGGAGCAGCTGTAGCAGGCGAATTCGGCGGAGCAAAAATTCTCAGATGAGTGGTCATTGCGACCGGCTCTGACAGTGAATATCGTCTCGACATCTGGTCCGTTCTCTTCGATGACTAGCGCTTTGATGATT
>Ga0265798_10004625_pt1 | contig 18888 bp, 17 predicted proteins | sample P3T30metagenome_FD_192430 | JGI IMG/M metagenome (GOLD analysis project Ga0265798, IMG submission 192430) | Plant litter microbial communities from East Loma Ridge, Irvine, California - P3 T30 | ecosystem: Environmental > Terrestrial > Plant litter > Unclassified | place: USA: California... | reverse complement strand
GGGCTCGAGGCCCAGCGCCAGGGCGCGGCGGTAGCGCGGCTCGGCGAGGGATTCCTCGCCGAAGGAGTCGTGCACGCCGGCGAGCTCGAACTCGGCGACGGCGGGCGGCGCGTGCTCCACCGCCTGGTCGACGAGGCGGCGGAAGGCCTCCGGCGCGTGGGCGTCGATGGCGTTCCAGAGCTCGGCGAGGTGCGACTCGGCTGCTGGGGTCCACGCGGCGGGGCCGCGGGAGCCAGTCTCGGGCTCCACGGGATCGCCGGTGCCGCTCTGACGCTCGACTTGCTCGCCGGTCGCACCCTCGTGCTCGACCGGCTCACCGGTGGCACCCGACGGCCGGGACGGCCGTCGGAGTGAACGGGAGGAAGCCCCGAAAGGGGCTTCCTCTGATCCGTTCACTCCCACTCGATGGTTCCCGGCGGCTTCGAGGTCACGTCGAGCACGACGCGGTTGACCCCGGGCACCTGGTTGGTGATGAGGTTCGAGATGCGGGCGAGCACCTCGTAGGGCAGGCGGGTCCAGTCGGCCGTCATGGCGTCCTCGCTGGAGACCGGGCGCAGCACGATCGGGTGACCGTAGGTGCGGCCGTCGCCCTGCACGCCCACCGAGCGCACGTCGGCGAGCAGCACGACCGGGCACTGCCAGATCTCGGTGTCCAGGCCGGCCGCGGTCAGCTCGGTGCGCACGATCTTGTCGGCCGCGCGCAGGATCTCGAGACGCTCCTCGTTGACCTCGCCGATGATGCGGATGCCGAGGCCCGGGCCGGGGAACGGCTGGCGGGCCACGATGACCTCGGGCAGGCCGAGCTCGCGGCCGATGGCGCGCACCTCGTCCTTGAAGAGGGTGCGCAGCGGCTCGACGAGCTCGAACTGCAGGTCCTCCGGCAGGCCGCCCACGTTGTGGTGGCTCTTGATGTTCGCGGTGCCGCTGCCGCCGCCCGACTCGACGACGTCGGGGTAGAGCGTGCCCTGCACGAGGAACTTGACGGGCTCGCCGTCGCCCTCGATCGACTCGGCGACGAGCTCGGCCGCGGCCGTCTCGAACGAGCGGATGAACTCGCGGCCGATGATCTTGCGCTTGGTCTCCGGGTCGGTCACCCCGGCCAGCGCGCCGAGGAACTGCTCGCGGGCGTCGACCGTGACGAGGCGCACACCGGTGGAGGCGACGTAGTCCTCCTCGACCTGGCGGCGCTCATCCGCTCGCAGGAGCCCGTGGTCGACGAAGATCGCGGTGAGCTGGTCGCCGACCGCCTTGTGCACGATCGCACCGGCGACGGCGGAGTCGACACCGCCGGAGAGGCCGACGATGACCTTGCCCGAGCCGACCTGGGCGCGGATGCGGTCGACCTGCTCGTCGATGACGTTGGCGCTGTTCCAGTCGGCGGGGATGCCGGCCGAGCGGTGCAGGAAGTTCTCGATGACCTTCTGGCCGTACTGCGAGTGCTTGACCTCGGGGTGCCACTGCACGCCGTACATGCGGGTCTCGTCGTTCGCGAAGGCGGCGACGGGGGTCGACGGGGTCGAGGCCAGCACCGTGAAGCCCTCGGGGGCCTTCGCGACGGAATCGCCGTGGCTCATCCAGACGGCCTGCTCGGTCGGCTGCTCGCCGATGAGGCCGTTCTCGCCGGTGAGCTTGACGTCGGTGGAGCCGTACTCGCGCAGGCCGGTGTTGGCGACCTCGCCGCCGAGCGTCTTGGCCATGACCTGGAAGCCGTAGCAGATGCCCAGCACGGGCACGCCGAGCTGCAGGATGCCCGGGTCGAGCTCCGGCGAACCGGGCTCGTAGACGCTGGAGGGGCCGCCGCTCAGCACGATGCCGGCGGGGTTCTTGGCGGCGACCTCGGCGGCGGAGATCGTGTGGGGCACGATCTCGCTGTACACGTTGGCCTCGCGCACGCGGCGCGCGATGAGCTGCGCGTACTGGGCGCCGAAGTCGACGACCAGGACGGGCTGCGCGGCCGTTCCGGACTGGTTGGGGGTGTCGCTCATGCGGCGGCGCCTTCCTTGGGGGTGAGGGATTCGAGGGTCTGGTGCACCTGGCGGGTCACGCGCGACTCCATGAAGAAGGAGAGCAGCGGCACGACGCCGCCGAGCGCGATGGCGAGGAACTTGGTGATCTTCCACCGCATCCGCTGCACGAGCAGGAAGTCGGTGATCAGGTAGCCGACGTAGCAGTAGCCGTGCGCCATCGTGATGCCGAGGCTGAGGTTGAAGCCCGTGATGGTGCCCTCGATATCGGGCACGAGAGCGATGAATCCCTGGGTGCCGCCGAGCTCGAGGATGAAGCCGTAGTCGTTCCAGAGCAACGGCAGGTACTTGAAGCCCATCTCGACGACGAGGATGAGCAGGAACACCCCGGTGATGTAAGCGAAGACCTGGTACGCCTTCAGCGACGAGCGAATGCGACCGGTATCGGCGGCAACAGGGGTGCGGGGCATGGTTTCCAGCTTACTTCTCGGTACGGGTGGGTTCCGGCGCTGCGTCGGTCTCGACGACGTCCTCCTCGGCGTCCGCCGACGGCTGCTCCTCCTGCCAGGCGTCCTTCACCATCCGGTACCAGATGTAGAGGGCGAAGAGCCCGAAGAAGATCCATTCGAGGAAGTAGAAGAAGTTCTGCCAGTTGAGCCCGGTCTCGGTGGTCGGGGCGGGCGAGGCGATGGCCTCGAGGCCCTCCGGTGCGTCCGCCGCGATGAGGTAGCCGCCGAAGGCGCCCGCGGGCTCGACCTCGTTCCAGACGTTGATGAGGTCGCCGGTGCTCAGCGAGCGCCGCTCCCCCGCCTCGAAGTCCGACTCCTGCGGCCCCTCGTCCTGCGTGTAGCGCCCGGCCCACTCGCGCACGGTCGTGTCGGCGTCGAGCGCCTCGACGACCTGGGCGGCCTGCTCCTCGGTGGGCGCCCAGCCGAGCGCGACCGCGAGCGAGGCGACGCCGTCGGGCGTCTCGGCCGCGAGGTGCCCGACGACCCAGGCGCCGGACTCCTCGCCCTGCACGCGGCGGGTGAGCACGATCTCGTCGCCGGGCACGAGCGCGCCGCGCACGGTCACCCGGTGCCCGATCGCGTCGCCGTCGACCCCGATCTGCGGGGCGTCGAGCGCGGTGAGCGGCTGCACGGTCTCGGTGTCGCGCTCGACGACCGGCCCCGTGCTGAGGCTGCGGCTGAACTGCCACTGCGCCAGGCCGGCGAAGATCGCGGCGATCAGCAGCGTGACCGCGAGCAGGCCGAGGTATTTGGGCCGACGCGCGACGGACCAGAGGGTGGGCGGGGTGGCGGGTGCGTTCATCAGTACTCGGGGTCGCGGGGTCGGGGCTGGGGCCGGGCGGTCACGTCGGACTGCGCGGCGGCCTGGCGGGCGATCGGATCGGAGGCGGCCGGGTCGTCGTCGGCCTCCGCCGGCGAGGCGGGCGCGTCGTCCATCGCGGCGAGCACGGCCGCGTCGACGCCGGCGCGGCGCGGATCGGCGGGCGGAGCCGGCGACGGAGCGGGCTCGTCGTCCGCGAGCGCCGCGTCGATGAGGGCCGCCTGCTCCTCGGCCCGACGTCGCGCGACCTCGGACTGCTCCTTGCGCCTCCGGCCCGTCACCAGGGCTCCGATGCGATCCGAGTTGACCGCGATGACCGGTCCGACGATCGCCATGATGAGCACGTAGAGCCCGGCGAAGGGCTGGATGCGCTCGTCCAGCCCGGCGGTCAGCGAGAGGGTCGCGAGGATGAGCGCGAACTCGCCCCGGTTCTGCAGGATGACCGTGGTGTTGATGCCGGCCTGCACGCCGAACCCGCTGACCCGCGCCACGATCTGGCCGGCGATGGTATTGAGCACCATCGTCATGACGACGGCGCAGAGCACCGGCACCAGCACCCCGCCGAACAGGGCGGGGTTGAGCGAGAGCCCGAAGTTGAGGAAGAAGAAGGCCCCGAAGACGTCGCGCAGCGGGATCGCCAGCTGCTCGACCTTGGCGCGGTGCCGGGTCGCGCCGATGACCAGGCCGATCAGGAAGGCGCCGATCGCATCCGTCACGCCCAGGATCTCGCCGATGCCGCCGAAGGCGAGCGCCAGGCCGATGAAGAGCACCGTGAAGAGCTCGTCGTCCTTGGTGTTGAAGATGCGGCCCACGAGCTTGCCGCCCCATCGGGCGAGCGCGAACATCGCCACGAGGAAGGCGAAGGCGATGCCGAGCTGCGAGATCACCGGCCAGGGCTCCGTCTCGCCGCTGAGCACGACCGACACGATCGCGAGGTAGATCGCGATGAAGATGTCCTCGACCACGGTGATGCCGAGGATCATCGGCGTCTCGCGGTTGGCGAGCCGGTTCAGCTCGATGAGCAGCTTGGTGACGATGGCGCTCGAGCTCGTCGCGGTCATGCCCGCGATGATGAGCGCCTCGCGCGAGCCCCAGCCGACGGCGAAGCCGAAGACCAGGCCCGCGGCCATGTTGACGAGGATGTACGAGCCGCCGAGCAGCACCAGGCGGCCTGCGTTGGAGAAGAACTCCTCCTGGTCGAACTCGAGCCCCAGGTTGAACAGCAGCAGGATGAGCCCGAAGACCGCGATGAGCTCGATGATGCTGCCGTCGAGGCTCAGCGGGAACCAGCCGAAGAACGGGCTCGCGACGAGCCCGACGAGCATGTAGATCGGGATGGCCGGGAGGCCGATGCGCCGGCCGAGCGTGCCCAGCCCGTACGCGATGACGAACAGCACCCCGATGGTGACGAGGCGCTCGCCGATCTCGCCGTGACCGCCGGCCTCAGCCGCCAGCTGGAGCATCGGCCGTCTCGGTCGCGGGCTTGACGAGCTCGCCGGTGCGGAAGAAGTGGAACGCCTTGGCGACCTTCTCGGGCGAGCCCGCGACCACGAGGGTGTCGCCGGGGAAGACCTTGAAGTCGAGGGAGGGCGCGGGGCTGGTGGTCTCGCCGCGCACGACGGCGACGACCGTGAGGCCGGGCACGCCGCGCTGGGCGAGGTTGCCGAGCGGCTGCCCGGCGATGTGGTGGTCGTAGTCGACGTGGAACCAGTCGATCGCGAGGCCCGGGATCTCGTCGAGGCCGGAGAGCGACTCGGTGATGCGCGTGCCGCCGAGCAGCTCGGCGAGCGTGTGCGCCTCGTCCTCGGTGAGCCGCAGCGACACCTTGTTGGCGTGCGAGTCGTCGCCGTCGTCCGCGAAGGTGATGAGGTCGCTGTGCCCCGAGCGGTGCGTGATCACGCCGCACTTGCCGCCGTCGCTGGTCTTGAAGGTGTGCAGCACACCGACACCGGGCAGTTTGACGCGTCGCACGTCGGCCATGGGATGGCTCCTCGAGCTCTAGGGGACGGTGTCGATTCTACGCTGCGTCGAACGAGCGGATGCCGGACGGCGTACGCCAGCGGCGGACGGCACGACGCGCGCGCCCGGGGCCGCTCAGCGCGCCAGGTAGGGCGCGACCACGACCTCGACCCGCTGGAACTCCTTGAGGTCGGAGTAGCCGGTCGTGGCCATCGAACGGCGCAGGGCGCCGACCAGGTTCGTGGTGCCGTCGGCCGACTCGGCCGGGCCCGTGAGGATCTGCGCGAGCGAGCCGGCGGTGCCGACCTCGACGCGGTGCCCGCGGGGCAGCTCGGCGTGGTGCGCCTCGGCGCCCCAGTGGAAGCCGCGGCCGGGCGCCTCGTCGGCGCGGGCGAGAGCGGAGCCGAGCATGACCGCATCCGCTCCCGTCGCGATCGCCTTGACGATGTCGCCGGAGGTGCCGAGGCCGCCGTCGGCGATGACGTGCACGTAGCGGCCGCCCGACTCGTCGAGGTAGTCGCGGCGCGCGCCGGCCACGTCGGCGACCGCGGTCGCCATGGGCGCGTGGATGCCGAGCGCGGCGCGCGTGGTGGAGGCCGCGCCGCCGCCGAAGCCGACGAGCACGCCGGCCGCGCCGGTGCGCATGAGGTGCAGCGCCGCGGTGTAGGTGGAGGCGCCGCCGACGATGACGGGCACGTCGAGCTCGTAGATGAACTGCTTGAGGTTGAGCTGCGCGCGCTCCTTGGAGACGTGCTCGGCGGAGACCGTGGTGCCGCGGATCACGAAGAGGTCGACGCCGGCCTTGACGACGGTCTCGTAGAGCTCCTGCGTGCGCTGCGGGCTGAGCGCGCCGGCCACCGTGACGCCGGCGGCGCGGATCTCGGCGAGGCGCGCGGTGACGAGCTCGGGCTTGATCGGCTCGGCGTAGATGCGCTGCATGCGACGGGTCGCCTGGTCGGGCGAGAGGGTCGCGATCTCCTCGAGCAGCGGCTCGGGGTTCTCGTAACGGGTCCAGAGACCCTCGAGGTCGAGCACGCCGAGGCCGCCGAGGCGGCCGATCTCGATGGCGGTGGCCGGCGAGACCACCGAGTCCATCGGGGCGGCGAGGATCGGGATCTCGAAGCGGTACGCGTCGATGCCCCAGCCGACCGACACGTCCTGCGGGTCGCGGGTGCGCCGCGAGGGCACGATCGCGATGTCGTCGAAGGAGTACGCGCGTCGCGCGCGCTTGGCCCGGCCGATCTCGAAGTCCGTCACCGCACCAGCCTACCGGCGACGGGCGGCGCTCCCGACCCGGGAACGACGGAGGCGGCCGCCCGATGGGCGACCGCCTCCGATCCGCTCTGCGCTGCTCAGCGACCTCGGTAGTTCGGGGCCTCCATGACCATCTGCACGTCGTGCGGGTGGGACTCCTTGAGACCCGCTGCGGTGATGCGCACGAACTTGCCCTTCATGCGCAGCTCGTCGATCGTGCGGGCGCCCACGTAGAACATCGACTGGCGCAGGCCGCCGATGAGCTGGTAGACGACCGACGAGACGCGGCCGCGGTAGGGCACCTGGCCCTCGATGCCCTCGGGGATGAGCTGCTCGTCGGAGGGCACGTCGGCCTGGAAGTAGCGGTCGCGCGAGTAGGAGGTCTTCTTGCCGCGGCTCTCCATGGCCCCGAGGGAGCCCATGCCGCGGTAGCCCTTGAACTGCTTGCCGTTGATGAAGACCAGCTCGCCGGGGCTCTCGTCGGTGCCCGCGAGCAGCGAGCCCAGCATGACGGTCTCGGCGCCGGCGACGAGCGCCTTCGCGATGTCGCCCGAATACTGCAGGCCGCCGTCGGCGATGACCGGCACGCCGGCCTCGCGCGCAGCCAGCGACGCCTCGTACACGGCGGTCACCTGCGGCACGCCGACGCCGGCGACGACGCGGGTGGTGCAGATCGAGCCGGGGCCGACGCCGACCTTGACCGCGTCCGCTCCGGCCTCGATCAGTGCCTGCGCGCCCGAGCGCGTGGCGACGTTGCCGCCGATCACGTCGATCGACGCGAAGCTCGGGTCGGTCTTGATGCGGCGGATCATGTCGAGCACGCCGGCGGAATCGCCGTTGGCGGTGTCGACGACGATCACGTCGACGCCGGCGTCGCGCAGCGCCTCGGCGCGCTCCCAGGCGTCGCCGAAGAAGCCGATGGCGGCGCCGACCCGCAGGCGCCCCTCCTCGTCCTTCGTCGCGTTCGGGTACTTCTCCGTCTTCTCGAAGTCCTTGACGGTGATGAGGCCGGTCAGGCGCCCCGCCTCGTCGACGAGCGGCAGCTTCTCGATCTTGTGCTGGGCGAAGATCGCGATGGCGCTGTCGGGGTCGATGCCGACGGTGCCGGTGATGAGGGGCGTGCGCGTCATGACGTCGCGCACGAAGGTGGTGTCCTTCTCGAACGGCGAGACGAAGCGCATGTCACGGTTCGTGATGATGCCGACGAGCGTGCCGTCCGCCTCGACGACGGGCAGACCCGAGACGCGGAACTGACCGCAGAGCGCGTCGACCTCCGCCACCGTCGCGTCGGGAGTCGTCGTGACCGGGTTCGTGATCATGCCGGACTCGCTGCGCTTGACCTTGTCGACGTGCGCGGCCTGGTCGGCGATGGAGAGGTTGCGGTGCAGGATGCCGATACCGCCGTTGCGGGCCATGGCGATGGCCATGCGCGACTCGGTGACGCTGTCCATGGCTGCGGAGAGCAGGGGCGATGCGACCCGGATGCGGCGGGTGAGTCGCGTCGACGTGTCCGCCTCGCTCGGGATGACATCGGTGTGCCCGGGCAGGAGCATCACGTCGTCGTAGGTGAGTCCGACGAAGCCGAACGGGTCGTGCTGTTCCATGTATGCGCCCTCGGGGGTTGTGTCAGGGGTGGGGTGCCCGACGGTTCCCGGTGGGGGTGCGACGGGTGCTGACCATGCTAGCGCTCGCTCGCGCGCGAGTATTCCCGTGCGCGATCCGCGCGAGGGCGGTCGGCTTGCAGATACGGGGGCGGTCGTGGATGCTGAGTCGCACGCAGCCCGAGGGGACACCGACGTTCCCCCGAAACACATCGGAAATCAACCCGGGTTAGCGTGCTCCCGACACAGCAGCTGTCGGCACGCGCACCCGGTGATTTCCGGCGACCGCGGCCGGCACGATCCCGGAGGCCGAGCTTGCTCACTCGCTCACGACGACCCCGCAGACCACCGCTCCAAGCACTCCTCGCCCTCGGCGCGGGGCTGCTCTTCGCGGGGCTGCTCGGCGTCGCACCCGCCGCGGCGGCGACCGCCGAACCCGCACCGTCCGCATCCGCTCCCGCCGAGGGCACCGGCTTCTCCGTCGGCGGCACGATCGCCAACGGCGACGAGCCCGTCGAGGGCGCCGAGATCCTCGTGGAGGGCGACGGCTTCAGCGAGGTCGCGACCACCGACGACGAGGGCGTCTGGCGGGTGGAGGTGCCCGCCCAAGGCAGCTACACCTCGACGCTCGACGTCGACACGCTGCCCGAGGGGGTGGAGCCGCGCGACCCGGACAACGTGATGCGCACCTCGAATCTCAACACGACGCCGAACGCCAACGTGCTGTTCCCGATGGGCGAGAGCACCATCCAGGGCACCTCGATGTGGGACACGGTGCTCACGCGCCTCATCTACGGCATCAACTTCGGCCTCATGCTGGCGCTCGCCGCCATCGGCATCTCGCTGATCTTCGGCACCACCGGGCTCAACAACTTCGCCCACGGCGAGCTGCTGACCTTCGGCGCTCTCATCTCCTTCTTCCTCACCGCCGTGCTCGGCTGGTCGATCTGGGCGGCGATCGCGGTGACCCTCGTCGCCAGCGCGGCCTTCGGCTGGTTCCACGACGCGGCGATCTTCAAACCGCTGCGCAGGAGACGGGTCGGCCTCGTGCAGGCCATGATCGTCACCATCGGCCTCTCGATCGTGCTGCGCTACCTGTTCCTCATGATCTTCGGCGGCCGCACCGAGTTCATCCAGACCGGCTTCAACCAGGTCGTGCCGGTCGGCCCCGCCAACCTGCAGGCCTCGTCGCTGATCAGCATGGGCATCAGCGTCGTCGTGCTCGTCGCCGTCGCCCTCTTCCTCACGAAGACGCGCATCGGCAAGGCGACCCGCGCAGTCAGCGACAACGCGGCCCTCGCCGCGGCGAGCGGCATCGACGTCGACCGCATCATCCGCATCGTGTGGGTGCTCGGCGCGACGCTGACCGGCCTCTCGGGCATCCTCTACGGCGTGTTCCGCGGGGTCAGCTGGATCATGGGCTTCCAGATCCTGCTGCTGCTCTTCGCCGCGGTCACCCTCGGCGGCCTCGGCAGCGCCTTCGGCGCGCTCGTCGGCGCCATCATCATCGGCCTCATCACCGAGCTCTCGACGCTGTGGCTGCCCGCGGACCTCCGCTTCGCCACCGCGCTCATCATCCTCATCCTCATCCTGCTGCTGCGACCCCAGGGCATCCTGGGCCGCCGAGAGCGGATCGGCTAGGAGCGACCATGGACTTCCTCTTCGTACTCAACAACGCCCTCGGCGTCGCTCTCAGCCCCACGACCGCCGCGTACGCGCTCGCCGCCATCGGCATCGGCGTGCACTTCGGCTACGCGGGTCTGCTGAACTTCGGCCAGGCCGGCTTCATGGCCATCGGCGCCTACGCTTTCGGCATCACCACCCTCACGCTCGGGTTCCCGTTCCCGCTCGCCTTCCTGTCGGCGGTCGTCGCGAGCGTGGTCTTCGCGCTCATCCTCGGCATCCCGACGCTGCGGCTGCGGGCCGACTACCTGGCGATCGTCACGATCGCCTCGGCCGAGATCGTGCGCTACATCGTCTCGACGACGGGCCTGTCCGACGTGACCGGCGGCGCGAGCGGCCTGAGCGCCTTCGCGGGCAGCTTCCAGGCCATGAACCCACTGCCGGGCGGCAGCTACGGCTTCGGCCCGTGGACCTACTCCCGCGCCGAGTTCTGGGTGTTCCTCTGGGGCTGGGGCCTCGTCGCGATCGCCACCGTCGTCGTCTGGCTGCTCATGCGCTCCCCGTGGGGTCGCGTCGTCAAGGGCATCCGCGAGGACGAGGATGCGGTGCGCAGCCTCGGCAAGAACGTCTACGCCTACAAGATGCAGGCTCTCGTGCTGGGCGGCGTCTTCGGCTCGCTCGCCGGCGTGATCTTCATCCTGCCGCGGGCCATCCAGCCCACGAACTACGCCACGACGCTCACCTTCTTCACCTGGACGATCCTGCTGCTCGGCGGGGCCGCGACGGTCTTCGGGCCGATCATCGGCTCGATGATCTTCTGGGTGCTGCTGGTGCTCACCGAGGGCGTGATCGGCGGCCTCGTGCGCGCCGACATCATCACCTTCATCAGCACGACCCAGGCGGGCCAGATCCGCTTCGTGCTGCTCGGCCTGGCCCTGATCCTCTTGGTGGTCTTCAGACCGCAAGGCATCTTCGGCAACAAGAAGGAGCTGTCGTTCAATGTCTGAGCCGACCGTCGTCACGCATCCGCTGGTCGTGGGCCCCGTCGGCCCCGGCTGCAAGAAGGTCGACCCGATCGTGATCGCCGACGGCGTTGTGCGCCGCTTCGGCGGCAACACGGCCGTGCACGTCGAGCACGTGGAGGTGCCCCGCGGCAAGATCACCGCGCTGATCGGCCCGAACGGCGCCGGCAAGACCACCTTCTTCAACCTGCTCACCGGCTTCGACAAGCCGAACGAGGGCGACTGGAGCTTCAACGGCCAGAACCTCGGCAACGTGCCGGCGTTCAAGGTCGCCCGGCGCGGCATGGTGCGCACCTTCCAGCTCACCAAGTCGCTGGGCCGGCTCACCGTGCTGCAGAACATGCTGCTCGGCGCCACGAAGCAGCCGGGTGAGAACGTCTTCACCGCCCTGTTCAAGCCGCTCTGGAAGTCGCGCGAGGAGGAGATCACGACGCGCGCCGACGACCTGCTGGCCCGTTTCAAGCTCGACGCCAAGCGCGAGGACTACGCGGCCTCGCTCTCCGGCGGCCAGCGCAAGCTGCTCGAGATGGCCCGCGCCCTCATGAGCGAGCCCGAGCTGGTCATGCTCGACGAGCCCATGGCCGGCGTCAACCCGGCGCTCACGCAGTCGCTGCTCGGGCACATCAAGGAGCTGAAGAACGACGGCACCTCCGTGCTGTTCGTCGAGCACGACATGCACATGGTGCGCCACATCTCCGACTGGGTCATCGTGATGGCCGAAGGCAAGGTCGTGGCCGAGGGCCCGCCCGAGACGGTCATGGACGACCAGGCGGTGATCGACGCCTACCTCGGTGCGCACCACGACACCGACCTCGGCGACATGATCGAGCAGAAGAGCGTCGCGGAGCGCGCCCGCCGCGTCGAAGCCAAGGAAGCGAGCCTCGCCGATGACTGAGTCCACCGCCGCGCCGACCAAGGTCGTCCTGCGCACCGAAGACCTCGTCGCCGGCTACCTGCCCGGCGTCAACATCCTCAACGGCGCGAACGTCGATGTGCACGAGGGCGAGCTCATCGGCATCATCGGCCCGAACGGCGCCGGCAAGTCGACGCTGCTGAAGGCGATCTTCGGCCAGGTGGGCATCCGCAGCGGCGGCGTCTACCTGCAGGGCGAGGAGATCACCTCGCTCAAGGCCGACAAGCTCGTGACCAAGGGCGTCGGGATGGTGCCGCAGAACAACAACGTGTTCCCCACGCTCACCATCCAGGAGAACCTCGAGATGGGGCTCTACCAGCGCCCCAAGGTCTTCGCCGACCGCTTCGACTTCGTCGTGCAGCTCTTCCCCGAGCTCGCGAAGCGGCGCGCGCAGCGGGCCGGCTCGCTCTCGGGCGGCGAGCGCCAGATGGTCGCCATGAGCCGCGCGCTCATGATGGACCCCTCGGTGCTGCTGCTCGACGAGCCCAGCGCCGGCCTCTCGCCGGTGCGCCAGGACGAGACCTTCCTGCGGATCGCCCAGATCAACCGCGCCGGCGTCTCGGTGCTGATGGTCGAGCAGAACGCCCGCCGCTGCCTGCAGATCTGCGACCGCGGCTACGTGCTCGACCAGGGCCGCGACGCCCACACCGGCACCGGTCGCGAGCTGCTCAACGATCCCAAGGTCACCGAGCTCTACCTCGGCACGCTCGCGAAGGACGTCGACGCCGAGCGCGCCGCGGCCAAGGAGCCCTCCTCCGAGGTCTGATCCGCTCCATCCGCCCGAGGGCCGTCCCGCATCCCGCGGGGCGGCCCTCGGCCGTTCTCCGGCTCGCCGTCGCTACCGTGAGCGGATGGCGCCCTCCACGACGATCACGGATGACACGGTCGTCGGGCCGCACGGCCCGGTGCCGGTGCGCCGCTACTCCCCCGCTGCGGCGTCGAGCCCTCGGCTGCTCTGGGTGCACGGCGGCGCCTTCGTCTCGGGCGGGCTCGACCAGCGCGAGTCGCACGAGGTCGCGCTCGCCCTCTCCGCGCTCGGCACGCCCGTGACCACCGTGGACTACCGACTCGCCTCCACGCGCCTCTCTCGGCTGCTCAGGGGCGGTAGCGGGCCGGATGTGCGCTACCCCGTGCCCGCGGACGACGTGCTCGCCGTCGCACGGCACGAGCTGCGCGCCGGGCCGCTCGTCGTCGGCGGTGCGAGCGCCGGCGCCGCGCTGGCCGCTTCGGCGGCGCTGGCCCTCGCCGAGGACGGCACGCCCGCGACCGGCGCCGTGCTGGCCTACGGCATCCTGCACGCCGCGCTGCCGGCGGCCTCGCCCGAGGCGCGCCGCACCATCCGGCGCCGCGGGCTCCGGCGGGCGCTGCACGCGCCGATGACGGTGCGGCTGACGAATCGGCACTACGCGGGCGAGCGGATGCGGGAGCGCGCCGCGTTCCCGGGCGGGCATCCGCTCGACGGCTTCCCCGACGCCCTCGTGCTCGACGCGGACCGCGACGTGATGCGGGCCTCGGGCACCGCCTTCGCCGAGGAGCTCGCCGCGGCGGGCGTGCCGGTGGAGCACCGCGTCGCGCTCGGCGCCTCGCACGCCTTCCTGCACCGCCCGCGCGACTCCGCCTTCGCGCCGTCCATCGCGCTGATGGCCGGGTGGCTGCAGGAGCGCTGACGCGCCGCATCCGCTCGCACGCTGCTCGCGGAGGTGTGCGCGGGACCGCGGAACGGGGCCCCGCCCGAAGGCGGGACCCCGTCCCGATAGTGCTGGTCGCTGCTTAGAGCGAGCCCTCGACCGTGGTCTCGAGCGTGTACATGTTGTCGGCGCCGTAGCGGTAGATGCCGATCATGGCCTGCGTCGGGTCGCCGTTCTCGTCGAACTCGATCGGGCCGGAGGCGCCGTCGTAGTCGATGTCCTCACCGGCCTCGATGAGCGCGGCGCACTCGGCGAAGGTCGTGCACTTCGTGCCGCCCTCCGAGACCGACTGCAGGTTGTCCTTGACCGTCGCCGAGGCGTCGTCGCCGCCCTGCAGGGCCGCGAGGGCCGAGAGGATGACGGCGTCGTAGGACTCGGCCGCGTAGCTGAAGTCCTGCAGCGACGGGTCGATGGCGAGCAGGCGGTCGCGGAAGTCGCCCGCGGCCGGGTTGCCCGGCAGGGTGCCGGAGAGGCCCTCGGCGCTCACGTCGATGTCGTCGCCGAAGTTCGACAGGTTGCCGTCGACCAGGTAGACCGACTCCGCCGGGAACGACTCGTTGTTCAGCAGGATCGGCAGCATGGTCAGCGACTCCTGGAAGCCGATGAGCGCGATCGAGTCGACGCCCGCGGCGAGCACGGTGTCGATCTGCGACTGGAACGAGGTCTCGTTGAGGTTGTACGCGACCGACTCGGCGACCGTTCCGCCCGCAGCCTCGAAGGGCTCGCTGGTGTACTTGGCCAGGCCCTCGCCGTAGGCGTCGTTGACGTAGATGATGCCGAGGCTCGTGCCCCCGCTGGCGAGGATGTGGTTCGCCAGCGCGTCGCCCTGGATGACGTCGGAGGGCGCAGTGCGCCAGTAGAAGCCGCCGTCGGCGTAGGTGGTGAAGTCGGGCGAGGTGTTCGCCGGCGAGATCTGCACGACGCCCGCCGCGATGAGCTGGTCGACGAAGCTGAACGAGACGCCCGAGGAGGCCGCGCCGATGACGACGTCGGTGTCGAGGTCGACGAGCTCGGAGGCGGACTGCGAGGCGATGTCGGTCTCGCCGTCGCTCGAGTCGCGGTGCTCGACCGTGATCTCGAACGGAGCCTCGGCGAGGGTCGCGAAGTAGTCGTTGATCTCCTGCTCGGCGAGGTCGACGCCCGCGAACTCGGGCGGGCCGAGGAAGGCGAGGCTGCCGGTGATGGGGAGGATCGTGCCGACGCGCAGCACGCCGTCGGCGGTGGTGCCGTCGCCGGGGACGACCGCTTCCTTGGTCTCCTCGTCGGTGGGCTCTTCGCCGGACGACGCGCAGCCGCTGAGGACGAGTGCGCCGGCCGCGAGGAATGCGGCACCGGTGACGATCGCCTTGCGGGAGCGGGCCTTGGTGGAGGTGCTCATCGTGCTCCTATTGGTTCATCTGAAGGGGGGCGGCGGCTCTGCCTGCCCCCGCTGGTGAGTTGAACCTAGGGTGCGAAAGGTCTCGTCACAATACGCAGCCGTTACGGCCGTGTAACGCGGATCGATCGTTACCCGGCTGAGACCAAAGCCGGAGCGATCTGCTCGGTGCGCTGCGGGGCTCCGGCCGCGTCGTAGACGTGCACGCCGAAGGTGCCGCGGCGCGGATCGCCGGAGGCGTCGAGATCGAGCGGGCCGGAGAGGCCGTCGTAGTCGATGTCCTGCTCGTCGGCGAGCGCGGCGATGCAGGCGCCGAAGGACGTGCAGACCGCGGGGCCGCCGCCCGAGGCGTCGGCGAGCAGGGCGGCCACCGAGGCACCGCCGTCGTCCGCGGCCAGGATGGCGGCGAGCGCCGCCAGCACGACCGCGTCGTAGGTCTCGAGCGCCAGCGCGGTGCCGAGCACCGCCGGATCGGCCTGCTGCAGACGCTGCACGAAGGCGTCGTCGGGCTGGGCGCCGATCTGGATGCCGTGCGCGCCCTCGAGCGCGCCGCCTGCGACGAGCGGGCCGTAGTCGGCGAGGTTCTCGTTGGTGAACCAGAGCCGCTCCGCGTCGAGCCCCTCCGCGATCAGCGCCTGAGCGAGCGCGGCGGTCTGCTCGAGCTGGTCGCCACGGGTGGCGAGCACGACGTCGCTCGGCTCCTGCTCAGCGATCTGCGCCGCAAGCGCGGCCGAGTCGCCCTCGGGGTCGAACTCCAGCGAGGCCGCGAGCGTGCCGCCCTCGGCCTCGAGCGCGTGCGAGAGGCGCTCGTCGATGGCCGCACCGGTGCCGTCGCCGGCGTGCACGAGCACGACCTCCGGCCGTTCGCGCGCCTGCAGGATCAGCTGCGAGAGCGCGATGCCCTGCAGCCCGGCGGACGGCATCGTGCGAGCCAGCAGCCCGTCGTCGTCGAGCGCGGTCAGCTCGGGGTAGGAGGCGCCCGGGGTGATGACGGCGACGCCGGCCTCGACGGCGAGCGGCAGGACGCGCTCGACGAGCACCGAGGAGCTCGGGCCGACGACCACGTCGACCCCGCGCTCAGCGAGCTCGCCGAAGGCGGCCTCGACGCGCTCCTCGCCGGCATCGCCGCTGTCGCGGTGGAAGACCTCGACCGGGGCGCCGTTGACACCGCCCGCCTCGTTGATCTCGCGCACGGCGATCTCGACGGCCGCGACCATCGCCGGGCCGAGCACCGCCGTGCCACCGGTGGTCGGCAGCAGCGTGCCGATGCGCAGCACGCCGTCACCACTGGGGGCGGGCACGGTCGCGGTGGGCTCCGGCGTCGGATCGGGCTCGGGGGCCGCGGTGCAACCGGCGAGCACGGCGATGAGCAGCGCCGGCACGGCGGCGCGCAGGAGTCGATTCGAACGCGGCATGCGCAGACGGTCCTCTCGGAGGGGCGGGGTCTGCGTCAGGCTAGCGCGCATCCGCTCGCCCTCCCGGCAGGGCTCGAACCCCCAGAACGAGCGCGCCAGGAACGGCGAAGGGCCCGCAGGCGGGAAGCCTGCGGGCCCTTCGGCGAAGCGGATGCGTCAGCGGACGACGACCGCCAGCACGTCGCGAGCCGAGAGCACGAGGTAGTCGTCGAGACCGACCTTGATCTCGGTGCCGCCGTACTTGGCGTAGAGCACGCGGTCGCCGACGGCGACGTCGAGCGGCACGCGGTTGCCGTTGTCGTCGATGCGGCCGGGGCCCACGGCCACGACCTCGCCCTCCTGGGGCTTCTCCTTGGCGGTGTCGGGCAGGACCAGGCCCGAGGCCGTGGTCTGCTCGGCGTCGACCTGCTTGATGACGATGCGATCTTCGAGCGGCTTGATGGCGACCGACACGGTTGACCTCTTCTTTCTAGGGATCAAGAACTGGGTTGGCACGCCTCGCGGCGAGCCCTCGACCACCTTACGGAAGCACTGGCACTCGCGCAACGCGAGTGCCAGCGCATGACGCGGTGGGACGATGGACGGATGGATCGCGACGAACTGCTCGAGGTGCTCTCACCCGCCGGACTCCGGCTGCTCGACGAGCTGCCCCCCTACGAGTCCCAGACCGACGTGGTGCGCCTGGTCGGCGACCTCCGCCGCGCCGGGCACGCCCCGGGCACCGTCGCGGCCGTGCTCAGCCAGGCGAAGCTGCGCCGCAAGGCAATGGGCAAGTTCGGCCCCTTCGCCGAGCGGATGCTGTTCACCGAGGCCGGCCTCGAGCAGGCGACCCGCCTCCGGGTGGCCGCCCTGCACGCCGGCCGCTTCCGCGACGCCGGAGTGACCTCGGTCGCCGACCTCGGCTGCGGCATCGGTGCGGATGCGCTCGCGCTCGCGAGCCTGGACCTCGAGGTGCACGCGGTCGAGCGCGACGAGGTGACCGCAGCGATCGCCGCGTACAACCTCATGCCGTGGCCCAACGCGACGGTGTCGCAGGGCGATGCGCTCGCCCATCCGCTCTCCCCAGGTCAGGGCGTCTACCTCGACCCCGCACGGCGCACGGCGGGCACGCGCAACACGACGCGGGTCGCCGACCCGGCGGACTGGTCGCCCTCGCTCGTCGACGCGTTCGCGTTCGGCGCAGAGCGGCCGACCGGCGTGAAGCTCGGGCCGGGCGTCGACCGCGACCTGCTGCCCGAGGGCGCGGAGTGGCAGTGGGTGTCGGTCGACGGCGAGGTCGTCGAGGCTGGCGTCTGGTTCGGCGCCCTGGCCCGCGACGGCATCCGCCGCTCGGCGCTGGCGCTGCGCGACGGGGCCGCCGCCGAGCTGACCGGTGCGGCCGACGCCGAGGACGAGGCCGTCATCGGTCTCGGCCGGTACCTCTACGAGCCCGACGGCGCCGTGATCCGCGCGCGGCTGATCGGCGACCTCGCCCGCTCGCTCGGCGCCGGCATGCTGGCCGAGCGGATCGCGTACCTCAGCGCCGACGAGCTACGGCCGACCCCCTTCGCGCAGGCCTTCGAGGTGCTCGAGGAGCTGCCGTTCCAGGAGAAGGCGATCGCCAAGGCGCTCAGCGCCCGCGGCATCGGCCGCCTCGAGATCAAGAAGCGGGGAGCGGATGTGGACCCGGCCCGCCTGCGCACCGCGCTGAAGCCGAAGGGCCCCGAGGAGGGCACGCTCATCATCACGCGGGTCGGCGGACGGCACCGGGCGCTGCTGGCCCGACGGGCGTCGGCTCAGTAGGAGAAGGCGCCGCCGAAGCCCATGATGGCGAAGAACGCGATCGAGGCGATGAAGCCGAGCACCAGCAGTCCGACCGTGACGTAGCCGATGACGAGACCCGTGATCGCGAGGCCGCGTCCCTGCTCGCCGGTGCGCCTGATCTGGCCCAGCGCGATGTGCCCGATGACGATCCCGGTGATGCCGGGGACCAGGCCGATGACCGGCAGGACCAGCATGAGCACCCAGAGCACCGCGATCGAGCCGGAGGCGCAGAGCGCGACGATCGCCAGCGGGTTGGTGCGCGGCCTCGGCGGGCCGTACCCGGTGGGCGCGGGAGCGCCGTAGGGGCTCCCCTGCGGCTGCGGGGCGTACGGGTTCGGCGCCGCTGCGGGGAAGGACGCCGGTGCCTGCGCGGGGGGCGGGCCGTACGGGCTCGACTGCGGATCGGTCATCGTGCTGCTCCTCGAGATGGTGCGGTCATGACGACGGGCGCCGCTCCCGGAGGATGCGGCGCCCGTCGTCGGTCCGGGCTCAGTAGGACTCGTAGTAGCCCTCGCTGAAGCCCTCCTGGATCAGGAAGCCCCAGAACACGGCGAGCAGGATGAGCGCGATAATCCCGAGCGCGGTCAGCACGTATCCGGCGATCAGGCCACCGAGCGCCAGGCCGCGGCCGTTCTCACCGGTCTTCTTGATCTGGCTGAGCGCGATGTGGCCCGTGATGATGCCGACGATCGACGTGATGCCGAGGATCAGGCTCGAGAGCGAGGCCACGAGCGAGACGATCGCGAGGGTGTTGGTCTTCGGGCCCTGCTGCTGGTAGCCGTAGGCGGGAGCCGCGGCGTAGGGCTGCTCGGGCTGGGCGTAGGGGTTCTGCTGCGGTGCCCCGTACGGGTTCTGCGGCGCACCCGCGGGCGGCGCGGCGTTCGACGGGCTGTACGTCGGCGGGGTCGGAGCGTTCTGCTCCGGTCGCGGCTCGGACGGGGT
>Ga0265798_10004622_pt1 | contig 18896 bp, 18 predicted proteins | sample P3T30metagenome_FD_192430 | JGI IMG/M metagenome (GOLD analysis project Ga0265798, IMG submission 192430) | Plant litter microbial communities from East Loma Ridge, Irvine, California - P3 T30 | ecosystem: Environmental > Terrestrial > Plant litter > Unclassified | place: USA: California... | reverse complement strand
CCTTCCAACGCACCTGCCCCGCCTTTCGTCCCGCCCATCTCCAACCTCAACATTTGGAGCCACACAGTCCGCTCACCGCTCTCTGCTCTCCGCGACCAACGCCCATAACACTCCTTTTCTCTCCCATTAACACTTGTGAGTTGCTCTCTGACCATCCAATCTTTGCTCCCAGCCCTAATTTTACTCTTCAGCTTGACCGTCTCGCTTCTGCCATTTCAACCTTTAGCGACGCCCCATCCCGTCTTATTTGCGTTACTCTTGCGGCCTTGACGTTCCGACCCATCAATACGCTGGATTTTGGCTGCTGTGCGATCGAAGAAGAGTCTCACATGGTGACGACTGCCCCGGCCCTCTGAACCAACCCTCATTTTCTTGCATCTGATCCACCACGCCCCCTCCCTCAATCCTCACACGCAGCCCGATTTGCCAACGACAAATTTTCCCCATGTTGCAAGGTATCAGGGCATCGACGTTGACGATGCCTTCTTTCGGACATGACATGTCCTTGGCTGGCGTGCAAAAGGTGGAAGGTTACAGCGACGCGGATTCTTGGAACTGGCCGCAACAACCGACCGCGCATCAAGCCTCATATCCCACCATGTTCGACCCCTCGTTATATGCGAACTTTACACCTTCGATGCAACAACAACAGCAACAACAACAACAACACATTCGCCAACCAGTCCGCCATCACTCAATCGCCACCTCACGTGTCATCTCAACCGCTACAAACACCCCTCCGCCATCAAGACCGCAGGTTGCAGGCGCCATGGTCAAGGCGCAACCCGCCTTCAAACCCACATGGCAGGGCTTCCTCGACACTACCAAAGACGCCATGACTGTAGTAGAGGCTGCACTCCAAGGACGTCTTAGCCACATCAGCCGCCGACCTCACGACAAGGAGCGCGCAGAGATGCTTACCTCCGGAACTGTCTTGGTCTACGAAGAGAATGCTTCTGGCATCAAGCGCTGGACTGACGCCGTTCACTGGTCTCCCAGCCGCGTCATGAACAACTGCCTCATCTACCGACAACTCGTACGAGCATTGAAGCCTGAGGAGAAGAAGTCTGCTCTAAACCCATCGTGTGGCACCAAGCGGAAGCGAAAGGAGGGCAATGGACCAGCCAGGACCAAGACGGGTGAAGTTCTCGAGCACTCCGAGGACGAATACGAGAACCCCTCGTTCGATCCGTCTGCCGACGCCGACTCGATGAACAAGGTCTATGCCAACTTTGCCCAGAGTCTCACACCCGATCAACAAAGACGCTTCTGTGGCTCTCTCATTGACAGCTACGAGTTCAAGGAGGGCGGTCTGATGAAGAAGACCATCTCTGTCAAGTACCAGGGCACTCACCACCACGTCATCTCCTACTACAGCCTCGAAGACGTTGTTAGCGGGAAGCTCAAGCGACCATTCCAAGACCCAAAGCTAGCCGACGTACAACCCAGGCCGGAGCTTCTCAATGGCTGGAAGGTTAGCCTCGAAGATGAAGAGAGCAAGGACATGCCGCTTGTAGCGGGATACCCGCATCACATCCAACCGAGCCACGTACAGCACCATGTCATCGGTACCGTCACTCAAGCAGTTGGACCACAGGGCATAATCCAGACCCATGCCCCCCTTCACCTGACAGTCCCAGACTATTGGCACGGACCCCAAGTTTCCCAGTACGCTTCAAGCCACCACAGCCCACAGCACTACGCCGCTTCGCAACCTGCAGCATCCCAGTACTCAGCCGCACAGCCGAGCCAATACCCTGTTCAGCAGCCATCACCTCAACCGTACGCATCGCAGCAACACTATGCGCAACCCCCATCTCCTCAACCCTACTCTTCACCCCATACGGCAAGCCCGCAGTACGCCACACAAGCTGCTTCCACATCGCACTATGCGCCGCACTCACAGTCTGCCCGTCATTACTCATTCGACCAAAGCTCAGCTGCGCCAGCCGCGTCGTTTGCCCAGCACGCATCGGCCCAACAGTACCAAGCACCACAGCCTACCTCATACGCGATGGCACAGGCTGGCAGCTTCGAGGCGCACAGCCTGCCTGCACAGAGCTCACCAGCGGGCCAACAGCCAGGTCAGATTCCAGTGCCACAGCACGACCAGCAGAGGAGGGCGTCGGCACCTGTCGACCTGCAACCCTTTACTCAAACACAGTTCCCGTCAGCTCCCCATCCCCATTCATATTATGTCACCGATCAAAAGTACGTTCCAGAGCAAAAGTACACGTCAAACCCACACCAGGGCTATTAAAGCTCCTCTCTGAACGACGCGTTTGTTTAATACCGAAGCAAAAACAACCCAACACCACCTTTTAATCTGCAAGACGTTACACGATACACAGAGCATATGCGGGACATTCATGGCAGATGATTTGAATGCGATACCCCCTTAGTGGCATTTTCCTTTTGGCGAAGGCGGCAATTTCTCAACAATGGCATCTCAGCTTGCACACTGTCAACATTTCTTTCATTTCTATATTGGATTCTTGGCGTCTAGTGGTATCACTATAGGTTTGTTTTTGCGACCTCTGCACTTGTGTTTTCTTCAACCGCCAGTTTCCAGCGGCGGTCTTTCTCTTAAAAGCATTCTTTGATGTCTTGTACGCATGGCACCAACCATCATCTGGTCGCATCGCATTCGTCTTTTATTACCTGCATGTCTACATCAACATCTACTGCAATACCCTTGTACAAATATAATCCTTAACTATGTACCTACTTTTGCAGAAATGGCAATAGGCCAAAAGACCGCGCAAAAATCGGCGCGATGAAATCATTACCAAGGAATTCAATTCTTCCCACACGCATTTGTTGCCTATTCGGTCCTACACACTATATTCCTCGCATGATCAATACTTTCCAACCCTTGAACAACTAGAAACAAATGACTCAAAGGGTGGCCGGCCCAACACAGGCTTTCTCCTACAATGACATTCCACCACACCTGCTCGCCTTGCCTGACGAGTACGCTACGCCACCCACCGGTCATATCCCGTGCACGCCCCGCAAGCGAGCCAAGATTAACAAGCGAGCCCATGTCCCCAAAAAGGCCATCCTGCAAATCCTTCCATTGAATGCGCCGGTCGAACAAATCCTTGCAACATCTGCAATCGGGTATCGGTAGCTATCGGTAGGTGATCATGGCAATGGCAATGGCAACGGTTGCACTTGATTGGTCGCATCATTAACCCGCGTCCGCACTACTGCGTAATCCTAAATTTTTCTCTTCGACGCGCGATGCCCTCGATTCGCGAGGTCTTAGCACATAAGGGCTATATTCCTACATTCGTCCCACCCCGGGAGAGAGAGAAGAGAGAAAAGGTATTTACTTTCGGCGAACAAGGTAAATTGGGTCGAGGAGGAGAAGAAGAGGAAGAGGAAGAGAAAGAGAAAGAGAAAGAAAAGGGGGTATTTCTCGCAATGCGCAAAGCGTAAGGAAGCGCTGTATTTTTTTGGGGGGTGGGGGGGGGGGGTAACTCGAGAGACTCGAACAAGAGGGGGTGGGAAGAGAGAGGTGTTGTCCCTGCATGAACATGGAAGTTTGAATCACAGCGACAAGGCCTCTGCAAGTCGGGTTGTTTTTCATTGGAGTATTGTCAAGCCAAGACAACGGGTGGAGTAAAAAGTTGGAGTTGGTAACAAATGTTACATGGGAAAACAAGTGACGCGGAAGCAGGAAACAAACGAATCAACGAATAACCCCGCCCCATACTCAATCCCCAGCAGTATGGGGGGAAAAATCTACGCGACGCTTTAGCGCGACTGAGACAAACCCTTGCTGCTGGAGTTATTTGTTGGTATTATAGGCACCTATAGCATCTTGTGGGATGATGTTTTGGTGTTTCAACGGCATTTGTGTGAGGGGCGGGAGGGTTCCTGCTACATGGGGCTTACATGCATACTTGTATATGCATGGGAGTTTGTACTGGGTTAGCGCCATGCAGGTGGAAAAGCAGGTTTCTGAGCGAGTGCGTGTGTGTGTTCCTTTTTTGTACGTTCGTGCTCACCGGTCGGATCTCGAGGCGGGATTTCTGGATGTCGGGGATGTGGGACCCTTTGTGGGTAGGGGTTGGAGGCGGGGAAGCGGGATAGGGCAGATGGGGTGCAGATGGATGGATGTGGGTTGGTGGCATGCATGAGTTGTTGAGATCAACGTCTTTTCACCGGAAGAGAGTTATACGGATATAAACTGAGTGATGCGGGTTGTCGATTCAGGAGAGGCATTTTGCAATGCATGTGCAGTAAGGATTGGAAGTGGAGGTAAGGCGATATGGGCCGAGGACGGCAAGTGTAGACGGCATGGTCTATTTCTGGTTCGTGACGAGGTGATGGAGTAATAGAATACTCGTAATCATACTATCCTATAAGCGCCCTACCTAGACGGAAGAAGTTCACTGTGTATGGATTAGTCAAGACCCCTAGCCCTTTCCTTATCTGATGATAATCTTGTACCCATCGCTGGCCAACTGCCGATACAACAGGCGAGGCTATTCGCTTTTACCTTCGTTACCCATTTATAAAAACAAAGGCCAAGGAAATCAATTTAATAGGTGGATCAAATCCTCCCGTCTCTTACTGGTCGATCTTCTCGCTCTATCTGAATGCGTTAATTCTCCGTCACACACTTGCTGTATGTAGTAATAGAGGCTCAGCTTCTGGCAGGACTAGCGTGACGCGACTTGAGGCGCATGCATGTCGCATATAGCACGTACCTGTCCCTCCTTCTCTTTCCATTTTTCCGCGGACTCTCAAGCCACAAGATACGAGATACCTTGCATAATCGAAAAGTCCGAAAGCCCGGAATTCCGGTACACCATGAAGCAGTGCTGGGGTGGATGAAGGTCTCATATTGCATATGTTGGGGTTGAGCTTGCTCGTCTTGGGGCGCTGATGCAAAACACGTGTCTAGAGTTGCGAAATGGACAGGGGAGGGGGGGGGTGCGGAAGATGTGATGTGGCGCTTATGTGGGACGACGAGTCATGATTGAATAGTTTGTTTTGCCCGACCGGATAGAGAGTGGTACAGTATGATGGGGGCGGAGAATTCGGGATCTAGGATGATGCTGAAGCTATTACAGGGAACTTGGTAGTTCGGGTCGCGCAGTACAGCATCACGTGAGATGGGCATTGTTCGCTTCTTCTTGCCTGCTTGCCTCACACTTTCAATCACTATTTTATCACAACAACACAATTTTGCTTGTACGTTCTTGCCTCACTTTTCCCACCCTGGACTCATCACAATGCGTCTCGCTTGGCCATGGTTGCCTCACTTTCACCCGCGTATCACGCTAGCTCTTTCATGCGAACACCCTCCAAAGGTAATAAGTTCCCAACTTCCCGGGGACACTTAGTCGGAAGAGGCAATGGATATATTTGCTCATGCATTGCTCGCGGGATGCTTCCACTGCTGGTACGATATGTAAGCCTGGAAGCCTGAGACGCCGAGGCCAAGGATACCGATGATTACAGCGATGAAGACGCCAATCATTGTCGCCATGAGCATGTACCTTGCACCGCTCTTTCTTTCAAACCAGCTTTCCAGTCGTGTTCTGGGTCTTGGGTTTTGCATTTCGTCATACAACTCGGCCAGTCGACTTCCGAAGTAAGGAAACGACGGCTTTGGGTCTTCTTGATCACGATGACTCAGCGCTTCAAACCTCAGCAGATCTTTGTCGAAACCGTGTTTGGTAACTAGAGACGAGAGAAGAGCCTGTGAATCGCGATCTGGGGGAAACAAGACGTTATGGATCGTGTCGAACACCTCGAGGATTAGTTCCCGCGGAAGTAGGCAACCATCAGGATCTCTCTCGATTTCCGATAGTGTCTCTTTCAACATTGCCGTGCAGTGGAAAACTTGCAATATGCGTCTCTTGCGATCGAATGATAGATGACTCCGAAGATCTGTCGTGGCTTCCAAATCGATTCCAAGGACCCTTCTCAGCTGTTTCACACTCAGAGCAGCCGCAACCTCTGGCCAATCAGGGTACTTCTTTTCGGATCTGATGAATGAATGTTGGTCTTTAGGAAACGCTTCCTCCACAAAGACTTTCGCAGATACTGCATTACGCCATGGAATTGATGAGGACCCGTCTTCTAGAAGAGCAATGTGCTCATGCGATATTCCGCAATTAACAGAAAACAAAATGCTGGCCCCAAGGTTCATTGCTCGAGCCTGGTCGGAAGTGCCTGGGAGATCAGTGTTGCTGGTAATTCCCCTCGTGAAGTGAGCCTCCATGAGTTGTTCTCGGGTATCATGTGGTCGGTTCTGAATGAGATGAATCACATCTCGAAGGTCGGCATGCGAACTCAAGGCTGGCCTTGAGGTATACATCTCCGGGACGTATGCAGCTGTCAAAGTTCTGTAACGATCCCAGAAGGTATGCAGTCGCTCGGCTCGGCTCCAAGGGCACCTGGTATTGAGACATGTTGATTTACCGGTGCAATCGCCGCACAGATTCCAACGCCACAGACACTTGCTCAAGTCTTGGAGTTCATCGTCTGAAATGTCTCGCAAAAGAAAAAATGCCATCTCGAATGTCGCTGCAGATATGAAGTGGTTGAACGTCGTCACATTACTACCCGAGGTCCTTCCGGGTAATATTCTGGGGGCCGCCCCAATCCTCTCACAGAATCCTGAGGCTGAGTATAAGCGGATAAGCGATTTAGCGACTTTATTGGGTGCCACAACTGCAATCTGCGTCCGCACTCAATTTACAACCCAATAACCGTCAAGTCGCCTCGCTTGCCCAGACTTATACGCATGCACATCGCCCCAATGACAAAAGTTGAGCATAACTCACCGGTTGCGGGGTAGCTATCAGATCTATCAGCTGGCAACAGACATACCAACAACACCTCTTTCTCAAGTTCGCGATCGTGTGAAGTTGACACCATCCTCTCCAGGTGTGTGGTGTAAGATGGAGAGCCCAACTCCTGCCCACCTACCCTTACAACAGCCCCCGACTCACCATCCAACGATGTTACACACTTCTAGATATGCGAAACCAAATACATACGAAACCTCAGTTGCCAGTGGCCCTGGAAGCAACTTAGCTAGTGCCATCCACTCCAGGCGTTCGAGAGCACAGCCCACAGTCGAAAGCCCCGATATTGTGGGACCTGTGCAGACCGCTTCAGAACCAACAGAAGATCGATCTGCGCGTCCAGCGGCAAATTTCATGACTAGCGACTCCGAAGGTACAAGGACTACACCACAGCCTCCCATAACAAGAGGAAAGCTACCTGCACACCACGAAACCATTCAAGGAATGCATAGATTTGAACGAGCCGTAAGCGACGAAACACATAGACGTTTTCAATACGTGATACAACGACTCAACGAACCTTTGGCTTCGCACTTACGTAAAAGCCGTCACGAATATCGGCCCACAGCCATGAGATTGATGTTTCTTGGTCACGATGGAAACTCGGCCCGACCGTGGGTTGTTGTGCTCTGTCCAGAGCGGGTTAAAAGGAGAGCGGAGAGATTTTTCAAAAAAGATATGGTACGACGTGTCCTTCAATCTGATGAGTCTGGAACAGAGAGCTTTCAAGTGGCAGTTGTGGGCCATGCCCCTCGACCAAGAGGCTCAACCAACCCCACGATATCAGTGGCGCATCCGTCTTCAGGTAAAAGAGGTATTTGGCCTACGAAAATCAGATCTAGCTATGATGGGAGTGATCATTATGCTACTGTGGGCGGTTTCCTTGTGGCTACAAATTACGATGGTGTACACTACGTGTATTGGTTGACCACCAATCATGGGATTACTCCCATAACACGTGATGCCCCATCAGCGAAGAACTTTTGGGGCAACAATTATTTCTCTGGCCCAAGCTCGAGCGATTCAGAGGATGAGGCGCACACAGACGACAGAAGCGATACCAATAGTGAGAAAGAGGCTGTATTTGGTGGACCCAGTGAATCGGAAGGAGATTTGGTCTGGTTAAAGACAGGACGCTTATCGGACGTCTCGTTCTCTCGCGTGGCTCTCGACGGAGACTGGGCACTCATCGAAGAAATGAATGACGAGAACCTTTGTTTATTCACCTCCGGAAGAAATTTCGGGACTGTGCTTGGAACTGTAGGCGAAGAGCAGGCTCTCAGTATTGGTGTCGGTGATCCTTGGGAAGACAAATGGTCCGAGACCAACTGTCGTCTTTCTGAAACCAGTTCCATGATCATCACACCATCCGGACATAATTTTGTGCCAGCTCATATACTTCTTCCGGGTAAGTGCATAGAGAAACTGTAACCAATATCAACATACTGACAGGGATTTCACATTTAGATGATGGGTTTGCTATCCAAAATGGCGATTCTGGTACCTGGGTCGTTTCCAAACGTTGGGACTCTGAACTCCTTCCCATGATCACCGTATACGGTCAGATCATCGCCGATGACATCTTTGGCGACATTTACATGATTCCTATGAGCAAAATAATAGAAGACATGGAAAAATTACTCGATGCTACAGTTACTCTGCCTCGGTCCTCACAAGAGCTTCAGAAAGCACTTCTCACTCAGATTTACAGCGAACAATGGCAGTCTCAGGCTCGACTAAGAAACGCAAGTCCGAGTCTCTCTCCATCCTCTGCATACGATCATGGTTCGAATTTCAACCAAAACAAGCACTACCCTGGTAACGCAGTGGTTACGGTGGGAAATAAAAGCAGTGAACCACGTAACAGCCCGGTCTTCCGTATCGTTTCATACCAGAAGGAGAATTCTAAATCTCCGGAACCAGAATTGGAACAAGGTCATGATTTTAAAAAGGCTCCGATACAAGAACCTTTGACAGAAAGCGAAGATCCAAGATCGAGGCAAATAAACAACACAGAAGATTACTGGAACACTCACCATTGGGACGAAAATCTTGTAGTCGACTCAGGTCTTGCTACCCGGTATGGCGAACATGCCCGGTATGACGAACATAAATCCGGAGCTAGCATGTATCAGCAGTCAGCTGAGATGATGGAAACCGTATACCCAGACGCAGAATACCTCTGGTCCACATATTCCGCCGTGCCCGCCGATGACAACGTAGATGTACCCTTTAACGACGAAAAAGACGACGAAGCCATGGATATTGTAGAGCACTCAGACAGAGGTATGATAATCCAATCATCAACCAACATTGTGCAAAGCGCATCACCATCTACACCATGGCGTTCAGCGGAGCATCCACGTACTCCAGACATAACCCCAGCATCTCCCCAACGCTCAACTTCCCGCCTACCAAGGAGAAGACCGCACAAAAGTCCGCGATCCCGAACGGCTGCTCAGTCAAGAACAGCTCCGTATTCACGACCCGCGTCACGTTCACACGTCTTCTCGTATTCTCAGACACCGCCGCCGCCAGCAGCATCGTCGGCAGGGTCAAAGAAGCGGGCGTGATGGAGTAAGAGGCAATGGATGAGATATGTTGATGCAAAAATATCCTTTGCTGAGTGTTTTTTTTTTCGTAATCGTCATCGGTGATTATTCAGAGGGGGTGGGGATTGCCAAATCGTATACATGTTAAACCAGCGTCTTCTTTCACATATTTTTGTCTAAGTTAAACAAATAACTTTTCCTCGAATTTTCACTATAATCTTGTAACGCGTGATTGCCCTGCATAACATCATTAACTAACATCACAACATCACAACATCATCACATTACATCATGTCATACACACACACACAACAGCTGAACGATCTACACATCATCATCGTCTTCACATGCATTCCGCTACTAACCACCAGACATCGTCTCCATTTCCACCGGCCATTACTAAGCCGAAAAGGTAAGCCCAGCTGACATGGGGGGTATCATTTTTCCGCCTTTCTCTCGCACTCTGTCCATAGCCCATCCCGTTCCATGCCCATTCCCAACCTTGAGACGCCATCGCTATGCTGAACAGAAAAATAAAAGCAAAACACATAAATCTCATATAATACAGCCCCACACTTTCACTTCACTCACGTCTTCACTGTACTGCTCCAAGGACCTCTAGTCTGAAAGCTCGATAGCGTCGTCTTCGGTGGCACCGGGTTGCATGCCGTTGGTGGTGGTATTGTTAATGTCATCGTCCTCTTCATCTTCTTCGGAACCATCCTCCTCCTCCTCCTCCTCGTCTTCATCTTCGTCGTAGCTCTCTTGGACAGAATCTTCGAGTTCCTCGTCCTCGTCCTCGTCGCCGTCAGAGCCTGCATCTTCTTCCATGTTGTTGTCATTGTAGTCTAGGACTTCATCTTCATCCAGCATCTCCGAGTCTGCATCTTCGGCATCCTGGTTGCAGGTTTGCTGCTGCTGAGATGCATACTGGGTATTTGTGTAGAACTCGAGGTTGACGTCCTGGCTATACTGCTGTATTTCGTTGTCGTTCATGGCTGGCTTGGAGTCTTCGGCATCCACGTCAATGACTTCTATGTCACTGCCCTCCGATGCGTCGTTGGTGTACTGGTCTGGGGTGTAGCTCGAAACCTGAGCTGGCTGCATCTGAGAGTACGAGTCGAATGTGTTGGTTGGCGACGAGAGATAGCCACACATTGGATCCAACTGCGGCGGCGCATATGCCTGGTATTTTGTGATGGGCGATGAGATAGCCAAAGGTTCCGTACTAGCAGGCCGGGTGCTTGCAGGCGACTTGCTCAAGCCTTGCTCTATCCTCCAGGCGCGAATCGCGTCTGCGCCCTGGCCAAAGAGATGGCGGGGTACAAACCGGCTTGGGCGGTCCCAGTATGCGGGACGGTTCTTGGTCGATGCCGTAGGGCCGATGCTGTTACCGAATGTGGAAGTTTGACTTTGTGACGCGGAAAAGCCTAGGTTAGGGACGCTACGGCTCCAGTCGTGTTGTACCTGTCGAGTCGTGTCGCGATTGGATATGAGATCCTTGGCGCGTGCGATGAGTGGACTGGTGTATTCGTCGAGGAGTCCAGATCTGTACAGGGGCGAGGCACCGTTTGTGTAAGGCGGCGGCATTCCTACCTTTGCCTCGGCAATGCTTCGTCGAGCTCGTTCAATAATGCTTGTCGAGTCATTGAATGACGAACGTCCATACGCAGAGACCGCCCCATTGAATGACGAAGAGGGTGACGTCCCAGACCTCGAACTTCTAAAAGACTGTTTGATGGCTGCAGCACGAGCCTGCTGCTCTTCCTCCATGGTTTTCGGTGGAACTGACGCTTGATCCTCTAACGCGGGGGGTGACGCTGCTAACTTGAGGCGCTTTGGCTCGATCGGCTTTGGCTTCTCTTCATCAGATGATGTGAAGTCAAAGCTGCGTTTTCGATGCTTGCTAGGATCAATGCCCCGAGCTCGCAGTCTGAACCAGTCGGTCTCAGTTCGGTCCACAGGTGCATATTGAGCAGCTTTGAGATAAGCCTGCGAGTAGCCAAGAGCCGAAGTGTTGTTGGTGCTAATGCTCGCGTCAAAAGGAACTTTGGGAGTCTTTTCAGCTCCGAGTCTAGATGTGTCCAACATTGTGCCCTGCTCCGTGTCACCATTCATCTTAGAGGCCTGGGCCTTGTAGCGCTGCTCTGTGCGTTTAGCACGTCGTGAGTTCGAGGATGTAACAGACTGCTGTGAAGCCAAGTGTCTATCCGGCTGGGAAGTCGCTGGCGCCTTGCGGTTTGTCGAGGACGGCTGTACAGGTGAGTGCGCAGGTGTAGGCGCATCGACTACCTCCTCTTCCACCGCCAAGGCCTGGGTTCGTTGCTGCTTCCATCGTTTTCTCCTCTCGCGAGCCTTGTCCAACCTCTTCTTCTTCTGCATCGCCACCATAATCTTAGCCAAGGCCGCCCGCTTCAGGTCCTTCAAATAAGCCTCATACTTTTGCTCCACAGATGCCACCCTCTTCTCCATCTCCAACTCCTTTGCAACTTCCTCCGCAATGTTATCGGCTGCATTCTCTACCCACTGCAAAATAAGTCCCTCCCTAGAATTGAACATGAGATCCTCAGTGATTGCAAGCAATGCTGCGTCCTTCTCTCGTATCCGTGCTGTCCGCGCCTGCTCTTCTTGTGCCTGACGTTGCTTTGCGTGCCTTACCAATTCTTCCTGTTGCTCGCGTGCCTTACGCTCTCGATCAGCCTGCTCTTGACGTTGGCGTGCTGCCACAGCTTCTGCTTCTCTCCGTTGTTCCTCCTCTTTGGCCTGCTTTGCTCGCTGCGCTGCCTGAACACGTTGCCGTGCTTCCTCCTTTAGTCGTTTCTCGTCAGCATCGCGTTTATCCTGCTCTATCTTCTGTCTATCAGCATCTTGTGTAGACGTGTCTTGAAGGGGCGTAGTTGCTGGTGTGAAGGAGAACCCAGACTGCGAGGTCCCTTGTGAGGGTGTGGCATTGAGGGCCGCTCCAGGCAGCTTGAAAGTAGGAGCTGGTTTGGGTGTCGCCGTAGCTGCATTTACTTTTGGATCTTCGATCGGTGCTTGAGCCTGAGGGTTTACAAAACCTCCAAATGCAAATGGACTGCCTGAAGTCACAGGAGTTGTGGACTGAGGCAGTGAAGCGCTGTTGTTCTGCAAGAAAGGACTACCATCAAGCGAAGGTGTAGATTGAGTCTGCGCAGTGCTGGTACTCTGCAGGAAAAAATTACCGGTAGGGGCAGGAGTTGCAGACTGAGTGTGTGCAGTGCTGCTGTTCTGCAGGAAGAAATTTCCCACGGGCGCAGATGCTGTAGACTGAGGTGACCCATCGTTACTCCTTTCGAAAGGATTTACGGTGGGTACGACCGTAGTAGACGGAGACTGTGTATTGTTGCTGTTCTTCAGGAAAGGATTGACTCCGGGCTCGGTCGGCGTGGACTTGAATGGTATGAAAGGATTCACGTTTGTATTCGTAGATGACGCAAATTTGAGATCGTTCTTGGACGCATCGAACACGCCTGGCTGGATGCCTTTCCCAAAGGGATTTGTATTTTCGACCGGAATACCGTTAGATTGAAACGGGGAGGCATTTGGGTTAAAGCCAAAGGCCAGACCGCTTACGGAAGAGTTCGCCCCATTCGACTGTTGGCCAAAGCCGTTGGAAGTCTCTGGAACGAACAACGATGTCTCTTGGGCTGGGTTGTTGTTTGGCATAACACCACTCGTAGCCTCCCGTACTGTCATGCCTGCAATGACAGTTGAAAGTGGCCGGTCAAAACGCTTAGGTTCAACAATCGTTGCTGAGAAGAACTGGGGTTTGACATCAGCCTTGGCCAAGACATGCGCTTTCCTCTCGTAGAATCGTTGCTTTATGTCCATGTAGGTCGCTCCCGATTCGTCCACTTGGAATACAAAGCCATGGGCCTCACAGAATTTTACGGCTTCCTCGTCGGTGTCCATACCAAGCACTTCTCTGAGCTTGCCGGTTGTCCAGTCAGTGACGTCGCGTTGATGCCGGTAGAGGCCGAGGCGATAGACGCGCCAGACTGCGTCGAGCACAACATGGCGGACCCTGTTGAAGGATATGGCGGCTGCGCATGCCATCAGATACGATACCCGAGGCGACTTGATGAAGTCCCAAAACTTTTTCCAGTTGGATTGGCACTGAATGAAGTTTTTGGAGCCCCTATGGATGATGATGGACTTGAGAAGGCGGAAGATCTCTAGGGCAGTTTGGATTCGTGGATTGTATTTGAGGTCGTTTGGCAGATGGTGCAGTTCATTCTCCAGCGCAGTGTTGGCGTAGATGGGGGCCAGAATAAGACGGTATGCCCAGAACTCGGCCTCGTTCGCGGATATGATGCCGGCGCGCCGGTTATCCACATACCGCTCTTTCAGTGAGATCAAGGTCTGGTTTAGTTGCTCGACATCTTGCTGGTGGGAATAATCGTCCTTGGTACTCCGAGCCATGTGGTGGGCTGACAACATGTAGAAGCGGGCGCTGTACTCGAGCGATGTGAGCAGTATGGCAATGTCATGCCTGTTTTCGATGCGCTGCGTTCGCAGGTCTTTTCGAACGGCTCGTGTGCGGTCCCAGAGCCATGAGTGAAGGAACTGAAAATCGTCCTCATCTAGGCGTCCATACAAGTATTTGAGGGTTTTAAGGCAGGTGGCTGGATTTCGAATCTCAGAGACTAGCTCTACGTCCATGCCTGCGGCCGAACGTGCGTATGCCTTGACCATGCGCGATTCGTCTGCTTTACGCTGATTGCGTGAGGGAAGGTGTTGGGTTTCGGGCGTCTGCGCATGTTAGTTGATGAAAATGTACAAAAAAAGGTGCAGAACTTACGCATTCGGGCGCCTTGACATCTAGCTCAACGATGCGACGCACGCGCTCGTATTCCGGGCACATCTCCTGGCAGAGTCCGTACAGCTTGACCGAGTCGGCCAGGCGCATCTGGCCATCCGGGTTCATGAGACCATCCTTGACAAACTTGGCGCGTATCTTGGGGCGTTGTGCTTTGATCTGTGCGTATCAGTACTGATTCGCCGGACGGGTATTGCTGACCTTACGTGTTGTAGTCGCTTTTGGTACTCGTGGGGAGCGAGATTGGGCGCGGGTGAATCGATGGCAGCGGAAGCATCCCTAAAGGTGTATTGTTAGAATAGGCCGCGAGCGGCCATGGAAGGCCGTTGTCTGGCATGTATCGCAACCATAGTCGTCATCGTTGTCTTCGTCCTCTTCATCTGGTGTGCATCCGCCGGTCAAGGCTTCCTTGGACCGCGCGCGACCTGGACTAGAATCAGGAGCAAAGGAGCAGCTAGGAGACTTACGAATTGCTGGGGCTGTCCCGCGCATTCGAGCTGCTGCCGTTTTGCCGTCCCTGGCTACGTGGTGTGTAGACAGCTTGGGTTGGGCGTTCCTCGTTTTGCGCGTGGTTCCTTCCGCGTCCGCGACTCGCATTGGGCGTGCTGCCGCCGTGTCCGCCGCGTCTGCGGTCGCCTCCTCTCCCTCCACGCGGTGCTGCCATGGCCGCGACGCTATCACGGAACGTGTTAGTGAGCAGTCCCCGGGCAAAGTTGGTGTCAGTGTCACAGTTCGGTCCTGGCGATGGTCCAGCTGTCGGATGCGAGCGAGGTCCAAATTTCGGGCGGGTGGCTGCTGGCCGAGTCGAGTTGAAAGCGACTGGCGGGCGCTGCTCGATTGCAACAAAGGCCCATTGGAGTCGCGAACAAGAACAAGAGTTGCAATGAGCTCAGAGAGGGCCTGTGCTGGGACGCGGCACTAGCGCCTTGGCATAGCTATTGGCTAGTCTACTTAGTAAGGTCACCGCCGCATCATCACCACCCCGTTCCCTCGGAGCTGCCACTGATTCACAACTGACACGCAATCCATTTGGCGGGCACTGTTGTGTTGAATGTAACAAATCCGAAATGTTATTGGCTAATACTGAGAGACACCATGTGTCTTTTCTAGCTACCAGTATCTGCCTGTGCCTTTCGACAGACTAGGCCGAATCGTCGACGTCTCAGAAGCCTTCTGGACTGTCACAGTCGCGCCTAACGTCCAGCATACGTGTCGCGGGCACGGCGCGGTGAGAAAGCCATTCATTCCTCCTACCTCTTTCCATGCTCCCATCTCCGAGCACCACCCTTCCCAGATTATGAAAAAAACGCCGTTTAGCAAAGATAATGCCATGCCAACCAAATAAAAAACGTCGCTATCCTAATTAAACGCTTCACAAGGTAGCCAAAACTTTTGTACCAAGGTCGTTGTAATGCAGTCATAAGCGGCGTGACGTCGTATGGGGTATATCGCAAGACACGGACGACGGAGAAATTTCGTGAACCAAATCAAGTGCCAGCGAGTGTGGGTGCCGAAGCAACTAGCATGGGACAAGACGAGATGAGACCCAGTCGCTGTGCTGAACGGTAGCTTGGCAAGCGTGAACGCGATAGAAGGCGAAGAAAAAAAAGAAGAAGAGAAAGTCTTGGTCATAAGTCGTCAGGCCGTATTACGCAGACAAAGATATCGAGATGAAAGAAAGTAAACGAAAATCCGAGATGTGCGCACTATGGCACGAGAGATTAGTGGTGAGATGTCTGTTGGTGACAACTAATGTTGGCATCAAGTGGCAGACCATGGAAGGAGCTGAGATTTGAAGGCGCAGGGGTGAAGTCGTAGGTGTATGGATAATCCAGAGAATACAGCATATTGAAAGCGTGCAGCGAGTGTTCGTATGCTGGCGGCGAGACTGGGACGAAGGCAGACTGCATGCTAGGAAATGAGCTTCCGTTCTGATGCAACTGCACGTTGTGGTTGTAGTTGTGGTGAGTAGACGGGTACTGTAGTGGGTTGCTAGCGAGGGTACTCTGAAGCTGAGCTTGGCCGTGATATAATGCAGAGCTAGCACCATTGACATCCAAGTCCATGTCATCTGCCAGGGGCAGTGCATGGTTCGACTGTCCAAATGACGTACTAGGCGTGGCAGTACAGCTATACGCAAGGCTATCCGGCTGGGGTGGTTCTTGTGCAGGCACGGGAACGGATGCATCCTGTCGTGACGCTGGTGGATTGGAATTGCGGCATATCTGTATGTCTTGCTCATATTGCGGGCACGAGGGAGTGACGGTGTCGTCAACCTCAGTCTCGTCCGCAGAAGCGTCCACGTCGGACTTGATACGAGGGGTTGTAGTAGCCATGCCCGTCTGCTGACGTTTCCTGGGGGCAAGGGCTTGACGCGGCGGTCGTGTAAGTGGCTGCCAACTTACTTCCCCACCCATTCCGATACTGGTGTTTCCGCAGTCTTGAGATTGACGGACATGGTCCTCATGTTTCTGGGCAATCTCAAACAGGCTGGGCAGGATCTCATTCAGGGCTCGTTGCTGCATTATTTTGCTAAAGCCAGAGCCCTTGGAAGAGGAAAACTGGTCTGACGGCGTGGTCTCGACAGCGTATTGGGCTGTGCGCCGAAGCCTCGTGACCCAGGAGCGCTTGCGCTTAACTGCGTCAATGGGACGGTGCTGCAGCAAAAGATCAACGGCCAACTCCAAGAGACCTGCGGGAAGTCAGTTGCTAGCCAGCTTCGAGCTTCGTGTGAGTGGCGGCTTACACTCCTTGTCAAGATGCGAGGGCTCTTGGTAGGGAACGCCACCGGGCCACCAGGGCGGGGTAGAGCCAGGCGGCTGCTCCCTAGGCAACATCTTGTGGTAGCGGCCATACATCCTCAGCCGTTTGGGCTCCCGTAGCTTGAGCCATGCAGTCACGATAGGCCGTACTGGCTTGGTGGTGAGCTCGTCGAGGCGACGGCGGAAGAACAACTTTAACTGATCGAAGTCACCAATGTGGAAGTGGTGGACTGTGTCGCTTGAAATCTCGACGTCTCTAGGGCCATGCTGGTCCTCGTTGTCATCTTCGCTTGAATCCCGGACTATGGCTCGAGTCCTCTTGCGCTTCCTAGTACGCTGGGTAGCTTTGGACGAGACTGGGCCGATTAGCAAGAAGCAAGCACATTGCAAACGAACGTTTCTTCGTACCTGGTGTATGGGCCGTCGGCAACTGGCAGGCCGGCAATGAAGCGGGTGGGGGCGAGGGCGTAGTGCTGGGTGCAGTGCTGGGAAGGCCCTGCGCCTGTTCTGTGCCGTTCCACAGATGCTCGAAGCCAGGAATCGGCTTGTATGTCACCTCCTCGCGGCCATCGGGCGCAATAACCTTCCACCGACCCTGCACAATGGGCGTTTCGAGGGCAATGTCGTCTTCTGCCTCGTCGAGCTTGTTGGGGGCATGGGCCACGTGCGAGCATGTTGCCTGGAAGCATCAGCATATATGTCCATTGTTATTGCTGGCCCGGATCCCGGCTGCTTGGGCAAGAGCGGCCGCTAGAGTACGGTAGGTAGGTAGGTACGGGTACAAGTATCCGTACTCCGCCGACGACACCTAAACACAAGAGACTCTTCTACTCACAACTGACGCTTGAGACGCTGGGACACCGGCCTGCGCCCACGCATCTTCGTCCCGTTCGCTCTTGGTCGCCGTGTTTTTGTTGATCCTTATTGCCTGCCGATCCTTTCTGCGACGAGGTGCCGGGACCACGGGCCGCCATTTCGCCATTGTGATTGGGTACAAGTAGTATATGGTGTAAGTGCTGTCGGTAGCACCGCAGTCGAGAATGAGCTGAATAAAACAACGTCAGACACCATCTTGTGCGCACCTGGAGCCAACAATTGAACGGAAATGGTAACCTGACAAAAGCCATTTCCACATGACTCGTCGCCCAACAATGGCTCTGCCGCCCACTTTGCTTAGACTCTGGCGTACCTACTGTAGAATGTGCTCACCTGATGGAGAACAATGTGGTCAGCACCCCACTCGCTGGACAAGAGTGAGATACCCCCTCTCTGCTTGACACGTTGAAGAGCTGCGGTTTCGAGGATTGGCTCGAGTGCAAGCTGCACGTATGTCTGATGGCGTTAAGAAAGCGACTCGTGACAAGCCCTACCAGCCACACTGACGACAACTCGAGGGAGTAGCTAGCCGAGAAAAGCTGCTGTCGAAGACGGTTCGTGGTACACGGGTCTGACCGGCCGGGGCGTGTTAATGCTGCAAACTATATCAGAGCCGCAGTGTCAAGGAGGACAGCAACAATAGGACCGAATATATTGACCAGGTCAGCCAGGTTTTAAAGCAAGCCTCGTTCGTTGTGACAAGGCGACTCGTATCCTACTGCATCTACCCTCCACAACTCAACTCTTCCACTTGGCACCAGGACCACACCCCAGCCCGGCAGACTGGCAAGCAAACGACCAAGGAATATCCCATGACACGATCATCCGTGGGCGTCAAATCGGGTATTCTGACAGTCGTTGAGTGATAGGAAGCTGGAATCCCGTATGCATGCATGGGTCAGGCCAAGGGGACAGGCACCTACTCACATCTTCCGCTTCCCCTACCGCGCGCTTTACCCCTTCTGGCCCTCCCGTGTTTCGTAGAATTGATGAGAGGCAGGCACCACAGGAGTCCTAGCCATTTTGGCTGATC
>Ga0265798_10004621_pt1 | contig 18896 bp, 21 predicted proteins | sample P3T30metagenome_FD_192430 | JGI IMG/M metagenome (GOLD analysis project Ga0265798, IMG submission 192430) | Plant litter microbial communities from East Loma Ridge, Irvine, California - P3 T30 | ecosystem: Environmental > Terrestrial > Plant litter > Unclassified | place: USA: California... | reverse complement strand
TATACCGCCTAATTGAGACTCCACACGCGTACGCGACCATGACTACATCTCACCGCTGGGTACATTCTTCGTGGGATGGCTCTATGCACTAGACGAACCACCGCTAAAGAACTCTTCAAATCGACTCTTGCCCTTCAGCTGCTCAATCTCCCTCTGCAACACATCGATCCGATAATTCTTAAACGCCTTCTCAATCCTCTCCTTGCTGGCCGGGTCTTTGGTCACGGTCCTTGCTGCGCTTGCTGTACCTGTCAAAAGACCCAGTTCGCCTCCAAGGAAGAGACCGCCAGCAGAAAAGAGAAAGTAGGTCGCTGCATCACCCCAGCGCGAAGGTCCGGAGATCTGTGCTGTGATGTCTGGAACAGGCTCGGTACGGCCGTCAGCGAAGCGTACTTCTACAGGCTTCTCCGCGGCGCGGAAAGCTTTGAAGTACGCAAGGCGCATGCTTCGCAGCCGATATGCTGTGTAGATTCCTAGACCCAGTCCGACTGCTGACGCGAAACCAGCGTGCATCGACGCCTTTCCACCTGCGCTTTTGAGTACTTCGCGGTCTTGTTGGTTGAGACTATCTTGAATAAGCTATCGCCAATCGACGCGCAAATCTGGCGCTACTTACTCATGTTGCAGGTGCTCCTCTGCCAGCTGACGGAGATCTTTCGACCTACGGTCACGGAATGCTGCTAGTGACTCAGCCATGTTATCTGTCCGGGTAATCGTAGATATAGAAAGCTTGATGGTAGGAACAGATGAGGTTAGGTGGCTGACAATTGCTGGCACTCGAGGGCCCTTTTAACTGAATTTTGTAGTTCATGATAAGTTCGTGATGCTTCTAGTCGCAACGATGACATCATGCGGACATCGCGGAATCTAACCGGGAAAGCTCCAACAACACGCGGGCACGTGGAATGACAGACAGACAGGCCGAGAACCTGGTTCACTTCAATTCAGGGTCCAGAGACCAAGCCATGCTACGTATAACCAGAAAAACAAACTTGCTATGCTCGTCATGCTTCCGTCAAACGCCTTGCTCAGAAGAGCTCGTAAACGCCGTGGGACCATCAGAGGTCGCCTAAGGATATCGCCCGTTCAAATGTTCAGCCTCGAAAACAGGAAGATGCTCTATAGTTTGGGCTTGACTTCTGGTTCTGCAGCACTGGCTTCTTGGTTCCGAGTGACGTTACCGGTGCCTGCGCCTTCTCCAAAGAAGATGACCTCGACGGTCAAGTCGTCCCTGTATCGTCGCGAAAAGGGGCTGGGGAGGGTGAGGAGAGCACTTAGTTGATCCTGATCCTTTCCGCCAAGTGCATTCCGAACAAGATGCGTAGCTGCGTTCTTGTCTTCAACCACGAAGCGCTCGTTCAGGCTAGTCTTGGTACCCCACTGTTGTTGACGGATTGGTGCACGTTGACCCTCTCCCTTCTCCGCTGCCTTCTGCTCGACAGGCAATTGCTTTTGTGTGGACCACCAGCTCTTGAGCCAGGACTGAGTCTGTGAACCTTGACTGGCCGGGTTACCCTGAGCGTCGAGCCACTGACCAACTAAGCCTACGACCTCCTCGTTGGTAAGCATCTCCCATAGACCATCAGTAGCCATGACGACGAAATCACCCTTTTCCGGCTCTACCCTGGTAGTTGTAATGACCGGCTCGGCAGTGACGTATGGAGGAGTCTTGAGTAGTGTTGAAGGCGATCGCGAAAAGTAAGACTTCTTGAGCTCGGCGTTGGTCTCGGCGGACCACTTGTAGGATGCATCGCCAAACGCCCGGGATGGCTCCAGTCCACCTAGAATGCGACCGTTCCGGACCACGTTGGGCTCACCCGGATGCTCTCGACGCAACCGCTCAGCCTCACTTGTAGTTCCACCGGTCTGATCTTCAGACAGGGGAGTCACGGTCCACTTGCCATTGGGCCCTCGTCGGCCCAGAATCGCGCGAGAATCACCCGTGCAAGCGACTCGCAGGAGTTTGGATCGGCTGTCGTAGAAGGAGAGGAGTGCGCAGGAACCGGAAAGAGCGGGGGCCAGCAGCTCAGCAGCAGCAATCTTGGATTGAGCCTTCCGGACCTTCTTGACAGACTCGTGTACGATCTCGTTGTCTAGTTTGGTGAAGCCGGTCTTGATGGCGCGGTCGATAGCATCGGGGCTCGGGAAGTGGAGCGCAGGGTCCTCGACGGCCGACTTGTAGGTCGTGTTGAGCTCGCGTGCGACGTAGGAGATGAGGGTCTGACGAAGCTTGGCTGAGGTAACCCAGCCACTGTGGAGGTTAGCACTGGCGAGACATGCGACCACGATCGACACCTACCTGTGTCCGTCGAAAACGCCCCAGAACATCCAGTCGCTAGCCGAGGCGCCATTGTCCGTGGCTGCCAGGTTCGATGGTACCTCGATGATCTTTTCGGCATGGTCGTCTTCGATGGGGGAGTTGCTGGGAATCTGCACCACGTCGTACCGCACAACGCCCTGCCCTCTGCCCACGAGCCACGACTCCTCGTTCTTCCTCAGCTTGGCTGTGGCTTGGTCGGGGTCCAGCATCTCCAGCACCTTCCTGCCGTAGTCATCCGTCTCTTTCGAGATGGGCCCAGTGATGGTTCCTGTGTAGAGCTCGCCGGGACCAACGACCAGTGCCTTGCGCGCGGGCTCGCTGCTTCGGGCGCTGGTCAGGTTCCTGGCTTGGTCGGCGGGGGACTGCGCGTGTCCTGTAGAGGATTTGTCGTTGTAAGCGTAGAAGGCACCCGAGGCGACAGCGGCAGCCACTAACGCACCTGTGAGGGCGCGGAACTGCATCGACGACGCGAGGACGATGGGCGAGGTGCGCTGGCGGTAGTGATGGTGAGCCCGGAAGCCTAGGCCATTGCTCGGCGCAAAGACGCCGACACGGCTGCGGGCAAGCTTACGCAGGCACGGGCGACGTGCAGAGCGAAGCACTTGGAAGGCAGCCCGCATCTGGCAGGTGGGGTGAAGGGGATTGGGAGTGAGGTTGGCAGCAACAGTAGTCCACGGGTGAAATCATGGTGCAGGCTGGGAGAACGCCTAGTCCAAGCGCTTAAAGCGGGGACCCAATCATCCCCTGCGAACAATCTAAACCACTACGACGTCATCACGTTACCCCAAACACTTAATTTTCGACACTCCAAAATGTCTTCACGAGCGTTGCGGCGGGCCCAGCGAGAGCTTGAAGAGAAGCAGATACAGGAACAACTTGCCCAAGATGACCAAAACGAGGAAGAGTCGGAGCCTGAGGTAGCCCCCAAGACAAAGGCGAAACCCAGCCTGTTTGCTATGTTGGGCGATGGTGGCGACCAAGATGAACAAGACGAAGAGGATGAAGGAACAGATCAAGACGCCGCGCGCAAGGCCGAAGATTCCGATGATGACGCGGAGGTCGAGCCTATGCCTGCATCGAAACCCTCAAAGAAGAGCAAGAAGAAGAAAAAGAAGGCCAAAGCCAAGGGCAAAGCTGCAGAGGCTGACAAGCCCTCCGCCTCTACCACAGGAAAGTCAGATCTTGATGAGATTGATCGGGCATTGCTTGCCCTCAACCTCTCTATGAACAGCCAAACGGGACCTGGGTCAGATCAACACGACCCCATTAGCGAAGAGAAGAAGCAACTCTTCTCTGTGCTGAGTGTGGACACGCAACATTTACATGCCGCAAACGAGATGAAGAGGCTCTTCGGTCGAGCCGCTGTGCAAAGTGCCGAAGACGAGGCGCGGCCTCGACAACGTGGTCAACAAGGTGGCATCGCTGCTGCAATTGCAGGACGTAACGCTCCTGGCAATCGCAACCTCGCATCGTTGGGACTTCGACGGAACATCTTCATCCAAGGTAAAGAGGAGTGGCCACGAGCTACATCTGGCGGCCTCGGCATGGAAATTGTCGAGAAACGAGCGGATGGCACTGTCGAATACAGATTCTTTCACAACAACATGTATCAAGATGTTCAGCGGCAGTTCCAGATTTGTGTCGCAAGTATGGATTCTGAGCGTATGATCCAACTCTTGCACCACAACCGTAAGTTGAGCCACTTTTCATGTCATATAGAGTACTAACGTCATTCACAGCCTTCCACATCTCCACTCTGCTTCAAGTCTCAGAGATCGCTAAGCAACAGCGAGAACCTGCTGCTGCGTCCGAGATGTTGGAGCGCGCTCTCTTTACTTTTGGGCGCTCCGTACATTCTACCTTCTCTGCGAACCTGGCGGCTGGTAAAGCCCGGTTGGACTTTCGCCGTCCAGAAAACCGCGAGTTCTGGCTTGCGGTATGGCGCTACATCAATACATTGGGTGTTCGTGCGACGTGGCGAACATCGTTCGAGTGGGCTAAGATGCTACTTGCAATGGACCCTGAGAATGATCCTTACTGTCTTCGACTCCTCATCGATCAACTAGCCTTGAGAGGGCGAGAACCGGGCGCCTTAGTCAACCTGGTCGAAGCAGACTACCTCCAGCGGCAGTGGAAGGTTCCACCGAATCTCGCTTTCAGCATTGCGCTTGCTCACGATCGCATTAAACAGCCACAGAAAGCACGCTCAACATTGCGCAACGCAATCAAAGAATATCCATGGCTAGCAGCGCGGCTGTGCAAGGAGCTGGACATTTCCCCGATACCAAAACCTGTGTGGGGAAAGGAGCCAAACGGCGAGTATCAAGAGCTGCTATGTCAGCTGTATGTACCCAAGGCCAAAGACCTGTGGAACAACACCGAAGGGACGACTTTGCTAGTGGAGATGTGCTACGCTTTTGAAGAAGAGCTGGGAGCAGGAGAGGATCCATACTGGCTTGCGCAGATACCAGAGACGGACCTTGCTCGACATGTCATCCTTTCGGATAACCAAACGCTTATGGCCCTTCTTGACCCTCGCGTCAAGTCCAAATTCACATCCGTTTCCGATCCACTAGCTCCCGATGACAATATAGCGTCGTACGATGCTTCTGTAGCTGGGCGCCCTCATGACCCCGCCTTACGAGAACGGCTGCTCGCCGAACTTGAGCAGTTTCGATCCTACTTTGAACGCATAGGGATAGATGGGCTTATGCGGCAAGGTGAGGACAATCAAGGTTTGGTACGGGCGTTGGAAGCAGCGGGCAGCAACATAGAGGAATTTGAGGAGAACACACGACGCTTTCTAGTTCTACGACGGAGGTTGGATCAAGAAGGCGTGCAAATAGTATTCGACGAGCAAGCAGCTGATGGCAATGGCACTGGCTCGGAAACGGATGAGTAGCGCTGAAGAGTCATTGTGCGCACTGTGCGACCTGGTCAACGGGAACGCATCATAGCAAACGCGTCTCATGTCACAGAATGACGCTGGATACTTGGAAGTAGAGTTTGCTGCCCAGGCGACACATGATGCCTAATCTGATGGAATCATGGATCTCATGTCTTGATAGTAATGCGTGATATTACATGTGCAGCCCCACGCGTCGTCTGCAAGGGTGCATACATGCAGAGCTTCCCTGTACAGGCGACGCGGCATCTGAAACACATGGGACTCTGGAGTAATAGAGTCAAATCAGAGTCAGCCACGTCCGTGCTTGGGTGCGCTAAGAAAGTTGAGACCCTCGTGGCGCTCATGACAGTGACGTACCCAAGGTTTGTTTATAGATGCAGGCTGAGGTGCTGCATCTCCGCATAAGCCGCACCGCACCGCCTCAGGCCGTCCATCGACCCTTTCCACTACATGTATATTGTCCGCACGTGCTCTTATACCTGATTCGCCCTCGGTTCCTTCCTACTGCCAGCGGCAAACCTGACTGAAGCTTGCCAGCCCCCTCACTCGTCGCCATGAGCGGCGTGCGTGCCCACATCGCCAGTCGGCTGCGCAGCTCCTCGCTCTCCGCAGTACCCCCACCACAGCACAGTTCCAACTACTCACCAGACCTGGCCAAGATCGCTGCTTCCGTTCTCTACCGGTCGCCGCTGCCTTCGCAAGAGGGAAGGCCCGTCTTCATCCTCAACGCCGCCGCTCTCCCCGACTCGCACGAAGCCGACTACGACTCCCTGCTACCCTATGTCCTTGCGCGCCTGCCCGAGGAAGACGAACTGCTGAAGGGATTCGAATACGAGGTCGTTTTCTTTGCCGGCGATGGCGATGGCTCAGCGACAAACAAGAAGCACCGGCCTGGCTGGGGCTGGTTTCTGCAAGCGTACCATGTCCTGTCCAGGGCCATGCGCAAGAGGCTCCAGCGCCTGTACATTGTGCACGAGAAGGCTTGGGTACGGATACTGACCGAGATATTCTCTACCATTGTCAGCCCCAAGTTCAGGAGAAAGATCTATCATCGTGCGTATCCACAACCCCGCAGCGCGGAGCAATGCTGACTCCTTCTAGTATCCAACCTCACGCAACTTGCCCGCGAAATCCAAATCGAGAACCTGCTTATCCCTCCTTCGACCTATCTTGCCGACCGTCGCGTGTGCGAACACATCTCTGCTTTCAATGGCAGCGGGAAACGAGCATTTGGCGCCCGCGCCCCTTTCCCCACAGGCAGTAATGGCAAGACACGCTTTCCACGCGTGCTGCGAGAGACGACCAGCTTCGTGCTCATGGAGCAGAACATTACCTCGGAAGGCCTGTTCCGCGTACCACCACATTCAAGGCTGCGCGATGCCTTGAAGGAAGCATACGATAGGGGCCAAAAATACATCATCTGGAAGGACAACGAGGTGACACTGCCTGTACCACCCTACCCACACGCCCAGCATCAAGAGGAGATACTAGCTGAGGTGGCCCCCACCGACGCATACTCGGTCTTCATGGCAGCAGCTCTGATCAAAGCATGGTATGCATCGCTACGCCAGCCCATCTTCCCAACCGACTCATATCGGGACCTGAAGCGACTCTATGGCGACAGCCAGGAGATTCTTGAACTCGACAAACTGACCGACCTGTTCTCGCCAACTTCGGAGTGGTCCCTGCTACCTGGCATATCCCGCGAGATCCTATGCAGGCATCTTCTGCCTCTCATGAGTGCCATCGCCGCACGACAAGAAGAAAACAAGATGACGGCCGAAAACCTCGCTGTTTGCTTTGCACCTGGATTACTGTGTGGACCTGATCAGCTTGAAGACGCCAAAATGTCCTCGATAATTAGAAGGATCTTCACCCAGGCGGTCGACATGTGGACCGAGGGGCTTAGAGAAGCATGCGGGCAGAAGGAGGAGGCTTTCTACAATGAGCTCGAGCTACCCAAAGACGAGAACGACTGGGAGGACCCGGCGGATGCGAAGCGTGATTCTGCAGATAGCAAAGGCTCATTGGAAGATCAGATGAGCGGTATAACGCTACTCGACAATGAGAAGATGCCTACCTATCACGAACCACAGGAAACACAAGGCGAGGCGTTACCGCCTCCTCTGCCTCCACGCTCACGCGCACCGTCGGCCAAATCTTCTGCCGATTCTGTTCAGCGGAAACCTGCACCGCCCCTTTCAGTACCACCTCGCTACTCTACTGTCATATCCGACGCGCCTGAAGACGTCGCCGAGTCACCCATAACTTACGCTGCTACTACTGATGGCTTCGCCCCACCCCGAAACGACGACAACCGTATCGGCCAACCCCCTAATGTACCACCGCGATGGAGTGCACAAACGGATGAGAAGAAGTCTGGTACGAGCAATCCAGTTCCAGTCCTTCCTATGTCAGCATCTACTCGCGCACAAGAAGATGCGCCATTTTCTCACGTTTCTTCTACTACTACTGCTACTCCTCCTACTGTTGCGCCTAGACTCAACATTCCTAAGAGGAAAACCCTGACTGCGATGCAGATTGACAATGTCTCCAAGGCCGTCGTCGCACAGGATGAAGCTCACAAACACCCCATGGGCGGTATGGCGCTTCCGGGTCTTACAGGTAATTACTACAGCAACAACTCTATTGCGAAAAGAGGTCCATCCTCAACATACGCAGCGAGCGAGGGCGTGAGTTCGCCTCAGTTGACCTCTCCCCAAAGCGCAGTCTCTGCACCAGCGTCAGAACCTGCCTTTCGCCGTCCAAGCATTCCATTCTCCGCAACATCATCAACAACAAGCCGTAGTCCCAGCATCAACTCACTCGCCCGACCCGTATACCCGGTGACGCCTCAAGTTCCCATTATCAACACACCTACCAAAGCATCCACGCTCCCCATTCCAGCTGCTGCGCCCCGTCTGCGTACCCCGAGTCCAAGCCTCATGCAACGCATGCCCAGCTTCGAGAACTTCGCCAAAGATCAATCTAAGAAAGATGACGCAGACGCCGAGACTGGGGTTGCAAGAGGCCGAACATTGAAGCCAAAGAAAATGAACCTTAAAAAGCAGTCTGTCGAAGACCTGAGGCGCTTGTACGAAGAACGTGCTGGGACTGCTAGTGTGCTTGTCCAGACTGCAAAGCAAAAGGGTGTTTGAGTGCGTTGCTGGTTTTCAGGGTGAGGTGTAATGTTGAGTCAATGTCGCCGGCGTGCTGCATACTTTGCCGTTAATTAGGCCTGTATATTTTTCCCCGGCTTTTCCTTCATTTAGATCTATACCCTCTCATATCTCAGCATTTCAACTATATTACCTACACATGTCTCTATGTAGCTGCAATGTGTTTAATACAGACATTCATGTTCTTGTGCCTCTTTATTTTTCTGCGCGCATGCATCAATGAGACAGGTTATGATGGCAGGTACATGGAATGGACCTTGGATACACAGAACACATGACGTTTGCCTACTATTGCTAGTTTCTACCTTGCACATCCGTACGAGCTCTCAGTCCACCGACCATGAACGCCTTCATTGAGAAAATGCACTCGTCGTTCGGTACCCGTACGCCTTAGCCCCGCTAAATGATGCCGCTATGCAACGCCACTCGGAATCCATCAAGCCTCAAATGTATGAGCTTGTTCCGATAAAGTTCACCGAAACAACTGCTGCATCAAATGAAAAATGCTCCCATCCGCAATTTTGAAACTATCCACCTGTCAACTCATCGGTCCTTGGTTTCCGTTCGTGTTCTGCCACCATCCCGGGTCGTATTCTTCCTGCGCATGGTGGTGCCCCTCATGTGTAGTTTGCGGGTAGCTCGCATGTTCTGTCGGCTGCACGTAGCTCCCTCGGTGTGCATACCCAGTGTCTGCCTGGCTATGCGGGTTGCCGTATACACTGCCTCCAATATTGTGATTGAAGCCGTTGATATGGCTCGATCGCCAGTCCTCGCTAATCTTGAAACCATCCCGACCAAGACGATCACCTACGTCTGTGTTGTGGAGAACACTCTCCAGGCCCATCGGACTTATTTGCTGATAAGTGTGACGTGGCAGAATCGGTCCTGGTACTCCAGGAATAGGGTTCCAAAACATGGATTCTGCCGTATCGGTAGATGGAGATGTCATTGCCGTAGACATGTTGGGGGCGGATGACATGGGCTGCGAGTACTGATACGTCGGTAAAGCCATTCCTGTATTGTAATTATGATGGGTGGGTGTGTGCCCTACAACAGGTGATGGTTGGTGTTGGCTCGATACCACACTACTCGGCCTCGAATTGGCGGGATGTGTAGCCAATTGCAACCCTGGTTGAGGAGCAAACATCGACAGGCTCTCCCTCCTCTGAGTAATAGGTGGATGGAGACGGCCAGGTCCTATCCGATTGCCGGTAATAGTTGTTGTATTGGGAGGTATCATAAGAGGATCTGTCGGAGGACTGATAGTACCTTGGGGCTTGTTGGGATCACTTGTCGGTATCAACGAGGAGTTGCCTAATTCTTCAGGAAAGGGCAACTTCCACGTCTTCGCCAGGGTGTATATGACGCGGAAACTCCTCGCCCCGAAATAGTGACATTCGTGAAGATCGTCTAGGCCCTGCATGCCTTCGATGAGGTTTTGGCGAGAAATGCTGTTATCCTTTGAATATAGCAAGTGCACAACACATACAGTGAGTAGTACGTGTGGTATGAGCAGGTGAGCTTGACGAAAGTCGTAGAACTGCCGGTAGATCCGGACAAGTTCAGACACTTTGTTGGCCGCATCTACGCAGATGTCGCGGGGGCGTATATCGGAATGAATAAGATCGACTTTGAGCAGAGGCCGGAAAAGGTGCACGATGATGGTCCAGTAAAGCATGCTACGTGTAGTGTCAGTTCTGTTCGCAAAGTAAGCATGGATGTTCAGACATACTGTAGTACCAAGATGTGTGGCTCGGGTTCCTTCTTTCCTTCCAGGCTTATCAAAGCTGGCAGTTTTCTATACCAGGCTTGGTATTTATGATAAAAATCAAGCAATTTACTGCTCGTAAGTCGCTCTTTTGGCGCAAAGAACATGTGGTTGTTGTCATTGACGAGCTCCGCGAGCGATGTGAATTCCTGGAGGAACATGCGAATGGTTACGACTCCGCCTCCTGCGATTTGTGAGGGGGCGGGATAAGCCTCAGGAAGGTCAGACGTCTCTTCCAGCATAGGCTTTTCGAGAGTAATGGCAGCTCGAGGAAGCTGAGATATGCGGCCAGTAACGATCGTCCAGATTCTGCGTCGAGTTAGCCCAGTCGGGGTAAAAGTAGCCAAGTTAACTCACGTATCCACAGTGAAGCAGCCCCAGAATGTGACCTTTCTCACTTCGATCTCACTTGGTGTCAAGCCAAGCGCAGAATTGGCGCCATAGTTCAAGTGCAAACCCAGCTCAACACACATACGAAGACACCTTCCCATGTAGGAAAAGCCTGAACTTTCTCTCCCTGTACTCGGCTCACGCATCGACATAATGCAGAGCGCCTGAACAGTCGTCAGGCTCGGGGTTTCATCTTCGAACAGAAGTCGCCTAGCCTCGGCAAAGAAGTGATCGCCTGCAGTACGGAAGTTGTCAGGATCCGTGCGACCTGCAGGGTCTTCTGTGAGATGACATGCATATGCGCATATAGCATTGACCAGTAGAGAGCAGCAATACTTGTCGCGTCCCGCTCTGAAGTCCTTGTAAAAGCACTCTCGGCTGAAGAGCACGTAGAAGGGATGACTCCAGGTGAAATAGAGGTCAAGCAGCGTCTCAACAAAAGCCAGGTCATCGGTTACGTTGGTCCATGTTGACCCTTGACGCTCTGGCTTCACGCTGTTGGTACGCAGCCGCCCGCCACCGAAATCTTCATCTTCGGGTACCAGGCCTAGGCTTGCAGAATGTCCAAAGTGTCTGCTCTGGCCAGTGGATGTAACAGATGGCTTCCCAAGCAGCACACTAAGATCTGACTCGAGGCTTTGAACGTCAACGGGCTCGCTCTGCGTCAGCGTCACGTTCTTGCGCCATGTTTCAGCTAGGGAGGTGATGTCGAGGCTGGGGTCTCTTCGAATATGATTGAGAAATTCTTGGACATGCTCCTCAGGTAGACGTCTCAACGAATTGACAATAAATTCGGCGCTCGAGGCATTCTCAGGGCTGGAGGCGGCGACAAGGGAGGCGTCGCGCTTGATCCCAGTATTGTTTGCGATCGTCGGAGTAGCCTTAGTGCGACGACTCTCGCTCTCAGCATCGTAATGACATTCAGTCTTGTAGACGGCAGTGCAAGTCGCGCACACGGGTGTACCACCGTCACACTGTAGATGAGGTGTCAGCAGGAGGGCACTTGGCGAGGGACCGGGAAAGTTGCCCGGAGAATGGCCCAAACAAGAGTTGCGGATAATCCTCGCTGGTGACGAGCCTTCCGCGGAGGCGAATCTCCAGCATCGGGCCAGATGTAGGAGCTCAATGTGGAATCGGTGCATGCAGTGGGAAGATTGATGCTTACTTTGGACTTGCGTTTCCGGCAGGGCACACAGGCCGACTGGACACAGCGCCGCTTACTGGCTTTTGTGTCCTGCGCCTGTGAGTTATCTTGGTCGTCTCTGTTGTTGGAAGAGGTGGCAGTAGCGGCGCGGGCCATGGTTGATCACGAGGGGAATGAAGAGGCAGTCCGCGCGGGCTCCGAGGACGAGTTAGTTATTCCATTCTCTGGGCCGGGTAGGAAAGTAATATGATTAGCCACCAATGTCGAGGGAGAAGAACAGCGGGCTCGGATTAGGTAGCTGTGACGTTGGCGCCCGTCGCGACGTTCAACGTGCCTGCCTTAGTTTGCGTTCGGCAAGATCAAAGCCCATGGATGATTTTCGGTATGGTGGCAAACGCAGAGGCGGCATCCAAAAGGATCGATGCGCGACCACGACGAAGAGGCTCGATTGGCCTGGTATCGGATCTAGATTGGGAGTTAAACGCCTACTGCAGTAGCCGATGGGCTGTAACAGATGTATAGGTCGCGTCCGACAGGCTGTGCCGCACGTGGGAATTCGAATCGAGGTCCCGGAGACATGGGTCAGCTGACATGTCCGGACGCGAGGGGCCTTTGCGGAGATAGAAGCGAACTTGGGACGACTCTATCGGTGGAGCCTGGTTTCGGGTACCGCAGCATCTGCTTGCGACAGGACAGAGTTTTTTGGAGCACCACCAGCATCAACGACTAGCTTCGGCATGGCGCACCGAGCTGGACGAATTTGCCATGGCTATCTTCACACGGATGATGCAAGGCGACACACATGCTTGTGCGCGATCTCGATGTCGGTCAGACAAGGGAGCGACACTGACAAGAGCTGCTTGTAGGCAAGAGGATAGACTGGAGGAAGAGGGGTTCGCGGAGCGTGTCCTATGTCATGTTGGCTCGCGGCTGCAAGCGAAGGGATCTCCAACAGCCAGGGTTCTTGCTTTTGGTGGAGGGGAAGGCCCGATAGCATCCGCTGCCAATGCATCCTCCTGGCCCTCCGGTCACCTCTTCTTACAGTGTGGCGACTCTGCCGGCCCCTACACTGGCTTCCGCGAGGCTGGAAGTCCTTGCCGGTGAACATCGGCCTCTCAATGGGTAAAGACACCAGGTGGCGGTGCCTATTACCACTCTATCGGAACGTCTCGACTAGTCTACAGCTGCATGCATTATCCTACAGTCTACCGATAAGATGCACGTCACGAAGATCGAGATTTGGTTCTACACTTTTGCCCATTCGGATCGCATGTGAACTATTCGTCTCGCCGACTGTTCTGTCAGCTCGGCCGAGGGTGGTAGACAAGTTTGTATGATCATGGATAGCATCTGAACTGGTTCTCGCTGCTGAACTTGCTGTATTCCGACTCGGAATGACTTTGAGCCTTTGAGCCCATCTGTGGATCCTGATCCTGTAGAGTCGTGGCTCTTTTATCTATACATCAAGTCTAATAACTTTCATCCATCTCGGCGCAAAAACCTCGTACACTTGCAGCTGGCGCCTTAACTCCCGTTATACCCGACTTACATCATCCGGCCTATCAAGCGCCATTGACGGGTTGAACGCCCTTTAGCGGTGGAAGCAAGCTCCTCGCGCCTTGTCTAGCCTGCTGGGCTAGTACAGCATCCATGATGACCAATGCAGCCATCATCTCGACAATAGGCACTGCACGGGGCACTACACAAGGATCGTGCCTGCCTTTGGCCTCCAACACTCCTTCTTCCTGGTCGTATGTGACTGTAGACTGCGCCTGTCCAATTGTCGCTGCCGGCTTGAAAGCTACGTTGAAGTAGATGGGCGCGCCATTGGTGATACCCCCCTGGATACCGCCCGAGTTGTTGGTCTTGGTGGTGAGCTTGGGTTTTGAGCGGTACTTGCTTGCATCGGGGTTTTCGCCTGCCGGGACAGCAGGAGCTTTGACGAACGCGTCATTGTGAATTGAGCCCGGTAGTTGTGCGCCTCCGAAGCCGGATCCGATTTCAAAACCCTTGGTTGCGGGAATCGACAGCATAGCGTGTCCCAGCTTGGCCTCCAGCTTGTCAAAACATGGCTCTCCCAAGCCTGTCGGGCAACCTCTTATTACGCAAGTCACAGTGCCACCTATGCTGTCTTGTGCGTCGCGGTACTTGGCGATCAAGTCTTCCATGCGCTTGGTGACATCGTCGCTCGGACACCTGACGGGCAAGTACTCGTCTACCTTGTTGCGTGTAATCGAGTCGATTAGCTTGAGGTACTCTGGGTTCGTGGATGCGGTGGGGTGTTCGGGTGTGGGAGGGAAGAGGAACTCGTTTCCGATGGAGTTGGTGAATGCGATGATCTCGATACCGTAGGCTTCGCGCAGGTACTTCTCCGCTATCGCGCCCGCTGCTACTCGTCCTGGGCACCATTAGCATTTGTACGGTGGTTGTGCCGGAATCCGCTCACCAATGGTCTCTCGTGCGCTACTTCGTCCACCGCCTGAGCTAGCCTTCACACCGTACTTCTCCAGGTATGTCCAGTCGGCGTGGCTCGGTCTTGGGTACATGTCCATGGTCTTGTTGCCGTAGTCTTGCTTGCGCTGGTTCTCGTTCATGACCCTGACGCCAATCGGGGTGCCCAGTGTGATGCCGAACTCTGTGCCAGACTGGATCTCTACGCGGTCTTTCTCGTCGCGGGGGGTTGTGATGGCGGACTGGCCCGGTCGGCGGCGCGTCATCTGGGGTTGGATGTCATCCTCAGTAAGGGCCATGCCCGGCGGGCAACCGTCGATAATGGCGCCGACGGAAAGACAATGGGATTCGCCATAGCTATCGCAGGTCAGTAGACGTCGAGCAGCTATACGGCGCGTATGCATACGTGGTGACCCTGAAGTGCGTGCCAAAGGTAGACATTGTGGTTGTGGTGTTGGCGAGATTGTGGGGATTCGGCTCCCTTGTGAACGGCGACTAGTCAATGAGATGCGTACTCGGTGTATCCAAACGTCTGTGTATGCGTCCAAAGAACGCCGGTTTAATTATTGTGTCGTTGCAGGTCCAGACGCGTGCGCTAGAATAATCAACGTCAGAGTCACTCTAGGAGTTTTATTTATTTAGCGGGGCGCGGAGTACAGCCGTCTGGGAACCCGAGATCGGCCACCGATGGTAAGGCTGGTATGAACCAAACGACGGTACCCTCCCATCGGAGCGTCAACACAATGTCGCACATTCTTCAAAGTTGCCATTGCGGTGCGAGGAAAGTCAATCGTTCAGCGATTGATGGGGTTGCTAATATGCAGACACCAAGATATCCCCACAGGCAATGCGAACGAGCATGGCTAGATCCCACTCCGCATGTGTACTCGAGGCATCTCAACTGCGTGATCAGATTCAGAAGAAACACGGAACAAATGGCAAGTGAATGGGCTGTCTTCGCCATCGGGATGGTGACTGGAGTATGTTGCCATGAGGATGTGCCTGCAGGGTCAACGTTGTCGCCCAGACAGACGACCCCACACCACATGACATGCGCTGTTCTTGCGCTGTACAAAGCGTCCGGTCAAGGAAAGACTGGCGACCACATGTGCGTGGGCGAGTGGGCCGAACAACTCAAGACGATGCCACGCGCGCGGGCGACTGCGCCTGGAAACGGGTTCCATGGTTGAGGGCGCAGATGGCAGGAGTGGCAGTCACATCATGCTAGTATCAGGTAAGATGAAGGGGCGTCTAGTCGACACGGGCGCAGAGTAGTCGACGCCGACGAGCACGGCGAGAACAGAGTTTGGTCGTGTCTGAGGGATGGATGGAGAGTGGGTGGACTGGCAGGCACGAAGATCATCCGGGATTACTAGCGCGGACCCTGCCGTGACTTCTCAAGAAGTTTTGCTTGCAGCCAGCAACACGACGCCCTAAACACCCCTCTTTCCTCCATCACATCCCCCACCAAACCGCCCAACATGACTGAGTACGTCAAGGTCGAGAAGATCATCCCCAAGTTCCCGCCGCCGGCGTTCAGCGACATCGCCAAGGCCTCCAACGACGTATGTTTTGGCTCCCCGCGACGAGCTTCCCCATGGCGCCATTGCTAACGGAGCCGCCCTCCAGCTCATCAACAAGGACTTCTACCACACTGCCGCAGGTCCGCGACTCCAATTGATCCGCCTGCCCTCCCACTGACGCGCCCGCAGCTGCCCTTGAGGTCAAGCTCAAGGCCCCCAACGGTGTCAACTTCACCGCCAAGGGAACCTCCGCCCACGATGGCCCCGTCACTTCCTCGGTAAGCCCGCCATTGTATGCGGAAAAACGTTATGGCTAACGCGTCCACCAGCTCGAGGGCAAGAAGTCGCTTTCCAACGGTACGACAAACGATTCCTTTCTCCCCCGCTCCACGAGCCTCTCTATACCCCTTCATACGTCTTCCAACTTTCAGTCTTATATATTCCACGTGAAGCAGCCTCCCGGCAAGGGGGGCTTTTCCGTGGCGGGCTACGGAATCAACCTACTGACAACGGACGACGCAGGCATCAGCATCACCCAGTCATGGAACACTGCCAACATGCTGGCCACCAAGGTCGAGCTCAACGACACCTTTGCCAGCGGCTTGAAGACTGAGATTCTCTCCAACTTCAACCCCGCTGCCGGCAACAAGGGCCAGAAGGTCAACCTTCACTTCAAGCAGCCTGCCTTCCACGGCCGCGCTTTCGTCGACTACTCGGCTGCTGGCGCCATTGGCACCACCGCCGATGCTGTCGTTAGCCACGAAGGCATGGTCGTTGGTGGTGAAGTCGGTTACGATGTGCAGAAGGCTGCCATCACCAAGTACTCCGCCGCGGTCGGATACACCACCCCTCTCTACAACGCTGCCGTGACTGCCACCAACTCCCTGAGCGTTTTCACCGCCTCGTACTACCAGCGCGTCAACCCCGCTGTCGAGGCCGGTGCCCGCGCTGTCTGGGACTCAAAGTCCGGCAACAACGTCGGTCTTGAGCTCGCTGCCAAGTACAAGCTTGACCCTGCGTCTTTCGCTAAGGTATGACGGTCCCTGGCATGCGCGAGGGCGTCTGTACTAATCCCATCCAGGCCAAGATCAACAACCTCGGCATTGCTTCCCTCGCCTACAACACCAAGGTCAACAGCGGTCTGACCTTCGGTATTGGTGGCTCTTTCGATACCCAGAAGCTGAACGAGGCCGGCCACAAGCTCGGCACCAGCTTCACCTTCGAGGGCTAAGCACCTCGAAAAGAGACATATTTGTGGAAAAGAGATGAAGGAGCTGGCTTTTAGATTCTTTTGGTTCTCGCGAAGCAGTATCATATCAATCTAGTGCTGATGAGCGAACGGAGCACACTCCTTGGGTGTGTGCGACATTTCGTCTCAATACAATTTACTGGAACTCTGGACCCCGATCTATATGCTCGTAGTGATGATGTATACTTACTGAATCTGTACCCTAGTAAAGACATGGAGCGTGCTGGCATTAGTTTATTCAAGGAAGAGGAGGGCAGGTGAAAGCTGATCAATCGGGTATGGTATGTTTTTTACTTCTTGTTGTTTCCGGTATATGCAGTGCCCAGTCATGGTCATGAAACCGTTGCTTCATGAGCGCGGAACACATAGCTTCGTTCTACTTGTTGTCACATGTTACTATGAAATTGCAGACGCTTCATGATTGACGTATAATTGGAGCTTAGTAGTCGTCACCGCGACTAAGAATCTCCTTGCAGTTGGGGCGAAGCACGAATGTCTGTCTTGCGTTAGCACACATCTTTACAGTGTCGACGGATCAGTGGCTACTTACGTGTTCACTCTGTGCTGTATAACTGCCCTTGATATCGCAAAGCGGGGGGTAGGCCTCGACAATACCCGCGCTGACCAGGTTGTTCAAGCCCAAGAGGTACTTGTCGTGGCCCATGCGATCAAGATACCGCCTGCAGAAAGGCAGAGTACCGAAGTTCTTGGTAATGGAGTTGAGGAGTGTCTTTGCTGACGAGACGCGGAGAGCGACTTTGGGTGCGTCGGCCTTTTTGGCGTAGTGAGATGTCTCCATCTGTGGTAATTGTTAGATCACAAGCAGGCTCAAGTACGCGAATGACTTACATCATCCCGAACGTATCCCTTTCCTGTGCTGCCGAATGTTTCGATAGCAAATGTCTCGCCTTCCTCCATCTTTGTTTGGTCGCCGCCCTTGACGATCGGTACAGTCTTGCCGCCGTGGATGGTGTAGTGTCCGATGGAGTGTCCGTTCAGATTCCTTATGCACTTGACGGGCAGCATCTGTCCCTTGATTTCCACCTCGTAGCTCTCCATGACTTCCTGGATAGCAGCGCCAATGTCGCTCATGCGGACGTCGATACCGGCTTCCTTGATACCGGCGTTTGTCGCAGCCTTGCATGCATTGATGAGATTGTCGTATATGGGGTCGAAGGTCAGGGTGAACGCGCTGTCCACAATACGTCCGTTGATGTGTACGCCGAAATCGACCTTCATGACATCTTCGTAGTTGATGACCATTTTGTTGCCCGCATTGGGAGTGTAATGCGCTGCACAGTGGTTTATGCTCAGACCAGTCGGGAACCCCATGCCCGCTATTTGCGCGTCACCATCCTCCAGACCCTGGTGTCCTGTCAAGGCGCGAACCGAGTCCTCGATACCCTCTGCGATCTCGGTAAGCGACATGCCCGGCTTGATCCAGTTCTGAGCCCATTGTCGAACTTGACGGTGGATCTCTGAGCCTTTGCGGTATTCGGTGAGGAAGTCGTTGTTCATGCGGTCGAGGTGGCGCTTCTCTTCATTGGTGGTCCGGTAGGCGTTCTCGTTGACGTATTCTTGGATTTCGCCCTCGGGGTACGAATCGTTGGGGAACAGCTCATCGATGCGAACTCGTGGCGGTGATGTCTGCACCTTGGGCCCTCCTGCGCCGGCTGCTGCGCCAGCCTTCTTCTTCTTTCTGGGCTTCCTCTTCTTCTTCTTTTTGGCAGCGCCTTCGCCGGTTTCTGGTGCTCCATCTTCGGCCTCGTTGTCATCGTCTGAGTCTTCGTGATCCGCGTCGCCTGTGGGCTTTTCGCCGTTCTCCGTTGTACCATTTGCTGGTTTGCCGTTGGTGTCGTCCACTGTACGCTGTTAGGCGATGTAACGCGAGAGGTAGCGTTTCCATACACTTCATGTTGGCGACTTCGTCCGCTACCTTGGCCGCCATGTTGGCCGTGTCGAGA
>Ga0265798_10004620_pt1 | contig 18898 bp, 16 predicted proteins | sample P3T30metagenome_FD_192430 | JGI IMG/M metagenome (GOLD analysis project Ga0265798, IMG submission 192430) | Plant litter microbial communities from East Loma Ridge, Irvine, California - P3 T30 | ecosystem: Environmental > Terrestrial > Plant litter > Unclassified | place: USA: California... | reverse complement strand
GCAGCAGCAGGTTCGAGAGCATCACGTCGTCGATCTGCTTGTTGAACAGGTAGACGGAACCGGTCAGGGCCAGCAGGAAGATGAAGGGCAGGCATAGCAGGCCGGCGAAGAAATGCCAGCGCCATACGCGGCGATACAGGCCTGACTCGGACGCAGCCGGCATCATTGGTGGCCGTGGCCGCTACCGGCCGCCAGACCCCGCACCGGCGCGTCGACCTTGACCGGAGTGCGCTTGCCGTCGCGGGTCTCGATCATCAGCGTCACGGGCACCGTCTCACCCTCGCGCACCTGCTTGGTCAGGTTGAGGAACATGATGTGATAGCCGCCTGGCTTGAGCGCGACGGTTTGCCCGGCCGGCAGATCGACTGCCTGTACCTGGCGCATGCGCATCACGTCGCCTTCCATCGACATTTCGTGGACCTCGACGTCGGGGGTGAGCGGCGAGCTGGCGGACAGCAGGCGCGCGGGAACGGCCGACTGCAGCTGCATGAAGGCGCCGGTCGCCTTTTGCTGGGGCACGGTGGCGCGCACCCACGGCTCCTTGACGGTGACCTGGGCGTGGGCGGCGCCGGCGAACAGGGTTGCGGCGGCGAACAGGGTGGTAATGGCTTTCATTTGCTTTTCCTTGGGGAGGCAGGTCATCGGGATTTGAGCAGCGTGCGGATATCCGCGGCGTACTCGTGGGCGCCCAGCGCATGCGGCAATTGCAGTCGCAGGCGGCCTTGCGGGTCGTAGATGTAGCTGCTGGCCGTGTGGTCCATGCTGTACGAGGACCCGGTCGGCACCTTGCGGTACATGGCGGCAAAAGACTTGGCCGTTTCGGCGGTGCGCTCCGGCGAGCCGTACAGGCCGAGGAAGGTCGGGTCGAAGGCGGCCGTGTAGGCCTTCAGCACTTCCGGCGTGTCGCGCTCCGGGTCGACGGTGATGAAGACGATCTGCAGGCGCTCGGCGTCTTCCTTGCCCAGCAGGCGCTTGACCTCGACGGCGCGGGCCAGCGCGGTCGGGCAGACGTCCGGGCATTGCGTATAGCCGAAGAAGACGGCGACGACCTTGCCGCGGAAATCGGCCAGGGTGCGCTCCTTGCCGTCAGGGTCGAGCAGGCGAAAATCCTTGCCGAAGGTGGCGCCCGTCACGTCGTTGCCGTGGAACGAGGGAGGCGCGTTGCGGTCGCAGGCGCCGAGCAGGAGCGTGCAGCCGAGAAGGCCGGCCAGCAGCAGCTGGCGGCGCAGGGTAAAACTGTGCATATTGTTTGTCCGTTTGAGATGCGGGCGCCCGCGTGCGGACCGGCCTATGGGCGGTCTCGACGCTCAGGGCGACATCAGGCGTGAACGGTCCGGCCCGCGATATGGGCTGACCGCTACGCGTATGCGAAACTCAGGCGCAGGCAGGCGGGCCGCGGGCCGGGAGAGGAGCGCCAACTGGCGCGAAATAGCGCGACGGCGAGAAGTGGACTGGCGCGGAGAACGTGACCGCCGGCGCCGGCAAAGAAACGAAGGAGGCCGGCGGTGGGCCGACGACAGGAAGGCACAGCGGACAGTCGAGCGATTGCTGGCTGGCCGTGATGACCTGGCCATCGGCATCGACAACAACAGCTTTCCTGCCCTCATGTGAGCACAACAGGACCAGCGTCTGCGGCGAGATCACCGGCGACGCCACCGCGACACCTACGGTCAGCATGAACCACGCCAGGATCAGGCGAGTCAGCGACAGGGATGTGCGGAGAATGTGCATATTCGACAATTGTGGGACAGCGGGTCAGGGTCTGTCAAACGGCGCACGACCTTACAGGCGGCGCTCGGCGCTAGAATAGCCTTTTATTATGGATCCTGCTGCCATGCTGACTGCCATCCAGCGCGCCGATTACGAGCGCGACGGTTTCATCGTCCTCCCCGGCTTCAAGAGCCTGGACGAGATCGCCCGACTGCGCCGCCGTGCCGAAGCGATCGTCGACGCCTTCGACCCGACCGAATCGCGCGCCATCTTCACGACCAGGGACCAGGAACGCGCCAGCGACGCCTGGTTCCTGGGCTCGGACGACACGGTGCGCTGCTTCTTCGAGGAAGAAGCGTTCGGCCCGGACGGCCAGCTGCGCCAGGCCAAGGCGCTGTCGATCAACAAGATCGGCCATGCGATGCACGACCTGGATCCGGTATTCGAGGCGTTCACGCGTGACCCGAAACTGGCCGCCGTAGCACGTGACCTCGGCCTGGAAAATCCGCAGGTCTGGCAGTCGATGTACATCTTCAAGCAGCCCGGCATCGGCGGCGAAGTGCGCTGGCATCAGGATGCCACCTTCTTCGACAGTGACCCGATCACCGTCACCACCTTCTGGTTCGCGCTGGAAGACGCGACGGTCGATAACGGCTGTCTGTGGGCGGAACCGGGCGGGCATCGCGGGCCGCTGCGCGAACGTTTCCTGCGCGATGGCGACAGCATCAACATGGAAAAGTTGGATGCGACGCCGTGGCCGGACGACAGCACTGCGGTGCCACTGGAAGCCAAGGCCGGCACTCTCGTCTGCTTCCACGGCCTGCTGCCCCACTACAGCGCACCGAACCGCTCGCCGGTGTCGCGCCATGCGTTCACGCTGCATGCAACAGATGCTGGAGCACGCTACTCGTCGCGCAACTGGATCCAGCGCGACGACAGCTTGCCAGTGCGCGGCTTTTGAGATAACCAATCAAAGCGTTGAACGCGTGGGCGCTGACTGCCCACGCTGCGAGAACCTAGTCCAGCTCCTGTTTCGGCTCCGGGCCACGCGTCTTGCCGGGCGGCGGCGACAACTTCACCGCCTTGCCGCTGCCCGCCGACGCATAGATCGCCTCGATCACGCGCTGGTCCTGCAGCCCCTCCTCCCCTGGCGTATGCGGCTCCTGGTTCTTGCGCACGCACTGCGCGAAGTGATCGAGCTCCCTGGCGAACTGGTTGCCCTCCTCGATCTGCAGCTTCGCCGTGTGTTCCTTGCCCTCCACCTGGCGCGAGATGCGTAGTTTGTTGCCTTCATACGCATAGGCAGGACTCATCTCCGCCCACGCCGTATCCGCATTCAGGCGGAACATCTGCGACTTGTGCGAGCTGTACCCGGTCGAACACGACGCCGTAAACCCACTCGGGAAACGCAGGATGAACTGGCAGTGTTCCTCGACTTCCATGAAGCGCGCATCGCCCGGCGTCGACCAGGTATGTCCGATCACCTCGACCGGCTCCTCGCCACTCAGGAAGCGCGCCTCGCTGATACAGTACAACCCCACGTCCGGCAGCGCGCCGCCCCCAGCCAGTGCCCGCTTCAAACGCCAGTGCTGCGGATCTCCCATGTTCTGCGAATTCACCGAGATGAACTCGCGCAGCGGCCCCAGCTTCTTCTCGCGGATCATTTTCACCAGCGCGCGGTCGATCGGCGAATACTGGCGGCGGTAAGCGATCATCAGCTTGCGGTGGGCTTGCTTGCAGGCGTCGATCATCTGCCGGCATTCGGCCACCGTGTTGGCCATCGGCTTCTCGCACAGCACGTGCTTGCCCACGCGCGCGGCGCGCACCGTGTACTCGGCGTGCATGCTGTTCGGCAGGGCGATGTAGACACCCTGCACCTCCGGCATCTGCGCCAGCTTGTCGTAGTCGCGGTAGTCGAGCACCGCGCTCTCGGGGATGTCGTACTGGCGCGCGATTTTCAATGCCTTGGCGCGGTCGCCGCTCACCAGCGCCACCGGCCTGCAATGCCTGCTTTGCGCGAAAGCCGGCAGCACCTCGTTGACCGAGATGCGCCCCAAGCCGACGATGGCGATACCAACCCGTTCGTTGCACGGATCGCCGGGCGGTCCGGTCCTTTCCGGTTTTTCGCTGCTGGTTTCGATAGGCGGGAACACGATCATGACGGCGACGGCAAGAGAAGAAAGCACATCCTCGCACAAGCGCTTCCACACCCGTGCTCGATTGCCTTGCAGCCAGTCCAGGGAAGCGCCAGCCTACATCACGCTCACCCAGGCCCCCTTGTACAGGATCGGTCCACTCGGTCCGTTCGGATCGGGCGAGCCGCCTTGCGGCTCCAGGCTGACCGCCAGCAGCGCGACATCGGCGCCGATCGCCTGCGCCGTCAGCGGCAGCGACAGCTCCCGCCCCGTCCCCAGCACGCCGAGCGAGCGCGGCTTGCCTTCGCGTGGCACCGCCCACAGTTGCAGCGCACGGTCCGCAGCCAGGGGCTGGGTCTCGACCAGGCGCACGGTGAGCAGCTTGCGGTCGCGATCGGCCGTCACCAGCAGCGCGGTGCGCGCCTGCGCGTCGGTCAGCGTGGCGACGTCGTCGACTGCGGGCGCAACTGGTCCCTGCAGCACGGTGACCAGCAGCAGGGCCGCGACCATGCTCGACACCACCCCGAGGGTGCGCCACCAGGCCAGCGCACCGCCACGCCAGAACTGCCAGGCCGGCGCGGGCGCCTGTAATCCGAGGCGCGCTTCGATGGCGCGCCAGACCCGCATGGGCGGCGTCGCGGGCGGCACAAATTCGGCCATCGCGCCGATCCGGTCGCGCCATTCGGCCACTGTGCGCCGCAGTGCGGCATCGCCATGCATCAGGCCTTCGAAACGGCGCCGCGCCCGGCCGCGCAGGGTGCCGAGCACGTACTCCGCCGCCAGGCGTTCACGCAGTGCGTCCTTGCCGCGCAGGTTCATGCCGTCCTCCCGCCGGTCAGACAGGAATGCAGCCGCGCGAGGCCGCGGCGGATCCAGGTCTTGACCGTCCCTACCGGCATGGCCAGCCGGCGCGCCACGTCGCCGTGCGACAGGTCATGGAAGAAGGCCAGGCCGATCACATCGCGGTGCTTCTCTTCCAGCACCGCCATGCAGGCCGCCAGCGCCTTCGCTTCGCTGCTCAGTTCCAGCGCATCGGCCGGATTCGCCCGCGGATCGCTCAGGCTGGCCATGATGCCCGCGTCGAAGCCGGCGTTGTCGATATCGAGGTCGGCCTCGCCACCCGCGCGGCGCAGCAGGTCGAAGGATTTGTTCCGCACGATCGTCGTCATCCAGGTCATGGGCGCCGACAGGCTGCTCTGGTAGTCGGCCGCATGGTCCCAGATCGCAATAAAACTCTCCTGCAGCACTTCCTCTGCCAGTTCCGGCCGGCGCACGATGCGCAGGGCCAGGCCGAACAGGCGCGGTGAACAGGCGTCATACAACTGGCGGAAAGCGCGCGCGTCCTTCCGCGCAGCGCCGAGGATCCATTCATTCAGTTGCACTGCAGTTGGCGGATTTGATGACTGAAGCACAGGTAAACCTTGTCTATTGGAATGATTTTTGACGGCTTTGCTTGCGATTTGGCAAAACTCATTCTCAACTTAGCATATTTACGATTTTTTCATATAAAAAAATAAATTGAATCCAATCGGGGGCGGCCTGCGTATAAGCCTTCATGGCGATGGCTATCCGTCGTAGCGGCCACAAGTTCACTGCTTTGCCTTTGAAGAAACAACAACATGAGGAGAGATTCATGCAAGCCGTAAGCAAACACCCCCGTTGGGCCGCCGCCATCCTCTCCAGCGCCGCCCTTGCCATGCTGGCCCTGCCCGCCGCGGCATCGAGCCACCGCGAGGCGCCGTTCCTGACCAACGCGCCAAAGGTCGACGGCACCGACTTCTACCTGTTCCGCAGCTATGCGCCGGGACGCGAAGGCTACGTGACGATGATCGCCAATTTCATCCCGTTCCAGGATCCCCAGGGCGGACCGAACTTCTACCAGTTCGACCAGAACGCGCTGTACGAGATCCACGTCGACAACAATGGCGACGCCAAGGAAGACATTTCCTTCCAGTTCCGCTTCAAGAACACCTCCAAGCGCACCGCCCTGACCGTGGGCGGCAAGCAGGTGATGATTCCCTTGATCAATTCGAACACCATCAGCGGCGTCAATCCGGCCTCGCTGAACGTCCGCGAAACCTACACCATCGACATGGTCAAGGGCGACCGCCGCAGCGGCACCCGTACGCGCCTGGCCGGGGCCACCGGCGGCGCCACCGAATTCGACAAGCCGGTCGACAACATCGGCGAGAAGACCTTCGGCGCCGGCGCCGCCTACGAGACCTATGCCAGCGCCCACATCCAGGAAGTGAACATTCCCGGCTGCGGCGCCGCCCGCGTCTTCGTCGGCCAGCGCAAGGAACCGTTCTATATCGCCGTCGGCAAGATCTTCGACCTGGTGAACCTGAATCCGCTGGGCGCCGAGGTCAATGGCAACAAGAACGACCTGGAAAACAAGAACGTCAGCGCGATCGCGCTCGAAGTGCCGATCAGCTGCCTGACGGTGGCCGGTGAACCGGTGATCGGCGCCTACGCCACCGCCAGCATGCGCCAGGGCCGCCTGATCAACCCGGCGCCGGCGAGCGGCATCAACAACGCCGTCAAGGAAGGCGGCGCCTGGACCCAGGTGTCGCGCCTCGGCATGCCGCTGGTGAATGAAGTCATCATCGGCATGGACGACAAGGACCGCTTCAACACCTCCAAGCCGAAGGATGACGCGCAATTCCTCACCTACGTCACCAACCCGACCCTGCCGGCCCTGATCGAGACCCTGTTCCCGGCGGCCAAAGCGCCCACCAACTTCCCGCGCAACGACCTGGTCACCGCCTTCCTGAAAGGGATCCCGGGCGTGAACCAGCCGAAAAACGTGGTGGCATCGGAAATGCTGCGCCTGAATACCGCCATCGCACCGACCGCGCTGGCCGCGCAGAACCCGATGGGCGTGGCGGCGGGCGACAATGCCGGCTTCCCGAACGGACGCCGCCCCGGCGACGACATCGTCGACATCGCGCTGCGCGTGTCGATGGGCGCCCTGTGCGCGCTGACCGGCGCCACCGATACGCTCGGCGTCGGCTGCAAGCCGTCGGATGCCCCGGCCGGCGCCCTGGCCCTGACCGATGGCGTGCGCAAGAACGCGGCTGCGTTCAAGCCGGCCTTCCCCTACCTGAACGCCCCGCTGCCGGGCAACCAGTAAGGAGCGCGCCATGACAGCCAAGCAATCGAATCGGCGCCTGCGCGCCGCAGTCCTGGCGCTGGCATGCGCCGGCGCCCTGGCCGCCTGCCACAGCGGCAATGACGACCGTCCGAGCCCACCGCCCACGGGCGGTGGCGGCACCACCACGCCGCCACCGGTGGCGAGCGGCGACTCGTTCTTCGCGCTAGTCGTCTCGCGCGTCGCTTCGCTGCTGGACAACGACGAACCCGCAGCCATCGATGCGGTGACCGCCACCGCGCCCGAAAACACGGAACCGGAAGCGCTGCCCGCAACGTAAGAAGCGGCATGGCGGGAGCGCAGTCCGGCTCCCGCCTCACCCCACATGGAGACCCGATGAGCGCACGCTCTAACGCGCCCCTGCTGCTGGCCGTCCTGGCCACCTTCTACAACCCCATTGCAAGTGCCGAACCGTTTACGCCCGCGAGCGGCGCCCAGGTGCTGGAGCGCCTGCCGGCGCGCTTCGACCCGGTCCAGCGCGAACTGAGCCGCCTGCGCGCCGACCTGGCCGCCAATCCCGCCGACCTCGGGCGCGCCACCGCCATGGCCCGGCGCTACATCGAGCAGGCGCGCCGCGACGGCGACCCGCGCTACCTCGGCTATGCACAAGCCGCGCTCACACCCTGGTGGAGCCAGGCGCGCAGCGCCGCCCCGGCCGAGGTGCTGGTGCTGCGCGCCACGCTGGCGCAGAGCACCCATGACTTCGGCGCTGCGCTGGCCGACCTCGACGAGGTGTTGCGGCGCGATAGCGCCAGCGCCCAGGCCTGGCTTACCCGCGCCACCATCCAGCAGGTGACGGGCGACTATCCCGGCGCGCGCGCCAGCTGTGCACGCCTGCTGGGTCGCGCGCCCGACCTGGTATTGCAGACCTGCCTGGCCTCGGTCGGCAGCGTCAGCGGCCAGGCCCGCGCCAGCTACCGCAACCTGCAACGCACCCTGGCGGCGCGGCCGGACGCCGCCGCTCCCTTGCGCGCCTGGGCCGCCACCCTGCTGGCCGAAATGGCCGAGCGCTTGGGCGAATACGGCGCCGCCGAGACCCACTACGTGGCAGCCCTGCGCGCCGATCCGGAAGACAGCTACCTGCAGGCCGCCTACGCCGACTTCCTGCTCGAGCGCGGCCGCGCACCCGAGGTGGCGCGCCTGCTCGCCGCCCGCACCGCCAACGACGCCCTGCTGCTGCGCTATGCGATCGCGCTGCAGGCGACACAATCGCCGCAGGCGGCGCAGCAGCGCGCCGCCTTGCGCGCCCGTTTCGAAGCGGCACGGCGCCGCGGCGACACCGTACACCGGCGCGAGGAAGCACGCTTCGCGCTCGAGCTGGCGGGCGATCCGCGCGAAGCGGTGCGCCTGGCCAAATTGAACTGGGCGGTGCAGAAGGAGCCGGCCGACCTGCGCATCCTGGCCGAGGCGGCCACCGCCAGCGGCGACGCCGGCGCCGCGCGCCTGGTGCGCGACTGGCTACGTGACAGCCGGATCGAAGACCGCACGCTGGACGCCCTTCTGGGCGCACCCGCGGCATGATGCGCCGCTGTCTCGCCCTGCTCGCGGCCTGCGCCGCGCTGCTGTCCGCCCAGCCGGCCCTGGCCCACAAGCCCAGCGACAGCTACCTGAACCTGCAAGTGAAGGAGCAGCGTGTCACCGGCCGCTGGGATATCGCCCTGCGCGACCTCGAGATGGCGGTCGGCGTCGATGGCGATGGCGACGGCAACTTGACCTGGGACGAGGTGCGGGCGCGCCACGACGCGATCGCCGCCTATGCGCTGTCGCACCTGAAGCTGGCATCCGGCGGGCAGGACTGCCCGCTGCAAGTAACGCGGCAGCTGGTCGACCGCCACACCGATGGCGCCTACACCGTCCTGATGCTGAGCGGCGCCTGCGCCGGCCCGATCGAGAAGCTGACGGTCGACTACACACTGCTGGCCGAGTTCGACCCCCAGCACAAAGGCCTGCTGGCGCTGCGCTACGGCGACGCCACCAGCACCGCGATCCTGGAACCCGGCCGCGCACGCCAGGAACTGCTTGTCGCCGAGGTCGGACGCTGGCGCCAGTTCGCGGAATACGTCCGGCAAGGCGTCTGGCATATCTGGATCGGCTTCGACCACATCCTGTTCCTGCTGTCCTTGCTGCTGCCGGCGGTGCTGCTGTACCGCGAACGCGAATGGGTCGGCCGCGACGGGATCAAGCCCGCCGCCGTCGACGTGATCCGGATCGTGACCGCCTTCACGGTGGCCCATTCGATCACGCTCACCCTGGCGGCGCTGGGCGTGCTGGCGCTGCCTTCGCGCCTGGTCGAATCGCTGATCGCGGCCTCGGTCATCGTGGCCGCGTTGAACAATATCCGGCCGCTCTACCAGCGCGCCCGTGTGCTGTTCGCCTTTGGCTTCGGCCTGCTGCACGGCTTCGGCTTCGCCAGCGTGCTGGCCGACCTCGGCCTGCCGCAGGGCGCCTTGCTGACATCGCTGATCGGGTTCAACGTCGGCGTGGAGCTCGGCCAGCTGGCCATCGTCGCCGTCTTCCTGCCGTTTGCCTACCTGCTGCGTAACGGCCTGTTCTACCGCCGCATCATCATGCTAGGTGGGTCGACCGTCATCGCCCTGGTGGCCGCGGCCTGGCTGGCGGAGCGCGCCCTCGATCTGCGTTTACCAAGCTTGACCTGAGGTTTTTTGTACATATGCACGATGTATCAGCTTTTTTACAATTCCCCTGAGCATTGCTTTTAAGGTAAAGCTAGAATACTTTTTCTTATTCCAATTAAAAATCCAGGGGAAATATGATCCGTCTGCCCTTCGGCCTGGCAGCTTTGTGCCTGACCGCCTCCGCTTTCGCCGCCCAGCCTTTCGACGACAAGTTCCGCCAGCTCGACGAGCTGCTGCCGACTCCGGGCGCGGTTCGCACCGCTTCCGGCGCTCCCGGCCACGCCTATTGGCAGCAGCGCGCGGACTATTCGATCCGCGCCAAGCTGGATGAAGCGAACCGCTCCTTGAGCGGCTCCGGCACCATCACGTATTACAACAATTCCCCTGACACCCTGAAATACCTCTGGCTGCAGCTGGACCAGAACATCTACAAGAAGGATTCGGGTGCCCGCACCACCGCAGCCCTGCCTTCGCGCGAAGCCTGGGCCCAGGCCCGCGGTCCGGAACAGGGCGTCAAGTTCGACGCCATCCGCACCCTGCTGGAAGGGAACGCCTTCGACGGCGGCTTCAAGATCAGCAATGTGCGCGACGGCGGCCGCCAGCTGAAGCACACCATCAACGGCACCATGATGCGCATCGACCTGCCGACCCCGCTCAAACCCGGTGCGCGCGTATCGTTCAGCCTTGACTGGTCGTACAACATCAACGAACAGCGCATCCTGGGCGGCCGCTCGGGCTACGAGAAGTTCGACGACAAGAACGACCTGTTCGAGATCGCCCAGTGGTTCCCGCGCATGGCGGCCTACTATGACGTCTATGGCTGGCAGCACAAGCAGTTCCTGGGCGCCGGCGAATTCACGCTGGAATTCGGCGACTACGACGTGCAGATCACCGTCCCGTCCGACCACATCGTCGCCTCCACCGGCGAACTGCAGAACCCGGGCGACGTCCTCACCGCTGCCCAGCGCGACCGCCTGCGCCAGGCCCGCACCGCCAAGAAGCCGGTCATCATCGTGACCCAGGCCGAAGCCGAAGCCGCCGAGAAGGTCCGCAGCAACGGCACCAAGACCTGGCACTTCAAGGCCAAGAACGTGCGCGACTTCGCGTTCGCCTCGAGCCGCAAGTTCATCTGGGACGCGCAGGGCATCAAGTCGGGCAATACCGACGTGATGGCGATGTCCTACTACCCGAAAGAGGGCAACCCTCTGTGGGAAAAATATTCGACCGCGTCGATCATCCACACCATCGAGCAGTACAACAAGTACTCCTTCGACTACCCGTACCCGACCTCGATCTCGGTGAACGGCCCGGTCGGCGGCATGGAGTACCCGATGATCACCTTCAACGGTCCGCGTCCCGTCAAGGACAAGAAGACCGGCGAGCTGACCTATTCGAAGCGCACCAAGTACGGCCTGATCGGCGTGATCATCCACGAAGTCGGCCACAACTACTTCCCGATGATCGTCAACTCGGACGAGCGCCAGTGGACCTGGATGGACGAGGGCATCAACTCCTTCGTGCAGTCGCTGGCCCAGGAAGCGTGGGAAGAAGGCTGGGACGAGATGCGCGGCGACCCGCGCACCATCGTCGGCTACATGCGCAGCCAGAACCAGGTCCCGATCATGACCAACTCCGAGTCGCTGCTGCAGTTCGGTAACAACGCCTACGCCAAGCCGGCCGCCGCGCTGAACGTGCTGCGCGAGACCGTGCTGGGCCGCGAACTGTTCGACTTCGCGTTCAAGGAATACGCCGAGCGCTGGAAGTTCAAGCGCCCGACCCCGGCCGACTTCTTCCGCACCATGGAAGACGCGTCGGGCACGGACCTCGACTGGTTCTGGCGCGGCTGGTTCTACACCACCGACGCAGTCGACGTCAGCGTCGACGGCATTAGCGAGTACACCATCTCCAGCCGTGATCCGGAAGTCGAGAAGGCGATGGCGCGCGCACGCAAGCAGGCGGAGCCGATCTCGATCACCGACCAGCGCAACAAGGGCATGCAGCGCAAGGTCGACGTGCAGCCGGAGCTGAAGGACTTCTACAACCAGAACGACGATTTCACCGTCACCAACAAGGACCGCAACGCGTACAACGAAACCTACGCGGCCCTGGAAGACTGGGAAAAAGCCCTGCTCAAGGAAGGCAAGCACTTCTACCTGGTCGACTTCTCGAACAAGGGTGGCCTGGTGACGCCGCTGGTGGTCGAACTGACCACCCAGAGCGGCAAGAAGATCATCGAGCGCATTCCGGCCGAGATCTGGCGCCTCTCGCCGAAGAAGGTGACCAAGCTGTTCATCACCGACGAACCGATCGTGGCCATTACCCAGGACCCGTACTGGGAGACCGCCGACATCGACGTGTCGAACAACTCGTGGCCGGCAAAAGCCACCCCGTCGCGCCTGGAGCTGTTCAAGACCAATCGCGACATGGGCACCAACCTGATGCGCGACTTCGCTACCCCTCTGAAACCGGCTGGCCAGAAGGACGCGGCGGAAGCGCCGAAGGCAGAGTAATCGCCTGAATAGTTTGTAGCGAGAGCGGCAGGGCACCACGGTGCCCTGCCGTTTGTTTATCAAGAACCGAACGTATCAATTTCGCATGAAGACCAAACACCTGCAGGCGGCCCTGAGCGCTGCCCTCTTCGCCGGCGCCGCCCATGCTGCGCAGCCTTTCGACGACAAGTTCCGCCAGCTCGACGAGCTGCTGCCGACCGCCACCGACACCCGTACCGCCTCCGGCGCGCCGGGCCACCGCTACTGGCAGCAGCGTGCAGATTACCGCCTGCGCGCCACGCTGGACGAAGCGAAGCGCTCGATCACCGGTTCGGGCAGCGTCACCTACACGAACAATTCGCCGGACACCCTCTCTTACCTGTGGGTGCAGCTGGACCAGAACATGTTCCGCAGCGATTCGGACAACCGCCGCATCGCCTCCCTGCCCTCGCGCGATGCATGGCAGTCGCGCGGCGCGGACGGCGTGAAGTTCGACACCCTGCGCTCGGTCCTGGACCAGCACCGCTTCGACGGCGGCATCAACATCACCAGCGTGACGGACGCCGGCGGCCGTCCGCTGCGCCACACCGTCAACAAGACCATGATGCGGATCGACCTGCCGCAAGCGCTCAAGCCGGGCGCACGCGTCTCCTTCAACCTGGCATGGACCTTCAACATGCCGGAAGCGAACGTCGTCGGCCGCCGTACCGGCTTTGAAAAATTCGACGACGGTAACGACATCTACCTGTCGGCCCAGTGGTTCCCGCGCATGGCGGCCTACTACGACGTCAAGGGCTGGCAGCACAAGCAGTACATGGGTGACGGCGAGTTCACGCTGGAGTTCGGCGACTACGACGTGCAGATCACCGTCCCGTCCGACCACATCGTGGCCTCGACCGGCGAACTGACGAACGCGGACAGCGTACTCACCGCGGCCCAGCGCGAGCGCCTGCGCCAGGCGCGCACGTCGAAGAAGCCGGTCGTCATCGTCACGCAACAGGAAGCCGAAGCGGCCGAGAAGGCGCGCTCGAAAGCCACCAAGACCTGGCATTTCAAGGCCAGGGACGTGCGCGACTTCGCCTTTGCCTCGAGCCGCAAGTTCATCTGGGACGCGCAAGGAATCAAGAGCGGCAGCAAGGACGTGCTGGCCATGTCCTACTACCCGAAAGAGGGTAACCCGCTGTGGGAAAAGTATTCCACCGCCGCCGTCATCCACACCCTCGAGCAGTACAACAAGTACTCCTTCGACTACCCCTACCCGACCGCGATCTCGGTGAACGGCTCGATCGGCGGCATGGAGTACCCGATGATCTCGTTCAACGCCGGCCGTCCGGTCAAGGACAAGAAGACCGGTGAGCTCACGTACAGCAAGGGCACCAAGTACGGCCTGATCAGCGTGATCATCCACGAGGTCGGCCACAACTACTTCCCGATGATCGTCAACTCGGACGAGCGCCAGTGGACCTGGATGGACGAGGGCCTGAACAGCTTCCTGCAGTTCCTGGCCGAGGAAGCCTGGGAGAACGACTACCCGGCGCGGCGCGGCGAGGCACGCCACATCGCCGACTACATGCGCAGCGCCAACCAGGTGCCGATCATGACCAACGCCGAGTCGACCCTCCAGCGCGGCAACAACGCCTACGCCAAGCCGGCGACTGCCCTGAACATCCTGCGCGAGACCATCCTGGGCCGCGAGCTGTTCGACTTCGCCTTCAAGGAATACGCCCAGCGCTGGAAGTTCAAGCGCCCGACCCCGGCCGACTTCTTCCGCACCATGGAAGACGCGTCGGGCACGGACCTCGACTGGTTCTGGCGCGGCTGGTTCTACACCACCGACGCGGTGGACATCAGTGTCGATGGCATCACCGAGTACACGGTCTCGAGCCGTGATCCGGAAGTCGAGAAAGCGTGGCAGCGCGCGCGCCGCCAGGCCGAGCCGCCCCCGATCATCGACCAGCGCAACAAGGGCATGACGCGCCGTGTCGAGACCAACCCCGAGCTGAAGGACTTCTACAACGAGAACGACGACTTCACCGTCACCAACAAGGACCGCAACGCCTACAACGAGACCTACGCCGGCCTGGAAGACTGGGAAAAGGCACTGCTCAAGGAAGGCAAGCGCTTCTACCTGGTCGACTTCTCGAACAAGGGTGGCCTGGTGATGCCGCTGATCGTCGAGATCACGACCGAGAGCGGCAAGAAAACCATCGAGCGCATTCCGGCCGAGATCTGGCGCCTGTCGCCGAAGAAGGTGACCAAGCTGTTCATCAGCGACGAGCCGATTGTCAGCGTGGTGCAGGACCCGTACTGGGAGACCGCCGACATCGACGTATCGAACAACACGTGGCCGGCCAAGCCGACGCCGTCGCGCCTGGAGCTGTTCAAGACCAATCGTGACATGGGCACCAACCTGATGCGCGACTTCGCCACGCCGCTCAAGAAGCCGGCTGACGCGAAGCCGACCGAGAAGAAGGCTGCAGAATGATGGTTCGCTTAAATTTGAAAGCGCTGCTTGCCTGCGCGCTGCTGTGCGTGAGCGCGGCAGCGGGCGCGCACCGCTTCCACATGGGGATCACCGAGGTCGCCTACAACGCACGCACCAAGAGCACCGAGATCGTGCACACCTACATGGCGCATGACGTCGAGGCCCTGATGCTGAACATGTACCAGCGCCAGTTCGATCTCACCGATCCCGACGACCAGCTGGTGTTCCGCAAGTATGTCGAGGAGCGCTTTGCCCTCAAGGGCGCGGACGGCAAGCGCCTGCCGCTGCGCTGGGTCGGCATGACCGCCGACTCGCAGAGCGTCACCATCTACCAGGAACTGGAGAACGCGCCGCTGTCGAAGACCGTCGGCATCCGCCATGCGATCCTGACCGACTTCCTGCCGGACCAGGTCAACACCGTCAACCTGAACGAGGCGGGCAAGATCCGCTCGCTGACCTTTACCCTGAATGCCGCGGAACAGCCGACCGCACGCGCCATTCAACAACAACGAGCCCAATGAAAACCTTCCGCGTCACGCCCATCGCCGCCGCACTGGCCTCCCTCTTCTTCCATGGCGCCGCCAGCGCCGATGAATTCGTCCTGCAGCGGGTGCTGGTCGAGGGCGCGCGCATCAACAAGATCGGCATGACCGATTCGGCCAGCTCCGGCACCGCCAATGCCAAGGACCTGGAAAACCGCACCGTCTACCGCCCCGGCGAACTGCTGGAAGCGATGCCGGGCCTGATCGCCAGCCAGCACAGCGGCGAGGGCAAGGCCAACCAGTTCTACCTGCGCGGCTTCAACCTCGACCACGGCACCGACCTCTCCACCTCGGTCGACGGCATGCCGGTGAACCAGCGCAGCCACGCCCACGGCCAGGGCTGGACCGACCTGAATTTCCTGATCCCGGAACTGGTCTCGCGCCTGGACTACCGCAAGGGCCCCTACTCGTCCACCGATGGCGATTTCGCCTCGGCCGGCAAGGCCTCGCTGGCCTACGCCAACCGCCTGGTGGCGCCGATCGCCAGCGTCACCCTGGGCCAGGACGACTACGCGCGCACGGTGCTGGCCGGCTCGCCGGAACTCGCGGGCGGCAACCTGCTGTACGCGCTGGAGCTGCTGAAGAACGACGGCCCCTGGACGCGGCCGGACGGCTACCGCAAGGTGAACGCCGTGCTGCGCTACAGCCACGGCTACTCGAACAATGGCTGGACCGTCACCGGCATGCACTACCAGGGCCACTGGAACAGCACGGACCAGATCCCGCTACGGGGCGTAGAAAGCGGCCAGCTGGGACGCTACGATGCGTTCGACCTGAGCGACGGCGGCGAAGCGAAGCGCAGCAGCATCTCGGGCAACTGGCGCCGCACCACGGACGAATCGGCGACCGCGCTGAACGCCTATGTGATCCGCAACCAGCTCGATCTGTACTCGAACTTCACCTACTTCCTGAACGACCCGGTGAACGGCGACCAGTTCGCCCAGCCGGACCGGCGCGTGACCACGGGCGTGGACGGCAGCCACACCTGGCATGCGTACAAGAGCGCGGACGGCAAGCTGATGTCCGACCTGACGGCTGGCTTCCAGCTCCAGAACGACAACATCTTCAATGGCCTGTACGACACCCGCGCGCGCCAGCGCATCGCGACCACGCGCGAAGACCACATCGTCGAGACCAGCGGCGCGGTCTACCTGGAGAGCGCGACCATGTGGAGCGATTCGCTGCGCACCGTGGTGGGGGCGCGCGCCAACCGCTACCGCTTCGACGTCGCCGGCGACCGCCTGGAAAACTCGGGCCGCGCCTACGACACCCTGGTGACACCGACCCTGAGCATCGCCTGGGCGCCGTTCAAGCACACGGAGCTCTACCTGAACTACGGCCACGGCTTCCACAGCAACGACGCGCGCGGCACCGTGGCGACGCTTGATCCGAAGTCGCTGGACCCGGTCGATGCGACGCCGGGCCTGGTGCGTTCGCGCGGCATGGAGCTGGGCCTGCGCACTGTCGCGATCCCGAAGATGGAGACCACGGTATCCCTCTACCGCCTCGACTTCGCCTCGGAACTGACCTATATCGGCGACGCCGGCAACACCGAAGCCGGTGACCCAAGCCGCCGCTATGGCGTCGAGCTGTCGAACATCTACCGCGTCAACAAATGGCTGGCGCTGAACGTCGACGCGGCCTATGCGCGCGCCCGTTCGCGCGGCGGCAATCCGGATGGCGACCGGATTCCGGGCGCGGTCGAAGGCGTGGCCCAGGCCGGGCTGACGGTGGACGGCTTCGGGCCGTGGTCGGGCGCGCTGCGACTGCGCTACTTCGGCCCGCGTCCGCTGATCGAGGACGACAGCGTGCGCTCGCATGCGAGCACCACGCTGAACGGCCGCATCGGCTACCGGATCGCCAAGGACATGCGCATCGAGCTGGAGGGCTTCAACCTGACCAACCGGCGCGACTCGGCGATCGACTACTACTATGAGTCGCGCCTGGCAAACGAAGCGCAGGGCGTGGAAGACATCCACTTCCACCCGATCGAACCGCGCACCTTCCGTCTCACTTTCGTGAAGAACTGGTAGGCAGGCGGGGGGCAGGGACAGCCGGCGGGGAAAAGTGCTACGCTGTCGGGATGATGACTTCGCAACTTCCCTATTCCGATCCAGCCTACCTTGCCGCGCTGCTGCGTGGCGAAGGCTATGCCCTGCTGCGTCCCGAAGACGTGGCCCAGCTGGCGGGCTGCAGCCTCGACGAATTGCAGGCCCTGGCCCCGAGCTGGGACCGGCTCGAACTCGACAACTACCTGAAGGACGGCGGCCGCTACCGGCGCCGCCGCCATTCCTGCTTCATCGATACCGGCACGGCACTGGAACAGACGCCGCACCGCGCGCACTGGCAGCCGGTCGAATACAACGCCCTGCACGGCGGCATGCACCGCCTGTTCGAACCTGTCGAGCCGGGCACGATCGCCAACCCGGCCTGGGAACGCCTGGTGCGCGCGCTCGGCGCAGTCTGCTCGCAGGTGCGCGGAGCGCGCCCGTGGTACGTCGAGGCGCACCAGTTCCGCATCGACACCGCCGACGGCATCGGCCGGCCGACGCCGGAAGGCGCGCACCGCGACGGCGTCGATTTCGTCGCCGTGATCCTGATCGGGCGCACCGGCATCAAAGGGGGAGAGACGCGCGTGTTCGAGGCCGATGGGCCGGCGGGCAAGCGGTTCACGATGCTGGAGCCGTGGACCTTGCTGCTGCTGGACGATGCGGCGGTGATTCATGAATCGACGCCGATCCAGCCCTTGGCCGAACATGGGCACCGCGACACGCTGGTGCTGACATGGCGCGCCGGCTCCTTCCAGGGCGCCGGCGTCTGATTCATCGTCGATCGCCGTTGCGCGGCAATCGCCAACACACAAAAAAAGCGCCCGCGAACCTTGCGGCTGGCGGGCGATAATCCAATTTTCGGAGAAAACTGGAGGAGACGGTTTTAATATAACCCAGTTTTTTGTGCACCGCAATACAGTAGAACTACGTAGCTTATTTCATTCCGGAAGCGTTTCCATTTGATATTGCTCAAATGTTTTTGCTGCACCGCCGCATTTCCCCTCTGGCAGGGCCGCCCTCTCCCTTGGTCCTGCCGCTTATGCAGGGTAACTGCTTCCTAGAGCCCCGCCTCGATCTGCGTGAACTGTGCTGGTAAATATCGCCCGGCACGCGTATCGTATTGCAGTTTCGATACACTTCACCGCTTGATTTGTAGCCAGCCAACCACTATGCCGACCCTTCGCCGTCTTCCCCCCGTTCCCGTGGCCGCCGCTGTCGGCGCGACCTTGTGCTTCGCCCTTGCCCTGACCATTCCCGAACGCGCCAGCGCCAAGGACGAGAAACCGGCTGCGCCGACGCCGGCGCTGACGGTGACCACCGGCCTGCCCTCGATCGCCTCGCTGCCGGTCGGATTGAGCGCCAACGGCAGCGTCGCCGCCTGGCAGGAAGCGGTGATCGGCAGCGAATCGAACGGGCTGCGCCTGAGCGAGGTGCGGGTCAACGTGGGCGACGTCGTCAAAAAGGGCGAGACCCTGGCCGTGTTCGCGAGCGACACCGTGCGCGCCGACGTCGAGCAGGCGCGCGCCGTGGTGCAGGAAGCGCAGGCCAACGCCAGCGCCGCCAAGGCGGATGCCGACCGCGCGCGCAAGCTGCGCAATACGGGCGCATTCAGCGAGCAGCAGATCACCCAGTACCTCACCACCGAGGCCACCGCCCGCGCGCGCGTGAACTCGGCCCAGGCCACCCTCAACCAGCAGCA
>Ga0265798_10004619_pt1 | contig 18899 bp, 17 predicted proteins | sample P3T30metagenome_FD_192430 | JGI IMG/M metagenome (GOLD analysis project Ga0265798, IMG submission 192430) | Plant litter microbial communities from East Loma Ridge, Irvine, California - P3 T30 | ecosystem: Environmental > Terrestrial > Plant litter > Unclassified | place: USA: California... | reverse complement strand
CCATCAACGAATAGCTATATTTTTATTACGGAATTTAACTTTGTAACTTTACAACATTAAAACTTTATAACAGTAAATTGAAAAAAATCCTCCTACTTTCTGATACCCATAGCCATATTGACGATACCATTATGAAATATGTGCGCCTGGCCGACGAGGTTTGGCATGCGGGAGATATTGGTAATCTGAGTGTTACCGATGCGATTAAGAAAGAAAGGCCGTTGCGTGCTGTGTATGGCAATATAGACGATGCATCGGCAAGGCAGGAGTTTCCGCTCAATAACCGCTTTTTTTGCGAAGGGGTAGATGTCTGGATTACACACATTGGTGGTTATCCCGGTAAATACAACCCAACGGTACGGCAGGAACTGGCGTTAAATCCTCCAAAACTGTTTATTTGCGGGCATTCGCATATACTTAAAGTTCAGTACGATAATAAGTATAATTTACTGCACATGAATCCCGGTGCTGCCGGAACACACGGCTTTCAGCAGGTGCGCACCATGCTGCGTTTTGAAATAGACGACGATAAGATACAGGCACTTGAAGTAATTGAGATAGCCCGTAAGGGTTAAAGGCTTATTAATCAACACCAATTTTTAAACCTACAGAAAAATTAAGCTGATTCAAGTTGCTAAAAAACTTTTCATCCTGAGCGCTTGCGGTAACATCGGGGTATAAAAAGCCGTAGCGTGCCCTGCCGAATAATCCTAAGCCTTTGGTAAGCTTAAAATCTACATCGGCACCTATACCAAAAGCCGCTCCTCTTTGTTTGCCATAGCTTTTCCCTGCTGTTTTTTGATGGATCATAATGGCCCCGCCAGTAATAAGTGGACTAATAGTGAACCCCGTCTTTTCTATCGGAATTTGATATAATAACCTTGCATAATAGTTATTTACGTTAGTGTGCTCAATATTACCGGCAAGGGCAGCGTTAGTAACGTCATACCCGGAAAATTCATACCCTCCTGCAAGGTAAAATTTGCGGTAACTAATAAGGTTCATCTCAAATCCAAAGCCGTATTTTCCTTTATTTCCTTTGCTGAGCACGTTGTCTCCACTGGCACCGGGAAAGGTGTAATACACTTTTAAAAAGGTATTAAACGCAAAATTATCAACAGGTTTGGCAATGGTGTCATTGGTCTGAGCATGGCTGAACTGTAGGCATAAAGCCAATAAAATAACGTATGCTTTCATGGCTTAATAGTTTAATTGGTATATAACGGGCTCTGTGCCAATAGGTATTTGCACCTCATGGTTATTAACAACCTGAGCGCCCTCTCCATTACCATAACGAGTTTGGTATTTTAAAGTAATAGTTTGGCTTTTTGCAACATTATAGTTTTCCATTATATAAGTGTTTACGCCATCAACAGGGGGTAGGTTAAAGTTATAGTCTATAACATTTTCACTGACTTTACCTACCACGTTAAGTTTGGTTAACGATTGGCCGCTTGTATTAGTAAAATCAATTTGCAGCGTGGTGCTGTTAGCTACCTCATAAAGCTGTGTAACGCCGAAGTCAATTTTATAATCGGTAAGATTTTCCAATCGTAAATTATTAATAACCAGTTTGGAGTACGATTCGTTTACAGTAGTTCCCGGTATGGCCTGATTTACAAATAATACAATGTTATCCTGGTTTTTAGGCTGTGGAAAATACATTTTGTAATTACCATTATCATCGGTAGTGGTGTAGCTTATCATATCATGATCGTAACCAAAAAGGTAGGAGAGGCCATCAGCATCTTCATCTTTAGAGATGTAAACCCCCACAGGCAGGTTAGCTATTGCGTTTCCTGACGCATCGGTTACACGCCCCTGATAGGCTATTCGTACTGTGGAATCGTACTGTAGATCGTCCTGGCAACTTATAAATAGGAGGGAGCATAGCAGTAATAGTATTATTTTTTGTGTCATAGTGGTAGGTGGTTATGCTACAAAGATGCAAAAATCTTAAAAGGTTGCTTGCCTTTGCGTTAACAAAATGTAAATAACAAAAAAATCCGGACGTGTAGGTCCGGATTTTTAACGCACTAATAAACTAAGTTAAAAGGTTTATCTAAGTCGGTCGGCAGATTTTACGAGATCTTCATCCTTCTTAATAGCCCTGTTGGCAAGGCTTAAAAAAACGATAGAAATAATAGGGAGAATCATCCCAATACCCTTCTCTGAGATTTCACTCTCTCCGGATACACTTAGCGACTGATATACAAATAATCCTAATAAAATTAAATTCAATATTATATTAAGCCTGTTTAAAACAAACTGGTTTTGTCTTCTTTTATAACTAAATATCGTAACGATAGAAAGCGTTGCACTAAACACAAATAACACTACAAAAGCAATGTTATCCATAAAGCTTACCTCGGTACCGTTACTCAATGTATATAAGGGTAAAAAAATAGGCAGTATGCCGCTTGCTATAACGGCTATCAGTAAATATATGCTTTGTATTCTTTGTATCATTGCAGCGTTTAATTGCAGTACAAAAATATAGTTTCTTTTTAAAAAATACTATTGTGTAGTAAAAATAAATTTGTAATATTGCAGTACAAAACCGCAAGTACTTCATTCTGCGAAGTATGGTATCCCCAAAAAAATCCAAATACCCTTACCCGATTTTAGATTACGATTTAATTAACCAATAGTTATACATGTTTGATATTTCTGAATTAAAAGAAATGAAGCTGCCTGAGCTTCAGGAAATTGCAAAGAAAGCAAAGATCAGTAAGTTCAGGGGCCTGAAAAAAGACGAGTTAGTTTACCAGATACTCGATCATCAGGCAGCAAATCCGGCAATAATACAGCCACTTTTTGAAGAAACTGCACCGGTAGCGGCGGCAGTGCCTGCTAACGATGATGCAGCAGCACCTGAGAAAGTAAAAAGGGCGCGTATGAGCAAAGGCGCAGCCGAAGAGGCTAAGATAATTGCCTCTATGCCCGAAGCACCTGCAAAAACGGAGAAACCTGCAGAAGCGCCTGTACATGCTATTATAGAGCCTGTACCTGCAAGGCAGCCAAGGCAGGAAAAACCTTTTGCCAAAAAAACTGAATTTAAAAAGGAGCAACCTGTTAAAGAGAGTACTCCAACCGAAAATATACCTGTTGCAAACGAGGTTGCGGCTGACCCTGTTGCTGTAAAACCAGCGGCTATTAAAGCCCCGCAAAAAGACGACAGAAGAAAAATTGTACCTGCAAAAGATGCAGTGCAGCCTAAACAAGCCGATGGCGCTGCTCCTGTAAGGACAAGGCCACAGCTAACCGAAGAAGAGCGTTTGGCGCAGATTGAAAGGGCTAATGCCAACAATCCTAACCACCCGAGCTACAAAAAAAATCAGGCGGCTCAACCCACGCAAAACGCCACTAACACACCACCTATTATTTCTAACAAAGAAAACATACAAAGTTCCCCTGCAAGTGCAGCGCAGCCTGTACAGCAAAAGAAACAAAATTTCAGGGAGCCTGATTATGAATTTGATGGCATAATAGAAAGCGAAGGCGTACTAGAAATGATGCCTGATGGTTATGGTTTCCTGCGTTCATCTGATTATAATTATTTAGCATCACCTGATGATATTTACCTGTCTAACTCTCAAATTCGTTTGTTTGGGTTAAAAACAGGCGATACCGTAAAAGGTGTGGTGCGCCCTCCTAAAGAAGGCGAAAAATATTTCCCTCTGGTTAAGGTTAACAAAATTAACGGCCACGACCCACAGGTAGTGCGCGACAGGGTTTCTTTTGAGCACCTTACACCGCTTTTCCCGGAAGAGAAGTTTAACCTTGCCGACAAGCAAAGTACCATTTCTACCAGGATAATTGATTTGTTCTCGCCAATAGGCAAAGGCCAGCGTGGTATGATAGTAGCACAGCCTAAAACAGGTAAAACGATGTTGCTTAAGGATATAGCCAACTCTATTGCGGCTAACCACCCGGAGGTTTATCTTATTGTTTTATTGATTGATGAGCGCCCTGAAGAGGTTACCGATATGCAACGCAGCGTTAGGGGAGAGGTTATTGCCTCTACTTTTGATGAACCGGCTGACCGCCACGTAAAAGTAGCAAACATAGTGCTTGAAAAGGCTAAACGCCTTGTAGAGTGCGGCCATGATGTGGTTATACTGTTAGATTCTATTACGCGTTTGGCAAGGGCTTACAATACAGTTCAGCCTGCATCGGGTAAAGTATTGAGCGGTGGTGTAGATGCTAATGCACTGCAAAAACCTAAACGCTTTTTTGGTGCTGCCCGTAATATTGAAGGTGGTGGGTCGCTTAGTATTATTGCTACAGCGCTTACTGATACCGGCTCTAAAATGGACGAGGTTATCTTTGAAGAATTTAAAGGTACGGGTAACATGGAGCTACAATTGGACAGAAAGATTGCTAATAAGCGTATTTTCCCTGCGATTGACCTTACTTCATCGAGCACAAGGCGTGATGACCTGCTGCTTGACGAGAAAACTATACAGCGCATGTGGATAATGAGGAAATACCTTGCCGATATGAATCCGGTTGAGGCAATGGACTTTATTAACGACCGCTTTAGGAAAACCAGGAATAATGAAGACTTCCTGCTTTCTATGAATGATTAAACTTAGAGGCTTAGGTTCTTAGAATCTTAGATACTAAGTAGCGAAGCTAACAATATAAAAAAGCCCCAATTAGGGGCTTTTTTATGTTCAATAAACTTGTAATTAGTTTTTTACAGGGAAGTATAAGCTCATAACCGTGCCCGATCCTAATTTACTTGAGGCAGATATATGTCCGTTATGGTTTTGCATTATCTTTTTACAGAGTGCAAGCCCAACGCCCGATCCTTTATATTCAGGAGATGAGTGCAGCCTGGTAAATATGTTGAAGATACTTTGTGCAAAATGCTGCTCAAAGCCTATACCGTTATCAGCCAAATATATTACCTGGTACAAGGTACTGTCATCCGGGTTATAAGGCACAAGACTGTGCTCTTTTGTAATTTTTATTTGTGGTGTTACACCCGGTGCAACATACTTTATAGAGTTGGCTATAAGGTTAGAAAACAGTTGCTTTAGCAAAAAAGGAGCACCAAAAACATCGGGTAATTCATCTATAGTGATCTCGGCATTTTTTTCCGACATCGCCTCAGCAATATCCAGCTTAACTTCGTTTATAAGCTTCTCAAGGTTTACATTTTCAAAAGAATCATCGGTATGCTTAAGCCGAGTGTATTTAAGTATATCAATTAACAGCGTTTGCATGCGGTTAGCCGATGCATTCATCCGTTTAATAGAGTCTTGCACATTGCCTGACATTTCTTCCTCCTTACCAAGTATCCTCGATGCTATAAGCTGTATTTTTCTAAGCGGTTCCTGCAAATCGTGGGTGCTTATCCAGTTAATGTTCTCCAGCTCAGAGTTGGTTTGGTGTAGTATTTCGCTAAGCTTACGGTAGCGCTCCTCTTCTTTGGTAATTATAAGGAGATTTATCTGCCTTTGGAGGTTATATGCGTATGATGATGCCGCGTTTAATTCGGGCATAAGCCACGGCTTGCTGATGCATTCTAAAAGCTCTTTCCAAAGCTTAAAAGAATTTCTTGGTGATAGCCCGTTTTTATCTTTTATGATAGCCTTGGTAGGATCGCCGCCCCATTTAACCTCTGTTTGCGTTTCCGGACGGTACCAAATAATACAGTTACTACCGTCTATATCTAACGAGTGGTAAACAATACCTGCGGTATTAGCACACATATCTTTAGCATCAGGAAAATGATCAACCAGCTTATCAGTATTAAAGGTTGTATTGTTACTTTTCCGGCCAAGCCATTCCCCTAAATGTACTATCTCATTATCGTTTGGCGTAATTCCGCTTTTATAAACCTGCCCGTTAAACGTAACCGAAACCCCTGCAGCATTGCAAAGCTTCAATATATCATCGCTGTTTACAAGTGTTTGCAAATCGGCTTCGCGGGTAAGGCTGTAGCCGTTCATATTTTCTAACGCAAGGTTGGTTTTACGTGCCAGTTCATATTCTTCGGTAGCCTGCCTCAAGTCAATTTGCGAGGTAATAAAATGCCCTTGCAACTGTGCTGCCAGCCTAACTTCCGGACTAAGATTTTTAGGCGAATAGTGGTGGCAGGCAATAAGGCCCCAAAGCTTTTTCTTATAGATAAGTGATATGGTTAACGTAGCGCCAACACCCATGTTATGCAGGTATTGCACGTGTATAGGAGAGGTACTGCGCAGTATAGAAAGGCTAAGGTCCAGGTTTTTATCTTCGGCGTCATCTAAAGTATAAATGGGCACCGGGGTGTAATTAATATCGGTAATAAGGCGTAACAAATTACGCATATACAATTCCCTTGCCTGTGGTGGTATATCGGTATGCGGGTAGTGCAGGCCAAGAAATGGCTCCAGGTCTTCGCGGCAGCTTTCACCGATTATTTCTCCGTTATAATCTTTATCAAAACGGTATACCATAACCCTGTCGTAGCCGGTAATTTGCCGTGTACCGTTTGCAACCAGCTGGCATAGCTCTTTTAGCGTATGAGTATCGTGCATATAAGCCAAAAACTGCGAAGTTTGGTTGTAAAGCTCATTTGCGGGCTTAGTGTCAATGCTTAACGGTTCGGCCTCCAGTACATAAGTAGTGCCGTTATCATGAACTGTACATAAAAAATCAACCCCTGCAAGCGTTAGCTTAAGAAGTGAAGATGACAGCATTAAATTTTTAGTAATATAATCCTCAAGTAATAGTTTGGGTTCGTTACCAAAAATGCTTTCAAAGCTATTACCAAGTAATTGCGAATGAAAAAGGCTTATATATTCTGCTGTGTTAGCGCTGCAATAATCAATAATAAGAGACTCAGGCTTTAGCCCAAGCAAAAAGCCGTGCGGCTGTATGCTGCCCGGTATATGTATGGGTTCCTGCTCGCAGTTGGTAAGGTTTACAATATCGCGGTTTACAATATCTTTGATCTTCATAAAAAACTATTGGTGGGACATTTGGGTAAAATGACGGCTTATAGCATCAAAAGCATAATTAGCGCCGGCAATTATCTCATCTTCGCTTTTAGTATCGTTTTCATAGTTTATAAGCTGGCTTAAAAAGTTTTTCCAGTGGCTGCCGGTTTGTCCGCCGTAGCCGGCAAAGTAACGTGCGCCGCTCTCCTCACTATGGCCCAGTGCACCACTAATATTTTTAAGTATAACACGCCCACCTAACGATGATCCTTCTATAACATACATAATGCCTAAAGCAAAAGCTACTGATATAGTAGTGAGGTTTCCGGATAGGGGTTTCACAGCATTGTATTTGGGTGTAGCATCTAAAACGGCAAGGTCTGCCCTTATAAATTGCGCTTTAGGATGAATGTCAAGTTCCGGCAATACGTTATGAACCGTTGGAAAAATATTTTCCTCAGCATCTTTTACCACATCGTGCATTAAGCCCAGGTAAAGGGCATATTGGGCATTGGTAACAGCGGGGTTCATTATTGAGGCCGAAACAGGAAGCGCTTCGAGATTAGTGTGAGACTGCGTAGTGGCAAAACGTAGCTTTTCTAAGAAAGCCGGGGCAGATACGGTATTATTCATTCGGGTCTTTAACTATAAACTGTAAACAAAATTATTATCACTTGGTTTAAAACTGCGCCAGTTGATAGACAGGGCGTGTTCTAACGATTTTTTCAGATTATCAAATATACTCGACTTTGGCATATAAAATGTTGCGCCAAGCAGGCGGCTTATCTCAATTATATCTTCATCTTTAGATGTAGAGAACATAACAACAGGCAGCTCTTTATGCTGCGATGATGCGCGTAGCTTTCTTAAAACCTCCAGCCCTGTAAACCCCGGCATGTTAATATCTAAAAATACTACGTAGGGGTGGGGCGGCGGATTATTTATGGCATCTAACAACGCCTGGCCATTTGTTTGTGTTACTATATTATAACAGCCTATTTCGTTCACAATTTCTGCAAAGAACTCTAAATCGTCCTGGTCGTCATCTGCATAAAATATGGTTAAATCTTCTTTCATGACAACTGGTTTTTACGATTAAAGTCCTCACTTGTATCACAAATATAAGGATTATTTGTGTACTGTATAATCATGCCGTATGTTTTAGCAGGTTAGTGTTCTTAAAGAAAACTTAAATAGTAAAATGTTATAGTTAAAATTGTTTGTAACGCCCACCAATACTGGATACACACATCATAACACATCGTGTAAAATCCTATAAAATTAAGGTACTATTCCTAAACTACTATTGGGTAACGACTAAAAAAGGATAGCTAAATGAAAACGTTTTTATTTTTATTATCCCTGACCGGTTTTTGCGCAGCGGGCTACTTTTTAGTAACCGACCTGATGAACGGCTACGGTGCCAACCACCTAATTTATGTTTTGCTGCTGGTAATTTTATTATGCAACAGCATATTAGGCATGTTGATTACCTATCCCGGGGAACTGTTTAAAAAACGCCGAAGCCTTAAACTGGTTCCGGTTAAAAAGTAAAAGCATCTTTTTTAAGATGCTTTTTTTATTTTAGTGCCTGCCATATTACCCGCCTGTGTTATCATTTACGGGAAATTGAGTATCTTTACGGCGTTTTTTATAAAGGCTAATAAAACATTTTAAATGAAAAATATCAACAGGCTGTACCCATATTTTCTGGCCGTTTTAGGATTTATAATCGTATCCCTTATTTACTTTTACCCTGTATTGCAGGGCAAAAAAATATACCAGAGTGATATTGTACAGTACACAGGTATGGCTAAAGAGCAAAACGACTTTAGGAAAGCCACGGGGGGCGATGAACCCTATTGGACCGACAGCGCCTTTGGCGGTATGCCTACCTACCAGTTAGGTGCCAACTATCCACACAACTATATTAAACAAATAGACGGGCTTATACGTTTTTTACCACGCCCTGCCGATTATTTATTTCTGTATTTTCTTAGCTTTTTTGTGCTTTTAAGGGTACTGAAGATAGATCCTCTTAAAGCATTTTTTGGAGCACTTGCCTTTGGGTTATCTACTTACTTTATAATAATACTAGGTGTTGGCCATAATGCTAAGGCACATGCTATTGCTTATATGCCATTGGTAATATCGGGCGTGCTGCTCGTGTTTCAGCGTAGGTATGTTGTGGGAGGGCTGCTAACCCTTTTTGCCACGGCGTTAGAGATTAATGCCAACCACATACAAATGACGTACTACCTTATAATACTGCTGTTTGTTATTGGCATTTACTATGTTATAGAAATTATTAAAAATAAAGAATTTAAGCACCTTGGCGTTACTGCGGGTGTATTTGCCATTGCCGGCATATTAGCCATAGGTATGAATGCTACCAGCCTTATGGCTACTGCCGAATATGCAAAAGTTAGTACCCGAAGCGATAGCAAGTTAACTTTTAACCCTGACGGCACTAAAAAAGAAAATACCAATGCCATGAGCTATGAGTACATTACAGAGTACAGCTATGGTGTTGGCGAAAGCCTCGACCTTGTTGCACCACGCCTTTACGGTGGCTCTACGGGCAGCGAAAAGCTTGGGCAGGATTCTCACGTGGTTGAGTTTTTACAAACGGTAGAGGTAGAGCAGGGACGTTACCTTAGCCCTCAGGAGGCAATGGAATTTGTAGCGCAGGGTTTACCAACATATTGGGGTGACCAGACTATTGTAGCTGCGCCTGCATATATTGGTGCGGTGGTTTTCTTCTTATTTATCCTTGCCATGTTTGCCGAAGAGCGAAAAATCAAATATGCCTTTTTTGCGGGTGCCGTATTAGCGTTGCTGCTATCATGGGGTAAGTACTTCCCGGCATTAACCGACTTTTTTATAAACTATGTACCCATGTATAACAAGTTTAGGGCGGTAGCCTCTATACAGGTTATACTGGAGCTGTGTATACCGGTACTGGCTATAATGGGCTTATTTGCCTTTTTTAATGCTGATAAAGAAAAGCAGTTTAAAACCTTATGGCAGTCGGCGGCAGTAAGCCTTGGCTTCCTGTTGCTTATACAATTATTTAAAGGGTCGTTTAGTTTTGCAGGCCCCCGCGATGCCGGATTGGCACAGCAACTTGGGCAGATAGGGAATTCGTTTATTGAAGCCTTAAGGGAAGACAGGCGCGATATGTTTAGCGATGACCTGTTGCGTTCGGGTATATTTATAGCGCTTGTTGCGGGTATCTTGTTCCTGCATAACAAGCAAAAATTATCGCAGACTGTTGCGGTTGTTATAGTAGGTTTATTAATGGTAGGTGATCTTTTCTTTATTGACAGGAAGTACGTGAATGAGACCGACTTTGTTAGCGCACGCGAAGCCGATATGCCTTTTGAAGCCACTCCGGCCGATCAACAAATAATGCAGGATACGTCGCATTACCGTGTGTTCGATTTTGATGGGCATATTAACAGTGCAAGGGCATCGTATTTCCACAAATCTATTGGTGGTTACCATGCTGCAAAGCCTCAAAAAATACAACAGCTTTTTGATTACCAAATTTTTAAGAGCCCTATGAACATTGGTGTGCTTAACATGCTTAATGTTAAGTATGTATTGCAGAGCAACGATAAGGGTGAAGTAATGCCTATTCCTAACAATACCGCTAACGGTAATGCATGGTTTGTAAGCAAGGTAAAGGCGGTTAACACTGCCGATGAGGAAATGAAAGGCCTTGATAAACTTAACGTTAAGCAGGAAGCCGTTGTTAATAAAACTAAATTCCCGGATGCGGTTGCAACAACTAATTTTGCGGTAGATAGCACAGCTACCATTAAGTTAACTACTTATCAGCCAAACTATTTAAGGTATGTAAGTAATAATAAAAATGCAGGATTAGCGATATTCTCTGAAGTGTATTATGCCGACGGGTGGAATGCTTACATCGACAGTAAACTCACACCACACTTTGAAGCTAATTATATGCTTAGGGGCTTAAAAATTCCAGCAGGCAAGCATACTGTCGAGTTTAAATTTGAGCCGCAGGTAGTTAAAACAGGCAGTACAATAGCGCTAATAAGTTTTATTGGAATGCTGTTGTTATTAGGTGCTGGTATTTATACCGAAACCAAAAAGAAAAATCAACACCCTCAAAAAGCAATTTAGAGTTTCAGTTGCAGTCGCAGGTTTCAGTTTGTTTCAGCGACAAATCTAAAAATCCAGCAATCTAAAAATCCGTCATGAAAGTACTTATCATAACTTATTACTGGCCGCCTGCGGGAGGGCCCGGCGTGCAGCGCTGGCTTAAGTTTGTTAAGTACCTTCCTGATTACGGCATAGAACCTGTTGTATACATACCTGAAAATCCCACCTATCCGTTAATCGATAAAGGTCTGCTGGCAGAAGTTAGCCCCTCGGTAAAAATTATCAAGCACAGGATAACCGAGCCCTATGCCTGGGCTTCGGCATTTTCTAAAGGCAGTACAAAAAAGATAAGTTCGGGTATAATCCCAAACAAAAAAAAGCAGTCGGTTTTACAGCGGCTTATGCTTTGGGTAAGGGGTAATGTATTTATCCCTGATGCTCGCGTTTTGTGGGTTAAGCCGTCTATCAAATATCTATTGCATTACATTCAGGAAAATGATATCGATACTGTCATAACAACAGGTCCGCCACATAGCCTTCATTTAATTGGCCTCGGACTTAAAAAGCAATTAGGCATTAACTGGCTGGCTGATTTCAGGGATCCGTGGACAACAATTGGATACCATAAGCAATTAAAGCTATCGGCTTCGGCGGCAGCAAAACATAAAAACCTTGAAAAAGAGGTGCTCACCACGGCTGATACTATCTTAGTCACCAGCCCTACCACAAAACGTGAATTTGAGGCATTAACCACTAAGCCAATAACCGTGATAACAAACGGTTATGATGTAGAAAAGATTGCTAAACAACCTTTAGACGATAAGTTTACACTGGCACACATAGGGTCATTTTTATCAGAGCGTAACCCCACCATATTATGGGAGTCATTATCTGAATTAGTTACTGAAAATGCTGAATTTGGTTCCGCTTTCCAACTTAAGTTAATTGGCGCGGTAAGCCGCGAAGTGCTTGATGCTATAGCGAAGCATAAACTGGGCAGTTATGTAAATAACCTGGGTTATGTATCGCATGAAGAAGCAGTGGTGCAACAACGCAAATCTCAGTTACTATTGCTTGTAGAGATTGATAGTGAAGAAACCAAATGTATTATACCCGGCAAATTGTTTGAATATATGGTGTCAGAAAGGCCTATTCTGGCAATTGGTCCGCAAGGCGCTGATTATGCAAATATTATTAAGCAAACCAACACAGGTGTATCTGTAAGTTATTCTGAAAAAGAATCCCTTAAACAGACTCTTTTGAATTATTTTGAGCAATATCGCCAAGGTAAATTACAATCGCATGCCATAGGCTTGCAGCAATATTCGCGTAAAAACCTTACCGCTCAACTGGCAGGCCTCCTTAAAAAAGACGCGCGTTCATAAGTACTACTACATGGAAATTAATGTACTAACCGAACCTTTTAAAAGTAAAGCAGTTATTTACGATGCCTGCGGATTTACCTTTGATAATGCTGTGGCAGAAAAAGAAAGCCGGGACTATAGTGCCTATACTTTTACACTAAATAATCTTAAAATAGTATTCAGGTCGGCTAAAATTACCCCTACAAAAACAGGACAGTTTGTAACACTTTGGAAACGTTTAGGCAACGGCCCAATAATGCCGTTTGATGCTTTAGACCTAATATACCGTGTAGTTATTAGTGTGCATAAAGATAATCACTACGGGCAGTTTGTATTTCCTAAAAAAGTACTTGCTGCAAAGGGCGTCTTCACCACTAATTGTAAAGATGGCAAACGTGCTATGCGCGTATATCCACCCTGGGATGTAACGGAGAACGCACAAGCAAAACGTACCCAAAAATGGCAGTTGGATTATTTTTTAGAGGTTAAAGAGGGGAGGGTAGATATTGAAAAAGCAAAACTCTTATATGGAATCTAATACTCTACACGGGCTTTGCTTCCAACGGTACACTATTACAGGCTAACAAATGTTAAATTCGGATTAGGCGTGTTAAACACGCTGACTTACTTCGTATATACTTAGAAAAATTATATTTTTACCCCTTTCCAAAATAATCTAAATTACCCAAATGAAAAAAATGTTTTCTGTTTTAAGTTTATCTGCGTTACTGTTTATGCAGGTTAACTGCTCATCGTCGGATGGTGGCGATGATGGTACTCCCACAACCCCAGCACCTCCTGTAACCCCTACCGATCCCGTTGCTAACGAGGTAGAATTCTGGATGACCAACAATGCCGGTACTACCAAACTTGCATTGCAAAACACCATACTTGGTTTTAGCGCTACCGCTAATAATTACCAGAATATTGATGTTGTAGATACGTCTACTTATCAAACTGTTGATGGTTTTGGCTACACCCTTACCGGGGGTAGTGTGCTGATGATCAACAGTCTTAGTGCATCCAGCAAACAGGCATTGTTGCAAGACCTTTTTAATACCACTACAGGTATTGGTGTAAGCTACCTGCGTATTAGTATTGGTGCATCCGATCTTAACGAAGCACCATTTACGTATGATGATATGCCGTCTGGCCAAACCGATACCGACCTTTCTGAATTCAGCATTGTACAAGATCAGCCGGTTGTTAATATGCTTAAGGAAATACTAGCTATTAACCCGAACATTAAAATTATTGCAACACCGTGGTCGGCCCCGTTGTGGATGAAAACTAACGGCAGCTTTGTAAACGGCAGCCTTAAGCCAGAATATTATGGCGTGTATGCTGATTATTTTGTAAAATACATCCAGGCCATGCAGGCCGAGGGTATTACCATTACGGCTATTACACCGCAAAATGAGCCTTTAAACCCGTATAACAACCCAAGTATGGTTATGCAGGATACAGATCAGGCTACGTTTATTAAAAGCAGCCTGGGCCCTGCGTTTGCCGCAGCTAACATTACCACTAAAATTATTGCTTACGACCATAACTGTGATATGCCATCGTACCCGGCTACAATTTTTGCCGATGCTGCTGCAAGCCAGTATGTTGATGGTGCTGCGTTTCACCTGTATGCAGGCGATATTAACGCAATGGGCAACCTGCACAATAACTACCCTGCTAAAAACCTGTATTTTACGGAGCAATACACGGCGGGTAACGGAAGCTTTGGCGGCGACCTTAAATGGCATCTTAAAAATGTAATTATTGGCTCTATGCGTAACTGGAGCAAAAATGCCCTGGAGTGGAACCTTGCCAACAATGCGAGCTACGACCCGCATACCGATGGTGGCTGCAGCGATTGTAAAGGAGCTATAACCATTACAAGTAATACGGCGTATACTAAAAATGTGGCGTATTATATTATAGCCCATGCCTCTAAATTTGTACCGGCAGGATCAGTGCGCATAGGTAGTAATATATCGGGTAACCTTTATAACGTTGCATTTAAAAGGCCTGACGGTAAGCACGTACTTATTGTAGAAAACGATGGCGGCGGTGCCGAAACTTTTAATATAAAATACAACGGCGAGTGGGTAACCACCACGCTCGAAGCAGGTGCTGTAGGAACTTACGTTTGGTAAGAACTATCTATTATATTAATATAAACCCCAACAAATTTTAAAGTTTGTTGGGGTTTGTTTTTTATTAAAACTAATAGAATTTACAAAAACTTACCGGCTATCATCCAGTTTTTAAGGTTATCCATCCATTTATCGGCGGTAGTAGGGTTTACCATGCCGTAACCATGCCCACCGTGCGGATAGATAAGCATTTCGCCATATATTTTGTGTTTTAACAGTGCCTGATAATATTCGATACTGTTACCCACAGGCACAGCACCATCATCTGCCGAATGTACTAAAAAGGCAGGAGGGGTTTGGTCGGTTACCTGTAGTTCGTTAGAATAACTATCAATGCTTTTTTGAGCCGGATTCTTTCCGACCAAATTATCACGGCTGCCCATATGGGTAAGCGCATCTGTAAAACTTATTACCGGGTAAATAAGCACCGAAAAGTCAGGTCGTAGTGATATTTTTTTATCGTTATTTATAACTGCATTATTAAAATGTGTAGAAGCCGTTGCTGCCAAATGCCCTCCGGCAGAAAAACCCATTATACCAACTTTATTACTGTCAATATTCCAAGCTTTTGCGTTTTCCCTTACCATTTGTATGGCGCGTTGTGCATCCTGTAACGGCCCGATGGATTTATCGGTCATAATACTATCATTAGGTAGGCGGTATTTTAAAACAAAGGCGGTAACACCCCATTCGTTTAAGGCTTTAGCTACATCTGCACCTTCATGGGCTGTTGCTAACATTCCGTAACCGCCACCCGGTACAACAATTACAGCACTGCTCAAAGCGTTTGGTTTTGCCGGCTTATAAATAGTGAGTGTAGGCACAGATACATTAGTAGTAATCTCTATGCCATAACTGGCCATTTCGGTTTTTTCTTTCTTTACAGAAGGTTTGCTGTTAGGTACGGTTTTGTAAAGCGGAAGTACTTCTTGTGCAGAACCTGTGATCATTGCAAATAAAAATATTGGTATGAATAATTTCATGTAGTAATGTTGTTTTTGAAGATCAAAAATAAGTTTTTTAGATTTAGAGGATGTGACACGTGCAGATAATTTTACCAGTAACTTTACTAAGACAACATCCTGATGCATTAAATGAAGCGTAATAGGGCTTTACCATCCCTGTGTTATTAGGATTGATGTAATCGCTGAGCAAAACCAAAAAACGATTGCGGATTTTGAAGTAACTTTTGGCGGATATAAAGGGTTCGATTAACCCGATGGTTTTTTAAATTTCAACAAATATTTAACGTACAATACTATCCTTCAATAATTTTTTTGCGGTGCAGTTTGCCCCAGCTTTGGAGTTCGTGTATTAGTTTGCCTAGGGTGTGGCTATGATCTGTCCACGCATATTCTACGGTGGGTGGAAAGGTATCCAGAACTTTACGGCTTACCAGCAGGTTCATTTCAAGGTCTTTTAGCTCTTTAGAGAGCATCTTATCGGTAATACCACCAACTTCTTTGCTAATCTCTTTAAAACGCTTAGTGCCTGTGCTAAGCGAAACCAGTATGGGCATCTTCCATTTTCCACTCAAAGCTTCTAAAGCATCTTTTACAGGCATAATGGCCTCTTTTGGGCATTTAATAGTTTCTGGCAGGCAGTCTAACGTATCCATATCCAAGTCGGTTTTTGCGATGCTATCCTTTAGGGTATCGCTATCCAAAAGCATAGTACTATAATTTAGATAGCAAATATAAATAAGTTTGCAGTATAAATAATGTACAACATCTTAAATACATAAAAATGATTTTAGTTACAGGGTCTACAGGACAATTTGGCGCAGCCGCAGTTAATTATTTACTTGATAAAGTTGACGCATCTCAAATAGCTGTTTTAGCGCGTGATGAACAAAAGGCACAACACTTTGCTGATAAAGGTATTACCGTTAAGATAGGTGATTACCATAAATATGAGTCGCTTGTTGCGGCGTTTGAAGGAGTTGATAAAGTATTGTTGGTTTCATCTAACGATTTTAACGATCGCTTTGGCCAACACAAAAATGTTATAAACGCCGCTAAGGCAGCCGGTGTAAAGCTTATTGCTTATACAAGCATTGAGGAAAAAGACGCACATAACTCTGTCACAGGGATATTAGCAAAAGACCATGCCCTTACGGCAGATTACCTTAAAGAGTCGGGGTTGCAGTACATATTGCTTAACAACAGCCTTTATGCCGATGTAGTGCCCATGTTTTTAGGTGAGCGGGTACTTACAGACGGTGTTTTCTTTCCTGCCGGCGATGGAAGGGTTCCGTTTGCTACCCGTGAGGATATGGCGCTTGCAGCTGCCGTAGTGCTTACTACAGATGGCCATGAGAATAAAGAGTATGCTATTGCGAATGATGAAACCTACTCATTTAACGATGTGGCACAGTATGTTTCTGAGATATCAGGAAAAGAAATACCTTATACCAGCCCTGAAGCTAACGTATACAAACAGGTACTTGAGGATGCCGGTGTGCCGGAAATGTATATCTGGATGCTGGGCGGTTTTGCGCAGGCTATTAAAGATGGTGAACTTGAAACCGGTAAGGCAGATCTTTCTAAACTAATTGGCAAAAAACCAACAACTCTAAAAGATTATTTGCAAACTGTTTACGGTGTTTAAAGGCGGCAGTACTCAAATTTCATTAGCCACGAATTAAACCAACTTAATTCGTGGCTTTGTTTTTTATAATCTTTCCATACAAGTAATGCTTTGACCCGCCAACTATCTGCGAGGTATAAATACCTTTATTACCGGAACATAAATAAGCGATGAAACAGGCGATGCCGATATAGAGTCCGCACTCTGATCCAAACAGTTCCATACCCATAATGGTACAGGCAATAGGTGTATTTGTGGCCCCTGAAAACACCGCGACAAAGCCCATACCTGCCAGTAAAGCCATAGGTAATGGTACAAATAAAAACAGGGCATTACCCAAAGTGGCCCCTATAAAGAATAGTGGTGTAACCTCCCCACCTTTAAAGCCTGCTCCTAATGTAAATGCGGTGAGGATAAGTTTGAGCAGAAACGCATATTCCGGTTGCTGAGTGCTAAAGGCATCTACAATTGTAGGTATGCCAAGCCCTATGTATTTTGTAGTGTCCAATACCCAAACGGCTAATGCTATGAACACGCCACCAATTACAGGACGCAGCGGTGGATATTTTGTGTAGCCGAATAGCCTGCTAAAAAAGTACATGCTTTGCGAGAACAACAGCGCTGTGATGCCAAACAGTATACCGACAAATACAATCCATAACAGGGTTACAGGCTGTATTTCAGGTATAAACGTAATGTGATAGTGCGTATGTGCCACCTGCCAGGCAGTACAGGTATAATCGGCTATGTAGGCTACTATAAAACTCTGGGCAATGGCATGGTAACGTATGCGGCCGAGTACCATAACTTCAAGCGCGAACACAGCTCCGGCTAACGGCGTACCAAATACCGATGCAAACCCCGCGCTGATGCCCATTATTAGGATGATCTTCCTGTCGTTTTCGCTTAGTTTAAAGATATGGGTGAACCTGTCGGCAATGGCGCCACCCATTTGTACGGCGGTGCCTTCGCGGCCTGCAGAGCCACCAAATAAATGTGTTACCAACGTGCCCAAGAGCACAAGCGGAGCCATTTTAAAGGGGATAATTTGTTTTGGGGTGTGCAGTTCTTCAAGCAATAAGTTATTGCCCTTAACAACGTTACTGCCGTAATAATGGTACGTAAGGCCAATTATGAGTCCGCCCAGGGGGAGTAGGGCAATGAGCCATAGATGGCTTTCGCGGAAATTAGTAACCCAATTTAAGCTTGTGAGAAAAAATGCTGAAGCGGAACCTACGCAGACGCCTATAGCCAGTGCCAACACGAGCCATTTGAGGAGGTAAGATAGTTGCGGAAATTTTTGTAGCGGTGCAATAAGCGTTTTTAAGTGTGTCATAGTTTGCCCTGATTGTATACGTGATTTTTGGCATAAGCCATTAAACCAGACGTCATCAGCTGCGCGGGCAGCGGTTCAGGGCAGACATCATTGCCATTATGTGCCACAATATATATGCAGAATTCTTTAATTAGCTTTTCTTGCAACAATCGTCTAAACCTTCATAAGCAAGTGGTTCAGCCTTAACATCATCGGCATCGTAGCCTAATTTGCTGATAGCAGTTTTTATCTTAGCAAGATCGGTTTTCTTAGTGTTGTAAGTAACTTTAATGGTCATGGCTTTTTCATCAAGAACCACCATTTGTACACCTTTTTCCTTAATTAATGTCTGGTTAAATTTATCGCCACACGTTTCGCAATGCTTGCAATGGTCGCAGTAAATAGCGGTTTTTAT
>Ga0265798_10004618_pt1 | contig 18900 bp, 17 predicted proteins | sample P3T30metagenome_FD_192430 | JGI IMG/M metagenome (GOLD analysis project Ga0265798, IMG submission 192430) | Plant litter microbial communities from East Loma Ridge, Irvine, California - P3 T30 | ecosystem: Environmental > Terrestrial > Plant litter > Unclassified | place: USA: California... | reverse complement strand
CAGAAAGATCAAATACGCCTTCCTCGGCGGAGCCATCCTTTCCCTGTTACTTTCATGGGGCAAGAATTTTCCGGTCCTGACGAATTTTTTCATCGACTATATTCCGCTTTACGACAAATTCCGGGCGGTTTCCTCGATACAGGTCGTGCTGGAACTCTGCGTTCCGGTGCTTGCGATAATGGGGCTGCAATCGTTTTTTGCATCCGATAAGGAAAACAAAGTCAAAGATCTGTACAAAGCGGCCGGCGTTTTCCTTGGGATCATGGCGTTGCTGTTTGTGATCAAGGGACAATTCACGTTCGGCGGCGGAAGCGACGGCATGCTGCTGCAGAATTACGGCCCTGATTTCGTGGATGCGCTCAAGGCGGATCGGGCCCGGTTCTACACGTCGGACCTGTTGCGTTCCTCTGTTCTGGTAATCGCGGCCGCTTTGGCTCTGTGGCTTTTCCTGAAGAACAAGGTTTCAAGGACCACGGCCGTGATTCTGGTTGGCGTCGTAATGATAGGAGACTTGTTTTTCATCGACAAGAATTATGTGGAAGCCGACGATTTCGTTGATGCCCGTACCGTCGACGTGCCTTTCGAACCCACGAAGGTCGATCAGATGATCCTTCAGGATACTTCCCATTACCGCGTGTTCGAGATCAATGCAATCCATAACGCCAGGACGTCCTACTTCCATAAATCGCTTTCCGGTTACAGCGCCGTCCGTCCGCGAAGGATGGAACACTTGCTCGAATATCAGATCGCAAAAAATAATCTCGACGTGCTCAACATGCTGAACACCAGGTATATCATTCAGGTAAATGAAAAAGGGGAGGAGTTCCCGATCCCGAACCCGGACGCCAATGGAAACGCTTGGTTTGTAAGCGAAGTTAAGGCAGTAACGTCTGCGGATCAGGAAATGAAGGCGCTCGATAGCCTTGATTCTAAAAATGTGGCCGTTGTCAATATTTCCGAATTTCCGGAAATCAAAACGAAATCCTTTACCGTCGATTCGGTTTCAGCCACTATAGACGTGACGAAGTACGAGCCGAACCGCATCCGATACATCGCCAACAACAACAGCGACGGTCTTGCCGTATTCTCGGAAATCTATTATCCGAAGGGCTGGAAGGCGACGATCGACGGAAAAGAAGCTAAGATCTTACGCGCCGATTACACGTTGCGCGCCCTGTCGGTCCCTGCCGGAAAGCACACAATCGAGTTCCGTTTCGAGCCGCAGGTGGTCAGGACGGGAGGCGCGATCGCACTCGCAAGTTCGGTCGGAATGTTGTTGCTCGCCGGAGGAGGTTTGTATTACGACAGGAAAAGGAAGCGCCAGGCCAATTGAAAAAGGTACTCATAATAACCTATTATTGGCCGCCCGCGGGAGGTCCCGGTGTCCAGCGCTGGCTCAAGTTCGCAAAATATTTGCCCGAATTTGGCGTGGAACCCATTGTTTATATTCCGTCGAATCCGACCTATCCGATACTGGACGAAGCGTTGTCGAAGGATGTTTCCCCATCGCTCACCGTCTTAAGCAAAAAAATTGTCGAGCCCTATAACTTCGCGTCATTTTTATCCAAAAAGAAAGTAAAGAAAATGAGCGCGGGGATCATTCCCAATTCCGGGAAGCAGACCTTCAGGGAAAAGATCGCGCTTTGGGTCCGTGGCAATTTTTTTATTCCCGATGCCAGGATCTTTTGGGTGCGCCCGTCGGTGAAATATCTCGAGTCGTATATCCGTGAAAACGTCATCGACACCATTATTACGACCGGTCCGCCGCATAGCCTGCACCTTATCGGACTGGAACTGCAAAAGCGGCTCAACGTCAAATGGTTTGCAGATTTTCGCGATCCGTGGACGACCATCGGATACCAGAAAGATCTGAAGCTGTCGCGTTTCTCCGAACGAAAGCACAAAAAAATGGAACGTAAGGTCCTTCTTTCGGCCGACCACATCGTCGTTACCAGCCAAACCACTAAAAGCGATTTTTCACGCATAACGCCCAAACCGATCGAAGTCATTACGAACGGCTTCGATATCGAACAAGTCGAGAGGGTCGAACTGGACAGAAAATTCTCGCTTGCGCATATCGGATCGTTGCTGTCCGAACGCAATCCATTGTTCTTATGGCAGGTACTGAGCGAGATCGTACAGGAAATTCCGGGTTTTTCCGATCATTTCGAATTAAAGCTCATCGGAACTTTAAGTCCGGAAGTCATTGAGTCGATTCATCTGTACCAACTGGACGATTTCGTTAACGACGTGGGATACGTTTCCCACGACCAGGCGGTGGCCTATCAGCGAAGTTCCCAGGTTTTGCTGCTTGTCGAGATCAATTCGCTGCACACCAAAAGCATCATTCCGGGAAAGCTTTTTGAATACATGGTTTCCGGGCGTCCGATTGTCGCGATCGGTCCGAACGGTTCCGACATCGCCGATATCATCGAACGGACCAACACCGGCGTTTTTATCGACTACGGCGGACGCGAGCTTTTGAAGCGCACGATCTTGTCGCATTATGCGTCTTTCCTCGACGGAAATTTAAATGTTTCACCGACAGGACTTCAGCAATATTCCCGAAAAAACCTGACGCAGAAACTCGCTGAATTGCTGGTATAATGGGAATCGTCATCAAACAATCGATCAGCAACACGGTCATCACCTACATCGGATTCGCGATCGGTGCGGCCAACACTTTGTTCATGTATCCGAGGATCCTTGGCGCTGATTTTTTCGGGTTGACCGGATTCATACTTTCCTCGGGTAACGTGATCATGCCGCTTATGGCGTTCGGGGTCCACAATACCATGGTGAAATTCTTTACCGAATATCGGCACGATCATGAAAAAAATGGTTTCCTGACGTATCTGCTGCTGTTGCCTTTGATCGCGGCAGTTCCCATTCTGGCCGTCTGCTATTTCGGATACGACAAGATCGCCGGCTATTTTTCAACGGAAAGCCCAATCATTTTTGATTTCTTCTGGCAAATCCCGCTTATCGGACTGTGCATGGCCTATTTCGAAATCTTTTATGCGTGGGTTAAAGTGCATCTCAAGTCAGTTTTCGGAACGTTCGCCCGCGAGATTTTTTTGAGGATCCTGATCACCGCCGGACTTTTTGCAGTTTATTTTGGTTGGATTTCGGCCGCGGAATTCATCAACCTTACCCTGTTGATTTACCTGCTCATCACGATCGTCATGGCGGTTTATGCCTTCCGGATCAGGAAATTCCGTTTCCGGATGCAGTTTCCCGTCAACCGCAAGTTGATCTTTCAATATTCGGTCTTCATCATTTTATCGGGTAGCGTGGCCAATATGCTTCTGGATCTGGACAAAATGATGATGGGCAAAATGCTTGATCTGGACAATATCGCGTTTTACAGCGTGGCCATTTTTATTGCGACGGTTATTTCGGTGCCGAGCCGGGCCATGCATCAGATCGCGTATCCGATAACGGCGAAACTCATGGCCGAAAATAAATTCGACGAACTGAATGATTTTTATAAGAGGACGTCTATTTCCTTACAGATCGTGGGAGGGCTGGTTTTTGTAGGCATTTTGGTCAACGTTCGGCAAATTTATTTATTGCTTCCTCCGGAATATTCTCAGGGATTATTTACGGTTTTCACGATCGGATTTTCGAAATACCTCGACCTGATTCTGGGAAATAACAACTCCATTATTTTCAATTCGAAATATTACAAAGCGGTTTTGTTTCTGGGATTGTTGCTCGCCTTCGTTCAGATCGCGCTCAATTTATACCTGATACCGATCATGATGATCGACGGAGCGGCATTGGCCACCCTGATTTCCATCGCGCTCTACAGTTTAGCCAAGCTGCTATTCGTGGTTTTCAAAATGAAGCTCTTCCCGTTTACAAAAAAAACGCTGATCTCATTCGCGATTCTGGCCGTGTCGTTTCTGCTTTTTTATTATTGGGATTTTGATTTCCATCCGATAATCAATATCGGGATAAAGTCGGCGATGGTTGCCATCTTCTTTGTCGGATCGCACTATTGGTGGAAGGTTTCGCCGGAAGTGAATTCGGTTATAGACAAAGTCTTGAGTTTCATAAAATAGAAAATCCTCCGGAATTCCGAAGGACTTTCAATTTAACAACCAATCACACTTCACTATTTTTTTTCGATTTTGACTTTTGTACCGTTTTGTTTATAGTAATAATAATCCTGGTCGTCATTCCATGAACTTCCGCCTTGATCGCCGGAATATCCGCTTTGGCTCTGACCTGTCCAGGCAGTATTGACGCGACCTTGCGTGCCGACAATCCGACCGTAGCGATCGTAGAGGATCTTTAGTCCGCCGACCTGCATCAGCGCGTAACGGTTGTAGCCCATGTAAACGGATCCGATGCGTTTCACGCGTCCTCTCGCGTCGTAGTTCAAAAAGACGTTTCCGACACGTCTGACGCGGCCTTGGGCATCGTGTTCGATCCGGACTCCGCCGCTGTTGACGTTTGGAGCTCCGTAAGTCGTATTTACCGAGCCACGGCGGCCTTTGTAGTAGGTTCCGTTATCAGATCCTACTGTAGGAACGGTATTGAAATCGATCTGCCCGTCGGCAAAAACAAAGAACTCGATGCCTCTTTCAGTGAACACGATTGGTTCAGCTTCGGCGACGGCTACCGGATAACGCACCTCGAAATCTAATTTTTCAGAGGCCTGGGCACCGCCTCCCATAAGGAGTAAGGTTGCAGCTAAAAGTGTAAAAGTTTTCATGATTTTCAATTTTTTGGGATTAAACGTGATTAATGATCTTTAACAGGAACTTTTTGTAATCGGATATTCAAATTATTTCCGATGTTTTGCTGCATTTCAAGTTGCGTGCCAATTTCCGGTCACAAACGTTTGTTGTCGTTTGTAAGTGTTTGTAAGCAATTAAATTTCAGTAAGATAATCACAAAAAAAAATAATTTGGGAAACGGTATTTCTTGTTTTGATTATCTTCGCGTGCACTAAATTTTGACTGAATATGCGCCGTTTGACAAGTTCGCTGATCGTAATCTTTACCCTGCTTTTATCCAGCATGGGCTCGTCCCAGTCATTGGTTCCCTTTTACAATCAGGTTGCGGGCCAGGTTTCACAGGCGAACATCAGCCAGGATCTGGCCTCATTTCAATCGTTTGGTATCAAATACCGCGGAACGGCGGCCCAGGCAAATGCACTTAACTGGTTAAAAAATAAATATCTGGAGTTCGGATATACGGCATCCCAGATCGCGGAAGATCCGTTCACTTACGGGGGAACGACGTGCAAGAACCTTGTCGTGACCAAGATCGGAACCACATTCCCGAATACGTTCGTCATTATCGACGGTCATTACGATACGGTAGGCGGACCCGGCGTGAACGACAATGGCAGCGGTACGGCCGTCATACTTGAAATTGCGCGCCTGCTCAAAAATATCCCGACGCAATATTCCATAAAGTTCATCCATTTCGCAGGAGAGGAGGACGGCCTCATCGGGAGCCAGCACTTTGTGGAGAATGTCGTCAACGCTACCAATCCAAAAATGGACATTCGGGTACTGGTAAATCTCGACCAGGTCGGCGGGATTGCAGGCGAGGTCAACAATACGATCACATGCGAGAGAGACGAAAGCAACAGTCCGTTTACGAATAATGCCGCATCTTCTGCCAAAACTACCGAATTGGCGAATTGCATGGAACTTTATTCTGTCCTGGAAACCGAGATTTCGTATGCTTACGCATCCGATTATATTCCGTTTGAAAATAATGGAGAGATCATCACCGGTTTGTTCGAGACCAACGAGTCGCCGTTTCCTCACGGGCCTGGTGACACGCTCGACAATATGGATCCGACTTTTGTTTACAATGTAGCCCAGGGCATGACCGGTGCGGCTCTGCATTTCGCGGGCGGTTGTACGAACTGCAACCTGTCCACAGCTGTAGTGGATCCGAAAGAGGGCGTGACCGTTTATCCCAATCCCGTAAGCGACGTGCTTTCCGTAGACAAAGGCAGTATCCGAGATTGGGATTATGCGCTGTACAATGTTCTCGGGCAAAAAGTGCTTTCCGGGAAGTTCGGTAGTGCGTCCGCTGTCGAGACCATCGCCACCGATCAGTTGCAAACCGGGATGTATGTGCTGAAACTAACATCCGGCAACATCGGGATCGATAAAAAGATCAGTGTGCGGTAATTCCGAACCTTAACCATCAGAATTCTTTGCAAGCGTTGCTATCTTTATCGAAAATCCGATAAGATGAAAAAAATGCACACAAGCAAAGACCAGGGAATTTTTGAAATTTTTGCAGCCAAAGTGACCAAGGCGACGGGAAGCACGCCGGCTTTTTTGATCGCATTCCTCACCGTAGTGATATGGGCGGTAACGGGCCCGGTCTTCAAATATTCAGAAACATGGCAACTCGTGATCAACACGGGCACGACGATCGTGACGTTCCTCATGGTTTTCCTGATTCAAAAATCCCAAAATAAGGATTCCCTCGCCATTCAGCTAAAACTCAACGAACTTGTCGCTTCGAGCCAGTTCGCGAGCAACAGGCTCATTGATGTGGAAGATCTGTCCGAAAAAGAACTTCAAACCCTTCACAATTATTACCTGAAGCTAAGCCAGCTCTGCAAAGAGGAAGATTCGCTACAGCATACGCATTCCGTAGATGAAGCTCGGGAAATACACGAAATCCAGAACGAAAATCGTCGGAAATCCCGGAAAGAAGCCCGCAATTCGCGCAATCAAGGCTGATCAGAGTTTGTCTTTCAGATATTTCCCGGTGATCGACTCTTTGTTGCGCGCAATTTCCTCTGGCGTGCCGATGGCCAGGATATGGCCGCCGTTTTCGCCTCCTTCCGGACCCAGATCGATAATGTGATCGGCACATTTAATCATATCCAGGTTATGCTCGATGACGATTATCGAATGGCCCTGGTCGATCAGCGCGTCAAACGATGCCATAAGCTTGTTCATATCGTGAAAATGAAGGCCTGTCGTCGGCTCGTCGAAAACGAAAAGCGCTTTGTCCTTTGTCGCGCCTTTTACAAGGAAAGAGGCGAGTTTGATGCGTTGGGCTTCCCCTCCTGAAAGGGTAGAGGAGGACTGCCCCAATTGCACATATCCCAATCCGACATCTTGCAGCGGCTGCAGTTTCTGGATGAGTTTCGTTTGTTTGTGTTCTTTGAAAAAAGCTACCGCATCGTCTATCGTCATTTTAAGGACGTCGTCGATGTTCTTTCCGTTGAACGTGACTTCCAGGATTTCCTTCTTGAAGCGCTTGCCGTTGCAGGTTTCGCAGTTCAGCTGGACATCTGCCATAAAGACCATTTCAACGTTGATCGTCCCTTCGCCTTTGCAGGTTTCGCATCGGCCGCCGTCTACGTTGAACGAGAAATGCTTGGCCTGATAATTCCGGAGTTTGGACAATTTTTCCTTTGCAAAAAGATCCCGGATGTCATCATACGCCTTGATATACGTAACCGGATTCGACCTCGAACTTCTCCCGATAGGATTCTGGTCCACATATTCAATATGCCGGATCTTGTGGTAATGGCCGCGCATTTCAGTAAACTGACCTGCTTTTTCGCCGGCGCCTTCCAGTTGCTTTTGCATGGCGGGAAACAGGATCTTTTTGACCAGCGTACTTTTTCCGCTGCCGGAAACTCCTGTAATCACCGTAAGGACTTCAAGCGGAAAACGGACGTCGAGATTGCGCAGGTTGTTTTCGCGGGCACCGAGTATTTCGATGTAATTGCTCCATTTGCGGCGCGTCCTGGGCACCTTGATTTCCATGTCGCCATTGAGGTATTTGGCCGTCAGCGATTCGGATTTGAGGATTTCGTCATAAGTACCATAGGCCACGACCTCGCCTCCGTGCGTTCCGGCTTCGGGTCCTATGTCGATGATACGATCGGCGGCTTTCATGATATCTTCATCGTGTTCGACCACAATCACGGTATTCCCGAGTTTTTTGAGCGAGATCAGGACATTGATAAGGCGTTCGGTATCTTTCGGATGGAGTCCGATGCTGGGCTCGTCCAGAATATACATCGAACCCACGAGTGAACTCCCGAGAGACGTCGCCAGGTTGATGCGCTGGGATTCGCCTCCGGAAAGCGAAGCAGACGTGCGGTTGAGCGTCAGGTAGTCCAATCCGACCTCGACGAGGAAACGCAGACGGCTGTTGATTTCTATAAGCAGTCGTTTGGCCACCTGTCGATCGTATTCCGAAAGTTGGAGATTGTCGAAAAAAGGCACGAGGCGCTTCATAGGCATATCAACCAAATCGGAAATCGTCATCCCGCCGACTTTGACGTAATCGGCTTCCGGACGCAGACGCTTTCCGTGGCACGACCAGCATTTGGTCTTTCCGCGATAGCGCGACAGCATCACACGGTTCTGTATCTTGTAATTTTTCTCTTCCAGTTCGCGGAAAAAAGCGTCGAGTCCGGTGAAGTGCTTGTTGCCTTTCCAGATCAGCGCTTTTTGGGCATCCGTAAGTTCGAAATAAGGCTTGTGGATCGGAAAATCGAAATGATAGGCGCTTTTCACGAGCTGATCTTTATACCAGCCCATGCTTTCGCCCCGCCACGGATAGATTGCGTTCTCGTAAACGGACAGGGACGTATTCGGGATCACGAGTTCGGGATCGATGCCGATAACGTTCCCGTATCCTTCGCAAACCGGGCATGCCCCGTACGGATTGTTGAAACTGAACAAATGCACGTTCGGCTCCAGGAAAGTCTGTCCGTCGAGTTCGAAGCGGGAATTGAATTCGCGTCGTTCATCGGCGTCAGCCTCCTGCAGATAAAGCTCGCCTTTTCCTTCGTAGAACGCAGTCTGGACCGCATCTGACAACCGGTTGAAGAAATCCTCGTCATCCTTGACCACAATCCTGTCGATGATGAGCAACACATCCTTATTATCGAGCGAATGCTGGTCGATCTCGTCGAGGCGGATCATTTCGCGTCCGACGAGAATCCGTGCGAAACCCTGCTGAAGCAAAACTTTGAGCTTGTCTTCGAGCTCACGCCCTTTTTCCAGATGGATAGGCGAAAGTAGCAACAGCCGCGTTCCCTGGGCGTAGCTTTTTACGGCATCGACGACATCGCTAACCGTATCTTTCCTGACCTCTTCCCCTGAAACGGGAGAAAACGTCCGGCCGATCCTGGCATACAGCAATTTAAGGTAATCGTAGATCTCGGTGGAAGTTCCGACGGTCGATCGCGCATTGGTCGTATTGACTTTCTGCTCGATGGCGATGGCCGGGGCTATACCTTTTATATATTCGACTTTCGGCTTGTCGAGGCGACCCAGGAACTGGCGGGCATAAGAGGAAAGGCTCTCCACGTAGCGTCGCTGTCCTTCCGCGTAAAGCGTATCGAAAGCAAGGCTTGATTTGCCCGAGCCCGAAAGACCGGTAATGACGACGAATTCGTTGCGGGGAATGGAGACGCTCAGGTTTTTCAGATTGTGGATCTGGGCGCCTTTAATGATTATATTTTTCTTTGGTTCTAAAGTGCTGAAATCAGGCTGCATAGTCGGCTGGAATAAGTTTGCAAAAGTACGCAAATCGTCGCCGGAATGAAAATAAGCTTAACACCGATTTTAGTCATTTGAGATTGTTAAATATGCAGGTTATGGCTTTGAATGATGTTGAATATGTGTAAAACTTTCGGAAACAATCGCTATTCTGCTGACTTATTGCACAACCGATGTTAATTTTTCAAATTTTATTTGTTGATATGAATTAATTTGTTTTACATTTGGTCAATCATTCACTTTAATTTAACAGCTGCCTATAGCAAAAAAATACTTTTAGAGATTCAGAGATTACAACCCAAAAACTAAAAGGTATTTTTATGGCTACTGTTAACACCCCAGATGCGCTACTGGTCAAGGATTATGTAGGCGGAGACGAAAGTGCTCTGGCTGCGCTGATCGGCAGGCACCAATCTAAAATTTACGGGTTTATTTATTCGAAGGTCACCGATCGTGACATTTCGGATGATATTTTCCAGGACACGTTCATCAAGGTCATTAAGACATTGAAATCCAACTCATATAACGAAGAAGGCAAATTCCTGCCTTGGGTCATGCGTATCGCACACAATCTTATCGTCGACCATTTCAGGCGGAATAAGAAGATGCCGATGTTCCGCGAAACCGAGGAATTTTCCATTTTTTCGATCATGAGTGACGACGCGCCCAACATAGAAGGCAGAATGATCACAACCCAGGTAGAGGACGATCTGAAGCGCCTTATTCAGGAACTTCCAAAAGACCAGAAGGAAGTTCTGGAAATGCGGATTTACCAGGATCTGTCGTTCAAGGAAATTTCGGAATTGACCGGAGTCAGCATCAACACGGCTTTGGGTCGTATGCGATATGCGCTGATGAACCTGCGTAAGGTTATCGACAAGCACCAAATAATTTTGACCAATTGACAATATTTTAAAACCGGTTGCGTTTTTATGGTAACAAACGCAATTGATATGGCCAAAATTTACACTACAAGGACGTTAGCCGCTTCAAAAATGTTACCAAAAAAGGATACCATAAATTTCTTGCTCAGCTATTCGAAAGCATTGACTATTCGGAAAAAGGGTACCATGGTTTTCGAATGCATCGCTAACTGAAAATCAATCCCACGGCTTCCGTCGTGGGTTTTTTATTTCTAACCAATACTTCCTGACATGAAAAACGTTGTTGCGCTTATTTCTGCTTTTTTGGTTTTGGGATGTTCTGCCGATGATTCCGGTGAGAACGGAGCGACGATCCACGGATTGGATTATTACCGGTTCACATCCGCTGACAGCGAAAACCTGCTGAACTCGTCATTGAACAAGGGCAAGACCATCTCGTTTATAAATCAGTCGGGAGAAACGATTTCCTATAAAGTCAAATCAAAATTCAAGTACCGTGCATCAGACGTGACCGGATCTTTTTCGGGCGGAGGCGTGACCAATTTTTATTTCGACGTACAATCCGTTACGATGGAAGCAGTCGGTTTCGGCCAGCAAAACAATACCGGAATTGCGCTTTACGTATACAAGACCAGCGCCACCGCAGTCTGGGCCGAATTTAATTTCGACAGGTGGAACGACGGCGGTTATTGGGGTAACGAACGCTTTATCCTCTCGAATGCTTACACCCAGCCGATGACTTTTAACGGCACTACTTATCCGAAAGTGATGGCGATCGACTCCGGTACTGACGATGCGTTTGAAGGCAACGGTTTCCCGATGAACGTGTCGAAGGTATACTACGATATCAACTTTGGCATTGTAGGATTTGACGATGTCGACGGGAATCAATGGCGCCGTGACTAACCTTTGAGCTTCTTCTTATAAAATTCGTTTAAGACCGATTTGCGTCCGATGGTACGCGTAATCACGTCTCTTTCCGGATCCCATCCGCGTGCCGGCGAATACTGCCGTCCGTAATAAATGATCTGCAGGTGCAGTTTGTTCCACAATGCCATCGGAAACAGTCGTTTGGCATCGCGCTCGGTTTGTTCGACGCTTTTCCCGTTTGACAAATTCCAGCGGTACATCAGCCTGTGAATGTGGGTATCGACGGGAAATGCGGGAAATCCGAATGCCTGCGACATTACGACACTGGCCGTTTTATGTCCGACGGCAGGCAATTCCTCCAGGTCCGCAAAATTGGCGGGTACTTTTCCGCCGTGTTTTTCAAGCAGTATTTTCGACAGACCGTAAATTCCTTTGGATTTCATCGGAGACAATCCGCAGGGACGGATAATGTCCTGGATTTCCTCCACCGACAACTTCACCATTTCCTGTGGCGTATCGGCCTTTTCGAACAGCAACGGCGTGATCAGGTTGACGCGCGCATCTGTGCACTGTGCCGACAGCAACACGGCGATCAGCAGCGTATAGGCATCTTTGTGGTCAAGCGGGACGGGCACATCCGGAAATAAGTCTTCCAGCGTATTTATCGCGAAATCCACACGTTGTTTTTGGGTCATTGCGTACTTTTGTGCAAAGTTAATTTTTAAGGGCGAAGCCGCAAGAATATGGTCGGAAGCATTTTGCGTTATGTTTGGAAACTCATCCGTACTTCGAGGCGCGCGCCCAAAACTCACAACGACATGACGACATTGAAAGCAGGGGACAAGGCTCCGGATTTTTCGGCCGCGGACCAGAGCGGCAACATGCACAAGCTATCCGATTACAGGGGAAAGAAACTGATCGTGTTCTTTTATCCGGCGGCAAACACCCCGGGTTGTACCGTCGAGGCCTGTAACCTGCGCGACAATTATTCTGACCTGAAGCAAAAAGGCTACGAACTTTTAGGCGTTAGTGCCGATACGCAAAAGAAACAGTCGAATTTTATGGCGAAATACGATCTCCCGTTTCCGCTGCTTGCCGACGAAAAACACGAGGTCATCAACGCATTCGGCGTCTGGGGCCCGAAGAAATTCATGGGCCGGGAATTCGACGGTATCCACCGCACGACATTCGTCATCGATGAAAACGGTGTGATCGAAAGGGTTATTGAAAAGGTGAAGACGAAGGACCATGCGGCGCAAATTCTTGTGAAAGTCTAACGTCGAAAGTCGAAAGTCGAACGAAAGTCAAACGTCGAAAGTCGAAAGTCGAACGAGGCAGACAACTTTTGGAGATAAAAAAGGCCAGCACTGATATAGGCTGACCTCGCTATAATTACGTCGTTTTCGCGATTAATGTTCGTATTCTATATTTGGAATTAGATTCTTGTAACCTGTCGTTCGACATTCGACTTTCGACATTCCACATATTGTCGTCGTTCGACATTCGACATTCGACTTTCGACCTAATTCGTTTCCTCCAGAATCTTATTCGGATCATAACCGAACAAATGGTATTGCTTGATGATTTCCGCGATGCCTTTCGGAAGCATTTCCTCCCAGCCCGGCTGGCCGTTCATGATCATTTTGAGGACCGCGCGTGAGAAAACCTCTAGCGTATGAGGGTCGTAATCGGCAATGTCGATAACTTTTCCGTTGAATTTGAAGAACTTGTAAAGCTCCTTCATGCGAGGATGCACTTTCAGGTTTTCAGACGTGACGAGCTCGCCGTCTTCGCTTACCATCGGATACAGGAAAACCTTGAGGTCGCGGTAGAACAGCTTCCCGAAAGCTTCGAGGATCCCGCCGCTCAGGTGACGGTAATATTTCTCGTCGAAAATATCGACAAGGTTGTTGACGCCCATGGCCAATCCCATACGGGCTTTGGTGTAATTCGAGAAATACTCGACGACCTTGTAATATTCCTGGAAATTAGAGATCATAACCGTCTGGCCCAGCGAGCACAGTAGTTCGGCCCGATCCATGAAGTCGCGTTCGTCGATTTCACCGTCGGAACGAAGGTTGGAAAGCGTGATTTCAAAAATTACAAGCGTGTTTTCTTTTTCGACCTTGCTTTCCTCGAGGAACATCTTGAGCGATTTCTCGTACATGTCCATATTGACGACCGTAACCGGACGGAAACTTCCCCTCAAAGCGAGAATGTTCTTTTTGTAAAGGACGGCGGCCGGCAGAATGTTGTTGCCATGAGGATCGAACATCACCGCATCGGTCATGCCGTTCTTGACAAGTTGCAGCGACATCAGACGGTTGTCGACGTCGGCGAAACGCGGTCCGGAAAAGTTGATCGTATCGATTTCCAGCTGGTCCTTGTCGAGATGATCGTACAGGTAACGCAGCAGTTTTTTCGGGTCGTTGTATTTGTAAAATGCGCCGTAAATCAGGTTAACGCCAAGTATTCCAAGTGTTTCCTGCTGAAGTCGGGCGTCGGTTTCCTTAAACCTGATGTGGATGATGATTTCGTTGTAATCCTCGTCCGGCTCGATCTGGTATTTGATGCCGACCCATCCGTGCCCTTTGAATTGCTTGGCAAAATCGATCGTGGCAACGGTATTGGCGTAGGAAAAGAATATTTTGTTCGGATGCTTTTCGCGCCCGAGTCGCTTTTCGATAAGCATTACCTCATGGGAAAGCATTTTTTTGAGACGGCCCTCGGTTACGTAACGGCCGTCGAGTTCCGATCCGTAAATGGCATCGGAGAAATCCTTGTCATAAGCCGACATGGCCTTCGCGATCGTTCCTGAAGATCCTCCGGCGCGAAAAAAGTGGCGGACCGTTTCCTGACCCGCGCCGATTTCGGCAAAAGTCCCGTAAATGTTCTCGTTCAGGTTAATTCGAAGTGCTTTGTCCTTAATGGAAGGTATCTGTTCAATTGCCTTGTCCCCTTTAAGGGTAAAACCGTCATCTCTTAGCATAATCGTTGAAATTCCTCGCAAAGTTAGTCAAAAATGCAACGGATAGAAACCGATTAATCTTATTTTTGTATAAAATTAACCCGGTCGATTCCTCGTAATTTAACGTGGAATTCATCCGCAAGCGTATATTTTTGCCACTCAAATTTCATTCCAATACATGAAGATCTGGTTTTTAGGAACAGGGACGTCCCAGGGAATTCCGGTCATCGGCAGCGATCATCCCGTTTGCCTGAGCACGGACACTCGTGACAAGCGGCTTCGCGTTTCGGTTTGGATGCATTGGGAAGGGCATTCTTACGTGATCGACTGCGGGCCTGACTTCCGTCAACAGATGCTCACTTGCGGCGCCCAAACCGTCGACGGTATACTCTTTACGCACGAACACGCCGACCATACCGCGGGACTTGACGATATCCGGCCTTACAATTTCCGTCAGGGTCCGATGCCGGTTTTCGCCCATAACCGTGTGATGGAAAACCTGAGGAAACGATTCGATTATATTTTTGAGGAAGTAAATAAATATCCGGGAGCGCCATCCGTAAAGCCGATTGAAATCCATAATGACGAGCCTTTTGCCATAGGAAACAAAACGGCGATACCCATCGAGGTCTGGCACGCCAGGCTCCAGGTTTTCGGGTTCCGCGTCGACGATTTCGCGTATCTGACGGATGTCAAGATCATTTTCGAATCTGAAATCGAGAAGTTGAAAGGGATCAGGGTGCTCGTCATCAATGCCTTGCGCGAAGAGCCGCACAGCAGTCACTTCAATTTGCAGGAAGCTCTCGATTTTATAAATTTGGTGCGTCCGGAACGGGCTTACCTGACGCATATCAGCCATACGATGGGCTTTCACGCGGAAGTCGAAAAAAAGCTTCCGCCCAATGTTTTCCTTGCTTACGACAATCTAGAAATTACGATCTGACATGAAAAAATCACTCTTCCTTTATTTGTTCATCCTTGCGGCCATCATGAACGTTTTCACTTACGCGTTCTTTAGCCGGAAATCGTCCGAAGATGAAAAAAAATGGGAGCCGAAGCTCAAAAAAGCCAACGACAGCACGCTTGTCCTTTATAACAAATTGGTGGACGAAGCTTATTTTTCGCTCGAAAGGAATGAAAACGCCCAGGAATATCTTGGAAATTACGATTACCGAAAGCTGATTTCGGACCTGTCGGACACGATCCTGGACATGAACCAGAATCCTAAAGGCAATTCGCTCGTCCCGTATGAACAGGTCAACGATTCCAAGTTCATCATTAACAAGGTCAAAGTTTTGAACCACCGCTGGATCATCGCCGATTTCAACGACGGAAAGATCTGGGGTGAAGTGTTGATCAAGTATTTTGTGGAATCCGATAACAAATTTACGTTCGAACGAATCGATTCGCAATTGTACCAGCCTCAGACCACCGAGGAATAACTTATTTTTCCAGCAGCCAGTTCCTGAAATCGAAGAAATTCTGGGGTGCGACGCCATGTCCCACCGGATATTCCTTATAAACCGATTCGATGCCAAGTTCATCCAGGAACGGCTTCGTCCGGCGCGCCCATTCAACCGGCACTACCTGATCGGACGATCCGTGGGAACTGAAAAAGCGCAGTTTCCCGAAATCGTTGGTTTTAAAGCCGTCAGACATGATTTCCGGATTCAGATATCCGCTCAAAGCGGCGACCTGCCTCACTTTTGCCGGATAGGAAAGCGCCACCGCATAACTCAGGATCGCGCCCTGGCTGAACCCGACGAGCGTGATATCTTTTTCGTCAATCGGATATTCCGAAACCAGCTGATCGATAAGCCCACAGATAATTTCGCGGGACTGACGCGCCTGTACCAGATCTGAAAACTTTTTTTCATCGGCCGTAAAATCGATAGCATACCAGGCGTAGGAGGAACCGTAACCCAGCGAATACGGGGCACGGGCAGAAATTACATAGTAGTCGTCCGGCAGTTCCGACGCGAAAGAAAACAAGTCTTCCTCATTGCTGCCATAACCGTGAAGCAACAGCAAAAGCGGGTTCTTGTCACGTGTGTGCTTTGGTTCGCGAACCAGGTACTGTATTGAAGTGTCCATTAGATTTTGCTGAGGAATTTTTGAAAGAATTTACCTAAAAGCGGAACAGGTATCGCTTCGCCGCGTATCGCCGTTATCAATCCGTACGTCCACAGGATGGCGACGAAAAAGTACATGGGAGCCGTGATGAGCCAATTGTCGAAAGGGCTGACCAAAAGTCCCAGGGAAATGAAAAGTATCGACAGGCCGGCCGCTTGCCTGATGTGGAACGACGCAAACGCATTTTTGTCTTCGGCGTTCATCGAAAGCGCGATAGGGACCCCGATGATCAGGATGTAACCCGTGATCGCAGCTGTTTTGCCTTTTTCTACGATTTCGTTCATGACAGGATCAATTGGCCGTTATTGTAAATTCCATACACTTTTCCTTTCAGGGTTTCGCCTAAGAACGCGGAATTTTTTGATTTGGAAAGGATTTGTTGTTTGTTAAAGACCGAAGTCTCATCTGTTGTGAACAGCGTCAAATTGGCCTTCGCGCCTTCCGAAATTGCTGCTGAACGGACGCCGAAAATTACTTTTCCAGCCGTTAGTTTATCTACGATGACTTCTGCCGGAAGCACGTTAAGAAGCGCTCCGAAGGCGGTTTCCAGTCCGATCGTACCGTCTTTGGCCAGGTCGAATTCCATCTTTTTGTGTTCGATATCTATCGGATTGTGATCGGATGTAATCATGTCGATTACACCGTTTTTAACGCCCTCAATCAAGGCCTGCCTGTCGTATTCGGATCTTAGCGGAGGCGAAACCTTGACGCGGGTATCGAATCCGTCGAGTTTTTCGTCCGTCAGCGTCAGATGATGCACCGAAGCGCTGCACGTCACATTCAAGCCTTTCGACTTTGCTTCGCGGATCAATTCGACCGATTTTGCCGTGGAAATTGTCGGGATATGCAATTTTCCGCCCGTGTATTCCAGCAAATAGAGGTTTCTCGCCACGATCAGTTCTTCCGCAAGGTTGGCGATGCCTTTTAGGCCGAGACGCGTCGATTGGACGCCCTCGTTCGCCACGCCGTTGCCTTTAATGCTGGCATCCTGGGAAAACGCGATGACTAATCCATCGAAATCCTGTACGTATTGCAGGGCCAGTTTCAGGACGTTCGCATTGTCGGTATTTTTGGCATAATCTCCAAAAGCGATCGCTCCAGCGTTCTTCATGTCGAAAAGTTCCGCAAGGTCTTTCCCTTCGGATTTCATCGTCAGCGCACCTATCGGATACAGATCGACCGCATTGCCCGCCGCCTTCGATTTTACAAAATTTACCTGGGCCTGGTTATCAATGACAGGATTCGAATTCGGCTGCAACGCCACGCCGGTAAATCCGGATTTTGCAGCGACCGACAGACCGTTTTTGATCGTTTCCCTTTCCTCGTATCCCGGTTCGCCGAACGAGACGCTGCTGTCGAACCAGCCTTGGGAAACGCAAAGATTTTCCAGGGATATTTCATCGAAATTGTCAGGATTGTCAAGGCTTTGGCCGATTTTTGAAATGGAGCCGCCCTCGATCAGGATATCGGCAGTCGCGTTGTGAAACTTGCTTTCGGCATCGACGATTTTCGCTTGTCGGATGATCAGGTTCATTTTACGAATTTTTGGATCAGTAGTTCGGTTGTGAGGAAAAGTAAGGCGAGCAGTACGAACCACTTCCAGATGTCGGTGTTGGTGCGGTCCGCCTGCAACGTGTCAAAAACAGCTTCAATCGAATCGATTGTATTATATTCGGAAAGCAGTCCGGCGTTCGACGTGAGATTTCCTTCCGTCCGATCATAGTTAAACCCGATATTCCGGAGCGCCTCATCCTTGTTGAAAACGGTATAGTTCCCGGCCGTGTTCGGATAATCATTGAACGTCATCCTGACTTTATTGTTCAGGATCTGCTGGACGGGGATAAATTTTTCGTCCTTGCCTTTCACTTCTACGATCTCGTCCCTGGACAGGTTTGCGTCCAATACGAACGGCCGGCCGCTGCCGATAGTCAAAGCCGTAATTCCGGTCTTTTGTGCGTTTTGCGCCATATTGTAGAACGTCGGGACGATGAGAGGCGAATTCTGGAAATTGGAATTCGATGTCGAAATCGGAGCGGCGAAAAAGTAAACCGAGGAAACGGCATTTCCGACGGATGTCAAAAACGCGCCCTGATCCTCAAAACTCAGGATCGGGGCCGACGCGCTGGAAATCACAAACGACCTGCTGGCTTTCGGATATTGGAAATTCTCGATTTTCTTTTCGAAAACCCCTGCATACAATGGGCGCGAAAATGAAATTTTAGTGATGAGTTTTTCGTCGGAAACCAGACTCCGGAACGCAATTCCGCCGAAATTCGAGGCGAAAGCGTTCAGGTTGGAGGCCGGGCTCTCGTCGGAAGGAATCAAAATGATATTTCCGCCTTTTGCCGCAAAGGCCTTGAGCGTGGTCTGCAATGCCTGGGGAATCTCCTTGAGTTCGTTGAGAATCACGACATCCTGCTTGTCGATCAGGTTGTAATCCAGCGAAGGAAGTGGAAAATTGCTGAAATTGAATTCCTGCTGCGTATAAATCTTTGAAAGAAATCCGCTTTTTGCCGCGTCTCCGATA
>Ga0265798_10004617_pt1 | contig 18901 bp, 11 predicted proteins | sample P3T30metagenome_FD_192430 | JGI IMG/M metagenome (GOLD analysis project Ga0265798, IMG submission 192430) | Plant litter microbial communities from East Loma Ridge, Irvine, California - P3 T30 | ecosystem: Environmental > Terrestrial > Plant litter > Unclassified | place: USA: California... | reverse complement strand
ATCCAAGTGATGTGACCCGAAGTGGCTGAGCATGCCATGGGCTTGCGAAGAAATGATTTTCAAAAGAGAGAACACCTTAAAGTCAGTGTACAATTGATTGACCATGGCATGACTTAGCGCTTGACGCAGAGGCTGTAAAACATCGTGTCATGCATGAGGTCTGTAAGGTGAGGGTGGTGATCATGAGTCGGCGTCTTTGAACTCTCTCACAGAGTTGGGTTTGCTCTCGGAAGATGTCATGCATCTAATTCGAAATTGTGCAACTAAGATTGATCGAACTCGGTATTGATTGAGGAGATCTCAATGCGCTACTCAGATTAGTCCAATCACCCTGTTGTATCCAGAAATGTCAACAATAGGTATGAATGACATGTGCTCCTCTTTTCTTTGTCACTTCCTGGCTTCCTGGCTTCTCATCCGCTGGCCTTGGCGCTGGCGTCGGAGCTGCAACTTAGCGGCCTCTTGCGTCGCTCTCCAACATTCGAACATCCGACCAAACGCGTCCAGCGTACCGCATTTCACTTTTGCGGACCTCGCACCACGACTTCGAACGTGTTGTCGCCTCACACTACATTCCGAGCGCCACCGTCACCCACACGCGACCACGGATCCAGTGGCAGCAATCGGCGACCTTCAATCAGCTCAGGGCCCGCACATGACAGCAACAACGTACGTCTCGTCGCCAGCTCGTCGCTTCTCGATACGCTTCCTCTGCGATGGCTCCCGGCAGCAGCAGTAAGCGTAAGCGACCGGAGCGGCAGTACTCACAGGAAGACGCCACAAACCGACCATCACCGCACCGGCCAGAGAACCTAAATCTAGCGCAGCAAAACCAGCATCAAAGCGCAAGAGGTCGAAGTGGGCGGCGATCTGGCAGACACGATGGACAGTCTCCTTCAGGGCCAGCGAACGGTACTGCGCCTACCACGCCCGCCCGGGCTTCATCGCGCCATGCTCAGCCGGCGAGCACACCCACGGCCGAGCCCTCAAGACCTTCAACTCCTGCCCAACGGGTCACTACACCAGCTCCTCCACCGCAGGATACAGCACCCACAGGGCCACCTGCTCCATATGCATACGAATACATGACGGAGGAGACTGTTGCAAGATGGCAGGAATCCGGCAGGCAAGCGATGCAAGATCTTGCGAAAGGCGATGACTACTTGGTCGCAAGCGCAGTCGTGCAAGAGCTAGTGAGAGCTGGCCTGGACGGAAGGATAGATGCTACAGAAATTGGTGCGACAGTGAAGGATATCATTGTCCAGCAAGACGAAGGATCAGATGTTGAGTCTCTGTTCTTGGATACTATTTCTCTGTTAGATGACGCAGATGCGAGAACCCCTGCTCTGAACCGCCTGGTCGCCGCAACTGCAATCAGTCCGGATACCATGCGACAAGAACTCGATGTGCCACTACTGACTTCGCTGGGTCTGGTCCGCAGCACTTTCGAGCGCATGCGCGCCCGCAAGACCACCAACCAACTATATCGTCAAGCAAACTTCAACTTACTGCGAGAGGAGACTGAAGGCTACGCCAAATTGCTCACCGATTACTACAATGCGGCCACCGAATCGGCACATTCCGACGACGCCGAGATGGCGAAAGACGCCTGTCATAGGATCATGGCGTTGGTCGGCGCTTTTGATCTTGACGTGGGACGAGTACTGGACATCACGCTCGACATCAGCGCCAGTCTGCTGGTCAAGTCCTTCCGTTTCTTCGTAAAGTTTTACAGACGCAGCTCGTGGTGGCCGCAAAAAGTTGTCTTAGATGGCATCAAATTCGAGGACCAGGAATTTGGTGCTCTACCTTCTTGGGCGCTGCCTGATTCTGGAAAATGGGCTACATCGGACCAGGACAGGGCCGAGCTCTCTCAGCTCCGCCTTACAAGAGATCTTGCTTTCTGGGAACGCGTGTGTGAGGTTGGCATGGACGCATACTTCGAGCTGGGTGCGAGGAAGATCATCGATTTTGACAGTGCATTGCCACTGCTAGAAACCGAGGTCCAGGCGCAGCACGACGCGAGAGGTAACGAGATCAACGCAGATCAACGAAAGCGGATCAACGAGACGCGCAAGTACATGCGGGAGACACGAACACTACCTCCTCCAGGGAATCCAGACGCTGCTCAACTCCTAGGATTCAAGTTGCGCTTCTACGCTTCGCATGCCAGAGACGCTAATGATGTCCTTCCTGAGAACCTGATTTACCTAGCAGCTCTGCTCATCAAGATCGGCTTCATCTCAATGCGTGATCTCTACCCACATCTGTATCCGCTGGACCAAGACATGCCCGCCGAGAAGGAAAGATTTGAGAAGGAGAAGGCAGAGAAAGAGCGTAAGGAGCGACCAGGAGGCGGTATGAACGCTCTATTGGCAGCCGGTGCGCTCGCCGATGATACTGTACCTGCAGTTCGTGGTCTCCGTGGTGAAGCTGCGCGGAGCGGCGGCAGCTCTCCCAAGCCGGACAAGAAAGAAGAAGAGGCCAAAGAACAGCTCCCCTCACCAACCAACCAAAAAGTCCTACTCTTGAAGGCACTTCTTGCCATTGGTGCTCTACCTGATGCGCTTTTCATCTTAGGCAAGTTCCCGTGGCTGGCAGAGGTCGACAGCTCTATTCCACCGTATTTGCTGCGGATTGTGAGGAAGATGCTGAGTAAGATGGCGGAAGACACGCAACCGATGCAAGATCGTACGGAGCTACAGGATACGAAAAAGCAACTCGCAAATGCGACATCCGGCACGGACGGCTCGTTGTTCCTGGCATCCCGGTCCAAGACCCGCACTCGAAGGTGGCTTGGTCTTGACGAACCTGACGATGGAGAGGGCGTCTCCCACCTACACTACTATCAAGACTGGGACGACAACATTCCTATCTGCCAAACGGTTGAAGATGTCTTCTTGCTCTGCAGCACTTTCCTGGGCTACCTCGGGGTCAAGATCGGCCAAGATACGTTGGTCTTGACCACGCTCTTGCGTCTGGCGAAGCGCAGCTTGGGAGATGACACTTCCGATTCGAATCGCTCACGTTGGCTGGACCTGATGAAAAGAATGCTGGTACCCGCACTCAGCCTGACAAAGCACAATCCTGCTGTTGCGCAAGAAGTCTGGGAGCTTCTCAAGTTCTTCCCCATTCCCACTCGTTACAACATATATGCCGAGTGGTTCACTGGCAAGACATCCCGTACCCCAGACATGAAGGTGGCGCTGGACCGCAACAAAGCTGAGGCTAAGGACGTACTGCGTCGGATCACCAATGAGAGTGGCAAAAGACAGGCTCGCTCCCTGGCAAAGGTGTCATTCGCGTCTCCAGGCGTCGTTGTCATGACTTTCATCAACCAATTGGAAAGCTACAGCAACATGATCCCAGGCTTGGTGGAAAGCGTTCGCTACTTTTCGCTACTGTCCTTCGACGTCCTCACCTGGTGCTTGATCAATGCCCTTAGCGGCCAGGGACGAAATCGCATGCAGGCCGACGGAATGCTGACCAGTCCCTGGCTACAAGCCTTGTCCTTGTTCGTTGCATCGCTCTTCACTCGTTATCCTATCATCAACCCATCCCCAATTCTGCAGTACGTCGCCTACGAGCTTCGCTCTGGTGATTCTACCGACTTGCAGCTCATCGATTCCGTCCTCGCGGAAATGGCAGGTGTCAAGTCCGAGATGAATTTCAACGAAACTCAAGTCCTCGGCATGACTGGTGGTGAGCTCCTGCAGAGTCAGATCGTCCAGCAGCTCTCTGACCTGCGACACACGAAGAAAACGTCTGCGAAGCGCCTCATGAAAGCTCTGTCGGAACCCGGTCTTGTAGGACAACTCCTGATATCGATTGCTCAGGAGCGCCAAATGTATCCTCACCGCGACGCTTCGAAAGATATGCCGTTGAAGGTTCTCGGGAACAATCTGGACATGATTCAACAGATCTTTGCACAGTATCTCGACGTGCTCCGAACGAACTTGTCTCCGCCAGACTTCGAAGCTGCTGTTCCCGACGTCATTTCTCTCATCGGAGACTATGGATTAGAGCCCGGAACTGCCTTTGCAATCTGCCGTGCTGGGATCTTGTACCGTATGGCCGAGGTCGACGCCGCGAGGAAAGAACAAAAAATGGGAAGGAAAGAGGGTGAACGCAGGAAGAGTCAGAGTCTGGGTGATACCAGCATGAAAGAGGCCACCACCGTCGTGGAAGAGATCGAAAAGCAAGCAGAGACTGAGATTCTCGCTTCGCACCAAGGAGACTCGGCGCTTGCGTTGAAGGCGGAGACTGCCAATTCAGACAATGACTCGCAGATGAAAGATGCTGGTGACGCGAGCTCGCACAAGGAAGAGCCAACGCCTGCACCAGCTCCTCAGCCGTCCGCCTTTGCCACCACAAACGACGATGCCAGCCCTTGGCATCCAGTACTGGAGCCGATCATGAACAAACTGCCTGAAATCAACCCCGGTCTTGCTTCTCGCGTAAGCATTCCATTCTACGTCACATTCTGGACACTTGCGCCTCAGGATGTCATCGTCCCGATGGAAGTCTATCAGTCCGAGATGGAGAAACTTCAAGCTCAGGCCAAGCAGATTGGTGGTGATCGCACAGACATGAGTTCCAACGGGCTCAAGGAACGGGAACGAAAGAAAAAGGCTGTGACTGACGTTGCCGACAAGCTGAGAGCCGAGATGAATGAGCGCATCACTGGCTTCAGAGGGTACAGTCAGGTGAAAATGTGGCTTAACACCCAGAAGAAGCATTGGTTCTCTCTGCTCACTCGGAAGCTTGAGAAGGAAATACGTCACATCGATCTACTCCAGGACTGCTTCTTGCCTCGCGCTATGATGTCGGCCCTTGACGCCCACTACTGTCTTCAGATTATCAAGGTCATGCACAACAATGCTACGCCTGGTTTCAGCACCGGTGGTCTGCTTGCTGAGATTTTCAACCGAGAGCGACTATCCGGTGTTTTGTCGCAATGTACTGCGAGAGAAGCGGAAAATCTCGGTCGTTTCCTTTACGAAATCCTGAAACTTGTTGCACATTGGCACTCAAAAGAAGACATCTACAAGAAGGAAGCACTGGGCAGCCAAGGACAGTTGCATGGTTTCGCTGTGTCGTACAACAAAGAATCGGGTGTCCCAGAGACACACCAGGATTACGAACAATTCCGTCGGTTCGTGAGCAACTGGCACAGCGCGTTGACTTGGGCACTGAAAGCTTGCCTCAACTCTGGCGAGTACATGCAGATTCGCAACAGCATCATTGTTCTGCGAACAATTGTCACCGTCTATCCAGCTCTCGTACACCAGGGAAATCAACTCACCGAGATTGTCAAGTCATTGTCAGAACGCGAATCTCGTAACGACCTCAAGCTCGCTGCTTTATCACTACGTGGCCCGCTCAAGAACCGCGAGAAGACATGGGTCCAGCCCCAGGCCTTCAGGCTCAATCAGAATCCCAATGCAGTCAGCAGTAGGACGCCATCTGCTAGGCCAGAGACGCCACAACCCGGAGCTGGTGTACCGAAGTTGAATGCTGGCGCACAAGAGTTCCAGCCTGCTGGACCGAGGCCCTCCGACGGCCAATCGGGAAAAACTGGAGCTGCGGAAGATGGAGAGATTGAGGATGAGAAGCTCACTTCGACCAAACAGGACGTCAAAATGAACGATGTCCCCGACGACAATCCAAGTCACCAAACAAAACCCGATCTTCCCAGAAATGCAGGCAGGAACACGCGCAGGGCCGAATCAAAGCCGTCGACCCCTGGTCCAGCATCCAATTCTGGTCAGTTGCCGATTGTCAATGGCTCTGGACGCAACGACGTATCCTTGCAGCCTCCTCCGCGTCCTGTATCCTCGGCGCCTCAATTGTCCAACAGCGGCTTACCGCCTAAGCCACTACCGAGTGCACCAGGTTCCCGTAGTAACCGTGCTGGCCGCGGCGACGATGACCAATTCGGGAGACTCGACCGACCCTCAGAACCAAGAGCTTCCCGCGAAAGATCTCCAGGTCATCGCAGTCGCGCGAGAACCCCTGAGAGGGACCCGCGAGACCAATACGGGCCACCGCGAGCCTATCGAGATGAACAGCGTCAAGGCCCTAGGGGGGCTCACCCCGATTCTCGCTACGCACGCGATGAACCGCGCAATAAGGCACCTCGTGAGCCTCTTGGCCCACCACAGATGCCTGGCACTCAATCCACGAGAGACGAGCCTCGCAATCCACCCAAGCGCGAACCTTTGGGTCCTCAGCAGATGCCTACTCCTCACGGTGCACGGGAAGAGCCTCGAAGTGGTTCCCGACGCGAACCTCTGGGGCCACAGCAGATGCCTGCTTCCCACATCGGTTCTGATAATCGCAGCCGCAACATGGGCCCTCCAGTCCAGTCACCACACCCCGAAAGGCTCGCCCATATACAATCGAACAGCATGCCACCACTCTATCAACATGACGCAAGGTCTTCCCCTAGCGTCGCGCATGGTGCTCAGGGCGCGAGTTCAAACGTTGAGCCGGTGATCAACCCTGCTCGCGCGGCACTGATTTCGGATGGGCCAAAAGGTGACACGGGCCGCAGACGAGACAGAGACACGAGACATGATGAGCGCACTCCCTCACAGGCTGGAGGGCTAGATAACAGGGCCAATGGAAGGCAGGACTCCTCCACGCGGGAAGCAGCCTCCAGACTCGAGCAGGACACACCCACTGGGCCTCGAGCTTCCCGTACGGGCGGCCGTGAGCTTACGAACGAATCTCGTGGCAGGCTCAGCCGTGAAACGGGGTCTTCGGATCCCAATTATGGCCGTTTGAATACGCCTGCCAACGGCCCATCTCAGGATACGCCATCTGGGCCTCGAGGACCACATGCGTCCGCTGGACGCGGCGGTCGAAACTTTACTGCGCCGGGGTCTACTATGAACGCGAGGAACGATCCGTTGACATCTTCGCCTGCTGCAGCACGAACACCACTCAACGAGCCAGCGCAATTTCCCGATCGCCACAACAACTCTTCGCAGCCCTCTACGCCAGCAGCTGAAAGCGGTCCGGCTGGTGGTGTGCATCCCTCACGTATGGCCAAGTTTGCACCACCCTCAATCCATACGAACAACATCCCCAACGGTGGATCTCGTCATCCCTCGTCCCCTACCGGGCCACCGCCATCGGGACCTCGGTCGGACAGGCCACCTGCTGGGACACCCACGGGTCCCTCTCCAGCAGTTGGCCCGCCCTCTGGTCCTGCAGGACCTGAACGCAAGCGCAGTGATCGCCAGCGCGCCAACATCAACGCAACACTGCAAGGCGCTGGTAACGGCCCTGGAGCAAATAGCAACGTGCAGTTCCGCGGTGCGGCACGAGGTACAGGTTTCACCGCACCATCGCCTTCCTCTGCTTCTGCAGCTCCCCCAATCGAGCCAGCTGCACGTCGTGAAGGTATGACTGGTACGCCTGACTCTCGCGCCGACCTCTTCGCTCCACGCAGTGGTGACGACCGCGAGATACGATCTAGGCGCTATGAAGAACGGGTCGACCCAAGGCAACGAGGAAGTAGACATCCGAGTCGCGAGCGCAGAGGAGATGACGAGCCTCCACGCAGAGCTCCGCCGCAGGCTACAGACGATGGGAGAGACAATACACGCGGGGACGACAGGAGAAGCCGTGATGATCGCGGTGGCAGAGATGGAGGACATAGGCGTGGAGCACGAGACCAGGAACAAGGCCGCCGCCCGATGCCAGATGCACCAGGTTCATTCTCTGGTGGTCCACCGCAAGTGCCGCCACCACCACCGCCAGGCCCGCCTCCAGGAAATCCACCCGAGTGGGAGCGTGGTCCGTCGCGACACGATGCTCCATCTTTTGAAAACAGGCGGGGTGGCAGAGGTGGTGATTTCAGGGGTGGAGGTACTCGACGCGAAGATGACAGGAGCGGAGGTCGTGGACCCGGTCGTCAGGAAGATCTCATGCAGCCGCAAGCATTAGATGGCCGCAAGCGTAGGCACGAGGATAGTGGACATGGGCCGGGTGGGTTCGATGCGAAGAGGAGAAGGAGCGCGAGGTAGTGACTCTCGATCCCTCAACTTTGGAATGAAGGACGTCCAGAACAACACAGCATTAGCCAGAGGATTCTCTGGCTCGGATATGCAAAATCGATGGCTTTCTAGGCGCATAGCGACGGCGTTTTCTTTTCTTTTCTTTTTCTCCTCTCTTTTCCTAATTTGATCTTGTCTCCTTGGCAAGCCCGCAAGCATGGCCTGCGCGTTGTCTGCTATACTACTTTGTTCAGCAGGCAGGCAGGCAGCTCAGTCACTTTGCCCTTTTCATTTCTGTTGGTTCCGTGGAGGCTGTAAAATAGACACGAATGCATGTACGAAAAGTTTCGATATCGCAAGACTACAAACGGTGCTATCTAAGAGAATCACACCAAATCAAACCAAATCAAGCCAAATTTACCCATCTCTCATCAGGCCGTGTTCTTCCGTACGTCCTCTGTTGTCTTCAGTATCGCGCGCTAACACTCTCTCCTTCTGCCATTCCAATCGGTTGGACGTCTTAGCAGGGCTGCCTGCCAGTCGAGCGCGTTGGTTGGTTGGCGGTGGATGTGTTGCCAATGTTGGATGGCTGGTAGCTGAACGGCGGTGTGGGAAGCTGGTTGGAATGGTTTGGGGGGCAATAGTCAGTTTGCTCCATGGCCGGTCCAGGCTGAGTCGATGGCTGTGCTTCCTGTTGGCTCTTGTGGTTTGAAGGATCGAAGTGGTTGGGCTGCTGGATGACAGTGCCGTTCGTCATGGAAGGATAACGGCCGGGCGTGGAATGAGAGAACATCGGTTGAAACACCTGCGGCGGATATGAAACGTGTCGTTGGTTGCTACCTGCTGTTTGTTCTGGGCTGTTGTTGTGTTGGGGCGGTTCCCGTAGTAGTTGAAGGTAATTTGGGACCGGTTCCCGAGCCGGCTGATGGTGATGGTATGGCGGGTGCCCAAAGTTTGCAGGTGCCAGATGTAAAGATGGATCGGGGCCATTGTTTTGGTCCATCCAGTAGCCGTGGTTGACTTGTGACATGGAAGTTGGCGTGGGATGGACGTTCTGAGGCGGTAAATACCACATTGGCATACTACCCGGAGCTACTTGCATTCCCGGTGGTCGGATGCCCGGTTGGGACTGCGCCTGCAGCCGATGCTGTAGATGCATCATAAGCTGCAATTGTTGCCATTGCAATTCGTGTAGTGGATCTCTGGCATCGTCATATTCATCATGAAACCGCGACGAAGACTGCTCTCGTGGACGATCAGGGGATTCTTGGTTCGGTTGGGCCGAACCATGTCTCGTGGGACGATAGGAAGACCTTCCCGCCATTTGAGATATCTGCTGTAGTAAAATGCAGTTTGAAGTTTCGCTACAGATGGTCTTTCCGGAACATCACGCCGTCCTTATGTGATTCAGAGAGCCTGCTGCGGATGCTTCTCGGAGTCAGAGATCGAGAGCATAGTCATACGATACCTTGACAATTTCCTGGTAGCAAACACCATGTCGTTTGTCCTCGTGTCGGAGTCACTATATGTCTCCGCTGGTGAGTCAGTCGATGGCAGCCATTTTGCCATTTGCCATCGGCTCTGGGTCTGGGTATGACACTGTGATCTTATCAGTGGGTTCTCGAATCGCCTGCGATGGCACACATGGCCTGGGCAAACTTTTCAGCTTTGTAACCGGCAATGCTTGCTAGAGAGCCCGTTCATTGCACGTTGGTGCCGGGACTAGGCCTAATCGCAATACACGTTTTCGAGCATCTACATTTGTTGACAAGTAAAGGCAAGCGACACATCTTGGCACTGCTGTAGATTGCTGTCGGAATGATGCCAGAAATGACTCAAAATGCGCAACCGAGTAATGGCGTTTCTGAGGACACTTCATTGATCGTCTTCTAAGCCACTTGAACTTCCAAAAACACAATAAAATGTCTTCTGTTGACATGTATATTGCCAAGACATGTGCCAAGGTAGTAGCCAAGTCTGCCAAGTGAGATGTCGTAAATAAGAATGGTCTCAAAATGCATTTGGATTGTATCCAGAGCACTTCTTCCATGTTGCCTAGTTGTTATATGAAAGGACAGTCTTCCACCTTGGCCTGAACGTGCTGTACTTGTCCTCGAAGTTGCAGCGCCAAGCATATTACCGAGCAGCGAACTAAGGGTCTTGCAGGAGATCTCTTGCCATGGCTACATCCATAACCATGGCGTGCTGCTGAGGCATCACCAGTTGAGTAGGACTTGACTGTGTAACATTCTGTTGTGCGGGTACTGCCTGTGTGGACATCGGCTGCGTCGGCTGCGTGGGGGCTGTTGGTTGCGACGGGTGCTGACCATGCTGCTGGGTGGTGTTATTGCTTGACAACCAGGGCATAGGTTGTCCAGAAGATGCCACAGGCACGTAGTTCAATACGAGATGATTCGATTGTCGACTTCGATGGTGGCGATCTTTTCTTGGTCGGGGAAGCGCATCTGAGTAGATAGTGCCGTGTGATGGGTAAAAGCTCTGTAGCTGTAGCTGATTAGAACGTTGACGTCTTCTTCTGCGCACCCACACGCGTCGCTTTGTGTCCATTTTGATCGATAAGCAATTTCCCATTGTGTCGTACAATACATACCTAGGACTCGAGCGAGCATATGTGTCGCGGAACACAAGCACAAGTTTCGTGACCATAGACTACGAAGTCAATGAGAAGTAGACATGATAACATGTCAACATGGTATGATGGGTTATACCATTGCATGAGCTTCAAATCGAAGCATGCCATGCCGGGCCTTGTTCAATGGGATTGAGGTGCTTAAGGTCGTTGCTTGGACGTTTCGAATTCGTTCTGTCGTTTGTACTCGACTAGATGCGGACCTGTTTGGATCAGAATGCTGATCATATGATGGACATCTGAGGCCAGGATTGGTGGTTTCGACACAGTATGCTCCAATACACAGCATCAGCACCGGGATATTGTCGTCTTGTGTTGTTTTGTCATGTGAGACCCATGTGGGCCAGCAGAGAGGCTGCTTCTTTCATGAGAGCCTTTCATTCTTGATGTCGGTGATTGACGGAAGCGACCAAGCAAGCTGCTCAAGACTGCCAGGTATTGTTGTTTGATTGTTGTTGCTAGTTACTGACTGGACTACTGGAGAACGAGGTGAAGTGGAACGTTGGAGCTCGGGCCGCCACTAAATCACCCTTGCGCGCGTTTCATGTCCGCATGCCCATTGCGAGCGCGTTGGATACAGTTCCCAAGTGTAAGCCATCTCTGTCGCGAATCGCTTCCACATTCCCAACAACACTGTACACATCAAACGTCAAATACCACACTCACGATGTTCTCCCTCCGCTCTGCTCTCCCGCGCGCCGGCGCCCGCGCATTCTCGACCACCACTCCCAGATCGCTTGCGAAGATGCAGCTCATCGGCAGACTTGCAGACACCCCAGCAGTCAACCCTACCTCTACCGGCCGCGATGTGATCAAGTACGCTGTTGGTGTCAGCACTGGCTCGAAAGATGAGAATGGCAACAGGGGCGTTAGCTGGTTCAGAGTTGCAAGCTTCTCGGAGGGTCCACAGAAGGACTTGCTCTTGAGCTTGCCTAAGGGGTGAGTGATGCCTATTGAGAACAGGAGGAATTCCGGATGCATTGGATGAGCTATGGAACAATTTTGGTGTGATTGCGCCTATTGAGAGGCGCATGATGGGTGTTTCGCAGAACATGTAGCTAACACATCGCAGCACCCTCATGTACATTGAAGCAGAGGCAAAGATGGACTCTTTCCAGGCACAGGACGGTACTCAGCGCACTGCTCTGAATCTGCTCCAGCGTAAGTTCTGTAGCGCATCGGAGGTCGATTGGCTATCGCTAACAACACCCCAGGCAACTTCGAGGCACTGTCAAGACCGCGCGTTGAGAACAACAGCGGTGCCGAGAGCGACACTGACCCAGCCAGCGAGCCTCTGTCCGGAGTTGGTGCTTCTTAAAGAAAGCAAACAAGCGGCCCGCTAGTTGTAAAGATTTGTACGATATCATAAACTGCGCTTCGCACAAGAGGCTTGGACAAACAAGGAGTCGGGAGCTCTGTACAGCTCATGGTTGGTGTCAATCTAGTATAGTGTTTTGCCTATACTCTACTCTTACGCTTTCTTTTGTATAAATAACGGACATTACCGGCACGAAGGGCCTTGTGATCTTACAAGCGCGTCTGCGGCTTGCTCATGGTTCTGAAGGATTCCGCAATGCTTCCCTTGACAATCGAGTGATCGCGATTTCTGGTCGGCTGATACATGTACAGCACTGGGGCTTTTTTACTCTTCTCATTGATGAGACTGCTTGAGCCACCAGCAGTGTGAAGAAGAACCATGTCCATGGTGACAGTGCATAAAAGGGGACATCCGCGATGCTACATGTGTATGAGGAACCGCACCTGCTCTGGATGGGAGTAATTAGTGTCTGGCTACCTCTCTGGAGCTCTGCGCGATTTAAGGTCCAAGTCCGGGGCATTATTTGATCGTATCGGCTATCGATCGACTAAACCCGAACCCCGCCCTCCGCCTTTCTAGCACAAAGATCAAACGGCGGTCATCATCATATACAGGAAGACATACATGTTGAGGGTTGAGGACGGGGGATGGAGGCGAGATAGGCGCCAAGTCGTGGGACGATTAGACTTGTCCGAGAGCCCCGAAGGAAAGGAAGCAGCGTGTGATTCTAACCGCCAGGCACACGTGGATGTGAGGGAGCAAGATACATGTACAATACACGGGGCGTGGTGGTGCTTATTTGGAGACACCTGCGTCTCCATGTGCGAGCTGAGGGTGAAGTCGAGGGCGAGATGAGCGGTGTCGATATTTGATAATCGATGTGAAAGACGACGGTGTGAGGACTGAGACGGGCAGACCGGGAGTGGTACAACATGGCTGGACCTGCGTAAAAATGCAATGTACTACTGCACTTCATAGGATGGTAGGTAGTCGCGAGTCGATACAATCCCTGCATCGATCCGCACGTGTGGGCAGTACAGTCATCACAGATGAATGGGAGACGTCTCTAAGTAAAAGAGTCTTAGTCGAACTGGGCTATGCTATCGCTCTGTTATGACCATGTTCTCTCTCTACTACGCGCTCAGGCGCAATATCAATTCACTTACAGTGTTTCGCGCAAAGAGCGGGCCGCAGCTTCCACATGCTTCAATATCTAATTACCGACTTTCGGCAAATCATTTACGTTTGCCTGATTTCCTTTTCCTTCACGCTTTTGCCCGCGGACACCGACCACTTCCCGTTGTGTCTACTTACCACAGCCCAGTCCAGTCAGCAGTGAGTCGTCGTCATGCCTGCTCCTGCAAAACCTAGCCTCCAACCAAGTCTCCTGACAGCTGACTACTGTACGTGCCAGAGCATAGTCTGACAGTGGCAGATCTGCACCGAGGTCACTACCTCAGTGATCTCGCCCGGCTGCCACATGTAAGCAATCGCGCGGCGCACCATCGGAAGTAAATAGTGGACGTCAACGTCACGTCGCGTGGGCATATATGCAGTGAGTGAGAGGCCGCTGAGGCAGCGAAATAATCGCGCACCCGCTCCTCGCAGCCAGCAGAGAGAGGACCCTCAAGACCTCAAGACCCTCACTCACTAGCAGTAAATCGTCCTAGCACGAGCCCGCCCTCAGAGCGCCACCCAATCCGGCACGGCCGCCTTTTCTTCGTCGTGCTCCAGTCAGTTGTGAATTGTTATTCGTTGTCTGTACGAAGGACTTGAAGGACCTCGTAATAAGACGCATATCCGCTGCTCACCACAGGCACATGTAACTCCCAAAAGCCAACACCACCGCCCGTCGCCACCCATCGCCAGTACACCATAGCAGCCTCACTGCGCAGCATATCGCCACGGTAAGCGCGTCGCAAAGGACCTGCCCGTCACTGCCCGTGGTCTTTCGAAATTACCTTCGCCCCTCAGACCCTCGGCTTTGTTACATACAGCGTGCAGCGCCCCCAAGTCCTATCCCAGCCGGCTGCGCGCTGTGTTTTGTCATCAGCCACCCACAGGGCCAGCATCCTAACGCCCGCTTTGCTTTCGCTCACCGCGCCAATTTCCTGGCTGGCCGGTGCCACCGAGAAGCATCTTTTACACGGCTCCGCGACTTCATTTCCCGTCTTCGACACTCCTCTTGCGCGACAAGGTCCAGCTCTGCGATTTTGGTATTTTCATACCATCACGATCCGGGCGCCTGCGCGCGATTCCGCATCTTGCCTGCCTTCGCCAAGACCCCGACGTAATACCTCTCAAACTTGATCGATACCAACCGCGGCGGATCTTTTGAACCCATGGCGGCTCTTGCAACAGACTCGCCCGCCGAGGCGTCCACCACACAGATAAATACGCGTCCGAGCGCTCCGAACTCGCCGACTCACACACCGTCGTCGGCATCGATCGACTCGCGCAAAAGTTCGACCAGCGCTGCACCTGGTTACTCGTCAGAAACACCACACAGTAATGGAGACGTCCGCGACTCGTCAGAACGACAATCACGTCCCACGCCTCAAAAGAAACCTACATTTACAACCCGTCTAAGCCGCATGTTCTCGCACAATAACAGCAATTCAACGGACAGCAGTCGAGAGCGGGACTCGGGCAAAGGCAAGGTCGTCGAGAAGGTTCCGGGTGCACCGGTGGAAGAGCCCGAGGCGGAGGAGGCGCTCGATGCAAAGCCCACGCGCCCTGCACAACCGTCAAGACAATCTTCAAGGGCGGGCACATCTGCTGGGGCAATCACTGGTGCAATCACTGGCTCTCTGAAGAATGGAAGCGAGTCGAAGAAAGAGAAGCGTGAAGAGGCGCAAGCTGCCGCTGCCGCTGCGGCACCCAAGCGCTTTTGGATCGACGAGAACGGCGACCACCAACACTACCTGCGCAGCGCCAAACGACAAGAAAAACTCTCTGACATGTTCCGTGACTTCTTGACGGGCAAGAAGCGCGAGCACCATGAGGATCAGCCGCTGTCTTTGATGTCCAACTGGGTTGATCAGATTAAGAGCGAGAAACACAGGTTGGCGTCCGACCAAAAGGGCGGCCCTAACAACACCGTCACACTCGTGCAGAAGTATGGCAAGTGCCAGGAGGTCGTTGGCAGAGGTGCATTCGGTATCGTGCGGATTGCCCACAAGACAGACCCCGCCGACTCGAAACACGAACAGCTATACGCTGTCAAGGAGTTCCGGAGACGACCGCAGGAGGACCAGAAGAAGTACAGCAAAAGACTGAACTCTGAATTCTGCATTTCTTCCTCCTTACGCCACCCAAACGTCATTCACACGCTCGATCTACTGGCCGACGCCAAGGGTGACTACTGCGAAGTGATGGAGTTCTGCGCTGGTGGTGATCTCTACTCGCTTGTCCTCGCTGCTGGCAAGTTGGATGTGGCAGAAGCCGACTGTTACTTTCTCCAGCTCATGCGTGGTGTTGAGTATATTCATGAGATGGGAGTGGCACATCGTGACCTCAAGCCTGAGAACTTGCTGCTCACCACGCACGGCGCAATCAAAATCACAGACTTTGGTAACGGCGAATGTTTCCGCATGGCTTGGGAGACCGAGGCGCACATGACTGCTGGTCTGTGCGGCAGCGCACCTTACATCGCTCCTGAGGAGTACGTCGAGAGGGAGTTCGACCCTCGCCCGTTGGACGTGTGGGCTTGCGGTGTTATCTACATGGCCATGCGCACAGGTCGCCACCTCTGGCGCGTCGCTAAGAAAGACGAAGACGAGTTTTACGAGGCGTACATCCGCGGCCGCAAGAGCGAAGAGGGTTACACTCCCATTGAAACTCTACACAGGGTAAGCATCTACATGAGCTCGGCGTTCACTGCGATCTTGAAACATTTGCTAACATCTTGCAAGGCCCGCTGCCGCAACGTCATTTACAGCATACTCGACCCCAATCCGACCAGACGTATAAGTGCCCACCAGGTGCTGAACTCGGAATGGGGCAAGGGCATCAAAGTGTGCCACGCCGGCGAGGAGGGCCTCTAACATTCACTTGCTCTGTTCCCTCGTAGCAGAGATCCCCCCCAATTCATGACCGCAATCGACACGACAAGACGAAAGAACTCTTTTCCAAATCTACCCAAATACTAAGTTCTTTTCCTCCCTTTTCGATCTTTGGGTTCCTTGGTCTTTCGATTTCCTCCATTCCAAGCGTTCAGCGTGTCTTGCCTGTGTTTTCTTCTCTTCTTCCGGGGCGGCAGGGTGTTCTTACTTTTCATCAGGGCATACGCAGCGCGGCGGCATAGCGTGGCATATCTACACCCTTTTCTTCATTCCACTGGTTCGGGCTGGCTGCAGGTTTACGACATTCACCATGGTCGGAGTCTGAAGAGGATTTGCATGGCTGATTCCCTAAGCGGTTTGGATCTTCGGTGGTTGTTACAGTTCTTCGAATTTCCTACGAGACGAGCACAAAAAGGCGGTCGAGTACTTCCAAGTTGTCAAGGTACTCGTTCCTCTCTATCTTTCTTGTCTCATTCTCTCTCCCTCTTTTCTCGAATACGCTCCACCCTGGTGCGGGACAGCGCACCATGGGCTGGCTTGGTGATGTTCTTTGGTTCTTGTATATGTGCTTTTCATCAAGGTGCGTGGCAAACGTGCCTCTCAGAGGACGAATCCGTTCGGTCAGGTTATGGTTAATGTCGCTCGTCTCGAGAACATGTTTCTGTCTTCTTGTTTTCGAGAACACCTGCAGAGCTGTATTGGCAATGAAGTCGAACTCTTACGATGTTCAAATGATCGAAAAAAGCAAGGATCATGCGATGTGGCTTCGAGATGAAGAAGTTGACAACATGTACTATGGATATGTAGGACAAAGGCTCTAGTGTACTTACAGTTTACTGATGCTAGAGCTCGGTCAACTTGGTTACAAGCAACAAGCTATGAACGGATAAAGAGAAGAGAGTCGCAGCGTTCCTTTTCCGGCTGCACCCCAACAAAGAGTCGCCACATCATGGTAGTTTGAGTCAAGGCTGCTGTCAGCACGTGCATAAATCATCTTCAGCCTCGTAGGTACGTGGATACATTTGGGCGGTCAAGGACAGGGTTCACTGCCAGCAATACCAGCTATCGGGCAAGTCGGCCGGGCTGTTGACGAGTGAGAGTGAGGCAAATGGAAGCTGTCGAGTCAAACTCTGGCTCCAAAAATTCTGGGGGGCTCTCTCATGTTGAGAATGAGCGAGGGTTCGGGTGAGTTGTTCGATTTTGCGCCGCCGAGCCTGCTGCCCTGCCCTGCAGTGTTTGTTATATTATTATTATTAGTACTGTAGTCTTGTTATTCCACCAACTTCCTCCTCCTCTCCTCTTCACCACCTTTTTGTTTGATTGTAATTGTCGCTGCGTTCATTCATTCATCAATCAATAAATCTCGGAGAGACTGCGCGACCAAGGACGTCACTTATCGCCCGCTCCACACCCCACCTGAAGGGAAATTTAACACTCCGACCACTCCTCCCACGAACTGTCCACAGTACCACCCACCAACCCCCCCCACCACCTCATACACACATATCGCAGCCATGGTTTCCGCATCCAAAGCAGCGCGCGATGCCAAAAAGGCCGCCGCCGGCAAGGGCCCCAAGGTCTCTAAGGAGGACAAGGCCGCCGAGGCCATGAAGAAGATGGACCTGCAGGAGGACAAGGACGGTATCTCTGACCGTGTTACAACCGGTGTGCTGTCCTCGCTCGAGGCCAGCAAGGACGTCAAGATCACCTCCGCCTCGCTCGTGTTCCACGGTAAGGTCCTCTTCAACGACACCAACCTCGAAGTCTCATACGGCCGCCGCTACGGTCTTCTCGGTGAGAACGGCTGTGGCAAGTCGACTCTCCTCAAGGCCATCGCCGCCCGCGAGTACCCCTTCCCCGAACACATCGACATCTACCTGCTCAACGAGGGTGCCGAGAAGTCTTCCACCGGTGCGCTCGAGTGGGTCGTCAAGCAGGCCGAGAACAAGCTCGCCGAGATGGAGGCACAGGCCGAGACTATCCTCGAAGAGGACGGCCCCAATAGCCCCAAGCTCGAGGACCTGTACGAGCGTATCGACCAGATGGACCCCTCCACCTTCCACACCCGTGCCTCGCTCATTCTGACTGGTCTCGGCTTCACCAAGAAGACCATGGACAAGAAGACCGAGGACATGTCCGGTGGATGGCGTATGCGTGTCGCCCTCGCCAAGGCCCTGTTCGTCAAGCCCTCTCTTCTCCTTCTCGACGACCCCACAGCCCATTTGGATTTGGAGGCCTGTGTGTGGCTCGAGGAGTATATGAAGAAGTGGGACCGCACCCTCATCCTCGTCTCGCACTCCCTCGACTTCCTCAACGGTGTCTGCACCAACATGATGGACATGCGCCAGCAGCAGCTCATGTACTTTGGTGGTAACTACGACTCCTACCTCAAGACCCGTGGCGAACAGGAGATCAACCAGACCAAGGCCTACGAGAAGCAGCAAGAAGAAATCAAGCACATCAAGAAGTTCATCGCCGGTGCCGGTACCTACGCCAACTTGGTCCGTCAGGCCAAGTCCCGCCAGAAGATTCTCGACAAGATGGAGGCCGATGGTTTCATCCAGCCTGTGCACCAGGACCGCGTCTTCAGCTTCCGTTTCGCCAACGTCGAGAAGCTTCCTCCTCCCGTGCTTTCCCTCGACGACGTTACCTTCTCATACTCTGGCAACGCCGCCGACAACCTGTACGAGCACCTCGACTTCGGTGTCGACATGGACTCGCGTACCGCTCTTGTCGGTCCCAACGGTGTGGGCAAGTCGACTCTGCTCAACATCTTCACTGGCAAGCTCTCACCCACCAAGGGTAACGTTTCCCGTCACACTCACTTGAAGCTCGGCATGTACTCTCAGCACTCTGCTGAGCA
>Ga0265798_10004616_pt1 | contig 18901 bp, 17 predicted proteins | sample P3T30metagenome_FD_192430 | JGI IMG/M metagenome (GOLD analysis project Ga0265798, IMG submission 192430) | Plant litter microbial communities from East Loma Ridge, Irvine, California - P3 T30 | ecosystem: Environmental > Terrestrial > Plant litter > Unclassified | place: USA: California... | reverse complement strand
GCCGAGCGCTCGAGCTTGCGCGCCAGGTCGGATTTCGAACGCAGCCATTCCTGCAGGGGATTGATGGCCTTGAACATCAGCGGGTTCACGGCGATCGAGATGATGGCGCCGGCCAGGATCAGGTTCTGGCCCAGGTCCGGCAGCAGGCCCAGCGACATGCCCAGCGCCGCCAGGATGAAGGAGAATTCGCCGATCTGCGCCAGGCTGGCCGACACGGTAATGGCCGTGTTGAGCGGATAGCGCAGCGCCAGCACGAGCACGAAGGCGGCCAGCGATTTACCGAACAGGACGATGCCGACCACCGCCAGCACTTCGAGCGGGTGCTCGACCAGCACGCGCGGATCGAACAGCATGCCGACCGAGACGAAGAACAGCACCGAGAACGCGTCGCGCAGTGGCAGGGTTTCCTCGGCCGCGCGGTGCGAGAGCGACGATTCGCGCAGCACCATGCCGGCAAAGAAAGCGCCCAGCGCGAACGAGACGCCGAACAGCTCGGAGGAACCGTAGGCGATGCCGACCGCCGCCGCGATCACCGCCAGCGTGAACAGCTCGCGCGAGCCGGTCTTGGCCACGCGCCACAGGAACCAGGGGAAGAGCTTGCGTCCGACGATCAGCATGAAGGCGACGAAGGCGCCCACCGACAGCAGGGTCTTGCCGAGCGCCAGCCACAGCGAATCGTTGGCGCCGTGACCGCTAAGGGGCGTGCCGCCCAGCGGACCGGCCAGCGCCGGCAGCAGCACCAGCACCAGCACCGTGACCAGGTCCTCGACCACCAGCCAGCCGACCGCGATGCGGCCGTTGAAGGAATCGAGCTGGCCCCGGTCTTCCAGTGCCCGCAGCAGCACCACGGTACTGGCCACCGACAGCGACAGCCCGAACACCAGGCCGGCACCCAGGCCCCAGCCCCACAGGTGGCTGACGCCCATGCCCATCAGCGTGGCCACCGTGATCTGCAGCACCGCGCCAGGCAGGGCGATCCCCTTCACCTCCATCAGGTCGTCGAGCGAGAAGTGCAGGCCGACCCCGAACATCAGCAGCATCACACCGATCTCGGCCAGCTGTGAGGCGAGCGCGACGTCGGCCACGAAACCCGGCGTGGCCGGGCCGATCAGGACGCCGGCGGCGAGGTAGCCGACCAGGGCCGGCAGGCGCAGGCGCACGGCAAGCATGCCGAACAGCAGACCGAAGCCGAGGGCCGCGGCAATGGTGGTGATCAGGCTGATGTTGTGGTGCATTAGGACATGGCCTCCTTATAAGAAAAACCAGTCCAGTATAAGCGACATCGCAACAGATCACGGGATAATCTGCCGGGAACGCAGCAGATGACGGCGGATTACGGCATCGTCGCCAGCGCCAGCAAGGCCTTGCGCAGGGATGCCTTCACGGCATCGAACTGCGCGCGCCGGCGCCGCCTGTCGAGCCGGAACAGCATCAGGCCTTCGACCTGCGCCACCACCAGGATCGCGCGCTGCATGGTCTCCTCGTCGGACAGGGCCGGGTTCAGGCCGCGGATCAGGTTATAGACGGTCTTGCGTTCGCGTCCCAGCATCCTGTCCATCAGGCTGGAGGCGAAGGGATTGCGCGAAGCCAGCGCCCAGATCTCGAAGAAAAGGGCGTGCGTGACCGGGTCGGTAAGCTCGTCCAGGAACATGTCGACCGTCGACAGGAAGCGATCGAGCTGCGAGCGCCCGCTCATGGCCGCGGCGAGGTCGTCCATGCGGGTCTGGAAGGCGTCCATGGTGGTCAGGAGCAGGGCTTCCAGCAGCAGGTCGCGGCTGGCGTAGTAGTGCTGGACGTTCGACAGGCTCATGCCGGCTGCCTGCGCCACGCGCCGCATCGACAGCCCGGCATAGCCTTCGGTGGCGAGCAGGCTGCGCGCCGCATCGAGGATTTCCTGGGCCCGGCCCAGGCCTTTTTCGGTGGTGCTGGACGCCTTGTTTTTCAGGGCGCCGTCGAGAGTCATGTCCATACGCCGATTATACTTTATCGACTAGTACAGTTGACCTATAATTGTCCGAAACAAGGTCGGGTGACCGAGAAAACCAGACAAGGAGACAGGCATGAGCCAGAAAGTATTCGTCACCGGCGTGGGCATGATCCCGTTCGCCAAGCCGGGCGCCAGCGCCCCGTATCACGAGATGGGCGCGCTGGCCGCCCGCGCCGCGCTGGAAGACGCCGGCATCGCCTATGAAGACGTCGAGCAGGCCTATGTCGGCTATGTGTATGGCGATTCGACCTGCGGCCAGAAGGCGCTGTATGGCGTCGGCATGACCGGCATCCCCATCGTCAATGTCAACAACAACTGCTCGACCGGCTCCACCGCGCTGTACCTTGCGCGCCAGGCCGTGCAGAGCGGCGCCGCCGACTGCGTGCTGGTGCTGGGCTTCGAGCAGATGAGCCCCGGCGCGCTGGCTTCCGTGTTCACCGATCGTCCCGCCCCCTTCGACGATTTCGACACAGTCACCGACCGCCTGGTCGGCAAGCCGGAGATCCCGCTGGCGCTGCGCTACTTCGGCGGCGCCGGCCTGGCGCACATGGAAAAGTACGGCACGCCGCTGGCGGCCTTCGCGCGCATTCGCGCCAAGGCCAGCCGCCATGCCGTCAACAACCCGCTGGCGCTGTTCCGCAAGGAAGTCAGCGAGCAGGACGTGCTGGACGCGCCCGCCATCTGGCCGGGCGTGATGACCCGCCTGATGGCCTGCCCGCCGACCTGCGGCGCCGCCGCAGCGGTGCTGGTCTCGGAAGCCTTCGCCAAAAAGCACGGCCTGCGCGCCGACGTCCACATCGCCGCCCAGGCCATGACCACCGACCGCCCAAACACGTTTGAAGCCGGCGACATGATGCGCCTGGTCGGCTACGACATGAGCCGCGAAGCCGCGAACAAGGTCTACGCCCAGGCCGGCATCGGCCCCGAAGACCTCGACGTGGTCGAGCTGCACGACTGCTTCGCCCACAACGAACTGATTACCTACGAAGCCCTGGGCCTGTGCCCGGAAGGCGGCGCCGACAAATTCATCGCCGAGGGTGATAACACTTACGGCGGCAAGGTCGTCACCAATCCGTCCGGCGGCCTGCTGTCGAAAGGGCACCCGCTGGGCGCCACCGGCCTGGCGCAATGCTTCGAGCTGACCCACCAGCTGCGCGGCAGCGCGGGCGCGCGCCAGGTCGAGGGCGCGCAAGTCGCGCTGCAGCACAACCTGGGACTGGGCGGCGCCTGCGTCGTCACCATGTACCGCGTGTAAGGGAGGGGACATGAACTACGTCTCTCCCTGGATGGACGCCGAACTGGAAGGTTTCCGCGACGCCGTGCGCCGTTTCGTCGACCACGAAATCGTGCCGCACCAGCAGCGCTGGCGCGAACAGCAGCACGTCGACCGCGACGTCTGGCGCAAGGCCGGCGAGATGGGCCTGCTGCTGGCCGACATCCCCGAAGCATACGGCGGGTCGGGCGGCAGCTTCGCCCACCAGTGCGTGGTATTCGAGGAGCTCTGCTACGCCGGCGACACCGCCTTCGGCCTGCACGTGCACGCCATCGTCGCGCACTACCTGCTGAACCAGGGCACCGAAGAGCAGAAGCGCCATTACCTGCCGAAGCTGGCCAGCGGCGAGATGATCGCGGCGATCGCCATGTCGGAGCCGGGCGCCGGCTCGGACCTGAAGGGCATCCGCAGCACGGCCACCCGTACCTCGGACGGCTATCGCCTCAACGGCTCCAAGACCTTCATCTCGAACGGCTACATGGCCGACCTGATCCTGGTGGTTGCCAAGACCGACCCGGCGGCCGGCGCCAAGGGCGTGTCGCTGATGCTGCTCGAAACGAAGGACAATCCCGGATTCCGCGTCGGCCGCATCCTGGAAAAGGTGGGGCAGAAGGGCCAGGACACCTGCGAGCTGTTCTTCGACGACGCTCACGTGCCGCTGGCGAACGTGCTGGGCGGGGAAGAGGGCAGGGGCTTCTCCCAGCTGATGACCGAACTGCCCTACGAGCGCACCATCGTCGGCGTGGCCGGCGTGGCATCGATCGAGCGCGCCATCAGGCTCACCGTCGAGCATGCGAAGGAGCGCAAGGCTTTCGGCCAGGCCCTGATCGAGATGCAGAATACCCGCTTCGTGCTGGCCGAGGCGAAGACCGAAGCCTTCGTGGCGCGCGTGTTCGTCGACCGCTGCATCGAAGACCTGATTGCCGGGCGCATGGACACGGTGCAGGCCTCGATGGCCAAGTACTGGATCACCGACCTGCAGTGCAAGATCGTCGACCAGTGCGTGCAGCTGTTCGGCGGCTACGGCTACATGCTGGAGTACCCGATCGCGCAGATGTATCTCGACGCTAGAGTCCAGCGCATCTATGGCGGCGCGAACGAGATCATGAAAGAGATCATCGCCCGTTCGCTGTGAGGAGCCCGTCATGACTGGACCCCTCAAGGGACTGAAAGTGATCGAAATGGTCGGCATCGGCCCCTGCCCGTTCGCGGCGATGATGCTGGCCGACATGGGCGCGGACGTGATCCGGATCGACCGCAAGCCCGACCCGAAAGCGCCGAATCCGTACCCGATGCTGGGCACGAAGTTCGACGTGATGGCACGCGGGCGCCGCTCGCTGGCGCTGGACCTGAAGGATCCGCGCGCACGCCAGCTGCTGCTGGACCTGATCGCCAGGGCCGACGTGCTGGTCGAAGGCTTCCGGCCCGGCGTGATGGAACGGCTCGGACTCGGCCCAGATGCCTGCATGGACCGCAACCCGCGCCTGGTCTACGGCCGCGTGACCGGCTGGGGCCAGACCGGGCCGCTGTCGCAGGCGGCCGGGCATGACCTCAATTACGTGGCGCTGTCCGGCATGCTGCATGCGGTGGGACGGGCGGACAGTCCGCCGGCGCCGCCGCTGAACCTGGTCGGCGACTTCGGCGGCGGTGCCATGATGCTGGCCTTCGGCGTGGTCTGCGCCGCCTTCGAAGCGAAGAATTCCGGCAGGGGCCAGGTGGTCGATGCCGCCATGACGGACGGCGCCGCGCTGCTCGGGGCCATGATGTACGGCCTGCGCGCCTTCGGCTCGTGGAGCGATGCGCGCGAAGCCAACCTGCTCGACGGTGGCGCGCCGTTCTACGACTGCTATGCCTGCGCGGACGGCAAATTCATTTCGATCGGCGCCATCGAGCCGCAGTTCTATGCCGAGCTGCTGTCATTGGTGGGCGTCGAGGACCCGCAGTTCGGCAAGCAGTGGCGCCAGGCCGACTGGCCGGAACTGAAGCAGAAGTTTGCCGCGCTGTTCGCCACCCGTACCCGCGCCGAATGGTCCGAACTGCTGGAAGGGACCGACGTCTGTTTCGCACCCGTGCTCGACATGGCCGAAGCGCCCCGGCATCCGCACAATGCGGCGCGCGGCACCTTCGTCGAACGCGAGGGCGTGACCCAGCCGGCGCCGGCGCCACGCTTTTCGCGCACCCAGGCCGAGATCGGCCCACCGCCGTCGGCGCCCGGGCAGGACGGCGCCGCGGTGCTGGATGACTGGGGCTGGAGCCCGGCCAGCGTGGAGGCCCTGCGGCGCGCCGGCGTCCTCTAGGCTGGGCTAACATGGCGGCATGAATAAAACTGCGGAATTGCGCCAGTCGAAGCGGCTGGCGCTGTCCTTCTTCGCCGGCGCGGCCGCGCTGTTCGTGCTGTCGCTGTTTTTGCCCGTGAACTGGTGGACCGGCCTGCTGAAGGCCTTCGCCGAAGCCGCGATGGTCGGCGCGCTGGCCGACTGGTTCGCGGTGGCCGCGCTGTTCCGGCGCATTCCGATTCCCTTCGTCTCGCGCCATACCGAGATCATCCCCGCCAACAAGCACCGCATCGCCGACAACCTGGCGGCTTTCGTGCACGAGAAATTCCTCGACACGGACTCCATCGTGCGCCTGATCCAGCGCCACGACCCGGCACAGAAGGTCGCGGACTGGCTCACGCACCCCGAGAACACGCGGCAGCTGGGCCGTTACCTGGTGCGGACCGCCGGCTGGGCGCTCGACTTCATCGAGGACGCCGCGGTGCAGAACTTCGTGCGCCGCGCGGTGCACGGCATGATCCAGGGTGTCGACCTGTCGAAAACCGCCGGCACCATCCTCGAAAGCGTGACGCGCGACGGCCGCCACCAGGAGCTGCTCGACGAAGGCATCCTGCAATTGGCGAAGCTGCTCGCCAACGAAGACACGCAGGGCGCCATCGCCCAGGGCATCGTCGACTGGCTGCGCGAGGAATACGCTTTCATGGAAAAGATGCTGCCCTCGGAGCTGATCGGCAGGAAGGGCGCGGACATCACCGTCAAACTGGCCGCCGGCATCCTGAAACGCGTCAGCGAAGATCCGCAGCACCCGCTGCGCCAGCGCTTCGACGCCTTTACCACCGACTTCATCGCGCGCCTGCAGAGCGATCCGGCCTTCGAGGAAAAGGGCGAGGACATCAAGCGCTACCTGATCGGCGACGAAACCCTGAACGGCTATCTCGGCTCGCTGTGGAGCGACCTGAAAGCCTGGATCAAGGCCGACCTCGACAAAGAGGAGTCGACGTTGCGGCGCCGGCTGGAAGCGACCGGCGCCTGGGTCGGGCGCATGCTGGCCGAGGATCCGGCGCTGCGCGCCTCGCTCAACGAGAACCTGGAGCTGGCGGCACGCGGCGCGGCGCCGGAGTTCGCGGGCTTCCTGACGCGCCACATTGCCGACACCGTCAAGAACTGGGACAGCCGCGAGATGTCGGAACAGGTCGAACTCAACATCGGCAAGGACCTGCAGTACATCCGCATCAACGGCACCGTGGTCGGTGGCCTCATCGGCGTCGTGCTGTATCTGCTGTCCTCGCTGACCCTGCTCTAGTCGACGTCATTGTCGCCGAGGATGTCGGCCGGGTAGCCGCCGATGGCGCGCGCGGCCTGCATCCCGCCCATCACCGCCGCCTCGACGCAGCCGGAATCGAGCCCGGTGCGCAGCCAGTCGCCGGCCAGGAACAGGTTGTCCAGACCTGTCGCGTCACTGGCCAGGCGGTACACGCTGCTGCCGGCCACCGACAGCACGTAGCGCTCCGACGGGTCGACGTTGGCGCGCCAGTACTGGCGGTCCATGCGCGACTGCCCCCCGGCCTCGAGCGGATCGACCAGCCATTGCCAGGGAAAGCCGCTGCCGGCTTCCTTCCACAGTGCGCCGATGCGTTCGCCCAGCGCCTGCGTATCGCGGTTCAGCCAGACCTGGCAGGCCTGGGTGACGATGGTGCGCAGCGCGGAGGCGGTGGCGGCCAGCGGCTGGCTGGCGGCAAGCAGGCCGGGCGCCAGCAGCGGCAGGGTGGCCACCGGTAGGCCGAGCACGACCTGGTCGAAGTCGACACCGCGCCGCAGCACGCGCTGCGGCAGTTCGCGCTTGAGGGCTTGCCGGTACAGCTGCGGCCAGTCGCTCCACCAGGATTCCAGGTCGACCGCGTGCGCCTGCAGCAGGGCCGCCTGCCTTGGGTCGAGCTGGCCGTAGTCGGGCAGGTCCGGCCAGCAGGGCAGGCCCTTGACCGGCACCAGCGGACGGTAGTCGCCGCCCGGCACCTCGGCCTGCACCGACATCCGGATCGCATCGATGCCGCCGTCGCCGGCCGCGATCTCTTCGACGCGGTGGAAGAAGGCGAAGCGCACGCCGCGCCGCGCCAGCACTTCGTACAGCGGCGCGAACACGGCGTCGCCCATGCCGGCCTGCATGCGGTACATCAGGGCGCCGCGGTAGGCGAAGGACATCCGCATCATCCAGCGCAGCGCCACGCCGGCTTCCAGGTTGGGGCGGGCCGGGTCGCCGTCCTCGAAGGCGAACAGCTGGGCGTACATGGCATTCACCGGGGCCGAGTTCACGCACAGCTCCGGGTCGCCGCCGTGCCGCCGCAGCCAGGCGCGCAGGTCTTCGAGGTTGATGACGTCGAAGCCGCGCGTGAACACGCGGTCGGCCAGCATCCCGCGCAGCATGGTGATGCCGATGTTCAGTCCGACCAGCGTACGGCGCGCACGGTCGTCGTCGACCAGGGAAGCCTGCAGGGTCCGCACCCGGTATCTGGCGCGCTGCAGCGTCGCCAGCAGGCGCGCACGGTCGTCGCCGGTATGCAGCCGGGGATCGGGCGGCAGCGCGGCCGCCTGCGCCTGCAGCTCGGCGAAAGGATCGCCGAAGATGCCGGCCGGCGCCGGCGGCGGCACCTGCAGGTCGCTGTGCCATTGCCGCAGCCAGCGGATGCCTTCCAGCGCCATCCGCCATGGCGAGACCGGCTCGCTGCCGGTGCCCGGTTCGCCGGGACGGCGCGGCAGCACCAGCTGCCAGGGCCGCCACCCGGCACCCGCCTGCTCGGCCAGCACCACGTAGTCATGCGGACGGAATGCCTGGTCCCAGCTCGCCAGCGGCGCGCCAGACGGGCGGCCGAGTTCGTCGTAGACCGCGCGGATCATCGCGAAGGCGTTCGCATAGAAGCCGAACCAGATGTGCAGGCCGTGCTCCTCGATGCGCTGGGCCAGCGCGGCATTGCGCCCGCTGGCGCCCTTGCCGCCGAGGCGCCAGCCCTGCTGGTAGACCGTGATCTGGTAGCGCTCCTGCCATCCGGGCTGGGCGCTCAGGTAGAACGCCGCGGCCAGCGAACCGGCACCGCCGCCGAGAACGGCGATTTTCTGCAACTGGGCCATCGTCACCTCCATGCAAGCTCGACCATGGTCCAGTGTAGGGCGGCGCACGCCAGCGGTATTCGCCTGGATCAGAGGCAGGGCGCGGTGTAAGATGAGCTGCAGGAGGTCTCATGACACACGCATCGCATGCCGCGCTGGCCGGCGCACCCGAAGAGGCGCTCTTGCCGGGGCGCGACCTGTTCGAGGTCGCGCGCTACCTGATTCCCATGGAAGCCAGCCTGGTGCAGGGCTGCCTGGTCGCGGCCGGCGTGCCGGCGGTGCTGGCCGACGCCCACCTCGTGCAGACCGACCTGCTGCTGGCGCCGGCCCTAGGCGGCGTGCGCATCCTGGTGCCGGAAGACCACCTGGCGCAGGCCCAGGCGGTGCTGGAAGCTTACCAGCGCGGCGAGTATGCGCTGGATGAAGACGCCGACGTCGGCGGAAGCTGATCAGCCCGAGAGCTTCTGCATTTCGCGGAACAGGTCCGACTTGCCCTCGAAGCCGATGCCCGGCAGGTCCGGCATCGTCACATAGCCATTCTCCACCTTGACGCCATCCGGGAAGCCGCCGAAGGGCTGGAACAGGTCCGGATAGGACTCGTTGCCGCCCAGGCCCAGGCCGGCCGCGATGTTCAAGGACATCTGGTGGCCGCCGTGCGGAATGCAGCGCGTGCGCGACCAGCCGTGCTGGTGCAGCATGTCCAGCGTGCGCAGGTATTCGACCAGGCCATAGGAGAGAGCGCAGTCGAACTGCAGCCAGTCGCGGTCCGGGCGCATGCCGCCGTAGCGGATCAGGTTGCGCGCATCCTGCATCGAGAACAGGTTCTCGCCGGTTGCCATCGGCTTGTCGTAGTAGTTGCGCAGCGTCGCCTGCAGCTCGAAGTCGAGCGGATCGCCGGCTTCCTCGTACCAGAACAGGTCGTACTGCGACAGCGCCTTCGCATACCGGATTGCGGTGTCGAGGTCGAAGCGGCCGTTGGCGTCCACTGCCAGCTTCTGGCCATCCCCTAGCACGCCGAGAATCGCGTCGATGCGGCGCAGGTCCTCGTCCAGCGAGGCGCCGCCGATCTTCTTTTTCACGACCGTGTAGCCGCGGTCGATATAGCTGCGCATCTCGTCTTTCAGCTTGGTGTAGTCCTGGCCAGGGTAGTAATAACCGCCCGCCGCGTACACGAAGACCTTGCGCTCGGGCCGGCCGTTGCCGTAGCGGTCCGCCAGCAGCTGGAACAGCGGCACGCCGGCGATCTTGGCCACCGCATCCCACACCGCCATGTCGATGGTGCCGACCGCCACCGAGCGCTCGCCGTGGCCGCCCGGCTTCTCGTTGGTCATCATCGCGGCCCAGATCCTGTGCGGGTCGAGTTTGTTGCCGCTGTCGTCCAGCAGACTGCCTGGATCGGCCTCCAGTACGCGCGGGATGAAGCGCTCGCGCATCAGGGTGCCCTGGCCGTAGCGGCCGTTCGAATTGAAGCCGTAGCCCACCACCGGCTTGCCGTCGCGGACAACGTCCGTGATCACGGCCACGAGGCTCAGCGTCATCTTGCTGAAGTCGATGTAGGCGTTGCGGATGGAAGAGCTGATGGGGAGGGTCTGTTCGCGGATCTCGACGATTCTCATGGCGGCAGTGTGTGGATCGATGAAGCCCTCAGCTTAGTCCTTGCCGGCGCGTCTATAATTTCCCTGCGTTGAATTGATTATTAACCTGAAGTGAATACCGGATGAAGCCCGACCATACGGCCGATATGGAGTTCTTTGTGTTGGTGGCCCGCCACGGCAGCCTGGCCGCGGCCGCACGCGCGCTCGACCTGACGCCGCCCGCGGCCACCAGGCGCCTTGCCCAGCTGGAGGCGAGACTCGGCGTACGGCTGGTGAACCGCACCACGCGCCGCATCAGCCTGACGGGTGAAGGCGAAACCTACCTGTCGCACGCGACGCGCATCCTCGCCTCGATTCGCGAGATGGAAGACGCGGTGGCAAGCGGCCGCGCCGCCCCCAGGGGCCTGTTGCGCGTGAACGCGACCCTGGGCTTCGGCCGCACGACGATCGCGCCCATCGTCTCCGCATTTGCCAGGCGCTACCCGCAGGTCGAGGTGCAGATGGAAGTGACGGACCGGCCGGTCGACCTGGTCGAGAGCGGCTACGACCTGGCGATCCGCTTCGGCGCGCTGCCCGATAAACGGCTGAACGCGCGCCGTGTGATGAGCAACCGGCGCTTCCTGTGCGCCTCGCCGCTTTATCTACAGCGGCATGGCATGCCTTCGAACCTGGCCGATCTGGCACGGCACCGTTGCATCGTGCACCGCCAGAACGACGAGGCGCACGGCGTCTGGCGCTTTTATTCAGGAGAAGGGGAGGAGCACAGCGAGGTGGTCAAGGTGCACGGCGCGCTGTCGAGCAACGACGGCGACATCGTGCTGGGCTGGGCGCTGGACGGGCACGGCATCCTGGTGCGCTCGGAATGGGACCTGGCGAAGTATGTGGACAGCGGGCGCCTGCATATCGTGCTGCCGCAGTACCGGCTGCCGTCGGCGGACCTGTTCGTGTATTACCTGAACCGGCGGAACCAGGCGGCGCGCACGCGGGCTTTTATCGATTTTCTGGTCGAGCATTTCCGGCAGCCGGCGGACATGCCGAGGCATGGAGAGCCTTCATGAAGGGTTATGGCGGTATGGTGATTGCGGCACTGGCCGGGTACGTGGTCGAGGCCAGGTACGGGCCCATCGGCCTGACGCGGCTTTTCGGTGCGCTGTTCCTGTTGTTTGCGGTGTGGGGCATTTGGGCACCCAGCATTGCAGTCTCGGCGGGCCGTTACCCGGTAGGGAACCTCAGCGGATGGAAGAAAGCCTTCGCTCTGGTGCCGGCTGCCGCCATTGGCCTGCTGATGATCCTGTATGCCCCGCAGATCACCTGCTTTGGCAGCCGCTACCAGCACCTGTGCTCTTGAGTGAGGCGTTTCAGCTCTCCATCGAGATCTCGACGATCTTGCCCTTGCCATCGAAATGCACGCTGATGACGTAATCGGTGACCTCGCCCGGCAGCGTGAAATCGAAGTATTCCATCTCGTCGTCTTCGCCCCAGTGCCCGTGCAGTTCGAGGATGTCGAGCACCGCGGAAGGATCGGGGCGCGCCGTTTTCAACTGGGCCTGCCAGTAATCAGCCGGCAGCTCTTCCAGATGAAAGGCGACGAACATGGCGACGCCGGATTCCTCGTCCTCCATGTCGAAACCATTCTTGATGGCCTGGCGTGCGGCGTTTTCGCGGCGGGACAATTCGTCTGCGTGGTCTGTCATCGATCTTCTCCGGTAATCTATGCCGGTAGTGTAACCGCCGGCGGCCGAGGAGATGCAATGTCGAAATCACCCTGGATTACCTGGAGCGTCGTGCTCGGCATCGCGCTGGGCGGCTTCTTCGACGGCATCCTGCTGCACCAGGTCCTGCAATGGCATCACTTCCTCAGCCTGGTGCCCGGCATGGACGACCTGCGCCTGCAGGTGCTGTGGGATGGCTACTTCCATGTGCTCATGTACCTGGTGGCGCTCGCCGCGCTGTGGGGCCTGTGGCGTGCGCGCCGCCGCGCTCAACCCGTACCGGGGGCGACGGCGATGGCTGCCGCCGTGCTGCTCGGCTTCGGTATCTGGAACGTGATCGACGTCGGCCTGGCGCACTGGATCCTGGCTATCCACCGGCTGCGCCTCGACAAAGAGAATCCGCTGCTGTGGGACCTGGGCTGGCTGGCGCTGTTCGGATTGCTGCCGATTGCCGTGGCGCTGCTGTTGCGGCGCCGCCCTTCTGGTCCCGCCCGCCCCGCCGCCGCGCTCGGCCTGTTGCTTGCGCTGAGCGGCGGGCTTGGCGCCTGGGCGCTGCGCGAACCGCCCGGCCAGGCCTTCACCGCCGTCGTGTTCGCACCGGGCACCACCCCGAAGCAGGTGTTCGACGCGCTCGACGCCGTCGACGCGCGCCTGGTCTGGACCGACCGCCCGATGGGCGTGGTAATCGTGTCGGTACCGGAGGCGCGGCGCTGGGATCTGTACCGCCATGGCGCCTGGCTGGTCGGCGGCACCGGACTGGCGGCGGGGTGCGTCAGCTGGAGCAAGGCCTGAGCATCGGCCGGCGCTCAGGCGGCGCGCCGGTAAGGCCGCGCGTGCGCCTCATTCGATATCTTCCGCAGGCGCGGCAGGAATGTGGTCATCGTATCGGGCAGCGGCATGAAGCGGTAGGCGACGGCCGGCCCACCGGATTCCGCTTCCAGCGCGGCCCACTCAAAGGGCGGCATGGCCAGGAAAGCAAGCTCGCTGGCGTGATATGAATCGACGCAGAAGCGGATTTCGGCGATTCCCTTGACCAGGCGGTTCAGGGTCAGCAGCACCACCATGTCGTCGCTGCGGTCGTGCTTGACCGGGGCCCGGAGCCTGCGTCCGCGATGCGCGAGGAAGACGTCTTCCTTCTTTCCCTCGACGGTGACATGCACGGGCTGCACGCCCTGCTTGCCGGCGAATTGCTCGTTCCAGCGGTCGACGGCATCGCCACTGCCGGTCCACAGGAATTCGTCGGCATGTTCGTCGCGCTGGATGTAGCGCGTCCATGAACTCTTGTCCTTGGGGATCGCCAGGATGGCGCGTGCCGCCGCGTAGGAAGCGGAGCGCTTGGCCTGTGCCCGGGGCGCGGCGATGGCTGTGTTCTTCAGGAAGAGGGTGCCAAGGAAAAGGAAGAGGCGTCGTTTCATGGTCGTCTCCGTTGCGGAAAACACCATTATAGTAAAAGTTTCTTCCGAGAAATTCGTCAATACTTAAACGATGCTGAAAATGCATTGTTGCAATTTTCTTGGCATACTGCCCAGGCCGGCATTTCGCCGCCAACACAACGATAACGAGACCGCCAAGTGAACACGACCCGCTGCCTTGCCACCTCAATCGCCGCTGCCATCGTGCTGCTGGCAGCTTCCTTTACTGCCATCGCCGCACCCGTCCCTGATCGTACTGCGGAAACCCTGCAAAAACTGGCCGACGCCGCCGGTCCGCCGGGCTTCGAGGAGCCTGTGCGGGCGCTGCTGGTCGGAATGATGAAGCCGTTGGCCACTTCGCTGAGCTACGACGGCATGGGCTCGATTATCGCCATGCAAGGTTCGAGCGGCCCGAAGATCATGGTCGACGCCCACATGGACGAACTCGGCGGCATGGTCCGCCGCATCACGCCGAACGGCCTGCTGACCATGCAGATGCTGGGCGGCTGGCTCGACCAGGCGCTGCCCGACCAGCGCTGGGTCATCATCGGCAGCAAGGGGCCGGTGAAAGCAGTGACCGGCATCCGCGACGTGCACGTGGTGCCGCCGGAAGAACGGACCAAGGTCTACCCGCGCGACTCGCTGTTCCTCGACGTCGGCGCGGCCAACGAGGCCGAGGTGCGCGCGCTGGGCATCTCGCCTGGCGACCCGATCGTCCCCGATGCGCCCTTCGAAATCCTGAACGGCACCCAGAACTACCTCGGCAAGGGTTGGGACGACCGCGTCGGCTGCGCCGTCATCGTCGAGGCCATGCGCCGCCTGGCGAACGAGCCGCATCCGAACCAGATCGCGTGGGTGATCACGACCCAGGAAGAGATCGGCCTGCGCGGCGCGCATACCGCTGCCGAAGTGGTGAAGCCGGAGCTGGGTATCGCTCTGGAAGGCGGGATTACCGGCGACGTGTTTCCCGGCCATCCGGAAGAGACGCAGGTGAAGCTGGGGGCCGGGCCGGGCATCTTTTTATACGACTCGTCGGCGCTGCCGAACCGGAAGCTGACGGCTTTCGTGAAGCAGACTGCTTTCGAGCGCAAACTGCCGCTACAGTTCGATCTGGTGCAGGGGTATGGCGACGATTCGGCCGAGATCCAGAAGAGCCATGGCGGCGTGCCGACCGTGAATCTGGTGGTGCCGGTGCGTTATACGCATGCGCATAACGGGATTCTGAATCGTCGGGATTTTGACCAGATGGTGGAGCTGGTGGTGGCGATGCTGAAGAAGCTGGATGCGGCGGAGGTGAAGCGGATTCGGGATTTTGCGCCTGAGGGCCGTTGAGGCCGTCAAGTGAGATAGCCGCCAGGAGACTTCATGTTGCTTACGATGCCAAAAAAGATCGGGTTGCTTTGCGCAGTCCTTTTTCTGATGCTATTTGCCATACTTGTCTTTATCCAGGCTCGTGATCCGTCGTCCGATGCGGAGTTTTTTCTGCTGTTCCTTAGCTTTCCCGCTTCGGCCGGTATTACCAGGCTGCTTGAACTCTCCCATCAATGCGGTGCTTACCTTCCAGGGAACTGCCGTTTATTTTTCTGGCTGGTTTCAGGCACGGCCGGCGCGGGGCAAGCGTGGATCATCGGGGGAACCATAGCCTGGCTGTTTTTCGATCGCGAGCGGCCGGCTTCATAGGCAACGCAACAAAGAAAAAACCGCCGGCTCCTCGCGAAACCGGCGGTTCTTCCTGTCTGGTGGTGATAGGTGGACTTGAACCACCGACCCCAGCATTATGAGTGCTGTGCTCTAACCAGCTGAGCTATATCACCAATAAAACGGTACTAAAACAAAATGGCTCAGCCTTTGAAAGCCAAGCCATCTCGCGGAAACTTGGTGGTGATAGGTGGACTTGAACCACCGACCCCAGCATTATGAGTGCTGTGCTCTAACCAGCTGAGCTATATCACCAGAACGGGGGGCATTATGCCGTCCGCACACAGGACTGTCAAGGTTACGCGTTTCGAATGTGCTTGTCCAGCACGCCGAGAACCTGGCCCGTTGCCTCTTTCGCCAGACAATCGATCACGATCCGCTCCGGCATCGCGCGCAGCCAGGTCAGCTGGCGCTTGGCCAGCTGGCGCGTGGCGACGATGCCGTTTTCGCGCAGCTGCTTGCGGTCATACTGGCCGTCGAGGTATTCCCAGCTCTGGCGGTAGCCGACGCAGCGCATCGACGGCAGGCCCAGGTGCAGGTCGCCGCGTGCGCGCAGGTTTGCTGTCTCGGCCACGATGCCCTGGTCGTCGCGCTCGCCCAGCATCTGGTCGAAGCGCAGCGCGATGCGCTGGTGAAGGACTGCGCGGTCGGATGGTTCCAGCGCGATCGACACCAGATCGAAAGGTAACGGGGTCTTTTCGCGCAACGCCAGCAGCGCCGACATCGGTTTGCCGCTCAATTCGATGATCTCCAGCGCGCGGTTGATGCGCTGGGCGTCGTTCGGCGCCAGGCGCCCGGCGGTGACCGGGTCGAGTTCGCGCAGCCTGGCGTGCATGCCGGGCCAGCCGATGCGCGCCGCTTCTTCATCGATGCGCGCGCGGACCTCGGCATTCGCGGTCGGCAGGTCGTCGAGGCCGTCGACCAGGCCTTTGAAATACATCATCGTGCCGCCGACCAGCAGGGGCAGCCTGCCGCGCGCCTGGATCTCGGCCACCAACCGGATCGCGTCCTCGCGGAACTGCATCACGGAGTAGGACTCGAGCGGATCGATGATGTCGATGAGGTGGTGCGGCACGCTGGCCAGTTCCTCGGCCGTCGGTTTGGCGGTGCCGATGTCCATGCCGCGGTAGACCAGGGCCGAGTCGACCGAGATGATCTCGACCGGCATGCGCTGGGCGATGGCCAGCGCGGCGGCGGTCTTGCCGGACGCGGTCGGGCCCATGATGGCGACGGCCACCGATTTGTGATTCACAGTCATAAATAAATAAGGGTCTTACTGCCCGCGCAGGAACAGCTTGTCGAGCGCGGAGATCTCCAGCTGCACCCAGGTCGGGCGGCCGTGGTTGCATTGGTCGGCGCGTTCGGTCGCTTCCATCTGGCGCAGCAGGGCGTTCATCTCCTGCGTCGACAGGATGCGGTTGGCGCGCACCGCCGTGTGGCAGGCGAGGGTGCCGAGCAGCTCGTTGCGGCGCTCGATCAGCACGCGCGAGCCGCCGTATTCGCGCACGTCGCGCAGGACGTCGCGCGCCAGCGTCTGGGCGTCGGCGTTCTTCAGCAGGATCGGCACCGCGCGCACCGCCAGCGTGGTCGGCGAGACCGCGGCGATGTCGAAGCCCAGCGCTTTCAAGGTCTCCTGGTTTTCCTCGACGGTGCCGACTTCGATGGCATCGGCGAAGAAGGTCACCGGGATCAGCATCTGCTGCACCTGCATCTGCTCGCCGCCGGCCTGGGCGTCGAGGGCGTTCTTCAGCTGTTCGTAGAGGATGCGCTCGTGCGCCGCGTGCATGTCGACGAGCACCAGGCCCTTGCGGTTCTGCGCCAGGATGTAGATGCCGTGCAGCTGGGCCAGGGCGAAGCCGAGCGGGAAGTCGTCGTCGGATGCGGGGGCGGGCGTGGCCGGCACAGGCATTTCGAAGCCCGACGGCGCGGGCCTGCTTGCGGTCGCCGTATCGCCGTCCTTCAGGCCGGCGAACAGCGCGCCATAGCGCTCGGTGCGCTGCGCAACGCCGCCGCCACCGCCGCCGGACGAGGGCGAATAGCTCGACGCGTAAGGCGAGGCCGGCGTCAGCTGCGAGCCGAACGAGGTCTGCTCGTGCGGACGGCGCCAGGATGGCGTGCCGCCATTGCCCGAATCGCGACCGAAACCGCCGCCCCAGGAGGCGCCCGCTGAGCTACCCGAGGGCGCGATCTCGGCCGCGCTGACCGGCGCCGGCGCGTTGCCGTGGGCGGTCGCCGAGGTCTGGGCCAGCGCGCGCTGCACCGCGTGGAACACGAACTGGTGGACCGCGCGGCTGTCGCGGAAGCGCACCTCGATCTTCGAGGGGTGCACGTTGACGTCGACCATGGCGGGGTCCAGTTCCAGCGCCAGCACGTAGCTGGGGAAGCGGTCGCCGTGCAGCACGTCTTCGTAGGCGGCCTTGACGGCGTGGACCAGCAATTTGTCGCGCACGAAGCGGCCGTTCACGTAGAAGAACTGGCCGTCGGCGCGCGCTTTCGAGGCGGTCGGCAGGCCGACGTAGCCGTGCAGGCGCAGCGGACCGGCGCTTTCGTCGAGCGGCAGGCGCGCTTCGGCGAAGTCGTTGCCGAGGATCTGGGCGCTGCGCTTGGCCGGCTCGCTGACGTTCCAGTGGTCGATGGTGCGGCCGTTGTGGGTCAGGCTGAAGGAGACGTCGGGCCGCGCCAGCGCGATGCGGCGCACGACTTCGGCGCAGTGGCCATACTCCGTCTGCTCGGACTTCAGGAACTTGCGGCGCGCCGGCGTGTTGAAGTACAGGTCCTGCACGTCGATCGTGGTGCCGAAGGCGCCGGACGAGGGCGAGACGGTGCCCTGGTGCGAGCCGACGATTTCCCAGGCATGCGCCGCGTCCGCCGTGCGCGAAGTGATGCTGACCGCCGCCACCGAGGCGATCGAGGCCAGCGCCTCGCCGCGGAAGCCCAGCGTGTTGACGTTTTCGAGATCGGTCAGCGAAGCGATCTTCGAGGTCGCGTGGCGGGCCAGCGCGAGCGGCAGTTCTTCCGGCGGGATGCCCTTGCCGTTGTCGGTGATGGCGATGCGCTTGACGCCGCCTTCCTCGAGACGGATCGTGACCTGGGTGGCGCCGGCGTCGAGCGCGTTTTCCAGTAGCTCCTTGACCACGGCCGAGGGCCGTTCGACGACTTCGCCGGCGGCGATCTGCGAGATGAGCTGGTCGGGAAGCTGCTGGATGGGGCGGTGGGTGGGGGCCGGGGCGTTCATCCGTAAATTATAGCCCGGCGCCCCGGCGCTGACTTACAGCTTTTGCTCGCGCACGGGAATCTGCGCATTGCAGAGGTCCAGGTAGTTCGGCGAAACCTTGTTCCACGGGCCGCCGCGCTTGCGCTGGGCGTCCAGTACAGCCTGGTAGGTGGCGCTGTCGGTGCGCATCACTTCCAGGCGGGTGCGCTCGGCTTCCGGGACGTCGGCGGCGACCTTGACGGCGGTGATCGGCACCTGCAGTTCCGGCTTGTCGTAGAAGCCCATCGGCGCCGGGCCGCGCGGCAGCGTCGACAACAAGGGCATCCCGGCCACGACGCGGCCGACCACGGTGATGTTGCGGTCCAGCTGGCGCGGGGCCTGGCCGGTGACCACGTACAGGCTGGTGCCGCCGCCGCTGTCCGACTCGTTGCCGCGGGCGACGCCGACCATGCCGTAGCAGTGCGTCAGCCAGGTCTGGCCGGTCTTCGGATCGCGCCCGACCGGGAAGCCATTCGAGTGGCCGATCTGGGGCGCGAAGCCGTCGACGTCGCGCATGCGCACGAACTGTTTATCGTTCGACAAGGGGACGGTGAATTCGGCCGGCAGGGTCTTCTGCGCGTCCTTCACCTTGC